>Ga0210006_1000081_pt1 | contig 77204 bp, 73 predicted proteins | sample CryGey02umfilter_2_FD_185452 | JGI IMG/M metagenome (GOLD analysis project Ga0210006, IMG submission 185452) | Groundwater microbial communities from aquifer in Utah, USA - Crystal Geyser 4/10/14 0.2 um filter (SPAdes) (version 3) | ecosystem: Environmental > Aquatic > Deep subsurface >... | reverse complement strand
CGAAGCGGGGCGCGAATCTTAGTGATCCGCTTTACCCTGTCAACCCCTCTTTTTTCGTTTCTTTTGCTCGACCGAGTCGACCTAAGTAACTCAAAAGACTGTTGTTTTACAGGCCGCCGTCTCCGGCGAGGGGCGGGATAGTAAGCATCCCAACCACCCTGTCAACCCCAGGTCATCTCGATTTGTTCGCGGCCGATTAAGCCATTCTAAACCTTTGATGCCAAAGAGATTTCCCCGGCCTCGAACCATCCGGTTCTCAGCGGGGCGCGAATCCTAGTCGCCAGGCCTTCACTGTCAAGCCTGTTTTTCTCCCGTCCCTTGGAGACAAAAAAGCCGACCTGCTTCGGCCGGCTTTTTGTGTTGGTTGCGGGGGCAGGATTTGAACCTGCGACCTTCGGGTTATGAGCCCGACGAGCTACCGGACTGCTCCACCCCGCGTCAGGGGTGCGAATACTAGGGATCCAAGCTTGCCTGTCAACACCGAAACCCGAGAAAACGGGCTTTTTTCTTATTCGATCTCTAAAACCTTCGGTGCAGTAGTCAGGTTGACTGCCCCATCTTTTTGAATCCAAACGACATCCTCAAGCCGAATCCCTCCAACCCTAGGATCATAGAGCCCAGGCTCTACGGTCACGACAACCCCATCGTCCAAAATCCCCGAGTTTATTCCTATACGGGGAGCCTCATGGATTTCGAGTCCCAGGCCGTGGCCGGTGCCGTGGAAAAAGCCGACCCTACGCCCCTCCCACACTGCGGTCGGGTACCCCTCCTGTGTGAAACGGGCCATCAGCTGCTCGTGCAACCGCCCCCCGTCCACCCCGGCATGGAGGGTATCGATCATCCATTGCTGCCCCTGGCGCACCAACTCATAACGCCGCTTAATCTCGTCGTTGGCCCGCCCCTTCACCACCGTTCGGGTGATGTCGCCAAAATAGCCGCTGCGTTCATCACGGGGGAAGAAGTCGAGAACCAGCGTTTCCCCTGCCCGGACGGGGCCGCTGCCGACCTCGTGGGGATCAGCGGCCTGGGCACCACACGCGGTGATGGTATGTTTGGGGATGCCACCCAACCGCACCATGTGGGCATTGGCCTCTCCACGAAGCCGTTCGGAGGTCAGGATCCCCCCCTGCCAAATCAACACCCCGTCGTTGTCGATGCTGGCGGCCCCCACAATCTCTATGGCATGGGCGATGGCACTTTGGGCAATGTTCAACGCCGCCTGTATGGCCTGGACCTCTCCCCCCCCTTTGATCCTCCGTTCTGGCCAGAACGGACCCTGTGCCACTTCGACCAGCAGACCGCATCGTTCCAAATCGCGCACGGCGGCAATGGACATGTGGCTGGGAACGGTGACCGTCCCAATCCCCCGGTCCATCATCAGGCTACCAGCCAGAGTCGCCAAACTCGGCCTCGCACCCCCGGTTTGTTCACGCCACCACTGTTCAAAGGTACCCAGCGGCAGAACCACGCATCCTCGAGCTTGGCGCGTGCCCCGGTCGTATTCGAGTTCGCTTAGAAACAGGTAGGTGGTCGCCCCCTGCACAATGCAGAGCACCGGATCGGGAACAAACATGCGGCATGCGTAGAGCAGGTCGGCGTCGGCCTCGCTGGCGCCGATCATGACCCGAACTTCTTGCTTGGGATCGAGGGAGAGGGTCATGGCCGACCTCTGGAGGAGTGTGACCGCAGGCGGAGGATCTACTGGGATACTTCGCGGGAAGGGCTTGGTTCTTGAAGGATGACGATTTCGTGCATCTCGAACTGATTGGGACCGGCGAACATTTCGGGTTTTGGGCGGCGGGCATGGGCTTGAGCGAAAGCGGGGGACTCTGTCCACGCCTTAAAGGATGCTTCGTCCTGCCACCAGGTCAGCACCACGTGGTAGTCGCTCTGCAGGGGCTTGAGTACCTCAAGCCTCATAAAGCCCGGCTGCCGCTCCACCTCCCCGGCTCTGGTTTTGAAACGTTCGACAAATGCCTCTTCATGCCCCTCGGCGACCGGAATGCGATTGGCGACCACAATCATGGGATTGCCTGGGGCGGGGTGGAGAGATCGCCCCCTTTCTGTTGCCACTGCAATACCTCTTGAGCCTTGGCCTGTCGAGCCGCCTCACGCGCCTCTTGGGCCCGCTCGCTACGACCCAGTGCTTCATAAGCCTGAGCCGCCCCCTCCCAAGCGGCAAACAGGGTCGCGCCTGTGGCTTCGGAGTTGTCGACAACGCCGATGTAGCGGGAAAGCGCTGCAACCCAAAGTTCGCGCACTTGATAGTAACGGGCAATTTCAAGTTCGTGGGCAAGCAGTAGCCCCTGCAATTCAGCCATCCGATGCCGAGCGTCGGCTTCGTAACGGCTATCGGGATACCGACCGACCAAATCGCGGAAGGCAGAGAGGGCATCCTTGGTTTCGCGCTGCTCCCGGTCGGCGGTGGAGCGTTGCTCGAAGTGGATCAACCCCTTCATGTAGGCGGCGTAGGGCGCCAAAGGGTGTCTTGGATGTTCGGACAAGAAGGCATCGATCTCGGCCAACGCTGCAAAGGGCTCATTGTTGCGGTATCGCGAGTAGATCAACCGCAACTGCGCCTCGATGGCCTTGGCGTCATAGGGGTGGATGCGAATCATGTCCTGAAAGGCACGAGCGCCCGGCTCCCACCGAGCGTAATCCATGTGCTCTTGAGCCCGTTGAAATAGCTCATCGGCGCTCAGCGATTCGGGGGGGGGCGGGGGGGAACAGGCGGTTGACAGACTTATTGCGACCAACCCGGCGGCCAGCCATAACCTGCTTTGCTTCATCGGCAGATCCCCTTCGATCCAATAAAGGCATTCATGCGCCCGGTCTCGGGGCCTTGAGCGCGGTACGAAAAGAGTCGATGTTGTTCGCAGACGGTGCAGAGGTCGAGTCGTGCGATATGGGCCGACTCGACACCGACTCGTTCGGCCAGCAGCCGATTGAACATCATGAGGTCGAGCCTGCGTCGAAGCCCCTCTCCTTGTAAAACATCAGGGGTATCGAGCCCCAGACCGGTCACCGCCTCGATCACCGGGGCGTCGACCTCGTAATGACAGGGACGGATTGAGGGGCCCATGAGCAGTTGCATCGCTTCGGGGGCAGCTTGGTAGCGATCACAAAGCACCCGAATGGTTTCGGGAAGCACCCCGGCGACGCTACCACGCCAACCGGCATGGATCGCCCCCACCGCCCCAACATCGGGACAGACGATCAGGATCGGCAGGCAATCGGCCACCCCCACCGCCAATACCACGTCGGGGCGGTCGCTGACCAACGCGTCGGCTTCAACCCGATCATCGCCTTCAACCCCCTCCACCACCACCGCCACCCGATTGCCATGCACCTGCCGCGCCCGATGCCACCGTCCAGGAATCCGCACCTCCAGCAAGCGGCGATTTTCTCGAACCTTGCGCGGATCGTCGCAGGTATTCACCCCCAGATTTAGGCTTTCGTAGGGGGATGAGCTGACGCCACCACTGCGTTGGGTAAAGCCGTGCACCCAGCCACGACGATCCCACTCGGGGTGGGTCAACCACATGCCCGAAACACCTCGATGAGCAGCGCCATATCGTCTGGCGGGGGGGCGGTGAAGGTCAGGCGTTCGCCGCTGACGGGATGATCGAACCCCAAGGTTTGGGCGTGTAGGGCCTGGCGGGGGAAGTGCTGAATGAGGTCGCGCTGCGCCTCGTCGGCATTGGCTGGAATGCGGGGGGCAAAGCCGTACACCGAATCGCCCACTACCGGATGTCGGATGTAGCGGGCGTGCACCCTGATTTGGTGGGTCCGGCCACTGCCCAGCACCGCCTCGACCAGCGCGGCGGTCGACCACTGCTCTTTACAATAGAAGGTGGTCAGGGCGGGACGGCCATCCTCGCGCACCGTCATGCGCATCCGGTCGAGCGCATGACGCCCGATGGGGGCATCGACCTTGCGCATTACCGGCACCTCACCATGCAACACGGTCAGGTAACGCCGCTCGATGGTGTGATTTGAAAATTGACGCGAAAGCTTGCGGTGGGCCGGATCGTTGAGGGCCACCACCATCACCCCCGAGGTATCGAGGTCGAGGCGGTGAACAATGCCGGGGCGGTCGACACCGCCGATGTTCGAGAGCCCCCCACCCTGGTTTCGCGCCCAATAAAGCAGGCGGGCGGCTAAGGAGTCGATCTCTTGTCCCGCGCCGGGATGGACCACCAACCCGGCCGGTTTCACCACCACCACCACATCGGCGTCGGCATACAGGATATCGAGGGGGCGATCACTCGGAGCAAGGAACCAAGGTTGAACCTCGGGCACCTCGACCACCCAAGACTCCCCTACCTCGGCCACTTTGACGCTGCCTTTGACCGGCTGTCCCGATGGGTCGAGCACCGCCCCCTCTTTGATGAGCTCCTGCACACGACTGCGGGAGAACGCCTCAAGGTGGGCTGCCAACACTGCGTCGATACGCCGTCCGACGTCGGCCTCTTCGGCAACAACCTCGTAACGGCTCACGATGCTTGCGGCTCGGTGGGGGCAACAGGGGCAGGCGCTGCCTCGGCGGCCCCTGCTCCGCCGCCGGTTTCAGCCGCGCCCGCAGCCGCCGAACTGCCACTGCCGCGACGTCCCCGACGACGACGGGGACGAGCCCCTTTGGTCGGCTCCTTTTCACCCTCTCCGCTCGAAACCCCCTCTTGTTCGGTCGCCTGTTGGCTTTCGCCGGTTCCCGTTTTGTTTGCGGGCGCTTTCTTGGGTGCCCGCCGCTTGGGGGCCGCTTGGGGGGGGGAATTCTCCTTCGGAGCCTCCTCTTTGCGCTCGGAGGACTTCAATGCCGGTTTACGGCGACGGGGGGCTCGTTTGCGGGGTGCTGCCTCTGGCTCGGCAGTGCTCTCGACAATCTCTGCTGCGATGTCGGTGCCGACTTGGCTCGTTTCAAGGGGCGCTTCGACCACCGCTTCGATGTCGGGCTCAAAGAGCTCCGGTTCCTGTGCTTTGTCGGTCGAGGATTCCATCCCCCAGGAGGGGATCTCCATCTCTTGCAGCAGGCGTGCGAAGAACCCCAATCCACCGGGATTGGCCTCGTTGCTCGGGGCCGCCATGGGGGCCGAACGTCCTCCACGCCGACCTGCGGCGGGGGCCGGGTTTTCGGCTGCGGCCTTGGCTGCGGGGACCACTTGAGTCTGCGGCTGATCCTTGGCGGCAGCGGGACGTTCGGTCCGCTCTTTGGGGGCGTTGACGACGCCGCTACGGCGCTCCCGGTCGATTTCGAAGCCGTGTGTCTCGGCGCGATGCGGATCCACCGCCACCAGGAATTTCAGGTCGTATTGCTCCTGAATCCGGTCGATCTCGCTGCGCTTTTCATTAAGCAGGTAGACGGCGGTATCGGCATCGGTGGCCAGGGTCAACTGGGTATAGCGACCGCTACGGGCCTCGGTTTCGATGGCCCGCAACTGGGCCAAAGCCCGGGCGGCGGGAATTTGAACCGTCCCGGTCCCCCGACAGTGGGGGCAAGCGCGGGTGCGGGCCTCGTGCACGGCGGGGCGCAGACGCTGCCGGGTCATTTCAAGCAAACCGAAGGCGCTGATCTTGCCGAATTGCAACCGCGCCTTGTCGGTCTCCATGGCCTCTTCCAACGCTTTTTCGACGTTCTTGATGTGCTCCTTGCCCACCATATCGATGAAGTCGATGACCACCAGACCGCCGATGTCGCGCATACGCAGCTGCTTGGCGATGACCTTGGCAGCCTCAAGGTTGGTCTTGTAGGCGGTCTCCTCGATGCCGTGTTCCTTGGTCGATTTGCCGGAGTTGATGTCGATGGCGGTGAGCGCCTCGGTGGCATCGAAAACGATGGAGCCGCCTGAGGGGAGTTTGACGGTGCGTTGGTGGATGATATCGAGCTTGGCTTCGATGCCGAATGCCTGGAATAGCGGCCCATTACCCTTGTAGCGCTGCACCACCTTGGCAGCCTTGGGCATGATCGCCTTCATGTAGTCCTTGGCATCGCGGTAGAGCACCGGGTCGTCGATGAGGATCTCTTCCATCTCCTCGTTGTAGTACTCCCGGATCGCCCGAATCACCGGCGAGGACTCCATGTGCAGCAATGCCGCACCCTTGGTTTCATCCCGGTTTTTTTCGAGTCCGCGCCATAAACGCAGCAGGTAATCAAGATCGCGTTTGATCTCTTTTTCGGGCTGATCCAACCCGTTGGTGCGCACGATGATCCCCATGCCTTCGGGGATTTCGAGGCTGGCGATGATCTCTTTCATCCGCTTGCGCTGTCCGGTGGTCTCGGCTTTGCGTGAAACCCCGACCCGATCCGACATGGGGGTCAGCACCAGATACCGCCCTGCCAGCGACAGATAGGTGGTCAGGCTCGCCCCTTTGGTCCCCCGCTCCTCTTTTACCGTCTGGATCAAGAGTTCTGTGCCGTTGGCAATCGCCTCTTGAATGCGGGGACGCTTCTTGGGATCGACCCCCTTGCGGTAGTAAAAGGGATGGATTTCACCGAAGGGGAGGAAACCGTGGCGGCGTCCGCCATATTCGACGAAGGCCGACTGCAGGGAGGGTTCGACCCGGACCACCTTGGCTTTGTAGATGTTGCCTTTGGTCTGGATGTGGTCGGCGGGTTCGATTTCAACGTTGAGGAGTTCGTCGCGTTCGGTATCGACGATTGCCAGGCGCAGCTCTTCCGGGTCGGCCTGGACCAGCATTTTGGTGGTCATACGTGGATGTTCTTTCCTTGGGTCGATCTTCGAACGGAACGCCTCCGATGCGTACCGACTTCACGACCGATCCCTTGATGGTTATTGAATGTTTGCGGTTCGGACCAACCGGCCTCCAGCCGATCATGTTCCAACCCATGTTTGTGGGATGCCGTCCAAAAGGGCCACCTGTGGAACCCCTTCTCGGCATCGAACCAGCTGGTTTACCCCCATCCCCGGATGCACCCGTTCGGCTGACGCATGACGCGCTGGACTGGATCAATCCACTCGAACCGGGAGTTGTTCATCTTGAGGAGGGAAAATCTTTTGCTGCTTTGCGGGGCAGCATAACACCGAAACGAACCGTTTGGCGAATCGGCCGCGCCGCCGGACAGGGGGGCCATCACCCCCGGCCGGTTGCGCGACCGTCGGTTCACCACACGTTGCAACCGCTCGCACGAGGGGCGCGGTTGCCTCAAGCCAAACCGGACGCTCCAGGGTCCATCCACCCTGAAGCGCGACCATCCTCAGTCGGCTTGTCGACGCAGGAAGGTCGGCACATCCAGGGGATCCTCGACCGGCAGCTCGGGGTTGTTGTGCACCGCCCCACTGCGGGTACGCCGAGGGACATGCGTCCCCCCCTGACGGATGATGGTCGGGGTGTCGATGCTGGGCTGGGCCGGATGGGCACCAAAGGTGCCGGTTGCCCGCTCCTGCTGGGGCGCCGGACGCTCGACCGTCACTGGACGCATGCGACGCAGCTCCCCCTGACCGATCCCAGCGGCGACCACCGTCACCCGCACCAACTCGGGAGGCATGGTGTCGTCATAGACCAGACCCTGAATAATCTTGGCCGAGCCTCCCGCCGCCTGCTCAATGTAGGTGACCGCATCGCTGAATTCGTGCAGCCCCAGGTATTCCGGGTTGGCGGTGACGTTGTACAGCACCCCCTGACACCCCTTGATGTCGATGTCTTCGAGCAGAGGGTGCTTGAGCGCCTGAATGGTGGCCTGGAGCATCCGATCCTCACCCTGCGCCTCACCGATCCCCATGATCGCCTTGCCCCGGTCTTTCATCACCGCCCGGACGTCGGCGAAGTCCAGGTTCATATGCCCTTCGGACTGAATCAGATCAACGATCCCCTTCACCGCGTTGAAGAGCACCCCGTCGACGTAAAACAGGGAATCGCGCACGGTCGCGTTGCGGGGCATGACCGAAATCAGCCGCTGGTTGGGGATGGCAATCAGGGTGTCGACCCGCTCCTCAAGATCGGCGATCCCCTGCTTGGCGATCTCGTTGCGTTTGCCCCCCTCGTGGACAAAGGGGATGGTGGCGACCCCCACCGTGAGGGCCTCTTGGCTGCGGGCGACCTCGGCGACAATGGGGGCGGCGCCGGAACCGGTCCCCCCCCCCATGCCGGCGGCGACGAAGACCATGTCGGCCCCCTCCAGCGCGTCGGCGATCAGGGCTCTGGCCTCCTCGGCCGCTTTACGCCCCACCTCGGGGTTCATGCCGGCCCCCAGACCGCGGGTCAGTTCGTCGCCCAGGTGGATTTTTTTGGCCGCCTTGGAGCGGCGCAAATCCTGGACATCGGTGTTGGCGACGATGAATTCCACCCCCATTACCCCCCGCTCGATCATGGTGTTGACGGCATTGCATCCCGCGCCTCCAACCCCGATGACCTTAATGCAGGCGGGCGAACGTGGTGCAACGTCGGCCTCCCCGATGCTGTTGTCGAATTCGATGGCCATGTCGATCCTCCTCTACCGATCGTTTGTTCGGGGGGTCTCCCCCAGACTTCGGCGCCGATGGGAGCGCCAAAAACGGTTTATTGATTAACTGCCCGGCCTCTTCCGGTCCGGTTTAAAAAAGCTCTTCGATCCACTGCCGCATCCGACCGATCAGGCCGGTTTTTTCTCGCCGTCCCCGCGACGATCCCCGGGGGAACAGCGCCTGCTGCTCGGCGGCCCGCTGCTTGGCGGCGTGTAACAAAAGGCCGGTACCGGTGGCATGGATGGGGGTGTTGACCACATCCTTAAGCCCCCCGACGTAGCGCGGTTTGCCCATACGCACCGGACGACCCAGGACATCCTCGGCCAGCTCCACACACCCCGGCATCTGGCTGGCGCCACCGGTGAGCACCACCCCCGAGGCGATCAAATCGCCATAGCCCGAGGACTCGATCTCGTGGCGGACCAGCTCGAAAAGCTCCTCCAGTCGCGCCTCGATGATTGAGGCGAGCACATGGCGGGAGATCTGCCGGCTGACCCGATCGCCGACGCTGGGAACCTCGATGCCGATGTCCTCCCCCTCCCCCAATCCCTCGACGGTGGCGATGCCGTACTGCACCTTGATTTTTTCGGCCTCCAGCATCGGAGTCGAAAGCCCCACGGCGATGTCGTTGGTGACATGCGCCCCGCCGACCGCCTTCACCCCGGTGTGGCGCAGGGCGCCGTTGGTGAAGATGGCGATGTCGGTGGTGCCACCGCCGATGTCGACCACACAAACCCCGAGTTCACGCTCGTCTTCGGTCAATACCGCCATCGCCGAGGCCTTTTGCTCCAGCACGATGTCCTCCACATCGAGGCTACAGCGCTGGCAGCACTTGATGATGTTGTCGACCGAGGTCACCGCCCCGGTGACGATGTGGACGTGGGCTTCCAGGCGGGTTCCGGCCATTCCCACTGGCTCGGTGATTCCATCCTGTTCGTCGACGATGAACTCCTGGGGGACCACATGAAGCAGGTGGCGGTCGCCCCCCCAACGGTGGGTCGAGGCGGCCTCCAGCACCCGCTCGACATCCTTCTGGCTGATCTCTTTGGGATTGTTCACCGCCACCACCCCGGTCGAGTTGAGCGAGGCGATGTGGCTACCGGCGATTCCGGTGACCACGCTGGTGATGTCGACCCCCGACATCATCGAGGCCTCGTTTACTGCCTGACGGATCGAGGCGACGGTCTTGTCGATGTTGACCACCACCCCCTTGCGTAAACCGAAAGAGGGGTGGGTGCCGACCCCGATGATGTTCACCTCTCCCTCGGGGGTGACCTCCCCCACGAGGCAAGCAATTTTGGTCGTCCCGATGTCGAGTCCCACCACGATGGGATTGGTCTTGGCCATTGCGACCTCCTGTAAAAACAGCTTCTCGGGGCCTGAAACCCCGTCGAATTACGATGTACTGCCCTGCAGCGTGCGAACCAGCACCGCCTTGGGCACCCCCAGGTCGATCAGATGGGGACTTTGCAGCACCTTGGGATCGTCGGCGGCGACCCGCTCCAGCCGCTGCCACGAGGCGCTCGGATCGCCACTTCCAAACCGCACCACCCCGCCACTACGCAGCACCGCCGATAGGCGCCCCCGACCGTCCCGATGCAGGTGGGCCACGTAGCGGGTCAAACCGGGCGCCACTTGTTGCAACGCCGCCTCGGCGGCAAGCAGCGCCCGCCAACCCTGGGGATCCTCCCCCCCTTCGAGCACCACCCCCTCGGGGGGATGGCGGGGCTCGGCGGGGGCGATCCAGACCCCATCGGGATCGATCCACCCCAGCACCCCCTCACGATGGGCCAATCCCGCCCCCCGTTTTTCACTCAGAGCGACCTCCAACCGGTCGGGCCAACGCCGCATGATCTTGGCGGTGGCGACCCACGGATCGGACAACACTGCCCCCAACACCGGATCGAGCTCAACCGTGGCCAGGCTTTTACCCGCCACCAGCGGGGCGACCGCCGCCCGCGCCGGACCGGTCAGATCGTCGGGGCCGGTCAGTTCCAACCGCGCCGTCGGCAGTTGCATCGCCCCGACCGTTACCGCACCGCCCACCACCGCCAGCAATCCGGCCAGCGCCGCCCACCGTTCCCAGGGACGCCGCTCCATCTGGCCGCCCATCAGGATCCCAGCCGCGCCGCTGCCAACTGCCGGGCGATCAGATCATCGAAGCTCCACCCCATCGCCTTGGCCGACATGGGGGCCAGCGATTTGCCGGTCATGCCCGGCAGGGTGTTGATTTCGAGCATCACCGGCTCCTCCCCCTCGGGCAGGATGAAATCGACCCGCGCCAATCCCCGGCACCCCACCGCCCGATAGGTCGCCTCGGCGGCCTGCTGGCAGGCGGCGGTCGCCGCCTCGCCGATCTGCGCCGGGGCGTCGTACTGGGTGCCGCCGGTGTATTTGTGGGTGTAGTCGTAAAAACCTTGATCGACCCGGATCTCAACGGGCGGCATGGCGCGTCCCTCGAAGACCGGCACCGTGATCTCACGCCCGGCCACGAAGCGCTCCACCACCACCGGCACCCCCTGATCGAGCAGCTCGGCCTGGGCCTGCATCAAGATTTCGGGATCATCGCTGATGGTGATGCCCACGCTGGAACCTTCGAGCTGCGGCTTGACCACCCAACGTCCGGGGGGAATCCCCGCCCCCGGCACGATCTGCTCCCCCACCCGCACCCCGACCGCCTGGGCCAGAATTCGGGTGCGGCTTTTGTCCATGGCGATGGCCGAGGCGGCGACCCCCGAGCCGGTGTAGGGGATCTTCAGCCACTCCAGCACCCCCTGCAGGGCGCCGTCTTCCCCATAACGACCATGGGTGACCAAGAGGGCGACCTCGGCCTCGCAGCGCAGCAACGCCTCTAGACCGTCGGCCTCGGGATCGACCCGCACCACCTCGAAACCGAGGTTTTTCAGCGCCGCCTCGACCGCGTTGCCGCTGGTTTGGGAAACCTCGGCCTCGACGGAGCGCCCCCCCGCCAGCAACAGCACCTTCATGCCGGCCTCCCCACGATTTGCACCTCACGCACCAACGTCACACCGAACCTCGCATGAACCTGTTCTTGCACCATGGCGATCAACCGCTCCACGTCGGCGGCGCTGGCGTCGCCCTCGTGGGTAATAAAATTGGCGTGCATCGGATCGACCTGCGCCCCTCCGACCTTGGCCCCCTTGAGTCCCGCCGCCTCGATCAACCGGGCGGCATAATCGCCGTCGGGATTGCGAAACACCGAACCTGCGTTGAGGCGATGCAACGGCTGGGTGGCGTTGCGCCGCTCGATGATCGCCGCCATTTTGCTGCGGATCGCCCCCCCCTCGCCGGGGCGTAGCTCCAGCGCCACCTCAACCACGATCTGATCTTCGGGAATCGAGGAATGGCGATAGCGCCACTGAATCTCATCGCCCCGCCACACCTTGCGCTTGCCGTGGCGGTCGCAGGTCACCACCTCGGTGACCAGGGGGCCGATTTCGCCGCCGTGGGCACCTGCGTTCATTCGGATTGCCCCCCCGACCGAACCGGGGATGCCGACCAGAAACTCGATGCCGGTCAGCCCCTTGTCGAGCGCGGCACGGCTTAAGGAGGCAACCGCCACCCCCGCCTCGGCACGCACCCGACCGTCGGCCTGAACCGTCAGCCCCTTCCACTGCTTGGTCGAAAGGACCGTTCCGGCCACCCCGCCGTCCCGCACCAAGATGTTGCTTCCCCGCCCGATCACCAGCAGCGGACCCTCCACCGGGTGATCCCGACACCAGTCGAACCACTGCCCAACGGTCTCGGGTTGCAAGAACCAATCGGCGGCCCCCCCCAGGTGCCAGGTGGTGTGCAGCGCCATCGGTTCGTTGGGGCGCGCGATCATGCGTGCCCCCCCACCCAACGCCTGCCGACTTGCGTCACACTGCCCGCCCCTAAAGTGATGAGCACATCCCCCGATTTCAGGGTGGCGTCGAGCAGCCCTTGGGGATCCTCCGGCGCCAGCTCGACGCAGGGGTGGCCGTGGGCCCGAATCCCCTCAACCAGCGCCTGGCTGTCGATCCCCTCAATGGGGGACTCCCCGGCCGCGTAGATCGGCATCACCAGCAAACAGTCGGCGTGGTTAAAGGCGCGGCAAAAATCCTCGAACAAATCATGGGTGCGGCTGTAGCGGTGGGGCTGAAAACAGACCACCAGGCGTCGGTCGCCGAAACGTTCGCGCCCCGCCTCCAGCGCCGCCTCCACCTCTTTGGGGTGGTGGCCGTAGTCGTCGATCACCGTCACCCCGTCCCGCTCCCCCACCGGCTCGAAGCGCCGCCCTACCCCGCCGAAGCTGGCCAGCGCGGCCCGCATCGTCTCGACGTCGAGCTTGAGAAAGTGCCCCACCCCCAACGCCGCCAGGGCGTTGAGAACGTTGTGCTTGCCCGGCAACGGCAGCTCGAAGATGCCCCAGTCCTGCCCGAAGGCGGTGACCTGAAAACGGCCGCTGCCCAGCGCCTTGGCCCGCATCTGGGCGGCGGCCGAAAATCCGTAGGTGGTCACCGGACGGGTCAAATCGGGCAGCAGCTGCTGCACCACCGGATGGTCGACGCAGACCACGGCGCGGCCATAAAACGGGACCGACTGCACGAAGCGATGAAACGCCTCTTGCAACGCCTCGAAGGTGCCGTAGTGATCTAAATGCTCCGGGTCGATGTTGGTCACCACCGCCACTGTTGGGGTCAGGTGGAGGAAGGTGCCGTCCGACTCGTCGGCCTCGGCGACCAGGTATTTGCCCCGACCGAGCACCGCGTTGGTGCCGAAGGCGTTGACCTTGCCGCCGATGATGAGGGTCGGATCGAGCCCCGCTTGCGCCAGCAGCCAGCCCACCAGCGAGGTGGTGGTGGTCTTGCCATGGGTGCCGGCCACCGCGATCCCCGCTTTGAAGCGCATCAACTCGGCCAGCATCTCGGCGCGCGGCACCACCGGGATGCGACGGCGGCGGGCCTCGACCACCTCGGGGTTGTCGGCTTTCACCGCCGAGGAGATCACCACCGCAGTCGCCCCCTCGATGTTCTCGGCGGCGTGGCCGATAAACACCCGCGCCCCGGCCCGCTCCAACGCCTCGACCGGCTCGGAGCGGCGCAGATCGGAACCGCTGACCGTGAACCCCTGGGTCAACAGCACCTTGGCGATGCCGCTCATACCGATGCCGCCGATCCCCACGATGTGCAGGTGCATGTCGGCGATGTCGAGGTTGGTTGCGTTGTTCACGAATGCCCCTGTTGGGTCTCGATGCCTGCGATCTGCTCGATCTCGTTCACGATTCTTGCGGCTGCGTCGGGTCGGGCCATGGTGCGGGCTTGGACTGCCATGTGTTGCCGCGTCGTCTCGTCACCCCAAAGTTCGGCCAGCAAGCGCCCCAGCGTTTCTGCCTCCAGCGGTTCCTTGGCAACCTTCGCCCCCCCCAGATCGGCCAATGCGGCGGCGTTGGCGCTCTGGTGGTCATCGGCGGCCCAGGGGAGCGGCACCAGCACCGCCGGGGTGGCAGTGGCGGCGATCTCGGCCACCGTCATCGCCCCGGAGCGCGCCACCAAGAGCCCCGCCCGACCATAAAAACCGCCCATATCGGCCACAAAGGGGAGCACCTGCGCCTCGATCCCCGCTTGCGCGTAGGCACCCCGAACCTCGTCGGCCTCGCTAACCCCGCTTTGGTGCAGCACCGGGGGAATCTGCCCCCCCTGGCGCTTCCACCAGGCCAGCGCCGCCGGAATCCCCCGGTTGAGACTGCGCGCCCCTTGGCTCCCCCCCAAGACCGCCAAACAGTCGCGGGGGCCGTCGCCCTGGAACAACGCCGTGCGCACCGGGTTGCCCACCATCACCGTCGGGACGCCCCATCCCGCCTCGGGAAAGCCGGTCATCCGCCGGGCGGCGAGCCGCCCCAAAATCCGGTTGGTGCGTCCTACCCGGCCGTTTTGCTCGTGGACCAAGAGCGGCACCCGCGCCACCCTTGCCGCCACCCCACCGGCCAGAGCCGCGTATCCCCCGACTGCCAGCACCGCCACCGGATCAACCCGGCGGATCGCCCGGTAGGCCCGCCATAGCGCCACCGGCAGGTCGATCAAGACCTTGAGGCGATGGCCCCAGCGCTTGCCGACCCAGGCCGCCACCGGCAGGGCGATCAGCTCGAACCCCGCCTCGGGAACCAGCTTGTTCTCAAGCCCCCGCTCGCCGCCGATGAAGAGCACCTTGGCGCCGGGGTGACGGGCCATCCAGGCGTTGGCCGCCGCCAGGGCGGGGAAGACATGACCGCCGGTCCCCCCCCCCGCAATGACCAGATTCGGCGCTTTCATGCCCCGGCGACCGCCCGGTTGCGCCGGGCCAGCTCCCCTTGCCGGTAGATGTTGAGCAGCACCCCGACCAAGAAGCAGCTCATCATCAAGGAGCTGCCGCCATACGAAACAAAGGGGAAAGTCAGCCCCTTGGTCGGCAGCGCCCCCATCACCACGGCGGCGTTGATCGCCCCCTCGACGGTGATGAGCAGGGTTAATCCCGAGGCGAGCAGGTAGCCGAACTCATCACGGGCGTAACGGGCGATCACCATCCCCCGCACGAAAAACAGCGCCAGCAGCCCCAGCAGCACCAGGGTGCCGATCAACCCGAGTTCTTCACCCACAATCGCCAGGATGAAATCGCTGAACGATTCGGGCAGATAGAAGGCCTTCTGCACCGACTCCCCCAGCCCCACCCCGCTTAAGCCCCCGTGGCCGAACGCGTAGAGCGATTGCAGCAACTGGTAGCCGCTGCCCAGTGGATCGGCCTCAGGGTTGAGAAACGCGGTCAGCCGATCCTGTCGATACCCGGCCCAACCGACCGCTACCGTCGCAAACGAGGTGGCAATCGCCAGCAGGGCGAACATCTGCACCAGCGAGGCGCCCGCAATCACAAAGAGCAGCGCGGTGACCGCCACCATAATCATCGCCCCGCCAAAATCGGGCTGACGCATGGCGATGGCGACCATGAACCCCATGACCACCAAGGGGGGGAAGAGCCCCCGCCAGAACTCCTGAATGCGGTCTTGGCGTCGCACGAAGAAGCTGGCCATGTAGACGATCACCGCAATCTTGGCGAACTCGATGGGTTGAACCGTCACCATGCCGATGTCGATCCAGCGGTTGGCGTTGTTGAGTTCGACCCGCAGCCCCGGCATGAAGGTGGCCATCATCCCGAAGACCGCCAAACCAAAAATCCACTTGCGGTACACCGCCAGCCGCCGGTAGTCGACCGCCCACCCCAGGGTCATGAAGGTCAGGCCGATCAGGACGTAGAGCACCTCGCGGCGCAGGTAGAAGTAGGGATCGCCCCGGTCGGCCTGGGCCCACCAGACCGAGGCCGAAAAGACGAACACCACCCCCACCGAAATCAACGCCAGTACAATCCCGAGCATCCAGGGATCGACAAAAACCTGGAGCGGTCGGCGCTGACTGGAGCCGTGGCCGTGAAGGGCGACGCTCACGCGCCGACCCGATGCGCCGTCGGCGCCCCGAACCGCTGCCGACACAGATCGGCGAAGTGATCGCCCCGCTGCCCGAACGAGGTGTAGAGATCGAAGCTGGCGCAGGCCGGCGAGAGCAGCACCGCCCCCTCCCCTGAGACCCGATCCAACGCTGCCGCCATGTCGGCGACCACCTCACCCCCCAACAGCGGCTGAAGCTGGGCTGCGATGCGGGGGCCATCCTTGCCGAAGTAGAGGGGATGGATCTCTAAACCCTGAGCGGCGGCGGCCAGTTCTAAAAAGTCGTACTCCTTGGCCAGCCCCCCGACGATCCACCACAGCGCCCCAGCGCCCCGCGCCCAACCGCGTAAGGCGGCGGCGGCGGCGTGCACGTTGGTCGCCTTCGAATCGTCGACACACAGCCGCGAACCGGTTTGGGCCACCGGCACCATGCGGTGGGGCAGCGGCTCGAAGCTCAACAACCGCCGAGTGAGCACCCCCTCGTCGAGCCCGAGCTGCCGCGCCGCCAAAATCGCAACCGCGACGTTCCAGCGGTTGGGGCGTCCGATCAGTTGGAGCGGCAAATTTTCAAAGCCGCTGCCGAGCAGGGGATCGTCGCTTTCGGCAACCTCGACCACCTCAACCCCGGCGCGACGGCGATCCTCCAGCCAATCGGTCGGAATCCCCGCCCCGACGATCAGGGTGTCGCCCAATCCCATGCGCTCGAACAAACGCCCCTTGGCAGCGTGGTAGGCGGCCAAATCGGGATAGCGGTCGAAATGATCGGGGGCCAGGTTGGCGTAGATCCCCACCTTGGGTTTCACCGTCGCGACCAACTCGGCCTGAAAACTCGAAACCTCGACCACCAGCGGGCCGGTATCGACCTCGGCAATCGCCTCCCCCGCCGCCCGACCGATGTTGCCGCTGGGAGCCACCCCGAGCAGATGGGCGATCAGGGCGGTGATCGTCGACTTGCCGTTGGTGCCGGTAATGGCGCACAGCAGCCGTTCGGGGCGCAGCCGGGCCAGCCATTCCACATCGCCCACCACCTTGCCCGCCCCCTGCGCCGCCGCCCGTACCGGGTGCTCGGGCCGGATGCCGGGGGCGGGGGTGATCGCCGCCGCCTGCGCCACCAGGGCCGGATCGACCGGCCACACCTGCGCCCCGAGTTCAGCAGCTAGGGTTTGCAGGGTGGCGGGATCCATCTTGTCGTCGCTCAGCGCCAGGGTCAGACCGCGACCGCTCAAGGCGCGGGCCAAACCGGCCCCCGAAATTCCCACCCCCAGGATCCAGCAATCGACACGCATCAGCGCACCTTCAACGTCGCCAGGGCCAGCAGCCCCAACACGATCGAAATAATCCAAAACCGCACCGTGATCTTCGGTTCGGCCCACCCCTTGAGTTCGAAATGGTGGTGGATCGGAGCCATGCGCAGCACCCGTTTGCCCCGCAGTTTGAACGAGGCGACCTGGACCATGACCGAGAGCGCCTCGACCACGAAAATCCCCCCGAGCAGCAGCAGCAGCAGCTCTTGCCCCACCACCACCGCCGCCACCGCCAGCAGCCCTCCGATGGCCAGCGCCCCGATGTCACCCATGAAGACCTGGGCCGGATAGGCGTTGAACCAGAGAAAACCGAGTCCCGCCCCGGTCAACGAGGAGAGGATCACCGCGATCTCCCCCGCTCCCGGCACGTAGGGGAGCAACAGGTACTCACTGAATTTGGCGTGACCCGACAGGTAGACGATGGCGGCCAGCACCACCGCCGCCACCATGGCGGGGCCAATCGCCAATCCGTCTTGGCCGTCGGTCAGATTGACCGCGTTGGCGGTGCCGACCACCACGAGCACCACGAAGGGGATCCACCAGGCGCCCAAATCCCAATGGACCGTCTTGAGGAAGGGGATCACCAGATCGCCCCCCGCCCGGTCGGCCATCCCCAGGGCGCTGAGCGCCATCGCCGCGATCAAGGCGACGATGAGCTGTAACAAAAACTTGTAGCGGGACGGCATGCCGTTGGGATCGCGGCGGATCAGCTTGAGGTAGTCGTCCCAGTAGCCGATGGCGGCAAATCCGGCGGTGGTCAACAAAACCACCCAGACCAGGGGGTTGGTCCACTCAGCCCAAAGCAAAGAGGCCATGACCATCGCCAGCAAAATCAACAGCCCCCCCATGGTGGGGGTTCCCGATTTTAATAGATGGGCGGGGGGACCGTCGGTGCGGATCGGCTGCCCCTTGCCTTGCCACAGCGCCAGCCGCCGGATCGTCGCGGGGCCCAACGCTAAGGCGATGACCAGACCGGTAAGCAACGCCCCGATTGCCCGGAATGTGATGTACCGGAACAGATTCAGGCCGCTGATTTGGTCCTGAAACGCCATCGCCAAGTGGTAAATCATGCTTTGCCCCGCATCTCAATCCGATTCATTCGCTCCTGCACCCCCCCCAAAAGCCGCTCCATCCGGGCGGCCCGACTGCCTTTCAATACCACCGCCCCCGCTTCGGGCCACCAATCGGCCAGCGCCACCAGCGCCTGCTCCTGGGTTGCGAAGGATTGGCAGCGAGACCCCATCCCTTGAAAACGGCAGGCCAGCGCTTCGTCCCCCACCACCACCAACCGGCCCCTGCCCGAGACCAGCGCTCCGGTCAGTCGCCCCCAGGCAGGATCGGCGGGATCGACCTCTTTGAGGGTACCGAGCACCAGCACCGGCTCGCCGCCACCTAAAGCCGCTTGCTCCTCAATGGCACGCCAGGCGGCCAGCACCGAGTCGGGGTTGGCGTTGTAGGTGTCGTCCCAAAGGGTCACCGCGCCGAAGTCTCCCGCCCGGTTCATCCGCCCCACGGGAGGGGTCATCGCCTCGAATCGCCTGGCCATCCTCTGAAGGTCGAGCCCCAACCCCAGCCCCACCGCCAGCGCCGCCGCCACGTTCCCCCCTTGATGGGGGCCAGGCAGTGGCAGATCAACCTCAACCGTTTGCCCCTCTGCCCTCAAGCGAAGGTGCTGCCCCGTCCCGCTGGGGCGCCGCGCCACGACCTGCACGTCGCAGCCCTCCCCCTCGCCAAAGCGCAACACCTTCAGATCGGGGCGAAGCGGGGCGCCGTTCAGCCCCTCGGGCAGCACCAGCACCCCGCCGGGGGCGATCCCCGAGGCGATCTCAAGCTTGGCCCGCCGCACCCCATCGAGACCGCCGAGCATGCCTGAGTGGGCGGCACCGACGTTGACGATCGCCCCCACATCGGGGGCGGCCCAACGGCTGAGTTGGGCGATTTCGCCCCGGGCGTTCATCCCCATCTCCACCACTGCCAGCCGGTGTTCTTCACCCAAACGCAGCAGGGTCAGCGGCACCCCGATCAGGTTGTTGAGGTTGCCTCGGGTCGCCAGTACGGTGTCACCCGAGCCATCAGCCAACCCCGCCGCCAGCAGATCCTTCACCGTCGTCTTGCCGCTGGAGCCGGTCACCCCGACCACCTTACCCCCCCAAATCCGCCGCTGGGCGGCGCCCCAGCGGCCAAGCAGGGCGTTGGGATCGTCGGCCCGGGCCAGCGGCAGATGGCTCGGGCCATCCCAATCGCTGCGTACCACCGCCCCCGCCACCCCGCGCTGGCCAACCTGGGCCACGAAGTCGTGGCCGTCGAAGTGCTCGCCCCGGTAGGCCAGAAAAATCTCGTTCGGACCGATGGTGCGGCTGTCGATCCCCAGCCCGGTCGGCGTTTGCCCCAAGGGGGGGGCGAACGCCACTCCGAGTGTTTTCAGCGACCGCTCCAGCAACCGATTGCCCGAACTCATGAAGGGGTTTTCCCGGCACGATGGAGTAGCGCTTGAGCCGCCACCTGCCGGTCGTCGAAGGGGAGCACCCGCCCCCCCACCGTCTGGGTCGTCTCGTGCCCCTTGCCGGCGATCAAAACAATCTCGTCGTCGGCGGCTCGGGCGATGGCGACCTCGATGGCGGTGCCCCGGTCGTCGATCTCGATCACCTCAACCCCGGCTACGATTCCGGCCCGAATCTGCCCCCGGATCGCCGCCGGATCCTCGCCGCGTGGGTTGTCGTCGGTCAGAACGATCCTCCCGGCTCGGCTGGCCGCCTGCCCCATCAAGGGGCGCTTGCCCGCATCCCGGTCCCCACCGGCGCCAAAAAGCACCGTCACCCGGCTGTGGGGCAGCTGCATCACCGCCCCGAGCGCCGCCTCAAGACCGTCGGGGGTGTGGGCGTAATCGACCAGAACCAACGGTCCCGCCCCGCCCACCCGCTCCATGCGCCCCGGCGCCCCGGTCGCCTTGCTTAAGGCCGCGACCACCCGATCCAACGGCCAGCCCAGGGCATGGGCCACATGCAACACCGCCAGCAAATTCATGGCGTTGTATTGCCCGATCAGCGAGGTTTGCACCGCCACCGCGCCCCACGGGCCCCTGGCGGTGAAGTGCATCCCACTGCGCTCCTGGCGCAGATCTTCAAGATCGTCCTGCCCGTAACGGGCCTCCCCCGGCAGGTCGTCGCTCCAGGTACCACGGCTCAGAATCCGGTAACGACTCTGGGCCAGCAGCCGCGCCTTGGCATCCCGGTACGCCTCCATGTCGCCGTGGTAGTCGAGGTGATCGCGCGAAAAGCTGGTCCACACCGCCACCGCGAATTCCAGACCCGCGACCCGCCCCTGCATTAGGGCGTGGGAGGAAACCTCCATCGCCACCCCCTCGTCCCCCCCTTGCACCGCCTGCCCCAACAGCCCCGCCAACGCCACCGCGTCGGGGGTGGTGTGGCGGGTCGGCAGGTCGTGTCCGGCAATGAAGTGGCCGGTGGTGCCGATCCGCCCCCAACTGCGCCCCAAATGACGGGCCACCTGCTCAATCAAATGCACCACCGTGCTTTTGCCGTTGGTCCCGGTCACCCCGACCAGGTGCAGCCGCTTGGCGGGATTACCTGCGAGCCGCTGCGCCGCCCAACCGGCCCACCGGGCCGGATCGTCGCACTCGGCCAGCGCCACAGAGCCGGGCAGGGTTTCGGGGACGAGCACTCCTGGAGCAGCGATGATCCAGGCGGCCCCCCTGTCGGCGGCGGCCTGGGCATAACCACTGGCCTGCTCAGGGTCGCGGCTGCGGATGACCAAACCCCGACCCGCCACCACCTCGCGCGAATCCAGGGCGATCAGCCCCACCGCCTCGGTGGCAGGGGGACGGCGCCAATCCAGCGCCACCGGAATATCGGCCAAATCGCGCCAAGCGATCATGGTTGTTTCCTTTGTTGGGGCTCCCCGCCCGAGGTCGTGATCGAGGCCGAAGCCAGGGTCAGCGCGATGCTCCCCCCCGGCGCGGGGAACGGCTGCCCCGCCTTGGGACTTTGGGCCACCACCAACCCCACCCCCTTGGGATCGATCTCGATGCCGCTGCCGTCGAGCAGCTCCAACACCGAGCGCAGATCCAGGCCGGTTAAATCGGGCATCCCCCCGCTCAGGTCGACCTGGGCCACCTCCGGTTCGCTCAAGGGGAGCAAAGGCTCCTGAGCCGCCGGATCGTCGGGGGGGATGCCAAGCACCTGGATGGTGCGTGCGGCGATCTCTCTAAACACCGGGGCTGCCACGGTGCCACCGAAGGCCCGCCCGGTCGGTTCGTCGATGTGGACCACGATGGCGTATTGCGGCTTTTTCACCGGAATCAAGCCGACGAAGGCCGACAGCCAGTGCTCGTAGCTGTACCCCCCGGTTGCATCCACCTTCTGGGCGGTACCGGTTTTACCCGCCACCCGGTAGCCGGGGAGGATCGCGTTCTTGCCGGTCCCCTCCATCACCACCTGCTCCATCATCGACTTCAAGGTTTGGGCGGTCCCCTCCTCAAGGACCCGGCGGGGGCGGGGGGTGCCGCCGCCCGCCACCACCCGAGGGGTGTTGAGCAGCCCCCCGTCCCCAATCGCCGCCGCCGTCATCGCCATTTGCAACGCCGTCACCGAAATCCCCTGTCCGAAGGCCATGGTCGCCGCCTGTACCGGTGTCGGCGCGGTGAACACCGACCCCGACGATTCGGCGGGCAGGTCGATCCCGGTTTTGCTGCCGAAGCCGAAATCGAGCACCGTCTGCAGAAAGGGCTCGACCCCCATCTTTTGTTGGATCTTTACCGCCCCGATGTTGCTGGAGCTGACCAGCACCTGGGTGGTGGTTAGCCATCCCTCGCCGTGCACGTCGTGGATGAAACGGTCGGCGACCCGGTAACGCCCCTGCTCTGCGAACCACAGATCCTTCGGGGTCACCCCCCCCCGTTCGATGGCGGCTGCCAGGGTCACGATTTTGAAGGTCGAACCGGGCTCCACCGCATCCATCACCGCCCGGTTGCGCCAATCGCTCGGCCTGGAGTCGGCAAAATTGTTGGGGTTGAACAGCGGCAGGCTGACCATCGCCACCACCTTGCCGGTCTCCACCTCGACCGCCACCGCCGTCCCCCCCTTGGCCTTCCAGCGCCGCACCCCCCGTACCAGGGCGTCCAAGGCAATCTGCTGCACCCGGGCATCGAGGTTGAGCACCAAATCCTGCCCCGGCAGGGAGGGCTCGATCACCTCGATCTCATCCAGGGGACGCCCCTTGTTGTCGCGGCGGATCCGGTACTTGCCCGGACGGCCCTGCAACAGCGCGTCGAACTGGTACTCAATCCCCTCCAGCCCTTTGCCGTCGATCCCCACAAAACCGAGGATTTGCCCGAAGCCGACCCCCATGGGATAAAACCGCTTGGGCTCCTCGATGAATTTCAGCCCCGGCAGATTCAACCGTTCGATGGCGGCCTGCTGCTTGGGGTTGATCTGCCGGGCCAGCCAAACGAAATTGCCCCCCTGGGCCAACCGCTTGGCCAGTTTGCGCGGAGCGATCCCGAGGATTTTGCCCACCGTCGCCGCCGTCCCCGCCGGGTCGATCACCGCATCGGGAAAGGCATAAAGCGAGGGGACCGAGATACTCATCGCCAGCAAACGACCGTTGCGGTCGAAGATCCGGCCCCGCTCCCCTGGCACCTCGATGTCGCGCACCGTTTGTCGCGCCACCTTCTGGGCCAGCTCGGGGCCACGCACCACCTGGATTTCGATGGCCCGCAGCACCAACAGGGCAAACACGACCAAAAATCCGCCGACCACCGCCTGCCGACGGCGCACCAACCGAACCGAACCCTCCCAGGGGGCCAAACTCACGGTTGCTGCCCTTCGGCAGAACCGGGCGACTCGACCACTGGGCCGTGGGGTTTAACCTGATTCCACTGCGGCACCGTTAACCCTAACTCCCGAGCTCGGCGGCTGATCGAACCCAGGTCGCGGGCGGTGGCCCGTTGTACCTCAAGTTCGTCGCGCAGATGGCGCTCATCCTTCATCGCTCGGGTCACCTGGGCCTTGTATTGCAATAGCCCCACCGTCTCGGTGCGGGTCCAGATGTCGAGTAGCGCCGCAAAAACCAGCACCCCCAGGGCCAGCAACACCCCGAGCCAGCGCCGCCAGGTCATGGTGCCGATCACGGTTGGGGCGCCACCCTTTGCACACCGCGCAGCCGAGCCGAACGGGCGCGGGGGTTGAGGGCAAGCTCCTGCTGTGAGGCGGTACGCTCACCCAGCAAAACCGCTTGAGGGTGAGCCCCGCAGCCACACACCGGCATTTGCGGTGGGCAGGTGCAGCGCCCCAGCAGGTCGCGGAAGAACCGTTTTACCCAACGATCCTCTCCCGAATGGAAGGTGATGATTCCCATCCTTCCCCCCACCTTGAGCCGCTCGAATAGGACGGGAACCCCTCGTGCCAATTCGCCGAACTCGTCGTTGATCTCGATGCGCAGCGCCTGCACCACCCGGTTGGCATGACCCAGACGGCGCTCCCCCTTGGGGGGCAAGACCCGGTCGACCGTCTCGCGCAGCGCCCGTGTCGTTTGCGGCGTGGCCTGCAACAGCGCCCGCGCCACCCGACCGGCCTGGGGCAGGTCGCCGTATTCTTTGAGGATGGTCGCCAGACGGCCCTGATCGAATTCCTCCCAGCAGGCCGCCATGGGCCGCCCCTGGCGGGGATCCATGCGCAGATCGAGCGGTGCATCCTCGCGCAGGGTCATGCCCCGAGTCGGGTCGTCGATCTGATGGCTGGAGATCCCCAAATCAAGCAGCACCCCGTCAAGTCCCTCGGGAACAGACGCCTCCAGTTGGGTTGCCGCCTGGCTGAAGGGGATGTTCCAAATCGTGAGCGCCGAACCGAACCGGGCCAGCCGCGCTGCGGCAAAGGCGACCGCTTCGGGATCGCGATCACTGGCCCAGAGTCGCCCTGGGGCGCCGCCTGCGGTAATCCGCCCCAGAATCAATTCAGCGTGGCCGCCCCCACCCAGGGTGCCGTCGAACCAGCACTGCCCCGAACGGGGGTCGAGCATCTCGGCCACATCCCCGGCCAAAACGGGGATGTGGTAACCCTCCCCCATCGTCACAGCCCCAACGCCGCCAGCTCGGGACCGGCTTCGGCCAAGACCGCCATGTTTTGCTCCTGCTGGGCTTCCCACTGGGCGGGGGTCCAAATCTCGAATTTCTTGAGCCGACCACTGACGATCGCCTCGCCGTCGAGACTGGCAAATTTTCGTAACGGGGGGGGAATGAGGATGCGGCCCTGTTTGTCGGGGGTGACGTCGACCGCATTGGCCACGTAGAACCGCTCAAACGCCTCAACCGCCTTGGAGCTCATGCCCAAGTCGGCCACTCGGTTCTCGATTGCGGTCCACTGCGAAAGGGGAAAGGCCATCAGACAGCGGGAGGGGTTGACGGTGACCACCAGAGTGTCGTCTCCGAAGGAGGCAAGCACATCCCGGAAGCGGGCAGGAATAGCCATCCGCCCCTTCTCGTCGATGCCAATTTGTGCCACCCCTCGAAACATGCGCCCCGCCCCCACGCGATGAACACGATTCCCCACAATCACCCACAATTCCCCACCGTTTGAGGCAGACTAAGGCCTATGCCCCCCGAAGGTCAAGAACCTTTTGTAAAAACAAGGACTTGCGCGATCCCGTGTTGAAGCATGCCTTCAGCTAAGGGGGCTAATTCTCGGGCAGACAAAGGGGATTCGTTTCTGGGGGGTGGTGTAGACGACGTGCAGGGGGTCGGATGGGGGTGGCACGCTGGTACTCAGGTCACAAAAAAGGGGCGCCACGGCGCCCCTTTTGTTGTTCGAAGTTATGTCGATCAATCGGCGTTAACCGCCTCCTGACCCGAATCGAAGGCTTTAAACCGCAAGTAGTCACGGTCGGGAACCTGAACCGTCGCCCCCGTTTTGGGGTTTCTTGCCTCATGGGCTGGGACGTGCTTTAGGTAGAACCGGCCGAACTCGTTCAGGCGAACCTCCTGACCCGCCTTGAGGCTCTGGACGATCTGCCCCTTGAGAGCGCCGAGTATCGCCACCACCTGGGCCTGCTCGGCTCCGGTCTGCTTGGCGATCATTCCGGCAAGCTCCTGCTCGCCCACCGCCCCTGCTCCCTGCGCCCATCCCAACGCCAGCACCGCTGCGATCACAAATCGTTTCATGATGCCCTCCTGATTCCTTTGGGTTTGATGGACGCCCCGTGCGTCCATGCACGGGTGGCATCTAATCATCCAAAGCGCTGAAGGACAACGAAAAAACGATGGGGCAAGGCAAACGCCGATTGATTTGGCGCCTGTTTGCGACCCAGAGACAGCTCGCCAAAACCAGGGCTGTTCGCAATGGGTTTTGGCTGCGAAACAAAAACCACCCTTTTTGCGAAGCGTCGCTGTAAAAGGCAGGCTGCCTTTTTCCAGCGTTTCCCCGCTAACCGCGTTGAGTCGCCAACCAGCGCTCCACCTCGATGGCGGCCATACACCCCATTCCAGCAGCGGTCACACCCTGGCGGTAGATCGCATCGGCCACGTCCCCCGCCGCAAAAACCCCCTCGATGTTGGTCGCGGTCGAGTCGGGTTTGCGCAAGATGTAGCCATGATCGTCCAGGTGGATCACATCCTTGAAGATCTTGGTGTTGGGGGTGTGGCCAATGGCGATGAAGACCCCCTTGACGGTCAAGGTCTCGATGGCGCCAGTGACGGTGTCTTTCAGCTCCAACCCCTGGACCCCCCCCTGGTTGGGTTCGCCAAGGATGTGCTGAATAACCTTGTTGGTCAGGATTTCGATCTTCGGATTGGCCCGGGTCCGCTCCAACATCACACGGGAGGCGCGGAAGTTCTCGCTACGGTGGATCAAAGTCACCTTGCTGGCGAAGTTGGTCAGGTAGTTGGCCTCCTCCATCGCCGTGTCGCCGCCACCGATCACCGCGATCTCTTCGCCGCGATAGAAGAAACCGTCGCAGGTGGCGCAGCCCGACACCCCATACCCCATCAAACGTTTTTCGTCGTGCAAACCCAACCACCGAGCCGAGGCGCCGGTGCAAACAATCACCGCGTCGCCGGTATAAACGACGCCGCTATCGCCGATAGCCTTAAAGGGGCGACTGGAGAAGTCGACCTCGACGATGATGTCGGTATGGATGATGGTGCCAAAACGTTCGGCCTGCTGCTGCATCATCAACATCAATTCGGGTCCCTGAATCCCATCGGGGAAACCGGGGAAGTTCTCGACATCGGTGGTGATGGTCAACTGTCCACCCGGCTGCATCCCCGCCACGATCCCCGGCTTGAGGTTGGCCCGGGCGGCATAAATGGCGGCGGTGTACCCGGCGGGACCGGAACCGATAATCAGGACATGGTGGTGAATCGTTTGGCTCATGAAAAACTCCGGCATTCACAGAATGGGTTGTTCACATCGTTGCATCGATTACGTCGGGGACTGTGCCCACCGCGCCATAACGGTCTTCAAAACGGACGATGTCGTCCTCACCCAGGTATTCGCCGCACTGCACCTCGATCAGCTCCAGGGGCACCACGCCGGGATTGGCCAGGCGATGTTTGGTGTTTGAGGGTACATAAACCGACTGGTTGGCGGTTAAAACCTGAACCTTGCCGTCGACCTCGACCTCGGCCGCGCCCCGCACCACCACCCAATGCTCGGAGCGATGGTGATGCAATTGCAGGCTTAGGGTCGCGCCGGGAAAAACCTTGATCCGCTTGATTTTATAGGTCGGCCCCTCGTCGAGTACTCCGAACCAGCCCCAGGGACGATCCTCCTGACGGGGATGAAAAACCTCGTCACGCCCCTGTTTTTTTAGGGCCTCGACCACCGCCTTCACATCTTGGCTACGATCCCGGCTGGCCACCAACACCGCGTCGGGGGTTTCAATCACCACCATGTTCTCGACGCCGATGGCGGCCACCAAACGGCTGTTCGACTGAATCAGGGAGCCGCTCGCCCCCAAGGCCACCACATCGCCGGAGATGACGTTGCCGGCATCGTCTTTGTCGCTGATCTCATATAGGGCGTCGAAATTACCCAGATCGGTCCAGCGAAAATCGGTGGTCACCACCCGGACGTTGTTGGCCTTTTCGAGAATGCCGAAGTCGATGGAGACCTTGGGCAGATCAACGAAGACCTCGCGGGTGACCTTGTCTTCATCAGGACTCCCCAGCACGGCGGCGATGGTTTGCAACCCCCGCGCCAGATCCGGCATGTAAGCCTCAATAGCCTGCAGAATGGCGTCGGCACGCCAGACAAACATCCCGGCATTCCAATAGAAGCGCCCGCTTTTGAGGTATTGCTCGGCAGTAGGGCGGTCGGGTTTTTCGACAAAACGACGCACCGACAGGGTGGCGGGGGGGGCTTGCTCGGGGGGGGCCTCGACCTCGATGTAGCCGTACCCCGTATGAGGCGAGGTCGGGGTGATGCCGAAAACAACCAAATCGCCCGATGTGGCCGCCGCTTCGGCCTGCTGGACCGCCGCGTTAAGACGATCCTGATCTTGAATGTGGTGATCGGCGGGGAAAATCAACATCACCGCATTGGGATCTGCACGTCGCAAGCGCAAAGCGGTTAAACCGATAGCGGCTGCGGTGTCGCGGGGGAAAGGCTCGGACCACACCTCAACATTCCCCGGTAATTGCCGCCGAACCGCGGTCTGCAACTCAACCGAAGTCACCACCACCCGTTGCCTTGTCAACGGCTTCAATCGGGTCAATGTGTCTTGCAGCAGCGACTCCTCCCCTTGCAAGGAGAGGATCTGTTTTGGGGTGCTTTCACGACTCAACGGCCAAAGTCGGCTACCCGACCCCCCCGCCAACACAACACCAATCATGGGTTTTCTCCCGTGCAAAATTCGAACAAACGAGCCTGGCCGAAGCATGAAGGAGGGGGTGGGGGCTGGCAACCTGGGGGGTCAGTCGGCTGAGACCTCGACCGCAATCTCGTCAAAGCCAGCCCCATCTTCCCACAGTAGGTAAGCGCGCCCCTCCTGCAGCCCCTGCTGCGTCACCCTGCCGATCCAGTAGGCATACCCCTCCCAGGCGCTCTGCCGGTCGGTCTCGGAAGGACGGGCGGGATGGTCGGGATGGCTGTGGTAGACGCCGACAATTTCAAGTTTTTCGGCACGCGCCTGACGGTCGACCCGCTGAAACCCTTGCGGATCGAGGTCGAAACGGTCGTGCGCCCGTTCGTTGTTGAGGTTATCGACCGGGCAGGCTTGGAACGCCTCGATCACCCCCTTTGAGGAACGCCCCACCAACAAGCCGCAGCATTCGTGAGGGTAGGTTTGTTCGGCCTGCTCCTGCATCACCTTTTGTGCTTGGGCCGAGACAATCAGCCGAGACTCAGATGCCATCGCCGCCCCCTAATGATTCCCACATCCGAGTGGTCAGGTACTTTTCGCCCCCATCGGGAAAGACGGTGACGATGTGGGCCGTTTGCCCCGGTTCGACCCGCCGAGCCAGTTCAAGGGCAGCGGCCAGGGCGCAGCCGGAGGATTGACCGACCAGAATCCCCTCTTCGCGGGCCAGACGCTGGGCCATGCGATAGGCCGCTTCGGTTCCCACCTCGACGATACCGTCGAGTTCCGACGGATGATAGATGGTGGGGTTGATCGAGCTGGGCATATGTTTGAGCCCCTCGATGCCGTGAAACGGCTCGGAGGGCATGGCGCCGAAGCACTGAATGGCCGGGGCGATCCCCTTCAAACCCCGGGTTGTCCCCATGGCGGTCCCGGATGTCCCCAACGCAGCAACAAAATGGGTCACCGTCCCCTGACTTTGCTGCCAAATCTCTTGCGCGGTGGTGTCGGTGTGGGCCATCGGGTTTTCGGGGTTGTGGTACTGGTCGGGCTTAAAGAAACGGTTGGGGTCCCGGTGGTACATCTCGTCGGCAACCCGCATCGCCCCGTCGGAGCCCTCCATCGGATCGGTCAGGGTTACCGTTGCCCCGAAGGCGCCGATAATCCGTTTCCGCTCCTCGCTGACATTGGCTGGCATGATCAAATGAACCGGCATCCCCAATCGAGCCCCGATCCAGGCCAGTGCAATGCCGGTATTCCCCGAGGTCGAGTCGAGAATCGTCAATCCCTCGCGTAGTCGCCCCTCGGCAAGCCCTTGGCGGATCATGCGCAGCGCGGCGCGATCCTTGACCGAACCGCCCGGATTGTTGCGCTCGATCTTGGCTGAAATGCGCACCCCCTCTGGCAGATGACCGGTGGTGCGGCTCAACGGGAGCAATGGGGTGTTGCCAACCAGACCGAATAGGGGGTCTTGATCGAATTGGTCCAGACTCATCATGGGAGATCCTAACGGCACGGTGAAAGACGGGCAGCGTAATATCTAATATTAATCTGTTGAATTATTTTCAACAAACATATTTTTTTTGTTGTTTATAGTATCCAAGCCGGACCGCTAAGATGGGGTTTCATTTTCGACAGGAGCCCGTTATGAGCCAAACCCTGCACGCCGACCCGAAAGAGATCGCCAAATTCGACCGCATCGCCGCCGAATGGTGGGACCCCAAAGGGCGCTTTGCTCCTCTGCACCAGATCAACCCACTGCGCTCGCAATACATTGCCGACACGGTGGTGCTGGAGGGGGCGCGGCTGCTCGATGTCGGTTGCGGCGGGGGAATCTTGAGCGAAGAGCTCACTCGGCGCGGCGCCCAGGTCACCGGAATCGACCGCTCCGAAAAGGCACTAGCGGTGGCGAGGCAGCACGGCTCGGTCTCTGGCGTCGTGGTCGATTACCGGCTGAGCAGCGCCCAAGAACTGGCGGCAACCGATCCCGAGCCCTTCGACGCCATCACCTGCCTAGAGGTGCTCGAACACGTCCCTGACGTGCCCGACCTGTTGCGCACCATGCATGGGTTGCTCAAACCGGGGGGAACCCTTTTCTTCGCCACCCTCAACCGCACGATGAAGTCGTACCTGATGGCGATTGTAGGGGCCGAGTACATCTTGAATTGGCTGCCACGCGGCACCCATCAATGGGAGCGCTTCATCAAACCGTCGGAATTGATCGGGGCGCTTGAAGAGGCCGGTTTCGCACCCCAGGATCTGCGCGGCATGAGTTATAGCCCCCTGGGCAACCGTTACAGTCTATCCCACGATCTGGACGTCAATTATTTGGGGTGCGCACGGCGGCCCGAGTGAACAGAACGGCGACAGAATGTGGATAAGCGCAGCGCATCCACCTTGCCCGCCCTCCACCGCCTCGTCAGAAAAACAGCGCCGTCACCATCGTGTTGGCGAGCAAGATCAAGATCGAAGCGGTCACCACGGCCCGGGTGGTCGCCAACCCTACCCCCTCCGCCCCCCCGCCCGCGAAAAACCCTTGGTGGCAACCGACCCAGGCGACGATCCCCCCGAACAAGGCCGCTTTGATGAGCCCCGAATAGAGATCGAAAAGCTCCAGGTATTGCCAGGTCCGCTCCATGTAGTTGACCGGATTGGTATCGAGCCAGAGCACAGAAACCAAAAAGCCCCCGCCGATACCGATGCCGTCGGCCAGCACGACCAAGGCCGGCAACATGACGACGCAGGCCCAAAAGCGGGGAACAATCAGGTAGTGGACCGGGTGGGTCGCCAAGGTGTAGAGGGCATCGATCTGTTCAGTCACCCGCATCGTCCCCAGCTCGGCCGCCATCGAGGCGCCGACCCGCCCGGCCACCATCAGTCCCACCAGCACCGGGCCGAGTTCGCGGGTCATCGAGAGCGAAACCACCGTCCCCACCATCCCCTCGGCGCCAAAGCGGGCAAATCCGTCGTAGCTTTGCAGTGCCAGCACCATCCCGGTGAAGGTGGCGGTAAGAATCACCACCGGTAAGGAGTCGACCCCGACCCGCTCCATCTGGGTCACCCACAGCCGCCAACGCAGCGGCGGCTTGAGACTTAAACGCAGCACCTGCCCAAGCAGCCGAGCCATCGAGCCGGTCGCGGTCAACACACGCAATACCGTTGCCCCCACCCCCTCGACAACGCGGCGCATGGCCTTTCCCTACCGATCCAGCCGGATAACCCGGCTGCGGATGGCGGTGAGGACTTCGTAGGGGATGGTGCCGAGCGCCAGGGCCATGTCGGCAACGGGGATCCCCGCGCCGATCAAGGTGGCGGTCGCCCCTGGTTTGACCGGGTCATGGCCCACATCGACCATGAGTAAATCCATACAAACCACCCCCACCACCGGATAACGCTTGCCTGCAATGACCACTTCGCCCCGCCCGCCAAGACGGCGGGAGAGACCATCGCCGTATCCGGCGCCAACCACGGCGATCCGGCTGGCGGTGAGCAGACGGTGGTGGCGTCCGTAGCCAACGTATTCCAGTGGGGCAACGTCGCGCACCTGCAATACTCTGGCGTACCACGACAACACCGGTTTGACTCCGATGGCCCCCTCCCCCGCGAAATGCTCGACGCCGTAGAGCGATAGTCCCGGACGGACCCATTCCTGTCGCGCTTGGGCAAAGCGAATCAATGCGGCGCTACCAGCCAGGCTGGCGGGGTGGTGGGGATAGCGGTGGGTCAGCCTCTTCATGGTGGCGATCAACGGCTGGGATTGTTCCGGATCGCCATCGTCGGCGCGAGGCAGATGCCCCATCAACCAGGCCCCCTCGGGGAGCTGCTCGGGCAGATCGTCCAGCGCAAAACCAAGGCGATGCATGCCCAAATCGACCTTGATCGCCGTTTTCACCCCAGCAGCGACCGCCCGATCCAGCCCTAGGCCATCGAAGGTCGTCAGCCGAAGGTTGTGCGCCGCAGCAACCCCCTCCTGCCCCGGAATCGCTCCGCCGAGGACAACGATCTCGTGATCGGGCGCCACCGCCCGCACCTCGATCCCCTCCTCCACCGTCGCTACCGCAAAACCGGGTACCTGCCCCTTCAGGGTTTCGGCGGCCCAGGTCATGCCGTGGCCATAGGCGTTGGTTTTGATGACCGCCAGCAGGCTCACCCCCCCCGCCCGCTCGCTGAGCAAAGCGGCGTTGTGGCGCAGCGCCCCGGCATTCCGTTCGATCCAGGTGCGACGTGGCGGCTGCTCGCTCAACGGTAGAAATCCTCTTGGATCAGGTTGGCAAAACGGGTGTATTCCCCTTGGAATGCCATGGCCACCGCACCAACCGGACCGTTACGCTGCTTGCCGATGATGATCTCGGCCTTGCCCTTGACCTCGTTGTAACGCTCCTTGCCTTTGGCGCTTTCGTCGTTGCGCAGGTAAACCTCTTCGCGGTAAACGAAAAAGATCACGTCGGCGTCCTGCTCGATGGCCCCCGATTCACGCAGATCCGAAAGCATGGGCCGCTTGTTGGTGCGCTGTTCGAGTGAGCGATTGAGCTGGGACAGGGCGATCACCGGGCAGTCCATCTCTTTGGCCAGCCCCTTCAAACCGCGGGAGATTTCACTGATCTCTTGGGCGCGGTTGTCCAGGTCGGCGCGGCCGCGCATCAGCTGCAGATAATCGATCACCACCAGATCGACCGGCCCTTCGCGGCGCATCCGCCGCAACTGGCTGCGCAGGTCCATCAAAGTCACATCCATCGAATCGTTGATGAACAGGCGGCTGTCGACCAGGTTGCCGGCGGCGTCGGTCAGGTGTTCGAAATCGATGCTTTCGAGCTGGCCGCTGCGCATCTTGCCGGCGTTGACCCGTGCCATCGAGGCGAGCATACGCAGCACCAGATGCTCCTTGGGCATCTCCAGCGAAAAGACCGCGACGGTCCCCTTCTGCTGCACCGCAATGTGCTCGGCGATGTTCATCGCGAACGAGGTTTTACCCATCGAGGGACGTCCGGCCACGATGATGAGATCGCCCCGTTGCAACCCGGCGGTTTCGGTGTCGAGGTCGGTAAAGCCGGTCGAGATTCCGGTGATGCCCCCCTGGGTTTTGGCCACGGTCTCTAGATGGTCGAAGGCGCGCCCCAACACGGTACGCACCCCCTCCAACCCGGCGGTAGTGCCGTCGCCACGATACCGCTGGGCAACCTCGAACATCGTCCCCTCGGCCACATCGAGGGCCGACATCGCCTCCCCCCCTTCCGTTTGGTAGGCGGTTTCGATGACCTTGGTGCCGGAGCGGATGATGTCGCGCAGGATCGAGCGGTCGCGCACGATGTCGGCGTAGGCGCGAACGTTGGCAGAGGTGGGGAATTCGTTGATGAGGTCGAGCAGGTAGCCGTGGCCGCCGATCTGTTCGAGCAGATGGCGTTCCTCCAGCGCTTCGCTCACCGTCACCGCATCGATGGGTTGTGAGCGGTCGGTCAGCTCAAGGTAGGCCTTGAAGAGCTCGCGGTGGGCGGGAACGTAAAAATCGCCAGGGTTCAGCCGCCCGCCGATACGATCCAGGGCGCTGTTGTCGAGCAGGACCGCGGCGAGGACCGCCCGCTCCGCTTCGACATTATGGGGGGGGACGCGCAGGGCGTCGGAGGACATGGGAACCTCCCAGCTGCGTTATTCCGGGAACCGCTTGGGGAGCGGATCAGAAGAGGCGCCGCCTCGGAAGGGGATAACCACGGGGATCATCCAACCCATCGGCATGGCGTCGCGCCACGCCTGAAAATCACTCCCCCGACCCAGTGGGCCGGGGGAGCGATTTTCCATTAAAGCGCTTCGACCACGACCGTCAGATCGATCACCACCTGAGGGTGGAGACGGATGGTGAAGGTGTGCTCGCCAACGTTGCGGATGGGGTTGGCCAAGTGAATCAAGCGACGATCCACGACCACGCCGGCCGCCTCGATCATCTCGGCCAACTCGTGGCTGGTGACCGAACCGAAGAGTTTGCCTTCGTTACCGGCGGCATGTTGGGCCTTGAGCTCAAGGGTGGCCAGCTGCTCGGCGGTCGCCTTGGCCTGGGCCAGGGCGGCGGCGGCGCGCTCCTCAAAGCGGCGACGCTGGGCCTCGAAGGCCTTGCGGTTGGCATTGTTGGCGACCAGCGCCTTGCCCTGGGGAACCAGGAAGTTGCGGCCGAACCCGTCGCGAACACGGATTTCTTCGCCCACGGTACCCAGTTTATCGATGTTTTCGAGCAGAATGACTTGCACGGCTGTCTCTCCTTCAAGGCGTGCTATTGAGCGCTGGAAGACGCGCGCTCACGCAAATGGAACCAAGTATCGAACAGCCCCAGAAGGGCGATGAAGAGCGCCAGCGGGAAGAAAATCGCGGCTGCAATATAAAACAGTGCCCGCATTCCAACCGGCGTTTGACGACGTTCAAAAAACCACTGCACCAGGGCCAGACCCGCCAAGAAGTAGAGCAGCGACCAAAGCATCAGGCCGTTGATTCCGGCAAATCCCATTGGCCCGCTACCCAGCCAAGCGGCAAATCCCAGTACGACGATCCACCACACCAGATTGGGCGACATCCGGTATTGAGCAAAACGGGCAAAATCGAGCGCCCGCATCACCATCAGGGCCAACAACACCCCCACCCCAATGATCGACGCCCAGGAGATCGCCAAAATACCGGGCAAAATCGGGGTGTCGAACAAATCCCGCCATTCAGCCAGCGTTCGCAGCGCCTGGGCCAGCGCTGCAGGCTCGCTGATCGCCTTGCGAAAGGCTGCCTCCGCAGCGGCGAAGGTGGGGGCCAGTGCCTCGTGAATAAACGCGGCGGGATCACCCACCGCAAATCCCCACAAAGCCAACATCACCGTTAATCCACCGGCCAGCCAAGGCAGCCCCGACATGACCGTGTGGCCCTGCCAATGTTGCAGTGCGATCCACAGACTGGGCAGTCCCAACAACAGGGCTAAAACCCAGCCGATGGGGCTGAGCAGCGCGGCCACAACAGCGGCAATTGCCACCGCCAAGGCCCCGCCACGCAAACCATCGCGCCGTCCAGCCAGGTACAACAACGCCGCAGCCACCGGCAACAGCGCCGGCATCACCGCCGTTAGGGCAATCAGCAAACCGGCCAGCACCCCCGCAAGGGGGAACCGGGCAATCCGGTCGACCCATTTGGGAATTGCCCCGTTCAGAACGGGGGGGATTCCCGGTTTGGCATCGTCCACGGAGTCTGGACGAATCAGCGGCGGTGCAGCGCCGTGAAGGGAATCAGGGCCAAGATCCGAGCACGCTTGATGGCGATGGTCAGACGGCGCTGATGCTTCTGGCAGGTCCCGGTGATCCGCGAAGGAACGATCTTGCCGCGGTCGGTGATGAAGCTTTTGACCATCTCGACATCGCGGTAGTCGGGGATCGACTTGTCGACGCAGAACCGGCAGACCTTGCGGCGACGGAACACGGGACGACGACGGGGGCCACCCTTGGGTGCGCCTTCGGTTTTCTTTTCGGTGGATTCGCTCATGACTTTCTCTCCTCGGAAGGGGGCAGGGGAATCAACGTTTCGGCCATCACCATGATGCGACCGAAGCGTCGCTCCCCATCCCGCGTCCAAACATTTTGGATCAAGCGCCCCTCGATTCGGACCTTGCTGCCGGGCCGGGGGGGCTGACGCCGATCAAACGGTTCGGGAAGGGTGATTTCGACTTGAAGCTCCTCCTGCCGCTCCTGCCCCCAAAGTTCGGCCTGTGCCGTGTACTCCAGGGTGAAGACCACGACTTGGCGGCCCGAAGGGGTGACCCGTTCCTGCACCGGGGCTTGTACTACACCTTCAAGGACCAACCGGTTGGCGGTCGGCATAGAGGGGCTGTAGGTCAGTCTTCCCCGTCCTCGTCGGAATCTTCGTCCCCATCGTCCTCAACCACTTCCTCGTCGGAAGCCTTGGGGGCGGGACGAACATCGGCGGGACGGGCCAGAGGGCTGGCCTCTTCGGGGATGGCGTCGATCTGCACGTGCATGAAACGCAGCACCTGCTCGTTCAAACGCAGACGACGCTCAATCTCGGCAATCGCCTGACCCGAAGTCTCGAAGACCAAGTGGATGTAGAAGGCGCGGTTGATCTTGGCGATGGGGTAGGCCATCTCGCGCAGCCCCCAGTTCTCTTCCTTGGCGATGGCGCCACCGTTGGCCGCGACAACATCGGCAACGATCCCCTTGATGGCATCACGCCCTTCGGCGTCGACCTCGGGTTTGATCAGATAGGTCAATTCATAAAACGACATGAGACGATGGTCCCCCTTACGGATGATGCTCCAACAGTGGAGCTCAGCCCCAGGTCGAACGCCTGGAGCAAGGTCTTGCAGAAATTGCTATAGACCCGCCGCTACGGCCACGGGCCGAAACGAACGGCGATGAATGGGGCAAGGCCCCAATTCTTTTAACGCCTTTTGGTGCGCCGCCGTGCCATACCCCTTGTGTACGGCAAAACCGTAGCCGGGGTAGATCACCTCGATTTCAGCCATCCAGCGATCACGGGCCTCCTTGGCCAAAATCGAAGCCGCTGCAATACTCAAAGAGCGCGCATCACCCTTGACCATGGGGTGGATCCCCCCGGCAAATCCCCTCGAAAACCGAGGTATCAGGGGACCATCCACCAAAACCGCATGGGGAGGGCTCGACAGCTGCGCAACCGCTCGGTCCATCGCCAAGAAGGTCGCCTGGAGAATCCCCAGGGCATCGATCTCGTCGGCACCAGCCCAACCCACCCCCCAGGCGTGTGCCTTGGCGCGGATTTCGACCTCCAAGACTTGGCGACGCCGGGCCGTCAACTTCTTGGAATCGTCGAGCCCTGAGAGCGGCCGGGGCGGATCGAGAATCACCGCCGCAGCGGTCACCGGACCGGCCCAGGGGCCGCGTCCAGCTTCGTCGATTCCGGCCACCGGCCACCCAAGGGTTAGCTCCCCTTCGAGACGCTCCTGGTCGGGCCAAGCCCCCCACGACGCCTCGATCACGGCAGCAATGCTCAGCGACGCTCGCGGATACGGGCAGCCTTACCGCGCAGGGCGCGCAGGTAGTAGAGCTTGGCGCGGCGCACGACGCCGTGGCGCACCACCTCGATCTTCTCGACCAGGGGGCTGTGGAGGGGAAACACCCGCTCCACCCCTTCGCCGAAGGAGATCTTGCGCACGGTGACGGCGGCGTTCAGACCGCCGCGTTTCTGGGCGATGACCAGGCCTTCGTAAACCTGGATCCGCTGGCGGTTGCCCTCGGTCACCTTCACATGCACCTTAACGGTGTCACCAATGCGGATCTCGGGGATCTGCTTGCGCTCGGCTTGTTCTGCCTCGATTTTGGCGATGATCGCGTTCTTCATCGGACCTTCTCCTTAACCGGTGGACCGTTGTGGCCCACGCTATCAATCGGATGTTGGCTTGTTGATGGAAGCGCTGGCGTTCAGCACTTCGCCGTAGTCTCAGTCAGCAAATCGGGCCGCCGACTGCGGGTACGCTCCAGCGCCTGCTCCCGCCTCCAGCGGGCGATGGCGCCGTGGTCGCCCGAAAGCAAAACATCGGGGACCGCTAACCCCTCCCATTCCGGGGGACGGGTAAAGTGGGGGCAATCGAGCAGCCCGTCACTGAATGAATCTTGTTCGGCCGATTCCTGGCTTCCCAACGCGCCGGGCAGAAGCCGCGCTACCGCGTCGATCACCACCAGCGCAGCAGGCTCGCCCCCCGAAAGCACGAAATCGCCAACGGAGAGCTCCTCGTCGATCTCTTGGGCGATCACCCGCTCGTCGACCCCTTCGTAACGACCGCAGAGCAGCACAAACCCGGGCAACTCGGAAAGCCGCTGTGCCTGGGCCTGATCGAACCGCCGCCCCTGGGGCGACAGATAAATCACCGGGGCGTCGGGATAACCGGCCCGTGCTTGGCGGACCGCATCGGCGACCGGCTCGGGCCGCATTACCATGCCGGGGCCGCCGCCGTAGGGGGTATCGTCCACCGCCCGATGCCGCCCCACCCCCCAGTTTCGGATGTCGGTGGTCACCACCTCCATCACCCCTTTGTCGATGGCCCGTTTGGGTATCGACACCGTCAGGGGAGAGGCAAAAAACTCGGGGAACAGGGTCAAAACCTCAATCCTGAGCCCCCGCTTTTCGGGCTGCATCATGCCCCCTCGACGGGGGGGTGCCAGGCCACCACCAGCTGGCGCTGGTCGGGATCGGCGTGAAGGACCACCTCGTCGAGCCAGGGGATCACCTGCTCCCCCGCCTGACCCAGCACCACGATCTGCCAATGGGCCGGGGTTTCAAACCAGGCGGTCACCACCCCGTAGTCGTATCCGGTTTCATCCACCACCCGCCACCCTGGCAGATCGGAAAGAAGGAACTCGTCTTCGTCCAGCTCAAGGGCGGTCCGCGGGACCTCGATCTGCCAGCCGATCAGGCCATGGGCCTGCTCCGGAGTGGTCACCCCGTCGATCTCGACCACCAGATGTTTGCCGCGCCAGCCGCCCTTCGGCTTTGGGATTTCGCGGGTCTGCAGACCGTTGACCAAGCGCCAGGGGCGATAGGCCAGGGCGTTTTCGGGGGGATCGGTCAGGGAAAACACCTTGACCGCCCCCTTGACCCCGAAGACACCGACGACCTTGCCGATCTGCAACCAGTCGGTCACCTCGGCCTGCATGTCGCACACTGCCAAAGACCCGGGATCAGGCAGATTCGCCGCCCGACCGCAGCTGACCGGCCACACGGGCGACGGTCTCGGTGGCTTGCGCACCCTTGGCAATCCAGGCGTCGTACTTGACCAAGTCGATTTTCACGGCCTTGGGGGTGGCAACGGGGTTGTAGAACCCCAGCTGCTCGATGAAGCGACCGTCGCGAGGCGAACGCACGTCGGCGACGACGATCCGGTAGAAAGGACGCTTCTTGGAGCCACCGCGGGCCATACGGATTTTGACCATGCTGCAAAAACCTCTTGCTTCCCAAAGAGTTCGAAACGCAAGGCCCCAATGGACCCCACGAGATTCCCCAAAGCATCTCGAAAGACTTTTCGAGGGTTTCCCCGGTCGGGGGAAAAAAAGGTCGCGGATTGTGCACGACCTCAACGGAAAGGAAAACCCCCCCCGGGCATCCGGGGCATTCCAGGCATTCCCATCCCGCCGCGCTTACCCATCTTGCCGGCTTTTTTCATCATTTTTTGCATCTGATCGAACTGTTTGAGCAGCCGATTCACCTCGGGAAGGGCGGTGCCCGACCCGGCGGCGATGCGCCGTTTGCGACTGGGATTGATGATCTCGGGCCGCTCGCGCTCCTTCATCGTCATCGACGAGAGGATCGCCTCCATCCGCTTCATCTGCTTTTCGGCATCCTCGTCGGCGATCTGCCCCATCAACTTTCCGGCGCCGGGGATCATCCCCACCATGTCACGCAGGGAGCCCATTTTGCGCAGCGAAGCCAGCTGATCGCGCAGATCGTTGAGGTCCAGCCCCTTCTTCTTGAGCTTCTTGGCGAGCTGCTCGGCCTTCTTGGCGTCGACCTGACCCTGCACCTTTTCGACCAAGGAGACTACGTCGCCCATGCCGAGGATGCGTCCCGCCATCCGCTCGGGATGGAAGGGGGCGATGCCGTCGAGCTTTTCGCCGGTGCCCAAATACTTAATCGGCAGCCCGGTCACATGGCGCAGCGACAGCGCCGCGCCCCCGCGGGCATCGCCGTCGGTTTTGGTCAGCACTACGCCGGTCAGGTTGAGCCGGGCTTGGAACGCCTGCGCCACCTTAACCACGTCCTGGCCGGTCATGGCATCGACCACCAGCAGGGTTTCGACCGGCTGAGCCGCCTGGGCGACCTGAACGATCTCCTCCATCATCGCTTCGTCGACGTGCAATCGTCCGGCAGCGTCCAGGAGCAGAACGTCAGCCCCCATCTTGCGCGCCGCATCGAGTCCGCGTCGGGCGATGTCGACCGGCTTTTGATCGCTGGAGGAGGGGATCACCTCGGCCCCAACCTGGGCGCCGACGCTGGCCAACTGTTCGATGGCGCCGGGCCGATAGATATCGGCCGAGACCATCGCCACCTTCTTTTTATCGGCCCCGAGCAACTTGGCCAGCTTGGCAGCGGTGGTGGTTTTACCCGAACCCTGCAAACCGACCAGCATCACCACGGCGGGGGGCTGCGCCTTGAGTTCGAGGGGGACCGCTTGCCCCATCACCGCCGTCAGCTCTTCGTGGACGATCTTGACGAAGACCTGGCCGGGATTCAGGGAGCCAACAACCTCTTGCCCCAACGCCCGCTCGCGCACCTTGTCGAGCAGGTCGCGCACCACACTCAGGGCAACGTCGGCCTCAAGCAGCGCCATGCGTACCTGGCGCAGGGCGTCGGCGATGTTCTCATCGTTGAGCGCACCACGGCCGCGAATCCGTTTGAAAATCCCGTCAAAACGCTCGGTTAGCTGATCGAACACCGTTCACCCCCAAGGCGCGAATGGGCATACAACCAAACAAAAACGGCTCCATCGCGGTGACACGATGGAGCCGTCGCTGTGGAGTCGTGGCGTCCCCAACCGGATTCGAACCGGTGTTGCCGCCGTGAAAGGGCAGTGTCCTAGGCCTCTAGACGATGGGGACAAAGAGTGGTGCCCAGGGGCGGAATCGAACCACCGACACGGGGATTTTCAGTCCCCTGCTCTACCGACTGAGCTACCTGGGCCCACACTCCCGACGGGAGGCAGCGAGGCCACCTCCGCGAGGGGCGCGAATCATAGGCAACGTCAAGGGTAGGTCAAGGTTTTTTTGAACTCTTTGAGGGGGTTCCGAGGCAAGGAGGACTTGGCTTCCAAGCCTGTTTCGGAGCGACCGGAATGACTTCTCAACCGGGCTTTTCGTTGCGTCCGTCTTTCCCTGCCGTACCACCGGATCGCCATCGCCCATTCGGCAACGAACCACTTACGTCTCTTCCACACGGCAAAATAGAGGGCATCTCTAAAAACCTTTAGGGAAGCGCTGATTTAATGGCGCTTCCGAGCAGTCCAGGGATGGGCTGGGAGGCTCCCTTAAATACGAGAAAACACCCCCACCAAGCCCGAAACCTACAACCAGTTTTTCTGCGAATAATCACCGCGCAGCAAACGCTGCATGCTGAGCGCCGCAATTTTCCGCCCCCATTTGAACTCTTTGTAGAGGACCAGGAATTTCCAGATGTCGCGCAGCACCTTGATGCGATCGCCCGGCGACAGCGCCATCAGCGCCTTGGGGAAGTCGGCCTCGTGGGGTTTGTCGAAGGCAATTTTGAGGGGGTTCCACTGGTCGGTGGTTCGCCTGACCTCTGAAGCGATGGCGCGGCGGTAGACATCTTGTACCGGCAGGTCGCGCAGGATTGCATCGACGATCGATTCCCCCGCAATCGCCCCCGAATGCAGGGCGCAGCTCATCCCCTCGCCGATCATGTTCAAAAACCCGGTCGCCTGCCCGGTAATCAACACCCGTTCCTTGCCGAAGACGTAACGGTTGATGAGCGAGGGGCCGAAGTTCTCGGCGGTCCCCTCGTGGTCCTCGTCGGCCGGCCCCAGCTTCACCCCGTGTTTCTTCTCGAAGTAGTCGGCCACAAAGCGGTGGCGGTCGTGGAAGCTGTCGCCGATCTTGAAGCCGACCCCGACGATCTGCCGCCCATCCCGGGCGTGGCTCCAGGTGTAGTGGCCCAGCTCGGGGTGAAACCAGAAATGGAAGTATTCCTCGTCCAGGGGGCAGTCGATGATCTCGTGAAATTTCTGCCCCACGAAAAACATGGGGATCCGGTTGTGGTAGTCGGGATAGAGCGCCTTGATGACCGGGGAGACTGGACCGTCGGCCCCAACCACGTACTTGGCCTTGATCTGAAACCGCTCCCCCCCCTTGCGCCGGGCGGTGACCACCACATGGTCGGGATGCTGCTCCAGCCCCAAAAACGAGGTCTCGTCCATGATCTCGGCCCCGCTTTGCAGCACCGCCCAATGGTCGGCGTACTTGCGATGCAGGTGGGGGGTGGTGCCGCCGAAGAAATCCATCGACATCGACACCATGCTGGGGAAGTGGAAGGTCACCCCCCGGGTGTAGGTCGGCTCGTGCAGCGCCTCGCGGGGGAGCGGGCCGAAGTTCTCGATCAAAAAGCGGTAGCCGCGCGGCGAGAGGATGCCGCTGCAAATCTTGTGGCGGGGCAGGCTTTGCTTTTCGAGGATCACCGTCTCAAGACCGGCATCGACCAACCGCTTGGCGGTGGCGGCGCCGGCCAAACCGGCCCCGACGATCACTACGTCGGTGCTACGCATGGGCGTTCTCACTTCCAATTAATTCACTGATATGCACGACCGGCTTGCCGGTGATTTCGGCCAACAGGGCTTGATCGCACCGGCTTTCGACCACGATACGGGCGAACGTCCGCCCCTTGAGTAGCCACTGAATTTGCTGCTTCACGTCGAGCTTCTGCACCTGCCCCTCCCCCAAGTGTTCGATACCGGTCGGAATGGCCATGCGATGCAGATCGAGGTTCATGCCGCACCCGGTGCGACGGCGCAGCGCCTCGTAATGGGCGACCCGCTCGACGTGGTGGGCATGAAAGGAGCGTGGCTCAATCACATAAAAATCGTCCGGCCCCAGCAATTGGAGCAAAACCGGATCGCGGCTGGCGTCGAAGCGATCTTCGGCGGGGCAGGCGGCGGCCCGTCGGGCGACCAGATCGGGATCGAGCCGCCGCAGGCCGTTTTCGATCATGCCACGCAGGTCGATCTTCTCGGGGCAGATCAGATCGCAAATGCCGCAGAGCAGACACGACAGCAGCGGCTCGGCCAAATCCTGGGGCTGGGCGCCGTTTTGCAGAGCGCGAGCCATCCCCTGGGCGCTGAAGGTGACATCCCGCTTTTGCAGCCACATCGGGCACGAGAGCAGACACAGGGAACAGCCGTGGCAGTTTGAATAAGTGGCGGCCATTAGAAGATCGTGTCCCGGTTGAGAATCATGCTCGGATCGGCCTTTTTCTTCATTTTCAAATGGCGCTCGACCACCTCATCCCCCAACGCCCGACGGATGTACCCCTTCATCATCCCCCCGAAGCGGTAGTAGCTGGTCTTCATATCGACCCCGATGTCGTAGATCTCGTTTTTGAACGATTGCAGTTGGTCGCGGCTGTACTGCACCCCCTCGAACATCGGCTCGAACTCGCAGCCGTAGGCCCACCCCTGGGCGTCAGGGGGAATGCTCGACAGCTCGTAGTGGGGACGGTGGTCCTCCCGTAGCCGGATGCCGACGCAGTAGAGGGTGTAATAGGGGAAGTATTTCTTACACACCGCGTTGCCCCGCTTGACCGCCTCGACGAATTTCTCGGCGTTGGTGGCCAGATCGGGGATCACCATCTGCCGGTCGCCCCAGTGTTTCCAGACCGCACGCGAAAAGACGACCGTGCGGTCCTGCATGTTGCCCCCCTCCATGTGGTGGCCCGGTTGCAGATCGGGGAAGAGCTCCCGCTTGCGCTTGAGCAGGAACATCGCCTGTTTCCACCGCCAGGGGCGCCAGGCGTAGCGGGCCGCCAGTTGCAGGGCAAAGCGCAGTTCGCCAAATCCGCGCAGCTTGGGGCGGATCTCGCGCATGAAGCGGGCTTGGCGCGACGCCTCCTGGGGCACATCGTTTTGGCAATCGAAGGCGACCAGCAGGGTGACCGCCGCGTCCATCATGGTGAGGATGCCGCTGTAGTCGCACAGCTCGGAGCGGTCGACCGCCATGAGATCTTCAAGGGCCTCTTCAAGGCAGCCGTAGTAGAAGTAGTGCATACACAGCGGGGTGTAGGGGCGGATTTTTAAGGTCGCCTCGGTGATGACCCCGAACTGGCCGTAGCCGAGGATCACGCGCTCAAACAGCTCGCGGTTGTGTTCATCGGAGCACTCAACAATCAGCCCGGTCGGAGTCACCACCTGTAGCGACACCGCCTGGTCGGCGCTGCACCCGAATTTGGCGGAGTTCACGTCGATCCCCCCCACCCCAAGGGTCCCCCCCACCGACGAGGTCAGGTTCAGGGGGGCCGAGAGGTAGTCCATCCCTTCGCGGCGCAGCTCCTCGGCCAGCAAATGCCAGAAGATCCCCGCCTGGGTGCGAACCGTCATCTGCTCGCTATCGATGTTCAGTACCCGGCTCATGCCGGTCATGTCGAGCAGCACCCCACCAAAGGCCACCGACTCCCCCTCGGTGGTCAGCCCCCCGCCCCGCACCGTGACCGGCACCTCGAATTGCTGGGCCGCTTGCAAAAGCGCGGCGATTTGTTCGGCGTTGCGGGCCACCACCACCCCGCCCGGCAACCCGTGGGCCAGCCCCCCCGCATCGGTGACGTAAACGCCGGTTTCGAAGCGCTGCTGCCGTAATTGGATCTGCCGCCGCTCAAGCTCCGCCACAAACTCGGGCCACTGCGCCCCCTGCCAGCGGGCCGGATTGGTCTGCTGCCGGGGGATGGCGATCAGGGCATCCGGGGCGACCGGACAGGGGGGCAGGGTGCTGACCACCGAGGTGGATGGGTCTGAAGCGCTCAAGGGTGTGTCCCCATGGGGTTAAAACGAGTATTCGTAGACCGTGAAACGGTGCGGGGGGTTTTTGAAGGGATGCCCCCCAGTCGTCAAGCAGGGACTGCCTATCGAGCCCCAAAAACAACGGCGGCCCCAACCTTCGGGGCCGCCGCCATTCCATGCTCGCGCAGCGTCAAACGGCTCAGCGTTTGGGCGCCGCGACGGGGGGCGAAGGGGGTGCCGGAGGGGCATAGCGGGGGTCGATGAAGGTCAGGTTTTGCTTGTGTTTCACCTCCTCCACCCAGGTGCGCATCGACGCCTGATTCATCTCGCGCGCCACCCGATCTTTCACCTGCTCCAGCGGCAGGGTTTGGGCTGCGCGCCGCCCCAGCAGCTCAACAATGTGCCAACCGAACTGGGTCTGGACAGGGCCCGCGATCTCCCCCTCTTGAGTCAAGGCGAAGATCGCCTGCTCGAAGGGGGGCACCATGGTGCCGCGACCGAACCAGCCCAAATCGCCACCCTTGTCTTTATTGGCCGCATCCTGGGAAAACTGCTTGGCCACCAGGTCAAAGGCCATCCCCCCCTTGAGCTTCTTGAGCACCTTGCGCGCCTCCTCCTCGGTTTTCACCAGGATGTGGCGGGCGTGGACCTGCTCGGGTTGGCCGTAGGCGGCGATATGGGTCTGGTAGTACTGCTCGATTTCAGCGTCGGTCGGCTGGCTGTTCATCTTTTGGCTGCGCAGCGCCTCAATCAGCACCGTCTCTTCGTTCTTACGCAGCTTGGCCGCCACCTCGGGGTTCTGATCGATCCCCTGGGTGCGGGCCTCTTGAGCCAGGGCGAAGCGGGTCATGATGTTGTTGAGGATGTTGGCCCGCATCTGCGGGTTGTCTTTCATCGCCTGAAAATTCGGCGGCATGGTGGCGAATTCCCGGTCGATGTCGCCGTCGGTGAAGGGGTGATCTCCCACCTTGCCCACCACCTTGTCGCCGGGGGCGGTCGTTTGCTCTTGTACCGGGGGGGGCACAGGAGGGGCGTCGGAGGAACAAGCGGCCAGCCCGGCGGCGGCAATCAGGATCAAAGCGAAGCGGTACACCATGAGTCGGCTCCTTGATTCGGTGGAAATCGGGTCTTGGGGAACTGGAACGGAGGGCGATTCTAGCGGCAACAACCTTAAATAGCATGACACCCGACACCGTAGCGACCTTGCGTTATGATCCCCGCCCCATCCCCGCCACCGTCAGGATCCCCCCTTGGACTTTTTCGCCACCACCCCCCACGGCCTTGAAACCCTGCTTACCCAAGAGCTTGAGGCGCTGGGCGCGCAAGCGATCCGCCCCTCCCGCGCCGGGGTCTTTTTTTCGGGCGATCTGACCTGCGCCTACCGGGTTTGCCTGTGGTCGCGCACCGCCGGGCGGGTTTTGCTGCCGCTGCCCCCCTTCAAGGCGACCACCCCCGAGGCGCTTTACGAGGGGGCCAAGGCGTTCCCGTGGGAAGAGCACATGGGCCTGAGCGACACCCTGGCGGTCGACGCCCACGTGCAGAATTCGCAGATCACCCATTCCCAATACGCGGCGCTGCGCATCAAGGATGCGGTGGTCGACCGCTTCCGCGAACACACCGGCGAACGGCCCAACGTCGACCGCCTCGACCCCGACCTGCGCATCAACCTGCATCTGGTGCGCGATCAAGCCCGCATGAGCCTTGACCTGGCGGGCGACTCGCTGCACCGGCGCGGCTACCGCACCGAGCAGGGTGAGGCGCCGCTTAAAGAACACCTGGCCGCCGCGATTGTGCTGATGGCGGGCTGGCGCGACATCGCCGCTGCCGGGGGGGGATTGGTCGATCCGACCTGCGGCTCGGGCACTTTGGCCATCGAGGCGGCGCTGATTGCCGGTGACATCGCGCCGGGGCTGTTTCGCCGCCGTTTTGGTTTCGAGGGGTGGCGACAGCACGACGAGGCTGCCTGGAGGGGGCTCAAAGCCGAGGCGGAACAACGCCGCTCGCGCGGGACTGCAAACATTCCCCCCATCGTCGGCTTCGACCTCAATCCCCACGTCGTCGCCCTGGCTCAGGCCAATGCCGCCAGGGCGGGGCTGACCGGACGGGTCACCTTCATGAACGGCGACGCCACCCGTCCCGACATCAAGGCGCCAACCCCCACCGGCTTGATCGTCAGCAATCCCCCCTACGGCGAGCGCCTCGGCGACATCAACCAGCTTGGCGCCCTGTATCAGGCGCTTGGGCGGCTACAAACCGGCCCCTTCCCCGGCTGGCGACTGGCGATCTTCTCGGGTAACCCCGACCTGCTGCGCACGGTGAAGGGGTCGCTCGAAGCCTCGATTCCGCTGCGCAACGGCCCCATCGATTGCCGCCTGGCGCTGTACGCCCCCCAGGCGGCGGCCGTGCAACCCGCCCCCATGACCCAGGCGGCAGGCGGCCTAGAGGCAGCACTTGCTGTCGATCCGGCGGTGGAGATGCTGGTCAACCGGCTGCGCAAGAATCAAAAACAGCTCGATAAATGGGCGCGACGCGAGGGGATCGAGGCCTACCGCATCTACGACGCCGACCTGCCCGAGTTTGCTTTGGCCATCGACCGCTACGGCAACCACCTGCATGTGCAGGAATACGCCCCCCCCAAAAGCATCGACCCCGAGGTGGCCCGCCGCCGTTTGCAGGCGGCGTTGCTGGCGATTCCCGAGGCGGTCGGGGTTGATCCGGCCAACCTGCATTTCAAGGTGCGCGAACGGCAGAAGGGGACGCAGCAGTACAACAAGGTGGGGGAAGAAAAGCGGTTCTTCCAGGTGCAAGAGGGGGGGCTGAAGTTCTGGGTCAACCTGAGCGATTACCTCGACACCGGGCTCTTCCTCGACCACCGCACCACCCGCGCCCTGGTGCGCGACATGGCGCCAGGCAAGCGCTTCTTGAATCTGTTCGCCTACACCGGCTCGGTGAGCGTCTACGCCGCCGCCGGGGGGGCGCGCTCGACGACCACGGTCGATCTTTCGTACACCTACCTCGACTGGGCCGAGCGCAACATGGCGCTCAACGGTTTCACCGGACCGACCCACGACTTCGTGCAGGCCGACTGCGTCACCTGGTTGGCCGAGCAGCCGCCAAAAGCCCGTTTCGATCTGATCTTTCTTGATCCACCAACGTTTTCGAATTCCAAACGGATGGAGGGGATCTTCGACGTGCAGCGCGATCACGTGGTCATGATTCGCCAGGCGCTGGGGCTGCTGGCGCCGGGGGGGATTTTGCTCTTCTCGAACAATCGGCGGGATTTCAGGCTGGACAGCGAGGCATTGAGGGACGTGAACATCGAGGATTGGAACCGCAAGACGCTGCCGCAGGATTTCGAGCGCCACCCGAAGATTCACCATTGCTGGAGGATCGTGCGGCAGGGGTAGGAATCCGCCCGATACCGCAGGGGCGAGACCCGGAAAAGGTGGATGCGCTGCGCTTATCCACCCTACGGCACCCGCGACGATACCCATATCCATGGTCGCAAAGACCGCCCTTTGGAGGGCCACGCTCCGTCGTGGCCACGCCCAGCCCACCCCCCCGCGTCATTCCGCCCCGTAGCCCAGCGGCGCAGGGGAACCCGGAATCCGCCCAATACCGCAGGGGCAACCCGAAAAGGGCAACCCGAAAAGGTGGATGCGCTGCGCTTATCCACCCTACGACACCCACCCTACGACACCCGCGACGATACCCATATCCATGGTCGAGAAGACCGCCCTTTGGAGGGCCACGCTCCGTCGTGGCCACGCCCAGCCCCCTCCCCCCCGCGTCATTCCGCCCCGTAGCCCACCGGCGCAGGGGAACCCGGAATCCGCCCGATACCGCAGGGGCAACCCGAAAAGGTGGATGCGCTGCGCTTATCCACCCTACGACACCCACCCTACGACACCCGCGACGATACCCATATCCATGGTCGAGAAGACCGCCCTTTGGAGGGCCACGCTCCGTCGTGACCACGCAGGCGCAAAGCGCCTGCCCACTCCCTCCCCCACTGCAACCATCTTGAAACCCTGAATCCAGCCAGGCATAAAAAAAGGGCGGACCTTGCGGCCCGCCCCCATCCCGCGCTCCGGTTTTAAAACCGGTACAACACCCCAACCCGGTACATCCCGACGTTGTTGGAGCCGCCGTCGGAATCCTTCACCCCGGCCATGCCACCCAGATCCCAGCGGATCCCCCAGACGGGGCTGATGTGCCAATCGAAGCCGACCCCCCACACCACCGGGGTGCTGCGGGTGGTGCTGGCGTCCGAAAACGCCGTCCCGTCGCTGGCACTCAGGGTCGCCGTTTCCTTGGCCTGGGCGCTGGCCAGACCCAGCCGGGCGAACCAGGCGCCAGCCCCGTCGAAGGCGCGCAAGGTTCCCAGGGCCGACAGCGACACGGCGCTCAGCTCAACCTTGCCGCTCACGGAGGCGGTCACCCCTCCCACCGTGGCCAACCCCGAGGTATCGAAGGTGGCCATGGTCCCGGCGATGTAATCCGCCTCCCAGCCCAGGCCGTAATCCCCCGCTTGCAACACCTCGCCGCCAACAAAGAGGGTCCCACCCCACCCCCCTTGGGTGACGGAGACCGACCCTTGGGTGAAACCGGCGGCGGCAAGGTCGGCGCTCAAGGCCGAGACATCGACCGGGGTGCTCAGCCGGGTCGAGGCGATCCCGGCATAGAATCCGCCCGGCTCGGCCAAGGCGGGGGAGGCGACCGCCAAGGCGGCGAGGATCGAACCGAGGGACTTCAAACAACGTGTGTTCATGGTGTGCTCCTAAAGGGCAACAGGAAAAAAGGTGCGCGGCCCGGCGTCTGGGCCGACAACTTTAAGGCTATTCATTTTGTTACTCCTGCAACAGGAAAAAAGGTGCGCGGCCCGGCGTCTGGGCCCCGACGCCCCGCGCCCTTTCAGCCTGATGCCCCGGCAGGATCATCCGGCGATCCTCTCCCCGTCGTCGTTCACAAACCGGCCCGCAGCGTGCGCTGCGTCAAAAAGCTTCCGCCCCAGCCCACACGCCCGTTACCCTAGCCTCCTACTGCAATCAGGGAGACGCCATGGATCGTTACGACCGCATCATCCAGCTCAACCGCATCTTCAAAACCCACCGTTATCCCCTATCGCTCCAGCAGATCCAAGACAAGCTGGAGTGCAGCTCGGCCACCGCCAAGCGGGCGATCAAAACCCTGCGCGACGACCTGGGCGCCCCGCTGCCCTACGACAACGACCGGGGGGGATACCGTTACATCGAGGATCCCGACGCCCCCCAGTACGAGCTGCCCGGCCTGTGGTTCACCCCCGCCGAGCTTCATGCCCTGCTCGCCGCCCAGCAATTGTTGGAGGGCCTAAGCCCAAGCCTGCTCAGCGACGCCATCGCCCCGCTGCGCGAGCGGATCGACAAATTGCTGTCCGACAAGCGGATCGGCCACAACAACCTGACGCAACGGGTGCAAGTCCTCGGCTCCCCCACCCGCCGCGGCTCCTCCGACTTTTTCACCCTCGCCGCCGACGCCCTGCTGGGGCGCCACAAGCTGGAGATCGACTACACCAGCCGCAGCCGCGAGGAGCGCACCCGCCGCACCCTCTCCCCCCAACGGCTGCTGCACTACCGCGACAACTGGTATCTGGCCGCCTGGTGCCACACCCGCGAGGGCTTAAGGATGTTTTCGCTCGACCGCATCGGCTGGGCGCGGCGGCTTGACGAGGCGGCCATCGAGGTTGAGGAGGGGGCGCTGACCGGCTTTTGCGCCTCGACCTACGGCATCTTCGCGGGGGAACCGGCGGGCTGGGCGACCCTGCGTTTTTCGCGGGGACGGGCCGAATGGGTGGCCGATGAAACCTGGCACCCGAAGCAGCGCAGCCAATGGCTGCCCGACGGTCGCTACGAGCTGGAGATCCCCTATTCCAAGCTGGAGGAGCTAACGCTGGATGTGCTGCGCCATATTCCCGAGGTCGAGGTGGTGGGGCCGCAGGAGCTGAGGGTGATGGTGCGGGAGCGGGTGGAGGCGGCCTGGCGGGGGATGGCTGAGACAACCTTGTAGGAGGCGTCCCCGACGCCGAACCGCCCGGTTGCCACACCCCGGGGCAACATCGAAGGGGTAACCCGAAGATGGCACCAAAGGGCCTTCACTTATTTCCGTCAGCAGACGTACACTAAAATGAATTCTTATACGTCACGGAGCATACCATGCAAACCAAACTCACCTTACGGCTGGACGACGCCTTGATCGAACAGGCCAAAAACTACGGAAAGGGGCAGGGCAAGTCGGTATCCCAGTTGGTCGCGGAATACTTTCAATTGCTCGGCAGCGCAGCGTCATCCAAGCAGCAGCCACAAGAGGCGCTGCCCCCCCGCATCCGCTCCCTCAAAGGGCTTATTTTAGGTAGCCAAATAACCGAGGAGGACTACCGCGAACATCAGATCCAAAAGCATTTGGGCTCCTGACCCCAGGCCCCCAACGAAAGGATTCGCCATGTTCAAAGTACTCGTCGACCTCAATGTCGTTCTGGATGTTTTGCTGGATCGCCCCAGCCTTGGCCCCACCTCCACACAACTCCTGGTCCTGGTCGACCAAAAGCGGCTTGAAGGCTGGCTGTGCGCCTCCTCCATCGACACCTTGGACTACCTGTTACGTCGCTCTCTGAAACGAGATCCCCTCCCCCACATCCGCACCCTGCGGGAAATTCTGCGCATTGCCCCGGTGGACGAAGCGGTCATTGATGCTGCCTTGAATCTGGGCTGGGGCGACCTCGAAGATGCCATCGTTCATGAAAGTGCCCGTTTATCGGGGCTGCATGCCATCGTCACCCGCAACACCCGTAATTTTGCTCGGGCAACCCTCCCTGTTCTAACCCCCGAACAGTTTCTGGATGCCCACCAAGGCCTAACCCCCTCCCCCTAACCCCAGCCAGAACGCTCAACTGAACAACCCCACGAGGGGCAGATGCAAAAAATCACACCGGTGGATCACGGAATGATCCGGTGGGGGGGTAGGGTGGCCGTGCCGTCATCCATCCTCACCCGAGCAAGGAGCACCACCATGGCCAGCGAAGCGCAAAAAAACAAAGCCTGGGACAACGCCAAGAAAACCCAAGGCAAAGACCCCGCCCTGTACCGGCAAGACCCTTACGGCAACACGATGTACCGTCACTCCTACGGCAGGGCCAGCGACATGGGATGGGAGGTCGACCACATCAAGCCCAAGTCGCAAGGGGGATCGGACGCCACGGTCAACCTTCAGGCGCTCAGCACCGGCATCAACCGCAGCAAGCAGGATTCTTTGGTGAAAAAAAGCAGGCATTCGAAGTAGCACATCCAGACCAAAATTCCACTCAAGGATCGACCATGCCTTCATCCAATTGGCTCGACACCCTACGCCGCTGGCGTCAGCTTCCCGAGGTCGAGCAGCGATCTCGCCGCTGGCGAATGATCCCGACCAGCGTTAGCCAAAGCATGGCCTTCTCCGGGGAACCGGTGGATGTCGCCATGCTGGAGGAGACCCATGCCCAGGTTCAGCCGCCCTGGTTTGCCCATTCGTCGGAAATCACCACACCTTCGGGTGATTAGGTTCTTCGCTGCAGTCCCCACCTATTACGAGACAACAAGGAGTAGAAGATGAGCCAAACCCTGACTCTGGACGTTTTGAAACAAGCCGTTGCCGGTCACGCCGCCGCTCTGCGCTGCGTGACCGCCTATCAACCGGCAGGGGGCGAGGGGGACAAGGTGTTCCCCCCTACCTACGAAGGGGGGAAATACGCCACCGAAACCCGCGTGATCGAGGGCAACCGGATCCCCTGCGTGCTGCTAGACTCGGTGCAATCTCAAGCCAACAGGATGGAACTGGCGCTGCTGGAGGCACGCAGGGAGGGCAAGCTGGAACTGCCGCTGGTCACGGTTCGTTTCGAGGATCCTTCGCTGAAGAAACCGTTCGCCGTCACCAGCCTCGACGCCCCCCACAGGGTCGCCGACGCCATCCTGCGCGACAGCCAGCTCGACGGATTCATGTTCCGCAAGTCGGAACTGGGCCGAACCTTGGATCATGCCGATACCCGCAACGCCACCCCCCTGTATCGCCTCAATCCGACAGCGCTGGTCTTTGGGATTTGGGATTCCACCGGGCCGCGCGGGGGTCTTGGGGCGAAGTTTCAACGGGCAATGGTGTCGGAGATGGTGGGGATCGATGCCGAGAAAGGGGTCAAAACCGGTAGTCGCCTTGACCCTGCTCAAATCATGCTGGGAGCTGGCCCGCTGTACGCCCGTGCAAGGATCAGTGAAGTCACCACCGGCTGGACCACCGATCCCGCATTGGCCGCAAAAGAGAAAGGACAACCCAGCAAACTGGGGAAAGACGGTAAACCGTCCGAAGCCAATCATGGCAACGTCACTCCCAGCTATTCCGACGGCGGCTTCACCCTCGCCCGCGCCCAACAAACCACCGTCCTCTCCCTGGCTGCCTTGCGCCGTCTGCGTTTCCCCCTTGAAGCCATCTCCGATTCCGACCCCGCCGTGGATCGCGCGGCCCGCACCGTCCTGACCGCCCTGGGGCTGACCGCCGCCGCTCTGGCCCGCGAGGAGGGGGCCGATCTGCGCTCGCGCTGCCAGTTGGTGGCGACCGAACGGTTTGTCTGGGAGCTTTTGGACAACCCCGGCGAGGAGCCCAAGCGGTTCGAGTTGACCGGCGAGCAGGCGCTGACCCTCTATGCCCAGGCGGTAGCGGAGGCGAAACAGGCCGGACTCGACTGGGAGGGCGACATCATCCTCTCCCCCTCGGAGGATCTACTCAAACTGGTCGCCAAAAGCCAGGAGTTGGCCGCCGCCCAGGGCGAAGGAGAGGAATGATGTTCGGCATCGGCATCCGTTATCTCAACGGGTGGGCGATGGCGGCAGCGGACGGGGCGCGCAAGGAGCGGGCCGAATGGCCCCCCCACCCCGACCGGGTCTTCATGGCTCTGGCTGCAGGCTGGTTCGAAACCGGAAGGGACGAAGCCGAAGAGGCGGCCCTGCGCTGGTTGGAACAACGACCCACCCCCCCCGCCATCGCCGCCTCCGAGGCCGAGTATCGCGTCGCCTCGGGCGATCACCGCCCCCCCACCCATTTCGTGCCGGTCAACGACCCCGCCCTGTCGCGCGGCAACACGGTCGATAAATTGGTGGTCCAAAGCGGGACGACACTGGCCGCGCTCAAGAATGCGGGGTTAAGCCAGGTGGTTGAATTCCGCTCCCGCCAACCCCGCGCCTACCCGGTCGCCATCCCCCACCGCGACACCGTCCACCTGATATGGGACCACCCTCTCGACGAAGCCCACCGCGACGGATTGATCTGTCTGTGCCGCAAAGCGGTCTATCTGGGCCATTCCGCTTCGCTGGTGCAGATGTGGCTCGACGAATCCCCCCCCACACCCGATTGGGTTCCCAGCCAAGGGGTAGCCCCCCACCGTTTGCGCCTCTTCGGGCCGGGGCGGCTGGATTACCTCGACCGGCGGCTGAACCGTGCCGCCTGGATCGACTACCACGACCGGCAGGCGGTCATCGCTGTCGACAAGAAAAAGCGTACAGCCTTAAAAGTCGAGCAAGCCGCCCGCCATCCCGACGGCCCCCCCATCTCGCTTCGGCCTGAACCGGGGTTGTGGCAAGGCTACGCCGCGCCCCTCTCCATTAAAGAACCGCCTCCGGCAGGTTCGATCTTCGACCCCCGCCCCCTCGTCCTGACCCTTTCGGGCAAGCGGCTCGATTTACCCGCCACCCTCAAACTGATCCAGGCCCTGCGCGGCGCCCTGTTCAAGCATTTTGCCGACCGTCCCATCCCTGAATGGATCAGCGGCCACGCCGCCGACGGGACCCCCTCGCGACATCCCCACATTGCCTTTCTCCCACTCCCGTTCGTGGGCGCCCTTCACGCCGACGGCCACATCCTCGGGGTAGGCCTGGCCATTCCCAAAACCATCGACCCCTCCGAGGTAGAGCAAACCCTGGGATCTTGGCTGCGCGACGAACGGGGCGAACTCAAGGCCGTTCGACTCTTCGACCGCCAATGGCTGGAATGCCACGCCGAACTCGAAGCCCGTCCCCGCCCCCCCTTCAACCTTCAATCCGAAACCTGGACCCAGCCCTCCCAATGCTGGGCCAGCGTCACCCCGGTGGTTCTGGATCGCCATTTCGACGGCTCCCGCCGCTGGGAGAAAGCCGCCGAGTCGATCAAAGCGGGGTGTGAACGGGTCGGCCTGCCGCGACCGAGTGAAGTTCTGCTCGATCCGATCAGTCGGGTGGCAGGGGTCCCCCACAGCAATCAATTCCCATGGATCGAACGCAAGAGGGGGGGCGGACGGATGCAACACAGCCACGCCGTGCTGCTGTTCGACCAGCCGGTTCAAGGACCAATTTTGGTGGGAGCGGGGCGCTTCCGGGGCTACGGCCTGTTCCGCCCCATGACGCAGGGAGGCAGCACCCATGTTTGAAGCCAATGCCCAAGGATTTGCCTCTTTTTTTCGTGAACTGTGGGGTTACCCCCCCTTTGCTTGGCAACAGGCCCTGGCGGAAAGGGTGCTCGGAGGAGGGCATTGGCCCGACGCCATCGCCCTACCAACCGCCGCCGGAAAAACAGCCTGTCTCGATATCGCCGTATTCGCCCTGGCGGCCCAAGCCGACCGGCTGGAGCGGGGCGAACTCCTGACGACGCCACGCCGCGTCTTTTTCGCGGTGGACCGCCGGATGATCGTGGACGAAGCCTTCGAACGGGCGCGGGAGTTGGCCCGGCGTCTGCTCGATGCCGAAGGGGGAATCCTCAAGGAGGTGGCCGACCGGTTGCGGCGGGTTTCCGGCGGTTCGATCCCCCTGGCGTGCCATCAACTGCGGGGAGGGATGTTTCGCTCCGATGCCTGGGCTCGCGATCCTGCCCAACCCGCCATCGTCGCCACCACGGTCGATCAACTCGGCTCGCGCCTGCTTTTTCGCGCCTATGGCCGCTCCTTCAAAGCCTGGCCGATTCAAGCGGGGCTTGTCGGCAACGACAGCTTGATCCTGCTCGATGAGGCCCACTGCGCCCAGCCGTTCATGGAGACGCTGCGAGCGGTTGCCCGGTATCGCCATTGGGCAGAACTGCCGCTTCCCTCCCCCTTCCACCTGACGGTGATGAGCGCAACGCCACCCGATGGGCTGGAGGTCTTCGAGGACGCCTCGGAAGAGCCCCACACCCCCGGCCACCCCCTCGGCGACCGGCAACTGGCGGCCAAACCGGCCACCTTGATCGTGGCCGACAAAGCCAAGGGGGCCAGGGGAGGTGAGGCCTTAGCCAAAGTGTTGGCGGAACAGGCTGAAATGCTGGCGGGAGAGGACCCCGAGTCGGGGCGAGCTCCCGCATTGGTCGTGTTTTGCAACCGGGTCGATACGGCCCGCAAGGTTTGGGATCGTCTCGTTCAACGCCACGGCGACCGGGTCACCCTCCTCACCGGACGGATGCGCCCCATCGACAAGGACGACACCGTTCAAGACCGGCTCGACGCGCTTTCCGCTGGAAAGTCGACCGAACGGCGGCTGAAGCAACCGTTGTTCGTCGTCGCCACCCAAACCCTGGAGGTGGGGGCCAACCTCGATTTCGACCGATTGGTCACCGAGGCGGCCCCGCTGGATGCCCTACGACAGCGCTTCGGGCGGCTCAACCGCATGGGACGCCCCGTCGCAGCCCGTGCGGTGGTGGTGGTACGGGGCGATCAGGCTCAGAACAGCGAGGACGACCCGGTCTACGGGCAGGCGCTGGCCGCCACCTGGGGGCAACTTTCGGCTTGGGGCGGCGAGCAACAGACCGTCGATTTCGGCATCGCCGCCCTGAACGAGCGTCTGCAAGACCTTTCCACCGAGGAATGGACCAAACTCAATGCCCCCTCCGGCCATGCTCCGGTCTTGCTGCCTGCCCATCTCGACGCCTGGGTGCAAACCGCCCCCGAGCCTTGGCCGACCCCCGATGTCGCCTTGTTTCTGCACGGCCCCCGCAGTGGCCCCGCCGACGTTCAGGTGTGTTGGCGTGCCGACCTTACCGGGGACGACGCCAAGGGATGGGAGGCGGCGGTTGCCATCTGCCCCCCCTCCTCCCCCGAAACCCTGACGGTCCCCATTGGACAACTGCGCCGTTGGCTCACGGGGGAAGATGCGCCCGGCGGCGCCGACGTGGAGGGGGGCGACCCCGATGCCGAGGCGCCGCCAAATACCGAAAGGGCGAAGGGAATAGCACGCCGCGTTGTGCGTTGGCGCGGCGCCGACGATGTCGAGACGGTCGCCGACCCAGCCAAGATCCGCCCCGGCGACGTGGTGATCGTTCCCAAACATCTCGGCGGCTTCGAGGAGCTGGCCACCCTCGGTTCTCCCAACCCGGTGGCCGACTGGGGCGACCGGGCCTTCGCGGCCACACGGGACAAGGCGATCCTGCGTTTACACCCGGAGGTGATGGCCCAGTGGGCAGCCACCGAGGCGCTACGTCCCTTCAGTCGGCTCACCCAAGAGGAGTTCGACGCCGATCCGCAAACCCATCAGGACGACTTGCAAGGGATCCTGGCCGCCATCGCCACCGCCGAGGGGACACCCAAGTGGTTGCGACAGGCGGCAGATCATTTTTCCGCCATGCGCCAACTCGACCGCCTGCTCGTGCTCCATCCCACGCAGGGGTGGGTGTTGCTCGGGCGTGCCCCGCTGGGGCAATACGCCGTGGCCTGCTCCGACTTCGGCGACGAGGACGACCCGACCGCCTCGGGCACCGTGCGCAGGGGTTTGGAGGTTCACCTGACCGGGGTGGGCGAGTACGCCGCCCGTTTTGCCCAACGTTGCGGATTGCCCACCATCATGGTCGAAACGGTTGAACAGGCGGGACGCCGCCACGATCTAGGCAAGGCCGATCCCCGATTTCAGGCCTGGCTCAAGGGAGGGGCCTCCTGGGGGGACGCCACCCTTTTGGCCAAGTCGGATCGGATGTCCCGATCCCTCAGGGAGAGCGAGGCGTCTCGGGAGAGGGCCGGGTATCCCAAAGGAGGGCGGCACGAGCTGTTATCGGTGCGCCTGTTGGAAAGCCGCCCCGAGCGATTGCCCGCCGATGCCGCCCAACGCGACCTCCTGCTCCACTTGGTCGCCAGCCATCACGGGTATTGCCGCCCCTTCGCCCCGGTGGTGCGGGACGGCCATCCCCAAACCGTGGAATACGACGGCTTCGAGGCAAGCAGCGCCACCGAGATGGAGCGGCTCGACTCAGGGGTGGCGGAGCGCTTTTGGCGTCTGACCCGTCTCTACGGCTGGTGGGGATTGGCATGGTTGGAGGCAATCACTCGATTGGCCGATCACCGCCGCAGCGAAGCCGAGGAGCGCAACCAAGGAGGCAAAGCATGAGCACGTTTGTGTTGAAGGGGCTTGATGGCGGCAACCCGTTGGGGTTCTTGGCTGCGTTGGGGGTGCTGCGCACCTCGGCCCTGGGGGTGGGACCCACCACCGCCATGCACTGGGTCCACGCCGAAGGGGGATGGCGGCCATGGGTTACATTGCCAGGGAAAATCGACGCCGAAACGTGGGTGGCCGATCTACACGCAACGTTGAAAACCATGGACGAACATCCGGCACTGACGTTGGGCAACAACCTCAATCTGCCTTGTGGTGAATTCCGCGACGCCGCCGTGAAGGCACGGCAACACGCCTCCATGGAAGACCGACGCTTTGCCGATTTTATCGCTGCATACGGCAGCGAGGCGGTCGAAACCGAGCTCAACGGCAAGAAAACCGGCGTCATCCGCGATACCGCATTGCGCACCATGAGCGGGGCGGGGCACCAACACTTTCTCGGATCGATGCGCGCCTTCGTCGCCGACACCACCCCCGAGCATCTACACAAGGCATTGTTCGAATCTTGGCGCTACGACGACTCTCTGGAGGGGCACACCATGCGCTGGGATCCACTGGACGACGTGCGTTATGCCTTGCGGTGGTGCAACCCCAGCGGCGACCCGGACCGCAAGAAAGGGGGGAGCATGTGGGGTGCCAACCGGTTGGCCATCGAAGCGCTGCCGCTTTTCCCAACTGCCCCTGTCGGAACCACGCTGGAAACCACCGGGTTTCGCCTGAAAAAACGGGAGGGGGTGTTTTGGACTTGGCCGTTGTGGGAAACGCCGTTGACCCTCGACCCACTTCGTTCCCTTGTGGCGCTGGGCGAATTGCAAACCGACGAGCCCAACCGGGATCGTCTTGCCAGCATGGGTATCGTCGAGGTGATGCGTTGCCAACGCATCACTCAAGGGAAATTTCGCAATTTCTCGATGACTTGGTCGACCTGAACAAAGAATTAGTGGGGGGCTTCTCCAATTCACCCGGTGAATCCCCCTTTGATCGTCTGATCGCAGTCGGGGGCCGCTCCCACCAGAACCGCTCCCAGGGATGAAGGGGGCCGCTCACCTTTGGCAGATTACTCCACACGGGTGCATCGGAAGGGACGCGCTGCATCGCGTCCACGGCCACGACGCGGCGTGGCCATCCAACCGCTTGGGCAGGAAGAGACCGCCGACCGGCAATATTGAGGGGTTCAGGAACGGGCGGTAGAAACCGGCGCCATGATGCCCCGGCCCCATTGCGGGCATGTGGGGTGGCCTCAACGCCAAAGCTTGGCAGGAAGAAACATCAACAGCGGTTGATCGGGGCAGGATTCGAATCCGAAGTGGCGATAGAACGCTGCGGCTTGAGCATCGAGAGCATCGACCAACATGCCGATCCCTCCGGCCTCGGTCTGAATCCGTTGCGCCCGGGTCAAGGCATCGACCAGAAGAAAACTGCCGAGCCCTTTGCCTTGAACTTGGAATGCCACGGCAAGGCGGCCCAACCGAATCCCGGGGACCCTCCGGGGTAATCGGTTTTTCCAAGCATCGGGAAGAACGCCGGCATCCAATTCCGCAAGGGTGAGCGCGTAATAGCCGTAGATCCGGGTGGGGTCGTCCTCCAAGACGGCCACGAAGGTTTTTGAGATCCCTTTGTCCTGATGCTGTCTTGCAGTTTGTTGCAGCCACCCGTTGAGTTCGCCCCGTCCGCAGTCGAATCCTTTGCGGTCATGGCTTCCAGTTAAAGGAAGAATCTTCATCGTCCAGCCGAACCTCCCGATATCGCTCCATGGCACATTTCATAGCCGAAGTGGGTTCGGGAGGATGTTCCAATCGATCCAAAAGCCACGACCAGTCACGACAGGACAGGCGAATGAACTCCTCGCGTTCGATCACGGCGTGAGCCTCTTTCAAGGCGGCTTGGACGAGGAATTGATTCACCGTCGCGCCGGTGAGTTGGGCCGCACGACAAAGTGTCTCGTACACGTCGTGAGGAACGCGAGCGCCGATGCGATCTTGTTTGGCAAGCGAACTGGCCATTGGTCACCTCCAATAATGGTAGATGTCACACCATAACACTGTTGCCAAAATGGCGACACAGCTTTCCGCCATTCATGTCCATTGCAGCGGCGAAAACGCCCCGTCCTCTTGAAGGAGGGAAGCTCTTGAGAGACGCCCCCGCCTCAATCGACCCCCAGCACCGCCTTCAAACTGCGCTCGACGCTCGCCATTTCGGCATCGGTCAGGGTGGTCAGCGGGCCGTCGCCGAAGCGGGAGCGGTCCAGGGTCCGGGGTTGTTCGATCACCACGTAACAATCCCGTTTCAGCTTTTCCCGCCTGGAAATCGGTACGCGCAAAGGGGCCTGGTCGGGACGGAATTGTGTGGTCAGGGGAAGAATCGCGATCGTCGGCAAACCGGCCAGAATCAACCGAGACGCCTGAATAATCAGCACGGGCCGTATCTTTCCGATTTCCCCACCTTTGTTGGGATTAAGGTTGGCAATCCAGATTTCGCCCCGTCGCATCAGCGCCACCACTTTTCGTCGGGATCAATCCCGGCCGCCCTCTCCTCGGCCTCAAGGTTGTCTAGCCATCCCTCCAACCCCTCCTCGGCCAGCGCCAACGCCTCGGCCCTAGCCTCGGGATCGGCGGCCAATGCCTTGGCGGCGGCCACCAGCTCCTCCATGAAACGCTCCTTCTCCTTCTTGGCCAGGTATTCGGCAATCGCCAGCCGCGCCACCTCGGAGCGGGGGATTTGCTCCAGCTTGGCCTCGCGGTCGAGCCATTCGTCCAAATCGTCGGGCAAACGCAAACTCATCGCCCCCATGCCGCACCTCCCGTATTTCAATACGTAAGACAGGATGTCATCCATCATGAACGACGCCCCCCATTCCCACAACCCAACCCAATCCCCCCTCCCCCTGCTCTTCCCCGAACTGCCCGAGGCGATCCCTCTGGCACCGGTGCGGATGGTCAACGAGGTGGTCTACTGCCCACGGCTCGCCTACCTGGAATGGGTACAAGGGGAGTTTGCCGACAACGCCGACGTGATCGAGGGGCGGCAGGTCCACCGCCGGGTCGATCAGGGTAAACCGTTGCCACGCGATGGGGAGGATGAGGAGGAGCGGATCCACGCCCGTTCGGTCTGGCTCGGTTCGCGCCGACTGGGCATCACCGGCAAACTCGACCTGGTGGAGGGGGAGGGTCAGCGGGTGACCCCGGTGGACTACAAACGGGGCAAACGGCCCCACGTCGAACGGGGTGCCTACGACCCGGAGCGGGTGCAGGTTTGCGCCCAGGGGCTGCTGCTGCGCGAGCACGGCTACCTGTGCGACGAGGGGATCCTCTACTTCGCCGGATCCAAGGAGCGGGTGCGGGTGCTCTTCGACGACGAGCTGGTCGCCCAAACCAAGATGGCGATCAGCGAACTGCGGGGGATTGCCCTGGGCAGCCTGACCCCACCGCCGCTGGAGGACAGCCCCAAATGCCCCCGCTGCTCCCTGGTCGGGATCTGCCTCCCCGACGAGGTCGGCTACCTCAAGGGGGGCCACATCGCCCCCCGCCCGCTCTACGTCCAGCAGGAAACCGCCGTCCCCCTCTACGTGCAGGATGGAGGTGCCTACCTACGCAAAAGCGGCGAGCAAATCATCATCGAAATCGAAAAAGAGAAGGTCGCGCAGGCGAGGCTCCCCGAGGTGTCGCAGATTGCGATTTTCGGTCGCGCCCGCCTGAGCACCCCTCTGCTGACCGAATGTATGCAGCGGGGCATCGCCGTGACCTACCTGAGCCAAGGGGGATGGTTTCTCGGCCACACAGTGGGCATCGGCCACAACAACATCGACACCCGAATCCACCAATTTAAGGCGGCCGCCGACGAGCGGATCTGCCTACGCCTGGCCAAGACCTTGGTGGCAGCCAAGATCGCCAACTGCCGCACCCTAATTCGCCGCAACTGGAGCGGGAGCGACGCAGAGCTCGATCCGCTGCTGCTCCAGCTCGACGTGGACCGGCGTAAGGCCGACAACGCCATCGCCCAAGAAAATCTACTGGGAATCGAGGGAAACGCGGCGCTCAAGTATTTTCGGGCCTTCACCGGAATGCTGCGGGTGGGGGAGGAGGCGATGGGCGCCTTCGACTTTCAAGATCGCAACCGCCGTCCCCCGAAGGATCCCCTCAACGCTCTGCTCAGTCTGACCTACGCCATGCTGACCCGAGAATGGACGGTGGCGCTCTCGGCTGTGGGGCTCGATCCCATGCTGGGGTTCTACCATAAACCCCGCTTCGGTCGTCCAGCATTGGCGCTCGATCTGATGGAGCCCTTCCGCCCCTTGATTGCCGATTCTGTGGTCATCACCGTCATCAACAACGGAGAGATCAAGCCGAGCGATTTTATTCAAGGGCGGGGGAGCTGCGCCCTCAAACCCGGAGGACGCAAAGCGGTGATTGCCGCCTTCGAACGGCGGATGGGCCACGAGATCACCCATCCGGTCTTCGGCTATCGCATCGGCTACCGGCGATTGCTGGTGGTTCAGGCACGGCTGCTGGCCCGTTTCTTGGCGGGTGAAATTCCCGATTTTCCGCAGATTTTGACCCGATGATGTGTATTGGTGTGTGGATCGGCGTCGCGCATCCACCACCCCAGAACCCGGTTTTCACCCCCAGACAAGGAGGCGTCATGAGCACCCAGGATCACTTGGTCGTCGTCACCTACGACGTGAGCGACCCTAAACGTTGGCGGCGACTGTATAAGTTGATGCTGGGCTATGGGGAATGGCTGCAACTGTCTGTCTTCCAATGTCGACTGGACCGGGCGAGGATGGCGGTGCTGGAGGGACAGGTGGCCGAGATCATCCAAAATGGTGAGGATCATGTATTGATGCTCGACCTCGGCCCTGCCGACACCCTGCGTCCCAACGTGCGTAGCCTGGGCAAAAGCTTTCAGGCGGTGCGTCGCCAATCGGTGATCGTGTGATCCGCCGCCGCCGTGCGAGCGCTCCGGTGATGTCGTTTTTCCGGTCAGGGCTCGCAGGGCCGATGTTGGCTGACTTTTGGGGGGCATGGTGCCTAAGAAAGGGGGGCGTGAATGCAGCTGAACCGGCCCATTGCCGGGAGCGCTCGCAAAGAGCCGAAAAAAACGTATGGTTTCGTGGCGTTGGACGAGCGGTTATTTCCGGAGCGAATTAGCTCCGGCCTCATTGAAGCCAGAATGAAGGTTGACTACCTCACTTGTGGACCTATATTTCCGGAGCGAATTAGCTCCGGCCTCATTGAAGCGCGCAGCAGGAGCGCGAACGCGCCAAGAGTCAAGCATATTTCCGGAGCGAATTAGCTCCGGCCTCATTGAAGCTCGGCAATCCGGTATCGAGAAACCCGGCAAAAAAATTATTTCCGGAGCGAATTAGCTCCGGCCTCATTGAAGCCGCAGTGCACCAGATATATCCACACGATATCGCGATATTTCCGGAGCGAATTAGCTCCGGCCTCATTGAAGCTTCGTATCCCGCATCGATGCTCCTCTACCACCCCGCTATTTCCGGAGCGAATTAGCTCCGGCCTCATTGAAGCAGACAGTCGGTCGACGATCTCACAGAGCTGTCTAGATATTTCCGGAGCGAATTAGCTCCGGCCTCATTGAAGCTTCAAGGTGACCCTCTCCCCGTACACCACGGCGTTTATTTCCGGAGCGAATTAGCTCCGGCCTCATTGAAGCGAGACGGGAGCCCAGGCCACGTTCGATTACTACCCTATTTCCGGAGCGAATTAGCTCCGGCCTCATTGAAGCGAAAGGTCGCCAATGCAATCAATTCGCCCGCAAAAATATTTCCGGAGCGAATTAGCTCCGGCCTCATTGAAGCTGGCCGATGCGGTGAGCGGGGCCTTGGTGGGCTATTATTTCCGGAGCGAATTAGCTCCGGCCTCATTGAAGCGAGGACGCGGTGGCCCAAGCCTTGGGCATTACCGCTATTTCCGGAGCGAATTAGCTCCGGCCTCATTGAAGCCGGGTTGCCGCGTTTCGACGCTGCAAATCTCCCCAATATTTCCGGAGCGAATTAGCTCCGGCCTCATTGAAGCTTGGAAACACAGCTCCGACCATCAAAATCGACGGGTCTATTTCCGGAGCGAATTAGCTCCGGCCTCATTGAAGCTTACTGGGAGGACAATGACGGGGAAGACATGCTGGTATTTCCGGAGCGAATTAGCTCCGGCCTCATTGAAGCAATAAACTCAAGTCTGTGGTCAAAAAAATCGAAAAGTATTTCCGGAGCGAATTAGCTCCGGCCTCATTGAAGCTCTATAGTGGCCCCGGCGGCTATTATGACGCCGAATATTTCCGGAGCGAATTAGCTCCGGCCTCATTGAAGCCGGTCGAATTCGGTCGCCTGGGTGGCCAGATTTTCTATTTCCGGAGCGAATTAGCTCCGGCCTCATTGAAGCCCCTTGCTGGATCTATCGATTGCGGGCGAGCAATATTATTTCCGGAGCGAATTAGCTCCGGCCTCATTGAAGCGTTAGCGGACGAATCACAAAAGCAAAATTCGGCAAGTATTTCCGGAGCGAATTAGCTCCGGCCTCATTGAAGCAGGCTTGGGGCTTTTTTTGATCTCACTCGGCAGCAGGTATTTCCGGAGCGAATTAGCTCCGGCCTCATTGAAGCTTGGCGTTCTCGCCCGTGGGTCGGGCGATATTCCGGTATTTCCGGAGCGAATTAGCTCCGGCCTCATTGAAGCTGCCCGCCAAATTCGCGGCAACGACAGAGTTCAAAATATTTCCGGAGCGAATTAGCTCCGGCCTCATTGAAGCGATCCCCCCCATTCGCCTTATTACGCCCGTAATTCTATTTCCGGAGCGAATTAGCTCCGGCCTCATTGAAGCTTGGGTCAATCGGCAGCAGGGAGAGTCGGAACCCCTTATTTCCGGAGCGAATTAGCTCCGGCCTCATTGAAGCTCCGAGAGAGGTCCGATCCCCAGACACGTCGCCCCCCTATTTCCGGAGCGAATTAGCTCCGGCCTCATTGAAGCTCATTTCAGTGGCGCCCCATTAATAATAGCGTCGCATATTTCCGGAGCGAATTAGCTCCGGCCTCATTGAAGCCGGCAGTCGGTCGACGATCTGACCGAGTTGTCGCGAGTATTTCCGGAGCGAATTAGCTCCGGCCTCATTGAAGCGGATCTCATGACCGCCCCCGTGACCCCCGCGCTGTTATTTCCGGAGCGAATTAGCTCCGGCCTCATTGAAGCAGCGGCTTCGGCCGGTAATAACTCTCGGCCATGTTAGTATTTCCGGAGCGAATTAGCTCCGGCCTCATTGAAGCCGCGAGATCGCCGCGACCCTGGACGCGGACCAGGTGGTATTTCCGGAGCGAATTAGCTCCGGCCTCATTGAAGCGCTGTCGCGGTCGGCGACAATGGGGGGGTCGTCGGATATTTCCGGAGCGAATTAGCTCCGGCCTCATTGAAGCGGAACATTCCAGACGGGGTGTTGACCTGGATGGTTTTATTTCCGGAGCGAATTAGCTCCGGCCTCATTGAAGCTGCAAAATTGATCGGCACTGTGCCGATCGATATCACTATTTCCGGAGCGAATTAGCTCCGGCCTCATTGAAGCGGGGGGACACCCCCCGGAAGGGGGACACCCCCGGAAGTATTTCCGGAGCGAATTAGCTCCGGCCTCATTGAAGCGTAGGGCTTATCCTGACGGGCTTTTGCACTAGCCATTCGCCCGGAAATAAATTCCGGGCGTGGATTGAAACGGCCCTGCCCCTCACCCCCCATACCCCAGCACCGCCGCCACATGGCAGCCGCTGCCCGTCAGCACAAACAGGTGCCAGATGAAATGGCTGTAGCGCAAGCGTGCGTCCAGGGCGAAGAAGGGGACCCCCAGGGTGTAGGCCAGCCCCCCCGCCACCAGCCAGGCGATCCCCGCCCCCGTCATCGTCTGGGACAGTGGCCCCAGTGCCAGAGCGATCAACCACCCCATGGTTAGATACAGGATGGACGACAACACTGGACTGGCCTCTCGGGTCACCGCCTTGAGAACCACCCCCCCCAGCGCCAACCCCCAGATCGTTCCAAACAAACTCCACCCCCAGACGGCAGGCAAGATCCCCAAGGTGAAGGGGGAATAAGAACCGGCAATCAGCAGAAAAATGGCGGCGTGTTCGAGGATCTGAAACACCTCTTTGGCCTTGCCCCTGGGCAGGGCGTGGTAGAGGGTCGAGGCGAGGTAGAGCAGGATCAAACAGGCACCGAACAGACTCGATCCAACGACCAGTCCGGTATTCCCCAACTGGACGGCTTTCACGATCAGAACCGGGGTTACGGCGATGGCGGCCAGCAGCCCCAGGCCGTGACTGACGCTGTTGGCGATCTCTTCGCCCAGGGTTTGCACACGGGGGTCGGTGGGAGCGGTCATGCGGATTCAACCTTCGGCTCTACGTAGGTGGTCAAGGGGGGGCTAGGAGTCTGTCGGACTTGAGATCGTCCTACTGCGCCGGCGGGTAATCGGTCCAAATTCCCCCGGTTTTTCGTCACATAGCCACCACTATGATCCTCAAAACCGTGAAAATTTGGCCTCGATTCCCCACTCGGCTCGCTACGGACGCTCAAGCCCGACAGGCTCCTAGGCTGTGTGCCGGGCCTCAGCGTTTGAGCCGCTGCAACAAACCTTGGGCTCTTTGCTTGCGAATGAATCCCTCGTTGCGGGGCCATTGGCCGGTTTTCATGCGGAGGGTCAACGCCTCCCACAAACCGAGGACGATCAGGGGAACCAGCACCACCAGGATCAGCGGCGCCACGGCGATCCAAATCGCCCCCTCCCCCGCCTTGCCCAGCCAGCTCCAGCGCTCGGGATCGCCGGTCAGCTTTTGCAACCCCGTCAGCATAAAAAAGAGGAGCACCGCGTCGATGACGATGGCGCCATAGCCGAAGGGAACACGGCAGATCCAGCCGCTGCTGCCGCTTTCGAGCACGAACCCCAGCACCGATAGCCCCCCGTCGCAGGCCCGCGCCCCCGGACCGAAGCCGATCCAGGTCGCCATGGCGGCCAGCCCCAGCAAAATCGGGAAGACAAAAAGGTTGGCCCAGCGGGTTCCGTGGGCCAGCACCGCCAACCCTGCCGCAACGAAGACACTCCCCGCCGCCAGCCCCATCCAGGCTGGACCGTTGATCTGCGCGGCGCCCACCGGCCCCAGGTCGAAGGCCGACAAAATCGGAATCGCCCCCATCGCCATGGTGAACAGGCTTAAAAACAAGCGCAGGCCCAGCGACATGGGGGCGTTGGTTGGGGTCATGGGGATTCCGGGCCGAGGGGCAACAGGGTTTCGGCGGCCACCTCGCCTTGCCTGGCCAAGGCCAGCATCTGCTCGGCCAACGGCCTCATGCCCCCCGCCACCGCCACCGCTTGCAGATCGTCGCCGCTCGCCTGGGCCGCCAGCGCCCGGCCCACCGCCGGGGTCGCCTCCAACAGTTCGCAGATCGACACCTGCCCGCTCACCTCCTGACCGTCGCAGCTTGGGCAGCCCGTCCCGCGCCGAAAGAGCGGTCCATCGTCGGGGCGTCCACCTGCCCGCAGCAGCCCCCGGATTTCGTCATGGGGCGCCACCCCCTGGCGGCAGTCGGGGCACAAACGCTCGGTCTGCCGCTGGGCGAGGATCCCCCGCAGGGTCGCGGCCAACTGGGGGGATGGCAGCCCCAGGGCACGTAGCTGCGCCACCGCCCCCACTGCGTCATGTGCCTGCAACCGCAGCAGCAACGGCAACCGCTCCGCAGCCTGAAGCGCCGCCGCGGCGCCTTCTTCATCGATGGGCAAGGCGCAGGCGAGCAGGTCGGGGCGGTGGCGCAGGGCGGTTTGCACAGCCTCGGCCCCCGTCGTGCCAGGGGCGACCGGCCAAAGGGTCACCCCCCGTGGGGGGAGGCGCAGGGTTTCGGTCAATCCCAGGGCGTGGCCGGACCGCTCGGCCACCCGCGCCAGCAGCGCATCCACGGTGGCGTCGCACCCCGTGCCGTCGGGGCCGGCCACCACGATCAACCCGTGGGGCTGGGTCAGCCAGTCGCTCACCAGGCTTTGTGCTTCGGGCGACAACCCCAGTTGAGCAAGCTCAAGGGGGATGCTGGGGGGCAGCGGCTCCAGCATCAGGCTGGGGCCGAAGGGGGTGGGCAGGGTCGACACATGCAGCAGCCTGGGCTCCCCCTCCCCGCTCGGGTTTGAATCCGGCAGCGGCAGCAACCCTTGGTGGGGACGACTCGGATCGAGCCGATCCATGGCGGCAAGCCGCAGGATCGCCTTAACCGCCACCCCCATCCCAGCCAATGCAATGGTGTCGAGCTGCTGCCACCCCCCTTCGATGTGGCAGGTCACCGCCAAACCGTCCGCCTGGGGCAACAGGTGAATCGCCTTCGCCCCTTGCGCCAAAGCCTGACGCAAGGTTGCCTCCAACCGCGTCGCCCCCCCCGCCTCGCCGACCACCGGCGCGGCGAGGCCGCCCCGCTCGATCAACGCCTGAATCTGCCCCTTGGGGGCGAGCACCTCGCGCACCTCTTGATCGACCAAGGCCCGCACGATGTCATAGGGTTCAGTCGCCAGAGGGTCGCTGATGGCAATGGTCAGGCTGCGCATGTCGCGGGCGATGGGGACGATGCCGTAGCGGCGCTGGATGTGGGGGGGTACCTGCGCGAGGGCCTCGGGCTGAACCGGGTATTCCTCAAGATCGACCAGGGGCAGATCGAACTTCACCCCCAGCGCCGCCAAGATGTGCCCTTCGTTGACCGTCCCCATCTCGATGAGGATGTCGCCCAGCTTGCGTCCCCTGCGCCGCTGCTGCTCGGCCAACGCCGCCTCGATGTCGCTGCGTTCCACCAACCCCTCGGCGATCAATACCTCCCCCAGTTTCATCCGCTTGCGGGCCTGAAGCGCCACCGCTTGCTCGATCTGCCGCGCCTCGATCTTGCGCTGCTCGATCAAGATCGCCCCCAGGGGGGTGTCGCGGTCGACCTTTTGGATCGCCGCCGCTTGATCGACCTGCTCGGCCGCCACCACCCCCTCCCCCACCAAAATCGCCCCCAACGGCTCCAGCCGCTCCTTGCTGCGCACCCCGTAGCGGAAGAAGAAGATGCGGTGGAAAGGGCTGTCGGGATCGACCGGGTAGCCGTGAAACCAGAGCGATCCGTGGGTCCCCAACTGGGTAAGGATCAAAAACTCCCCCCCGTTGTGGGTGTGAACCTTCAAGGGTGCCATGCCGGGGCGGTCGGGCGTGGTCGCTTGGCCGGGGGCGCGATGGAAGGCAACAAAGGCGACCTTCTCGCGGGGGATCACCTGCTCGTCGCCGTCGGGGGAGCGGGTGAAGAGCAGTTGGGGGCTCATGGGGGTGAAGCGGGTCAAGGTGCCGCTGATCTCTTGGCCATCGGTCATCCCCAGGGTGACCAAGTCGTTGGGGGGAGCAGGTTGACCGTTCATGAAGGCTCCTTGAGGGATGAGGCGACGCGGTGGGGGCGACGGCCTTGACGGGACCTTGTTGCCCCTTCATTCGCGGTCGGGGACCGCTCCTACGAAAACCCTAAACCTTGCTCTTCGTCGGAGGCGTCCCCGACGCCGAACCCAGGGGGGGCATCACGCTGCACCCCCCTGCGATGTGCTGATCGATCCCTTCGGGCGAGATTCGCGGTCTATGCAACGTCTTGCCCCTTCATTCGCGGTCGGGGACCGCTCCTACGAAAACCCCAAACCCTGCTCTTCGTAGGAGGCGTCCCCGACGCCGAACCCAGGGGGGGCATCACGCCAAGGCCCCCTGCGATGTGCTGATCGGTCCCTTCGGGTGAGATTCGCGGTCTATGCGACGCTTTGCCTCTTCACATCGCGCCGAGGGCGGCGCTCCTACGAAAAACCCAAATCCTGCTTTTTGTAGGAGGCGTCCCCGACGCCGAACCCAGGGGGGGCATCACGCTGCGACCACCCCTTTGATGTGCTGATCGGTCCCTTCGGGCGAGATTCGCGGTCTATGCAACGTCTTGCCCCTTCACATCGCGCCGAGGGCGGCGCTCCTACGGTGGTGCACCTCTTTTGTAGGAGGCGTCCCCGACGCCGATGCAGGGGGGGCATCACGCTGCGGCCTTTTCATCCCTGAATGGAACGGTGGGTTTACGGGGCGATTCGGGGGGGGGGCCTTGAAGGGGGCGCCCCTTCACATCGCGGTCGGGGACCGTTCCTACCCCCCTCTACAGCAAAATCCTGAGCAAATCGTCTCGGGCAATCACCCCATCCCTGGCCAGCTCCAGGGCGTGTTGCCGCTTGAGCAGCATCCCCCCGGCGACCGCCACCTCTTCGAGCTCTTTGCCCATCTTCCCCTCTTTGATCGCTTGGCGCACCGGGGGGGTGATCTCTAGGAATTCGTAGATCATCGCCCGTCCGGCATAGCCGCTGTCGTGGCAGGTCGGGCACCCCTTGCCGGCCTGCCACAGGGGGGGTGGGCAGGGCAGGCCAAGCCCTTGCAAAATGTCGAAAATATCGTCGTCGGGATCGATTTGGGTGCGGCAATCGGGGCAGAGTTTTTTCACCAGCGATTGGCTGATGATGCCGAGCAGAGCGGGGGCGATCAGGTAGGTGGGCAGACCCAGATCGATCAGCCGCACGATGGTGTCGGCGGCGGTGTTGGTGTGCAGGGTCGAGAGCATCAGGTGGCCGGTCAACGCCGCCTCGACCCCGATGGAGGCGGTCTCTTGATCGCGCATCTCGCCCACCATAATCACGTCGGGGTCGTGGCGCAGGATGTTGCGCAGGATGCGCGCGAAGGTCATGCCGATCTTGGCGTTGACCTGTACCTGATTGACCCCCTCGATCTGCGACTCGACCGGATCCTCAATCGAAATCACATGCACCGGGCGGTCGACCACCCCCTGCAACACCGCAAACAGGGTGGTCGATTTGCCCGAACCGGTGGGGCCGGTGGCCAGAATCAACCCGAAGGGGCGCTGCGAAAGATCGACCATGCGCGCCTCGTCCTCGGGGCGCAGCCCCAGGCTGTGCAGGTCGACCGCCATCTCTTTGTTGAGCACCCGCATCACAATCGATTCGCCGAAGACGTTGGGAATCGCCGAGACCCGGAACTCCACCGGCGCCCCCTTGGGACGGCGCAGCAGCAACCGCCCATCCTGGGGCAACCGCCGCTCGGAGATGTCCATTCCGGCAATGATTTTGATGCGGGAGACCACCTGCGCCTGAATGCGCTTGTCGAGAAGGCGGTCGTGGATCAAATCGCCGTTGACCCGGTAGGCGACCACCAACCCCTTTTCTTGGGGCAGCAGGTGGATGTCGGAGGCCCTGCTGCTGAGCCCCTCCCAAATCAACTGGTTGACCAGCTTGACGATGGGGGCCTCGTCGGCGCCCCGCTTGAGCAGAAACTCGTTGAGCGGCTCATCCTGGGCCGAAATGCCGTGCTCCAGCACCAGATCCTCGGCGAGGGCGTCGATGTCGGCATCGTCTTCGGCGCCAGCCCCCAGCAGCTCGACCAGCTTGGCCTCGATCTGGGTTTTGGTGGCGACCACCTCTTTGATCGCCTTTTTCACCTGAAAACGCAGCACGTCGTAGTAACCGGTCGCCAGCGGGTCGCTGATGGCAATCGTCAGGGTCCGTTCGTCCTCCCTCACCGGCAAAATGCCGAACTTGTGGACGATGCGGTGGGCGACTCGGTCCAACACCTTGGGATCGATGGGGTATTCGTCCAGATCGACAAAGGGCAGGTGGAATTTCAAGGCCAGGGCGGTGGCAATGTGCACTTCGTCGACTACCCCCATCTCAATGAGGATGTCGCCCAGCTTCTTACCCCGTTTTTTCTGCTGCTCCTTCAGCGCCTCTTCGATGTCTTCGGGTTTGACCAGCCCCGCCTCGACCAGCACCTCACCGAGCCGCATCCGCTTGCGCACCTGGATCGAAACCGCCTCCTCGACCTTGTCGGCGGCGACCTTGTTTTGCTCCACCAAAATCTGCCCCAGCGGCTTGCTGCGCTCGGCCTGCTGCACCGCGATGGCGCGGTCGAGATCGACCCTGTCGATCACCCCCTCCCCCATCAGCAATTCCCCCAAGGGCTCCATCCGTTCGCGCTGACGCACCCCCGGCCCGTAGAAAAAGATGCGGTAAAACAGGTGGGTAGGGTCGATGGGGTAGCCGTAGAAGCCGACCTGGTTGTCGGCCCCGATCAACGAGACCACCTCGAAGAGGATCTGCCCCACCGTCTTGACCTTGAGGGGGACCATGCCGCGCATTTGGGGGTGTTGGGTTTGATTGGGCTGGCGGTGGAAACCGACGAAGGCGATCTCGTCGCGGGCCAGCAACATGCGTCGCGGCTTTTCACCTGAAGGGGTGTCGGGATCGAAGAGCAGTTGCGCCATCAAGGGGGAAAACTTCGGCAGGATGCCGCTCAGGCTGCGGCCATCCATCAGGCCCAGGGTGACGCGATTGGGGGATTCGGGGGTGGCTGCCATGCTGGACTCCATGGGTTCTCGCGGTGAAGTCAACGGTATCAAACGGCTACGACCGGTCGTATCTGTCCGGCCTCCTTGCCGACATGACCAGCTTAACCCCAGGTTGCCCCCGCCGCACAGGCAACGCACCATTTCAACATGAATCCCGACGACCGCCACGCCCTGTTGACCTACCTGCACACCATTGGGGTGCGGGAGCTGCCCATTGAGGGGCTGAGTGTGCCCGCCGAATTGGCGACGCCGCCGCTGCCCATTGAAGCCCCGGCTCCGGCTCGGACCACCCCGCCCCCCCCCTTTATGGCCGAGCGCCCAGCCCCCCCCGCCCCAACACCCCGCCCCGTGCCGACCCCCGCCGCCCCAGCCCCCGTGCGCCCCCTGTCGCCGGGCTTGGACTGGGATCAACTGCGCCAGGCGGTGGCCGAATGTGCCCGCTGCGCCGAACTGGCGCCTCGCCGCACCCAAACCGTCTTTGCCACCGGGGTGCAGGGGGCGCCGCTGCTGGTGATTGGTGAGGCGCCGGGGGCCGAGGAGGATCGGCTCGGTCTGCCCTTCGTCGGGGCGGCGGGTCGGTTGCTCGACCAGTGGCTCGGGGCGGCGGGGATCGACCGGGACCGCAACGTGCTGATCGCCAACATCCTCAAGTGCCGCCCCCCCGGCAACCGCGATCCCAAAACGGAGGAGGCGCAGAACTGCCTGCCCTACCTCAAGCGGCAGATCGAGCTGGCCCAACCTGCCGCCATCCTCTGCGTCGGTCGCATCGCCGGGCGGACCCTGCTCGGCGACGACGAACTGACCCTGAACAAAATGCGGGGCAAGTGGTGGCAGTTCGAGGGGATCCCGATGCGGGTGAGTTACCACCCCTCGTTTTTGCTGCGCTCGCCCCAATTCAAGCGCCAAGCCTGGCACGATCTGCTGGAGGTCTGCCGCAGACTCGACGCCATGGGGCGGTTGCGCCCCCCCTACCTCAATTAAACAAGTGCCCATGAAAAGGCTGGCTCACGCGAAGAACGCCCCCATGTTCAGGCAGGTTCGCTGCGATGGTCCCCTTGAAGCGGCACCTCCCCACCCGGAAATTCCCGGACGGTTTTTATGATCCGCATGGCCCTGCGCAACACCACGATGGTCCACCTGCTGGTGATCTTCGTGGCCATTGCCGGCATCTTGAGCTGGTTCAAACTGCCGCAAGAGATGTTCCCCGACTTCGCCCTGGATCGGATCTCGATCTCGGTGCTCTACCCCGGCGCCTCGCCCGAGGATGTGGAGCAACTCATCACCACCCCGATTGAGGAGGCGATCTCAGGGCTCGACGGCATCGACGAGGTCGGTTCCACCTCCATCGAGGGGATGGCGACGATCTCGATTTCGCTGATCGAGGGGACCGATCTCGACCAAGCGGTGCGCGACGTGCAGCAGACGGTGAGCGCCGTGCAGGATCTGCCCGAAGACGCCGACGACCCCATCGTCGGCGAGCAGAAATCCCACATCCCGGTCATCACCCTGGCGCTGTACGGCGACGCTACCCTGGCCGAACTGCGCCCCTACGCCGAAAAGGCCAAGTCCGAGCTGCTCTCCATCGCCGGGGTCGCCACCGTCGGGGTCACCGGGCAGCTTAGCCCCGAGGTGCGGGTGACCATCGCCCCGGAGCGGCTGCGGGTCGAGGGGCTGACCTTGCCCCAGATCGCGGGGCTGATCCGCTCGGAGACCATGCAGCGGCCCGGCGGCACCATCAAATCGGACAAGGGGGAGATCTTGCTGCGCGGGGTGGGGCTTGATGGACTTCATGCCGAGCTGGGGCGCATTGTCCTCAAACGCTCGCCCGCTGGGGGCATCCTCACCCTGGGCGACATCGCCACCATCGCCCCCTCTTATGGTGAGCCGCGCACCATCGGCCACTTCATGGGGCGCCCCTCGATCAACCTGACGGTGACCAAAACCAAGTCGGGCTCGACCATCGACATTGCCGACCGGGTCAAGGCCTACGCCGCATCCTTGAATCAAACACTGCCCACCGGGGTTTCGGCGGGGACCTTCAACGACACCTCCCGCTACATCAAAACCCGGCTCAACACCGTGAAATCGTCGGGGTTGCTCGGGCTGATCCTGGTTAGCTTGAGTCTGTATTTCTTCCTGACCTTCAGGGTGGCGTTGGTCGCCGCCATTGGGCTGCCTCTGTCGTTCCTCTTCGCCGTGGTCGGCATGGCGCTGCTGGGGCTGTCGATCAACATGATTTCGCTGTTCGGCTTTCTCATCGTGCTGGGGATGCTGGTCGACGACGCCATCGTGGTGACCGAGAACATCTACCGCCACATCGAGCAGGGGATGCCGGCCAAGGACGCCGCCTGGTTCGGATCGAAAGAGGTGCTCTGGCCGGTGGTCGCCGCCACCACCACCACCATGGCCGCCTTCATGCCCCTGCTGATGATGGATGGGGTGATGGGCAAATTCATGTCGGTCATCCCCATCGTGGTGACCATGGCTCTGCTCGGCTCGCTCTGGGAGTCGTTTTTTGCCCTGCCGGTGCATGCCGCCGACTGGCTCAAAATCACCCCGCACCACACCCAAAAAACCACCGAGCACAAATGGGTCAACGCCATCCGCAACCGCTACCTGGCACTGCTGCGCAGGGCGGTGGCCCGCCCCGGCGTCGCTACCCTGGTGGCGATCTGCACCACGGTGGTGCTGGTGGTGGCCGGGACCACCCGCCTGCCCTTTCATGCCTTTGGCACCATCGACGTCGGGCAGTTTTTCATCAATGCGCAGGCGCCGGTTTCGTACAGCTTGGCCGAGACCGAGAGGCTCTCTGCCGACCTTGAAAAGGTGCTGCTCGACATGCCCAAAACCGAGATCCGGGAGGTCGTCACCAACGTCGGGATGACCTTCATCGATTTCAACCGGGTCGAGTTCGGCTCCAACCGCATCCAGCTCGCGGTCGATTTGCAGGATCCCCAGCCGCAAAACTGGGTGGAGCGCTACATCAACCCCCTGATGAACTTCAAGTTCGGCGCCGAGGGGACCCTGACCCGATCTTCGGATGCGGTGATCGACGAGGTGCGCGCCAAGCTCGCCCATATTCCGGGGCTGGCGACCTTCAACATCCTCAAAATGGGGGGGGGGCCGCAGGGGGCTGCCATCGACGTGGCGGTGGGGGGCGACCATCCCGAGCGGGCGCAAGAGGCGGCGGGCAAGCTGATCGCCTGGCTCAAGGGGATCCCCGGCACCAAAGACATCCACTCCGACCGCAGCCCCGGCAAGGAGCAGGCGGTGTTCACCCTCAACGGGGAGGGTCGCCGTCTGGGCTTAACCCAAGAGGCGCTCATCGCCCAGGTGGCGGGGGGGTTCTTCGGCATCGAGGCGACCACCCTGCAACGGGGCGGGGACGAAATCCCCATCGTGGTCCGCTACCCCACCGCCCAGCGCGACCGGGTGCAAACCATGAACAACCTGTTGATTTTGCTGCCGAGCGGCGGCTGGGTGCCGCTGGCCGACGTGGCCGACATCAAAATGGAGCGGGGCTGGACCTCGATCCATCATCTGAACGAACGACGCACCATCGAGGTGCTGGGCGACGTCGATCCCAAGATCGCCTCGGCGGTCGCCATCGCCGGGCAAATGCAGGGTTATTTGCAGCGTCTCGAAGACGAATACCCCGACCTGACCTTCACCATCAAGGGGGAGCGGCAAGAATCGGAGCAGGCGATCTTCGACCTGATGATCGCCTTCGCCCTGGCGATGCTGATTGTTTATTTCATTCTCGGAGCGTTGTTCCACTCCTTCCTCGACCCCTTCGTGGTCATGGCGGCGATCCCCTTTGGCATCAGTGGGGTGATGCTCGGCCACTTCGTTATGGGGCACGACCTGACGCTGCTGTCGATGATCGGGCTGGTGGCGCTGTCGGGGATCGTGGTCAACGACTCGTTGATTTTGGTGGAATTCATCAAGGCGCGGCAGCGGGCGGGCCTAAGCCGGGAGGCTGCGATCATGGAGGCCGGTCAAGTACGGCTACGTCCCATCTTGCTGACCACCATTACCACCATGCTGGGGCTGATGCCGCTGCTCTTCTTCGTCACCGGCCAGGCCGCCTTTCTCAAACCGCTGGGAATCTCGCTGGCCTTCGGGCTGCTGATGGCGACCCTGCTGACTCTGGTGGTGATCCCCAGCATCTACCTGATGGTCGACCGTTGGCGGGAGCGGCACTTCGGCCAATGGTGGAAGGTGCCACGGTGGGAGGAGCCGGTGGCGACCCCCGAGGGGGCACCGCAAAACCGTCGGCCAGAAGAGGGCACGGCGGGAGGGGGGGCGTAGGAGCGGTCCCCGACCGCGAATGAAGAGGCAACACGGTTCATTCAAGGCCGTCGCCCCCCGAATGGCCCCATACCCACCGCCTCATTCAGGGATGGAAGGTCCGGTGCTTGAGGCGCCCCCTGGGTTCGGCGTCGGGGACGCCTCCTACGAAAAGCAGGGTTTGGGGTTTTCGTAGGAGCGGTCCCCGACCGCGAATGAAGGGGCAAAGCGTCGCATAGACCGCGAATCTCACCCGAAGGGACCGACCGGCACATCGAAGGGGTCCGGTGCTTGATGCACCCCCTGGGTTCGGCGTCGGGGACGCCTCCTACGAAGAGCAGGGTTTGGGGTTTTCGTAGGAGCGGTCCCCGACCGCGAATGAAGGGGCAAAGCGTTCCATAGACCGCGAATCTCACCCGAAGGGACCGACCGGCACATCGAAGGGGGCCGGTGCTTGATGCCCCCCCTGCATCGGCGTCGGGGACGCCTCCTACGAAAGAGGTGCACCGTTGTAGGAGCGCCGCCCTCGGCGCGATGTGAAGGGGCACGGCGTCGCATAGACCGCGAATCTCACCCGAAGGGACCGACC
>Ga0210006_1000080_pt1 | contig 77384 bp, 67 predicted proteins | sample CryGey02umfilter_2_FD_185452 | JGI IMG/M metagenome (GOLD analysis project Ga0210006, IMG submission 185452) | Groundwater microbial communities from aquifer in Utah, USA - Crystal Geyser 4/10/14 0.2 um filter (SPAdes) (version 3) | ecosystem: Environmental > Aquatic > Deep subsurface >... | reverse complement strand
TCCATGGCCACCTTCTTCCACTGGCTGATCTGCGCCGGGTGGATTTGGTGTTCACTAGCCAACTCGCTTGTGGTTTTACCCCCTTCAGGGCCTCCAGCGCCACCTTCGCCTTGAACTGCGCACTGTGTCGTTTGTGTTTTCCGGGCATCGCTTGGCTCCTCGCTCTCGCCAATCATGCCCCCTCGGTCTTAACAAAACCTACTGTCCAGTTTTTGGGGTCCACTTCATGGAGTGCGGACGAGGTTGGAACAAATCAGCAGGCAAAGCGCGATCACCTGAATAAATTGCTGACAGATGTAGAGCCATTTGCGACACCGAAACCGGAAAGTTTGATACGGCGCATCGTTGAAATCGCCACTAACCCCGGCGACCTCGTCCTCGATTCCTTCGCCGGTTCCGGCACCACTGGCGCGGTCGCGCACAAGATGGGTCGCCGCTGGATCATGATCGAGTTGGGTGAGCATTGCCACACGCACATCATTCCACGCCTGCAAAAGGTGATTGATGGCGAAGATAAGGGCGGCATTTCCGAGGCCGTGAACTGGCAAGGGGGGGGCGGTTTCCGCTATTACAAACTCGCGCCCAGCCTGTTGCGGCAGGATGCTTACGGGCAGTGGGTCATCAACAAGGAATACAACGCGGAGATGCTGGCGCAAGCCTTGTGCAAGCTGGAGGGCTTTACATACTCGCCCAGCGATGCGCATTACTGGATGCACGGGCATTCTACCGAGCGGGATTTTATCTACGTCACCACGGCGAATCTGAACCACGAGCAGTTGCAGGCGTTGAATGATGAGGTGGCGGGAGTTTCCCTCTCCCCCAGCCCCTCTCCCGCAAGCGGGCGAGGGGAGCAGAACGGTGGGACTTTGCTGGTGTTGTGTAATGCTTTCCGTGGGCGGGGCGAGTATCCGAATCTCACTGTGAAGAAGATTCCCAAGCAGGTGCTGTCGCGCTGCGAGTGGGGGCATGATGATTATTCGTTGCAGATTGAGAATTTGCCGAAGGGTATCCCCCACCCTAACCCTCCCCCGGGGGGAGAGGGAACAAAGGCAAAAGGGCGCGGCGTAAATGTGGCGCAGGGCGGGTTGTTTGAGGAAGGCGAGGCATGAGTCAGGGCGAGTTTTTGCTGTATCAAACCGAGGATGCACAGACGCTCATTCAGGTGCGCTTTCAGGAGGGAGGTTTGTGGCTGACCCAGCAGCAACTGGCCGATCTGTTTCAAAGCACGCCACAGAACATCACCCAGCACATTCGCGCCATTTACCAAACCGGGGAGTTACGGGAAGAGGCAACTTGTAAGCCGTACTTACAAGTTCGGCAGGAGCGTGGACGGCAAGTCAGTCGCAGCTTGAAGCATTACAACCTGGAGATGGCGCTGGCGATTGGCTACCGGGTGAAGTCACATCGGGGTACGCAGTTCCGCCGCTGGGCGACGGAACAGTTGCGCGGCTATCTGGAAAAGGGATTTTTGCTGGACGACGAACGTTTCAAGGGTGGTCAGGACAGCGGCTATTTCGAGGAACTGCTGGCGCGTATTCGCGACATTCGTTCTTCGGAAAAGGTGTTCTGGCGCAAGGTGCTGGATATTTACGCCACCAGCATCGACTACGACGCGAACGCGGAAACCACGAAGCAGTTTTTTGCCACGGTGCAAAACAAGACGCATTGGGCGGCGCACGGGCATACCGCCGCCGAATTGATTGCGCAGCGTGCCGATTCACAGGCGCCGAACATGGGACTGACCAGTTGGTCCGGGGTCGGCAAGGGAGCGCCGGTACGCAAGGCGGACGTAGGCATTGCCAAGAATTACCTCAATGCCGAAGAGTTGGAGACGCTCAATCGCATCGTCACGGCCTATATCGAAGTGGCCGAGTTGCAGGCCCGTGCGCAACAGGTCATGACGATGCGGGAATGGTCTGCGGAACTGGACAACTTCCTGCGTTTGACCCGCAAGGAGATCCTGACCCACGCGGGCACGGTTTCCGCCGAGGCGGCGCTGGCCAAAGCGCAGGAAGCCTATGCGCGATATCAGCAGCAGACGCGCAACCTGCCTTCGCGGGTGGAAAAAGATTTTGAGAACGCGATTGCCAAACCGGTGAAACAGCTTGAACAAAGCCGGAAGAGGATTTTGCCGGTTAAAAACAAGGGAGGTACGCATGGCCAAGAGGGCTGAAATCCCCCCCGTCCGTTCCTCGGCAGCGGAGTATTTAACCTTTGCGGCAGCCAGCGGGGGGGATGAAACCAGCGTGGAGATGCGCTACGAGGACGAAAGGGCATCTCTAAAAACCGTCACGAGCGGCCCAGCTGCAAGGCGCACGGAGCGCAGAAACCGAGGCGTACTGGGTGTTACGCTGAGGTTTCGAGCACCGCGCAACGCAGCAGATGGGCCGCGCAGTAGGTTTTTAGAGGTGCCCGAAAACATCTGGTTGACCCAGAAATTGATGGCCACCCTCTACGATGTGACGGTTCCGGCCGTCAGCCAGCACCTCAAACGCATTTTTTCCGACCACGAACTCGATGAAGAGGCAGTTGTTAAGCGTTACTTAACAACTGCGGCGGACGGCAAAACCTACAACACCAAGCGGGAATGCCGCGAAGAGGAGCAGCAGGGATGAGTGCCCGCATCCAACACCATGTGACGGGCCGCCTGTCGCTGCGCCCCCCCCAGGCCGAGTCGTTGGCCCGGCTGGTTCAAGCGTTGCGAGCCGCCCCCGAGATGGCGGCCCACGGTGGCGACGTCAACGCCATTTTGGCCACGCTGAAAGGCTTATTCCCCACCCTGACCGACTTCGAGCGCGACTTCCCCTCGCTCTGCTTCGCCCTGGCCACCGGGGTGGGTAAAACCCGGCTGATGGGGGCCTTCATCACCTACCTGCACTTGGCGCACAACATCCACAACTTCTTCGTCTTGGCCCCCAACCTGACGATCTACAACAAGCTGATCGCCGACTTCACCCCCAACACCCCCAAATACGTCTTCAAAGGGATCGCCGACTTCGCCCAGCAACCGCCGCTGCTGATCACCGGCGACAACTACGCCCAAAACGCCCAGGCGGTGAGGGCCCCCCTGCCGGGGGTCGCCCCCGAGGCCCGCATCAACATCTTCAACATTTCCAAAATCAACACCGAGGTGCGGGGCGGCAAAAGCCCCCGGATCAAGCGGCTTTCGGAATACCTGGGCGACAGCTACTTCGATTACCTGGCGGGACTGCCCGATTTGGTGCTGCTGATGGACGAGTCGCACCGCTACCGGGCCAGCGCCGGAATCCGGGCGATCAACGAACTTCAACCGCTGTTTGGGCTGGAGCTGACCGCCACCCCCTTCGTGGAGGTTGGTAGCGGCAACACCGTCCCCTTCAAAAACGTGGTGATGGACTACCCCCTGGCCCGCGCCCTGGAGGATGGCTTTGTCAAAGAGCCCGCCGTGGTCACCCAGCGGGGTTTCGACGCCAGCGCCCACACCCCGCAGGAGATCGAGAAAATCAAACTCGAAGACGGGGTGCGGCTGCACGAGGCGGCCAAGGTGGAGTTGCTGACCTACGCCCGGGAAAACGAAGTACCGGCGGTGAAACCCTTCATGTTGGTTATTGCCCGCGACACCACCCACGCCGCTCAGCTTCTGGCGTTGATCGAATCGGAGGCTTTTCACGGCGGGCGTTACCGGGGCAAGGCGATTCAGGTCGATTCCAGCAGCAAAGAGGATCAGACCATCGAGCGGCTGCTGCGGGTTGAACACCCCGACGAACCGACCGAAATCGTCATCCACGTCAACATGCTTAAAGAGGGGTGGGACGTCACCAACCTGTACACCATCGTCCCCCTGCGGGCGGCCAAGGCGCGGACGTTGATCGAGCAGTCGATTGGGCGGGGATTGCGCCTGCCCTACGGCAAACGGACCGGGGTGGAGGCGGTGGACCGGCTGAGCATCGTGGCCCACGACAAATTCCAAGAGATCGTCGACGAAGCCAACCGGGGCGATTCGGTCATTCGGCTCAAGCAGTTGATCCTCGATGCCCCGCAAGAAGGGGAGGGGAAGGTTAGCGTTCAGGTTGAGTCGGGGTTGATGACGCAGCTTGGGCTGGCGGCGCCCGTGACTGGATTGGAGGCCGCCGGGGTGGAGTCTGCCGGGGCCGAGGTTGCCGGGCCGCTTGGCCCCGCCAGCGCCCAGCCCCTCTTCAAAACCCCGGAGGAGCGGCAGGCGGCCCAAAGGGTGCTGGAGGTGATCGGGCGTTACGAAACCCGCAGCGACATCGCCCCCACCCGCCAGGCGCTGCTGGGGGCGGGGGTGCAGCAGGCTATTGCACACGAGGTGGCGCAGTTGCTGGCATCGAGCCCTCGCAACCTGCTGGAGGAGGGACCGCCCCTGGATTTGCAGGCGGTGGTGGCCCAAACCACGGCGGTGGTGGTCCAGAAAACCATCGACATTCCCCGCATGGTGGTGCTTCCAACAGGGGAGGTGAGCACCGGCTTTCACCCCTTCACCCTGGATGTGAACGGGCTGCATTTGCAACCGGGGGCGCGGGAGATCGTCATCCAAAACCTGCACACCCACGAACAGACGGTGTTGCCCGTGGGGGTGGGCAGAAGGGAGCAGCGGCTGGAGGACTACATCGTCCATGCCCTGGTCGATTACGACGATATCGACTACTTCAGCCATGCCGATCTGCTCTACGACCTGGCCGGGCAGATGGTGCGGCACCTGCTGGGTTACCTGACGCAGGATGAGGCCCACGGGGTGCTGGGGGGCAGCAGCAAAATCGTGGCCGCCCAGATCCACGCCCAGATGATGGAACACTTCTGGGAGACCGCGACCCGCTACGAGGTGCAGGTCAGCCGAGGTTTCACCGAACTTAAACCCTGCAACTACACGGCGGGGGCGGGGCAGGTGGTGCGGCCCTACCGCGACACGGTGACCGAGGTGGGGCGGATCAAACAGATGTTGTTCGGCGGTTTTGCCCGCTGCCTTTACGACTACCAGAAGTTCGACTCCGACACCGAGCGCCGCTTTGCCGTGATTCTGGAGCGCGACGCCCTGAAGTGGCTGAAACCGGCCAAGGGGCAATTCCAGATTTACTACAAGCTGGGGACGCAGCAGCCGGAGTACATCCCCGACTTTGTGGCCGAAACCCAAACCGCGATTTGGATGGTCGAAACCAAAGCCCGTGTGGACCTCAACACCCAGGAGGTCCAGGCCAAAGCCCAGGCCGCCGCCCAGTGGTGCCGCCACGCCAGCGATTACGCAGCCAGTGCGGGGGGCAAACCGTGGGGTTACCTGCTGATTCCCCACGATGAAATCAACGAATCGCAGCGGCTGAGCGACCTGCGCCGGTTTGCAGTCGCGCCCCTGCCAAACCATAACCCCCCTGCATCCAATGGGCTTGTGGGGCCATGAACAATTTGGGTTAAGGCCGGAGCCCTTTTTCAACCAACCGCCTTGAGGATCGGATCGCCCATGAAATTCGAACGCTTCAAGGCCGGGCAGTGGCAGCCCCGGTACCAATACAAAAGCTTCGAGCCGGTTTTGGTGAACCACGAATGGAGCTGGGAAGATCCCGCCATCAACCTGCTGCTCGAATCGGCCAATCGGGCGCTGGGGGAGCTCAATGCCTTTTCGTTGATTGTCCCCGACATCGATCTGTTCATCGAAATGCACGTGGTCAAAGAGGCGCAAAGCTCCAGCCGGATCGAGGGAACCCAAACCGGCATCGACGAGGCGCTGATGCCCGAAGCGCAAATCCGCCCCGAAAAACGGGACGATTGGCGCGAGGTGCGCAACTACATCGCAGCGGTGAACTCCGCCGTTGCCCAGCTCAAGAACCTGCCCCTCTCCAACCGCCTGCTCCAACAAACCCACGCGGTGCTGATGCAGGGGGTGCGCGGGGAGCGCAAACAGCCGGGGGAGTTTCGCACCAGCCAAAACTGGATCGGCGGCTCCAGCCTGCTGGATGCCGCCTTCATTCCCCCCCACTACGACGGTGTTCCGGCCTTAATGGGCGACCTGGAGCGGTTCTGGCACAACGAGGCCATCGTGGTCCCCCATCTGATTCGGGTGGCCATCAGCCACTACCAGTTCGAGACCATTCATCCCTTTCTGGACGGCAACGGGCGAATCGGACGGTTGATGATCCCCCTGTATTTGGTCAGCCATGGGCTGTTGGCTAAACCGTCGCTGTACCTGTCGGACTTTTTCGAACGCAATCGGGCCAGCTACTACGACGCCCTGATGCAGGTGCGCTCCTCCAACGATCTAATCCACTGGGTGCGGTTTTTTCTGCAAGGGGTGACCGAAACGGCCACCAAGGGGCGGGGGGTGTTCGGGCAGGTGTTGACGCTGCGCACCGGGGTGGAGCAGCAGATTCTGGGGTTGGGCAAACGCGCCCCCAATGCCAAGGCGGCGCTCAACGTGCTGTACCGCCAGCCGATTGTGCAGGCCGCCGACTTGGAACGGCGGCTGGAAATTTCCAAACCGACCGCCAACAACCTGCTGCGCGACCTGCAAGGATTGGGAATCCTCAGCGAAACCACCGGCCAGTTGCGCGACCGGGTGTATGTGTTTGATCGTTACCTTAAGCTCTTCGTTAGTTAAGGGAACATGGTTTAAGTTAACTAGCAGCCCCTCTTGGTTAACGTTGGCGTGGGTGTCGGAAGCGCCGATTCAATAGGTGCTAAAAAGAACAAGAAAACAGAACGGCATTTTCGAGTCCCTTTGTTGGCGCTTTGGTGTAAATCATCCGATGAACCGCTGCGTTCGGGTCGAAATTTGACCCAACCGTGACACGCCCCCGCCCCGCTGGCAGACTTCCCGCCCAATCCCCGTTCTACCCCTCCGCTACGGAGTTTTCATGCCCCTGCAAGGCATCCTGCGCCGGATCCTCACCGCCCGCGTCTACGACGTAGCGCGGCAGACCCCCCTCGATCCCGCCCCGAAACTTTCTGCCCTGCTGGCGCGGGGGGTTTTCCTTAAGCGGGAGGATTTACAACCGGTCTTCTCGTTCAAGCTGCGCGGCGCCTACAACAAGATCGCCCACCTCGATCCCATGGTGCGGGCCCAAGGGGTGATCGCCGCCTCGGCGGGCAACCACGCCCAAGGGGTGGCGCTGTCGGCCAAACATTTCGGCATCCCCGCCGTCATCGTCATGCCCGCGACCACCCCCGCCATCAAGGTCGAGGCGGTGCGGGCCTATGGGGCCGAGGTGGTGCTGTTTGGCGATTCCTACTCCGACGCCGCCGGGTTTGCCGAACAGCTCACCGCCGAGCGGGGGTTGACCTACATCCACCCCTACGACGACAAACTGGTGATTGCCGGACAGGGGACCATCGCCCACGAGATTCTCAATCAGCTTCCCGGCGGCCCCCGCAAGGGGGACACCATCTTCGTGCCGGTGGGGGGTGGGGGGCTCATTGCCGGAATCGCCGCCTTCTTCAAGGCCATCGCCCCCGAGGTGCGCATCATCGGGGTCGAACCGAGCGATGCCGACGCCATGATTCGGTCGGTCGAGGCGGGGGAGCGGGTCACCCTGGAGCGGGTCGGCATCTTTGCCGACGGGGTGGCGGTGAAGCAGGTGGGGGAGCTGACCTTCGAAATCTGCCGCCGTTTTGTCGACGGCTGGGTGCGGGTGTCGACCGATGAAATCGCCAGCGCCATCAAACGTTTGTTCGAAGAAAATCGCTCCATCGCCGAACCGGCGGGGGCGCTGGCGAGCGCCGGGATGGTCCGCTGGGGGCAGCTCCACCCCGAGGAGGAGGGGGATGGCGGGCGTTGGATCAGCCTGGTGTCGGGCGCCAACATGAATTTCGACCGGCTGCGCCATGTGGCGGAGCGGGCCGCCATCGGCGAACAACGCGAGGCGCTGTTGGGGATCACCATTCCCGAGCGGCCCGGCGCCTTTCTTGAGATGGTCGCGGCCCTCGATCAGGCCGCCATCACCGAGTTCAACTACCGGCTGTGCAACCGCGATCAGGCCTATGTGTTTGCCGGGGTTGCGGTCGCCGGCCCCAAGGGGCGCGAGCATCTGCTGGCCCATTTGGCCGGTGAAGGGTTCGAGGCGCTCGACCTGACCGACGACGAGGTGGCCAAGCTGCATTTGCGCCACATGGTCGGGGGGCGTGCGCCCTTCGTCGATCGGGAGCGGTTGGTCCGCTTTCGCTTCCCCGAGCGGCCCGGGGCTTTACGCGAGTTTTTAGAGGCGATCCAGGGGCGGTGGAACATCGCGCTCTTCCACTACCGCAACTTCGGTGCCGATTTTGGCCGGGTGCTGGTGGGGATGGAGGTGCCCGAGGAGGACGAGGAGCACTTCGCCGCCTTCCTGGCCCAGGTCGGCTATGAGTGGAACGACGAGTCGGACAATCGGGGATACAAGCTGTTTTTGTAGGGGCGCCGCCCTCGGCGCGATTGGTCAGCCCGAGGGCGCATCCTCACATGGAGGGAAAGGCGCTGGAATAATCGCGCCGAGGACGGCGCTCCCACAAAAGACCGGGGAGCGTTCTCCCCGTTTCCACAGCCGGAACGAACGATGTGTTTTTCGTAGGAGCGCCGCCCCGGCGCGATGACTTTTGGAGGTCCGCCGTGCCACCTCAAATGCCGCATCCCAAACCGTACTTGGATCAGGAGATCGAACCCTTCGGGGAGATGGGCAAGGAGGCGATCAAGACCGGCCGTCAGGTGGTCCGGCTCGGCGTCGCTTTGCTCTTCATCATCGCGGTCATGGCCTACACCGCCATCCACGCTGGCGGCTTGACCAACAACTGGATTCTCATCATCGCCGCCATGGTGGGTGGCTACATGGCGATGAACATCGGCGCCAACGATGTCGCCAACAACGTCGGTCCCGCCGTCGGTTCCAAGGCGCTGACGATGGGGGGGGCGCTGGTTATTGCCGCCGTCTGCGAGGCGGCGGGGGCGCTGTTGGCCGGGGGCGATGTGGTTTCGACGATCTCTAAGGGGATCATCGACCCGGCCTTGATTCCCAACACCGATACCTTCGTCTACGCGATGTTGGCCTCCCTGTTTGCCGCCGCCATCTGGGTGAACCTGGCGACCTACGTCGGCGCTCCGGTCTCGACCACCCATGCGGTGGTCGGGGGGGTGACTGGGGCGGGGGTCGCCGCCGCAGGTTGGAACGTCATCCATTGGGACACCATGGGGCAGATTGCCCTGAGCTGGGTCGTCTCACCCTTGCTGGGGGGGGCCATCGCCGCCGGGTTTCTGCTCTTCATCAAACGCAAGATCATCTTTCAGCAAGACATGATCGCCGCCGCCCGGCGTTACGTGCCGCCGCTGGTCGCCATCATGGGTGGGGTCTTCGCCGCCTACCTGGCGATGAAGGGGCTCAAACACATCTGGAAGGCGCCGGTGTGGGCGCTGTTCGTGTCGGGAATCGGCACCGCCTTTGTGGTGTACTCCTTCGTCAAACCGGCGATCCACCGCAAGGCCAGCCTGCTTGAAAACCGGCGCGAAGAGGTCGCCCGCCTCTTCACCATCCCCCTGGTCTTCGCCGCCGCCCTGCTCTCGTTCGCCCACGGCGCCAACGACGTCGCCAACGCCATCGGTCCCCTGGCCGCCATCGTCAGCGCCCTGAAGGATGGGACGATTGCCACCAAGGTGGGGGTCCCAGGCTGGGTGATGTGGGTCGGCGCCACCGGAATCGCCCTGGGTTTGGCCCTGTACGGCCCCAAGCTGATCAAACGGGTGGGGGAAGAGATCACCGAGCTCGACCGCATCCGCGCCTATTGCATCGCCCTGGCCGCCGCCATCACGGTGCTGATCGCCTCGGCGTTGGGGCTGCCGGTCAGCTCGACCCACATCGCTTTGGGCGGGGTTTTCGGAGTTGGCTTTTTGCGGGAATGGTTGATGGCCAAGGACCACCAACGGCAGATCGACCTGGCCGCCGCCGGGGGCCCTCCCGAGGGGATCGATCCGGGGCTATGGCGGGCGGCGATTGCCGCAGGCGATCTCGACACCCTGGATCACCTGCGCGAGGGGCAGCCGCTGTCTAAAAACGAGCGCAAGGCAATCAAAAGGGTGCGCAAGCGGGCGCTGGTCCGCCGCGCGAGCACCTGAAGATGATCGTCGCCGCTTGGCTGGTGACGGTGCCGGTGGCGGCGCTGCTCGCGGCGTGGATCTTCTTCTCGATCAAGGGGATGATGCTGCCGTAATGCGGTTGATCTTGATGCAACGAACAAGGGCGCCTTTCGGCGCCCTTTTTTGTTGGGGGAGTCCCCTTCACACCCCGAGCAGGCTGCGTAGTCGGGGAACGTTGGCCCGGCTCACCGGGATCTCGTGATCGCAGTTCCCGGCGATGGAGATCGCCAGTTGGTCGTCGTTGCGCCGCACCGCGCTGGCGTGGGCAAGGTTGACGATGTAGCTGCGATGCACCCGAACGAAGCGCTCCTTGGGCAGCCGCGATTCGAGCTGACTGAGCGAGAGGTTGCAGAAGTAGTGTTTGCCGCCGGAGCAGACCTCGGTGTAATGGCCGTCGGCCCGCAAAAACCCCACCTCTTCGATGTCGAGCAGGGCGATGCGCCCCTGCAGCGAGACCGGCAATTTGTAGAGGTCGCGGCTGGGCGTGGTGTTGTCCCCCTCCTGAGCGGGACGCCCCTGGGCGGGGGCGCCTTGAGATGTCAGGTGGGTGATGTCGTACAGCATCAGACAGTACCCGTGGGTTCCCCCCCCGTCGGCCATGTGCACGACGCGCAACTGCAACACCCGCTCGGGCATGTTGATCAGCATCGAGGCGTAGCCCGACGCCCCCCCCTCCCGGCACTCGTGCAACAACCAATCGATCTTGCCCCGCGATTGGGGGGGGTGGGTCGATTGGATCGGCTGTCCCAGGGTCTGCTTCAGGTGGTCCTCGCCGAAGAGGGCCGCCGCCTCGCCGCTGTAGCTCACCACCCGATGTTCGGGGTCGAGCATAACGATGCCGATCGGCAGTCGGTTGAGGATGTATTGAGGATCTCGCATCACCTTTTCCCGCGTTGTACCCACTGCGTTCGTACCGCTCGTGCAGTTCAGGAAGCCATTCCCGCCATTCGCGCAGCGATGCCGCAACTCGCGATTTTGCCGTTCCAGTTGGGGTTTGAGCCCCATAACGTAACCGCCGGTAAGCCTATTCGGGCCGGGTCGACGATGCACCTTCGGTCTTATGTCGAGGGGGTCGGGCGGCTCAACCCGACCTGACGAAAAGGTCGGGTTCAAGCATGGGGAGGAAAGGCGTGGAAAAAATCATCTTCACCTTCATCGAACGGTGCGTCGCCTGCAAGGGGTGCGAGATCGCCTGCGCGGTCGAGCACTCCCAGGCCAAGAACCTCTTCGCCGCCATCCATGAGACCCCACCCCCCCGTTCGCGGGTGAAGGTGGGGTCGGCGGGGGCGTATACCTATCCGGCGCGGTGCCAGCATTGCCGGGAGGCGGCCTGCATCGCCGCCTGCCCCATGGGGGCGATGACCCGCAATCCCACCACCGACGCGGTCTTCGTCGATGGAGACAAATGCATCGGGTGTTGGATGTGTGTGACGGTTTGCCCCTTCGGCGGCGTTAGCGCCGACCCGGTGGGGCACAAGGCCCAGAAGTGCGATTTGTGCCCCGACCGCACCACTCAAGGGGGGGACCCGGCCTGCGTCGCCGCCTGCCCGACCCGGGCGCTGTGGTTCGCTACCCCCGAGCAGATGGCGGCGTTGCGGCGCGACGAAACGACCCGGGCGGTGGTGGGGGATGTGGGGCCGCAGGTCGCCGCTTCGATTTCACTTTGGAGAACACTGAAGGGGGAGGTATCCGCATGAAGCCCGTCTCGATTCCGGTGGTTGAACGCTCGCTCCTCGATGTCGCCCACAGCCGGGGGTTCGACACCGCCCGCGAGCGCTTGGCGGTGATGTCGCCGCAATGCGGCTTCGGCGAACTGGGTACCTGCTGCCGCACCTGCTACATGGGTCCGTGCCGCATCGATCCGTTCGGCAATGGCCCCAGCGAGGGGATTTGCGGACTGAACGCCGATGCCATGGTCGCCCGCAATCTGCTGCGCGAAACCGTCGGTGGGGCGGCATCCCACGTGGGGCACGCCCGCCATCTGGTGCTGACCCTGCGCAACGCCCTGGACGGCAAGGCCCCCTACAGCATCAAGAGTGAGGCCAAGGTGCTGGCGCTGGCCAAGACCTTCGGGGTTCAGACCGAGGGGCGGGCGGTGCACGACGTTTGCCGCGACCTGGTCAACATCGCCCTGGAGGACTTCGGACGCCAGGACGACGAGCCCAACAACTGGTTGAGCAAGCGGGCCCCGGCGCAAGAACAAGAGCTCTGGAAAAACCTGGGGTTGATGTACTCCAACCCCCACAACGAGATCGAAACGGCGATGCACGCCACCTCGATGGGCAACGACGCCGACCCGGTCACCCTGATGATGCGGGTGCTCAAGATGAGCCTGGTCGACGGCTGGACCGGCCTGACCCTGTGCACCGACATTCAAGACATCCTCTTTGGCATCCCCGAGGTGGCGGTCACCGAGGCCTCGGTGGGGGTACTTGAGGAGCGCAGCGTCAACATCGCCGCCCACGGCCACAACCCGGTCCTCTCCGAGAAGATTCTGGAGTGGGCCGACAAGATGCAGGGCGAGGCGGTCGCGGCGGGGGCCGAGGGGATCAACGTGGTCGGGGTTTGCTGCACCGGCAACGAGCTGGGGATGCGCCATGGGGTGAAACTGGCGGCCCACAACTCCCAGACCGAGCTGATCCTGACCACCGGCGCGGTCGATGCCATGGTGGTCGACATTCAGTGCATCTGGCCCCAGTTGGCCCAGGTCGCCAAGTGTTTCGACACCGCCTTCATCACCACCGACGAGATGGTGCACATCCCCGATGCGCGCCACATCCCCTTCGAGCCGGTCCACGCCGACGAAAGCGCCCAAGAGATCATCCGTACCGCCATCGCCTGCTTCAAAAAGCGGCAAGGCAAGCCGGTCGACATTCCGCAGCACAAGTCCACCGCCATCGCCGGGCTCTCGGTGGAGGCGATTGTCGACATCCTGTCGAAGGTCGATCCCGCCGATCCCCTCAAGCCGGTCATCGACAACGTCGCCAATGGCAACATCCACGGCTTCGCCGGGGTGGTGGGGTGCTCCAGCATTAAATTTCGGGACGGCGCCATGACCGAAGAGATGGTCAAGGCGCTGCTGGCCCAGAATGTTTTGGTCTGCACCACCGGCTGCACCGCCCACATCTGCGGTCAGGCGGGGCTGCTGACCGGCGAGGCGACCCTGAAATACGCCGGCGACGGCCTCAAGGCGGTGCTGACGGCGCTGGGGGAGGCGGCGGGGCTCGGCGGTCCGCTGCCGCCGGTCTGGCACATGGGTTCGTGCGTCGACAACTCCCGCATCGTCGATCTGCTCGGGGCGGTGGCGGCGCGGCTCGGGGTTAAGGTGGGGCAGTTGCCCGCCGTCGGTTCGGCCCCGGAGCTGGTGCAAGAAAAGGCGGTCTCGATTGGCGGCTCGTTCCTCGGCCTGGGGGTTTCGTGCCACATCGCCCCAGCGCCCCGAATTCTCGGTGCCCCCATGGTGACCCAACTGCTGACCAAGGATCTGCAAGGGATCACCGGCGCCGTGGTTCGGGTCGAGCTGGAGGCGCACAAGGCGGCCGATTGGATGGTCGCCCACATCGGCGAAAAGCGGACCGCTTTAGGGCTCGGCTGATGAACATCGTCATCGTCGGCAACGGACCGGCCGCCATCGCCGCCGTCGAGGCGATTCGGGGGCAGGGGCGGGAAGACTCCATCGTCATGGTTTCGAAGGAGGACAGCCCCTTCTACTCCCCTTGCCCGCTGGCCGAATACGTGGAGGGGAGCGTCCCACGCGGGCGTCTGTTCTTGCGCCCGGAGGGGTTCTACCGCGATCTGAAGGTTCAAACCCTGTTTGGACGGGCCGCCACCGCCCTCAATCCCGAGTCGCGCCGGGTGACGGTGGGGATCGGTGAGGCGGCGACCGAGCTGCCCTACGACCGGCTGCTCATCGCCACCGGCGCCAAGGCGGTGTTGCCCCCCATCCCCGGCCTTGCATGGGGAGAGGGGGTGGTGGCGCTCAAAACCCTGGGGGACGCCGAGGCGATCCTGGCTCGGATCGAGGGGGTGGCCCCTGCCCGCCGGGCGGTGGTGATCGGCTCGGGTTTCATTGGGCTGGAGGCGGCCCAGGCGCTGATTCGCCGGGGGCTTGAGGTCACCGTGATCGAGGCGTTGGAGCAGGTGTTGCCCCAAATGCTCGATGCTGAGGTGGCGGCCAAGGTCGAGGCGCGACTGCGCACCCATGGCATCGATGTGCGGGTGGGCGCCCCCGTCGAGGCGGTGCTTCATGGTCCCGAGGGTGTAAGCGCGGTGCGGGCGGGGGGGAGCGCAATCGACTGCGATCTGGTGGTCTGCGCCGCCGGGGTCCGTCCCGACCTGGGTTGGCTGGCTGGCAGCGGGCTTGAAACCGCGATCGGGGTACGGGTCGATGAGCGGATGGCGACCAACCTGCCCGACGTGTTTGCCGCGGGCGACATCATTGAAACCCTCGATACCCAGGGGGCGCGACGGGTGCTCGGCAACTGGCCCAATGCGGTCAACGGCGGGCGCATCGCCGGGCTGAACATGATCGGGGCCGAGCGGCGCTATCGCGGCCTGGACGCCATCAACGTGGTGCGCATTTTCGACCTGCCGGTCGCCTCTTTTGGCAGTCGAACCGGGGAGCGTACCGTCACCTGGGAGGGTGGTGGGCATGTGCGCCGGTTGGTCCTGAACGACGGACGGATCGTCGGGGGGCAGTTCTTCGGCGATGTGAACGAGGCCGGGCTCTACCTTGAGATGATGAACAAAGGGGTCGAGGCGACCCCCTTCGAGCGGGATCTGCTCACCCCCCGCTTCGGCATGGGCCACCTGCTCCCCCGCCCGCCTCGCCCGACTTGGTCGTCCAGTGGTTCGACAGCGCTCCTGAACGACTCGTCCAGATGAGCTGAATCTGCCGAAGTTTTGGTGGGCCACGCTCCGGCGTGGCCAAGGACTCGAACGGTAGAGGTTGGGCCGTCGCTCGCATTGCCCGGAGGACCGGGCTCCTACAGCCGGTCGGAAACGCTTGGGGGGGTGGCAGGAGCCCGGTCTCCGGGCGACCCAGCCGCAACGTCGTTCAAAACACGCCGACTTTGTCGGATCAAGCCAAGGAGGATCGCCGTATGAAAATCGCCGTTGTGGGCAAAGGGGGGGTCGGCAAAACCACCCTGACCAGTCTGCTGGCCTGCCACTACGCGGGTTTGGGGCGCCCGGTGCTGGCCATCGACGCCGATCCCTCCCCCTGTTTGGGTCCGGCGCTTGGGTTCCCCGCCGACAAATTGCTGGCCCTCGCTCCGATTGCCGAGATGCAGTCGCTCATCGACGAGCGCACCGGGGCGAACGCGGCGGGCAACTTTTTCAAGCTCAACCCCCGGGTCGCCGATCTGCCCGACCGGTTTTCTCAAGTGCACGAGGGGATCCGCCTGCTGCTGCTCGGCGCGGTCCAGCAGGGGGGGGCGGGGTGCATCTGCCCGGCGAGCACCATGCTCAAACAGTTGGTTCGCCATGTGTTGCTGGCTCGGGACGAGGTGGTGTTGCTCGATCTCTACGCCGGGGTCGAGCATCTCGGGCGGGGGACCGCCGAGGCGGTCGATGTGATGGTGGCGGTGGCCGAGCCGACCCACCGCAGCATGCGCACCGTGGCGCAGATCAAGGTGCTGGCCGCCGACATCGGGGTCACCCATCTGGTGTTGGTCGGCAACAAGGCGACGAGCCCACAAGACCAAGCCTTCTTCGCCGAACACACCCCCGACATCCCGGTGATCGGCTGCCTGAACACCTCCAGCCTGGCCATGACCGCCGACCGCACCGGGCAAACCTTGCACGGTCTGGACAGCGCCCTGGCCTTGGATGTGGCCGCCATCGCCCGGGCGCTGGAAGAGCGGCTGGTCCCGGCTTGAGTGTTCCGATTCAACCATCCATGACGAGGAGCCGATATGTGTGAAGGCTGCGGTTGTCCCACCCAAACCACCCCCGATCAACGTTCGATCAGCGATGAGGAGGTCGGCCACTGGCATGTGCATGCCGACGGCACCGCCCATCGTCACCCCCACCCTCATGGCAAGGGGGAGGGTCATCCCCATGCGCACGGTCATGCCCACCCCCACACCCATCCGCACGACGACGAGGGGTAGCGGTTTGCTCGGTTGTTGCGGGTCGGGACGAAAAAGGTCGCCAAGAGGCGCCCTTTTTTCTTTATGATCAACAATGACGATGGATTTTGGACAAAACGGCGGATGCCGGAGGGAACACGATGAAGGTATTCAATGTTGTGTTGGGGACGGCCTTGGTTGTGGGATTGAGCGGATGCCTGGCCAATCAGTCGTCGGAGACGGCCACGATTCAGGACCTTTGGGTCGCTCCGTATCAAGCGGCTTGCAGGTTCTCGATGGCTGGAAACCATCGACTGGGAATGGTGTTGAAGGATCAAGCCTCGGCTGCGTGGCAACAACCCGTCGAGTGCCCCGAAGGCATCGAGAATTTTCAACCCCAGTGGGGCCATACCTATCAGCTGCGGGTCAGGGTCGTTTCAATCGATACGACGGGTTTGGCCGACAGCTCCAGCATTCGCACCGAATGGCAAAAGACGCTACAAGATATCGAAGATCCCGTGGGGACCGAGTATCTGCTGACCAATGTTCCCCTTGAGCTGGGCGCCATCACGCAAGATACCTCGGGGGTGTATCACCTGTTCTGGAACCCCTTCAGCTGCGGCACGACCGTCGATTGCGTCGCGTTGCAAGCCTTGGACGGTAGCAACGGCCTCGTGACGTTGCGTATGGCCTACACCGGCGATGCCCAAATTCCGCTCCAACTGATGGGTTGGAATTGATGCCCCGATTCACGCCGTTTTAAACAATCTCCAACACCGCCTCCGGCGGCCTTCCCAACCGCGCCCGACCATCCTTCACGACGATGGGGCGCTCGATCAATTTGGGGTGGGCGATCATCAGGTCGATCAGCTCTGCCCGGCTCAGCGACGCCCCCTTCTCTTTCAAGCCCAGCGTTTTGAAATCCTCCTCCCCCTTGCGCATCAACTGCATCGGCTCCAGCCCCAGCTGGGTCAGCAGGGTGTCGAGCTGAGGGTGAGTGGGGGTGTCGTCGAGATACAAAATCACCTCGGGCTCGATCCCCTTGTCGTGCAGCAGTTGCAGGGTTTGGCGCGATTTCGAACAGCGGGGGTTGTGGTAGATAACCGTCGACATGGGGGCCTTTCGGAGGGCTTGTACGTGAAATGTGGGCCCATCAAACCAGGGATGTGCCATTGGGGCAAATCTCCCCCCGCATTGCTTCCCCCCCCTGGCACCCCCCGTGCTACATTGCGCCGCAAACGAGGGGGTGGGCGGTCCGGTGGGCCGCTTCAGTGCCCTCTCCCCAAGCATACGGGGCCTTTAAATGCTGCAACTATCATCAATGCAAGGGTTGGGCAGTCGGGCGGTCCACGAGTATTTCAAAGACGATTTCGAACCCAGGGAACACTACCGCCCCCTGTGGGAGCACATCCGTCAGATGGGGCAGAGCACCCTGATGCGTAAGGTGCAGGAGGCCCACCTGGCGATGCTCGCCGAAGGGGTCACCTTCACCGTTTACAATCAGGGGGAGGAGGGGATCGAGCGGGTTTTTCCCTTCGATTTGATCCCCCGGATCATCACCGCCGCCGAGTGGGCCACCCTTGAGGCGGGGCTCAAGCAGCGGATCAAGGCGCTCAACCTGTTCTTGCACGACCTCTACCACGACCAAAACATCCTGCGCGACGGGGTGGTTCCCGCCGAGTTGATCCTCAACGGCAAAGACTTCCGCCCCGAAATCATGGGGATCGACCCCCCTGGCGGCATCTACACCCACATCTCGGGCATCGACATCATCCGGGACGACAACGGCAAGTTTTTGGTGCTGGAGGACAACCTGCGCACCCCGTCGGGGGTGTCGTACATGATCGAAAACCGCATGATCATGCGCCGCATCCTCCCCGCCTTTTTCGAGCAATACCGGGTGCGCCGGGTCGACCACTACCCGGCGCTATTGCTTCAGGCGCTGCGTCATCTTTCGCCTCGGGGGGCGGGGGCGGCCGAGGTGGTAGTCCTCACCCCCGGCATCTACAACTCGGCCTACTTCGAGCACACCTTTCTTGCCAAAGAGATGGGGGTGGAGCTGGCCGAGGGGCGCGACCTGGTGGTGAAGGACAACGTCGTCTACCTCAAGACCACCCGCGGCTTGAAGCGGGTCGATGTGGTCTACCGCCGGGTCGACGACGATTTTCTCGATCCGCTGTGCTTCCGCCCCGATTCGGCCCTGGGGGTGGCGGGGATCATCAATGCCTGGCGAGCCGGCAACGTCGCCCTGGTGAACGCCCCCGGCACCGGCATCGCCGACGACAAGGCGGTCTACCCCTTCGTCCCCGAGATCATCCAGTACTACCTGGGTGAAAAGCCGATCCTCGAAAACGTCCCCACCTACAAGATGACCAACGTTGAGGAGCGGGCCTACACCCTGGACCACATGGCCGAGATGGTGGTGAAACCGGTGAGCGAATCGGGGGGGTACGGCATGTTGATGGGGCCCGCCTCGACCCCGGCGCAGCGGGCCGAATTCGCCGCCAAGGTGCAGAGTGACCCCCGCAACTTCATCGCCCAGCCGGTGGTGCCGCTGTCGCGCCACGTCTGTTACCTCGACGGCGAACTGGAATCGCGCCACATCGACCTGCGCCCCTTCATCATCTACGGCGGCGACGACATCCACGTGGTGCCGGGGGGACTGACCCGGGTGGCGCTGACCAAGGGGTCGTTGGTGGTGAACTCGTCGCAGGGGGGTGGCAGTAAGGACACCTGGGTTTTGGCCAACGGGGAGGGCGCATCATGCTAAGTCGTATGGCCGAATCGATTTACTGGATGAGCCGTTATCTTGAACGGGCCGCCAACACCGCCCGGCTGGTCGAGATCAACCTGCTGCACATGATCGAGGCCGAGGATGCCCTGACCGAAGAAAACCAGTGGCGCCCTCTGCTGGCGATCACCGGCATGGAGCAGGGGTACCAAGAGCGCTACGGCGACGCCATCACGGCGGGTAAGGCGCTGCACTTCATGGTGCAGGACGCCGCCAACCCCGGCTCGATCCGCCAAGCGCTGCGCATGGCGCGTGAAAACGCCCGCATCGTGCGCGACCGCATCTCGAAGGAGATGTGGGAGACCATCAACGAATTCTGGCTCACCACCCAGAGCAACCTGACCCCGACCCTGCGCAGCGATCAGGCCGCCGAATATTGCGCCACCATGCGGCGCGAGGGGGCGCGGTTTCACGGCCACACCATCGGCACCATGATGCGGGGCGACGCCTACCTGTTTTACCTCATCGGCACCTTCGTCGAGCGTGCCGACATGACCGCCCGCATCCTCGACGTGAAGTACCACACCCTGCTTCCCAAGGGGGCGGCGGTCGGTTCTGCCCTCGATTACTACCAGTGGGCGGCGCTGCTGAAGAGTCTGTCGGGCTTCGAGGCCTACCGGCGGTTGCATCAGGGGGGGATGAACCCCGCCGAGATCGTCGGTTTTGTCATCTTCAGCGAGCAGTTCCCCCGCTCGATCCGCTTCGGCGCCGAGGGGGTTGGCAAGGCGTTGGCCAAGGTGCAAAAAGGGGCGGGACGGGGCAAAAGCCTGGTGGCGATGCAGGCGCTGCAAGACCACCTAGAGAGCCACGGCGGCCCCGAGCAGATCATCAACGAGGGGCTGCACGAGTTTTTGCAGGGGTGTCTGGGGCGGATCAACGACGTCAATCTGGCCCTTGCCCACGATTACTTCGACATGTTTGGCAACGACGACCTGGCCGCCGTTGCCGAGCAAACCCAATAAAGGGACTCCATTGCGCTATCGCATCGAACACGAAACCCGGCTGATCTACGACGGGCCGATCTGGGAGCACCAGTGCGAGCTGCGCCTGACCCCCCGGCAGGACGAGTGGCTGCGTTTGCTCGACCACAGCATCGACATCTACCCCGAGGCGAACCCCCAGGTTTTACGCGACGGTTTCGGCAATCCCATCCACACCGTCAGCCTGTTGCCCCGCCACACCCGGTTTGTCACCCGGATGCGGGCCGAGGTCGAAACCCTACGGGCCAATCCCTTCGCTTTCGAGCCGCTCCCCCTCGATCAAGAGTCCCCTTGGCTGGCCCGCCGTCTGGCCGAAGAACCCAGGCTGCGCCTGTTTTTAGGCCGCTCATCGCTGACCCCGAACCTGGCCCCCATGAGCGAGGCCTACGGCCCCTTCCCCGAGCGCGACCGGCAGCTTCCGTTGGGGGAGGCGATCATGAAGGCGATGGGGTGGATTCAGGAGCGGCTGCGCTACGACCCCGACGCCACCCATGTTCATTCCGGTCTTGAATTGGTTTTTCAAGAGGGGGGCGGGGTTTGCCAGGATTTCGCCCATCTGCTGATCGCCTTGATCCGGGGCTGGGGCTATCCGGCCCGTTACGTCATGGGCTACCAGGATCCGGGCAACACCCCCCACCAAAAGGGGGCGGCGCCAAACCAGGCGACCCACGCCTGGATCGAGGCGCTGGTGCCGGGGGTGGGCTGGATGGGGTTCGATCCCACCAACCTGTTGGCGGTCAACGACCTCTACATCCCGGTGGCGGTGGGCCGCGATTCCACCGACACCCCACCGCAGCGCGGTTGTTTTCGGGGCGGCGCCTCGGAGCGGATGGAGATCGCCGTCCGCGTCACCCCGATTCGTTCCGACGAGGTTGGGGTTTAACCAACAAGATCAAAAGCGGCTCGCGCAAAGGCGTTAGGGAAGCGCTGATTAAAGGCTCCTGCCTTGAATCAGCACGCTACGCAAAAAACGTGGTTTTTGCTTCGCTTGCAAAATCAGTCACTTACGTCCCTGATTTTGGCGGCCCATCCCTGGGCCGCTCGGAAGCGCTCATCAATCAGCGCTTCCCTAAGAAAACCAAGAAAACCGTTTTTTGGGTTTGGATTTTTTGTCTTCCTTTGCGGCTTCGCGTGAGCCGCTTTTCGCCGTTCGCCTTTTGTTTTCGGATTTAGGTCTTTCATGCACATCGAAAACGACGTCGTCCTCGACCTGGAGCTCCCCTACCGGGAGCGGTTGATGATCCGCCGCACACGCTACGTCGGCGCCCGGCCCGGCCCCCGCATCGCCCTGGTCACCGGGGTGCACGGCGACGAGCTGGAGGGGCTTTACCTTTGCCATCGCCTGGGGCGCGCCCTGGAAGATCTGGAGGCGACCCATCCCGGCGCTTTGCACGGCACGGTCGAGCTCTGGCCCGGCCTCAATCCCCTGGGGCTCGACACCCTCAAGCGCTTCGTGCCGATCTTCGATCTCGACCTCAACCGTACCTTCCCCGGCCATCCCGAGGGGATCCTGCCGCAGCGGGTCGCCGCCGCCACCATCGCGCATCTGACTGGGGCCGATCTGGTCGTCGACATTCACGCCAGCAACATCTATCTGCGCGAGATTCCTCAGGTGCGGATCAACACCGAGTTCGCGGAGCGGTTGACCCCGATGGCCCAGGGGATGAACCTCGATTTGATCTGGCTGCACGGCGCCATGACGGTGCTGGAGGCGACCCTGGCCCACTCCCTCAACGCCGTCGGCACCCCCTGTCTGGTGGTCGAGATGGGGGTGGGGATGCGGGTGACCCCGCAGTACACCGATCAACTGCTCACCGGCATCCTCCACACCGCCCAGAACATGGGGGCGCTCGCCTCCGAGGTGGCGCTCCCCCCCTTGGCCCACCACCCCCTGATCGCCGACGACCGCAACGTTCATTACCTCAACGCCGAGACCTCGGGGCTGTTCATCCCCGAGGTGGAGCACTGGGAGGCGGTCGCTTCGGGGCAAAGGCTGGGGAGGATCGTCTCCCCCCACCACGGCGAGGTGTTGAGCGAGGTCTGCGCCCCGGTCGACGGCATCCTCTTCACCCTGCGCGAATACCCGTTGGTCTACGAGGGCTCTTTGATGGCGCGGATCAAGGGTCATGGACCCGAGGCCCATTCGGATGGAGAGGTGCAGCCATGAGCGAGCGTCATCTGTTGGCGATGACCGCTCCGATGCGGGAGGACTTCACCATCCCCTACCACGACATCGGCGCGGGCGATCTGCCGGTCGACGTGGCGCTGGTGGGGGGGGTGCACGGCAACGAGATCAACGCCATTTCGGTGCTGTCGCGCTTGTCGGCCTTTCTGCGCGGCATCGTCGAGGGGCGTTACCCCGGCTTGAGCTTCAAAGGGCGGGTGCTGATCGTCCCGGCGATCAACGTGCTCGGGGTCAACACCCGCCACCGCGACTGGCCCTTCGACGGCACCGACATCAACCGCATGTACCCCGGCACCCCCTTCGGCGAGACGACCCAACGCATCGCCTACCAGGTGCTGGCGCTGACCAAACCGGCGCGCTATCGCATCGACGTCCATTCCTCGAACCTCGATTTCGAGGAGCTGCCCCAGGTGCGGCTCTTCGAGGGGAGTGACGCCGAGCGGGCCACCGCCCAGCACTTCAATCTGCCCGCCGTGGTGGAATACCCGGTCAGCCGCGCCTACACCACCTCGCTGAACGTCGCCTGGAAACCCTGGCCGGGGCAGAACTTTGTGTTGGTGGGGGGGCAGGCGGGGTATCTGCAAAGCGACCATTGCAGCCGGATGATCAACGGCCTGACCGCCTTTCTGAGCAAGATCGGGCTGATCGAGGGGCTCGATCCCGACCGGGATGGCGAGAACGTCCACCACTTCGGCCTCGGTCAGGTCTACCCCCTGATATCCGAAGGGGCGGGGCTTTTTGTGCCCCGGGTAACGGTGGGGCGCTGGCTGCGCCAGGGGGAGGGGCTGGGGACCGTCTTCGACGCCTTCGACGGACGCGCCATCGCCGAGATCTTCGCCCCCTGCTCGGGGCTGCTCACCGGCATCCGCCGTCAGCCCTTGATGTGCCAGGGCGATCTGGTGGCGCGGATTCACAGCTTGGCAGCGACCGAGCGGGATTTCGGCTGGTTGGAGCCGCACGGGCAGTAGGTTGATGGGGCTGAAGAGGTTGGAGCGAGGATTGATAGATATGGATCAATATCTATCAATATTTCGAATATTGATAGATAACCGACTCATTCCCCCGGCTGATCCAGGCGCTTCTGTAGATTGTCCGGAGCAAAAAACTCGAATGTTTTCCCCCCAACACGCCGCTGTTCCAACAAACCATCCTCCGCCAAAGCAAAAATATCGCTACGCGCCGTGGCATAGGCGATGCCCTGGCTGGTTTGGTGACCGCGCAGCGTATAACGCTGACCCGGATGGCGCAGTGCGTGGCCCAGTAGGGCCAATTGCCGGTGGTTGTAGCGACTGGTTCTGAGGCGGGCCTCCACGGCTCGAACCTCGGCCCCCTTTTGGGCCAGGTACCCTTGCAGTTCTTCCAAGGCGGTCAGGATCGTCTCGACTTGATGGACGATGAAATAGGTCAGGTCGTTGTCGTCGCTTTCGCTTTCGAGGTAGGCCCGTTTGTATCGGTCCGATCCCTTTTTAAGAAGCTTCGAAATCGAAATAAACGAAAACAGCCAATAGCGGCTCCGCAGCATCGACCAATAAAAGAGGGCACGGGCGGTACGGCCGTTGCCGTCGATGAATGGATGGTCGTGGCCGATCCAGAAGTGCAGCACGATGGCGCGGATGACCGGGTGAACAAACGTTCCATCCCCTTGGCCGTTGGCAAAAGCCACAAGTTGAGCCATCCGCTCGGGTAGTACCGAGGCGGGGGGGGGCGTGTGCAGCAGGTCGTGGGTGTGGGTGTCGAAAACCTGAACCCGATGCTCCCCTTCCCGCTGCAATCGGCCTGCCGCCGTGGGGTCGTCGAGGGTTTCCAAGGTCAGGATTCTGTGAAGTTCGAGCAGCCTTTCCAGGCTCATGGGGCGGTCGGAAAGTTGCTGAATCGACCGCATGGCCATGAAGTTGTTGAGGATCATCCGCTCGCTGTGGTCTTTGGGGCTGCGTCCCGCCCGGAGCATCTCGACGGCGACCTGACGCGTGGTGGAGGCCCCCTCCAACTGGCTGGAGGTGATCGCCTCCTCGACCAAGGAGTTAAAAACAAAGCGGTCGCGGTGCTCCTCCGAGGCGAGGGGGTCGTTGCTGCCGATGAAACCCGAGGCCATGCTGTCGATGCGATGCAGCCCCTCTAGAACGGGATCGGGGAGCATGTAGATGAAGGGTTTGCCGGCTGTGTCATGCAGGGGCAGGGTTCTGAACTGTCCCATTCGTGCCAACTTGATCCCCAGCCACCATTGCTCGGGGTTTAACCCTTCTGGGGGGCTTTTGTGGCGCAGCTTTTCCCAATGCAGATAGCGTCCCTGCACAACAGCCCCGATGCCGCGCCCCACCACCCGAGCCAAAACGCTGGGATCGGCGACCATGAGGTCTTGAATGGATGGGGGGGTGGGCAGTTTCTTCATCGGGCATTCCGTAGAGGTTGTCTCATAGGGGCGGAGTCGATCCCCACATTAATCCATACCGACCAACATTTATCAATTTTTTGAAAATTGATAAATGTTGATGCAAATCGATCACCTCGGGTACAACCACCGAACGGGTGAATTGGGCGGGGGCAGTGGGCAGGGCGGGGCCGGGTGGGATTCGGTCCTACCGACGGGGAGAGAAGGGGGGTTGCATGGAGGTTGTGCTCTGGTTGTTGCTGTATTTGCTAATGTTTGCACTGGTGCTTTATGGCTTGGCCAAAGGGGTGACCCTGGCCATTCAAGGGATTCGGGAGGGTCGGATGAATCGGGTGTTTTCTGGCAAAGAGGGGTCGTCGCTCAACGTTCGGGTGTTGGTCATCGCCGGGTTGGCGCTGGCGATGCTGATCCCCCTGGGCATGGTGCAGGGGGTGACCAGCGAGCGAAACGGACTGTACGACGGGGTCATCCGCGACATCGCCGCCACCTGGGGGGGGCAGCAGGTGGTTCAGGGCCCCGCCTTGGCCATCCCCTTCACGGTCCGTTGGACCACCGAGGAGTCCACGGTCGGCGAGGATGGCAAGGTACGCAAGCTGGTGCAGAAGCACGAAGAGGTGCGCCATCGCCTCGTGTTGCCCGAGACCGTGGACATGAACATCGCCATGGACGACGAGTTTCGGACGCGGGGGATCTACCGCTCCTTGGTCTACACCGCCGACATTCGGATTTCGGGGCGGTTTTTACTCCCGAGGGCAGACAGCTTCCCCGACAAAACCGCCGAGATTCACTGGGGAGACACCTTCCTGGCGATGGGGCTTTCAGACACCCGAGCCATCAACCGGGTCTCCTCTCTGGCGTGGGGCGACAAGAGCTACCCCTTCGCGCCGGGGACCAAGATCACCCAGACGATCCCCCACGGTTTTCATGCCCTACTTGAGGGGATGAATCCGGATCGCCCCCAGATCGATTTTCAATTCCTGCTCAACACCAACGGCAGCTCCGGTCTGCGTTTCACCGCCTTCGGGGAGCAAACCAAGGTCGTCATGCATTCGAGCTGGCCCCATCCCAGTTTTCAGGGCGATGTGTTGCCTTCGAGCCATGAGATCGAGGGCGACGGTTTCGATGCCGTTTGGGAGATTCCCAATCTGGCCCGGAATTTTCCCCAATCCTGGGTTTTAGAAACCGAGCGCTTCGAGGCCGACGAATTCATGGCGGGGGTCGATCTGTTCGAGTCGGTGTTTCTCTATTCCACGGTTACGCGGGCGGTGAAGTACGGCCTGCTCTTCATCGTGCTGACCTTCCTCACCTTCCTGATTTTCGAGCTGACGGTGGGGGCGCCGCTGCACTACGTGCAATACGCCCTGATTGGCGGGGCGATCAGCCTGTTTTACCTGCTGCTTTTGTCGCTGGCCGAACACATCGACTTTCTCAGCGCCTACCTGGTCGCCGCCACCACAACCATCGTCATGATCTCGGGTTACGCCGCATCGGCCCTGGGGAGTATCAAAAAGGGGGGGATCGTGTTGGTGCTGCTCGCCGGGCTGTACCTCTTCCTCTATTCCCTGCTGCAAATGGAGGACTACGCCCTGCTGATGGGGACGCTGTTGCTCACCTCGGTGCTCGCGGTGTTGATGTTCCTGACCCGCAAGCTGCGGCCCAACGGGGATCGACCCGAAATGGTGGAGGCGCAGGCCCCTTGACGGGGCGGTTGCTGCGAAGCCTTTGCGCAGGTGGAGCCGAGGTGGGATTCATGAGGGGATGCTGCCTCCACGCCATGGCCCTGTGGTGGGCGCTTGCCTGGGTATCCACGCCAGGTCGCAGGGCTGCCAAGCGTTGAACTGCGCCATCTGTGAACAGGGTTTTCCTTCGACCCCCCCTGTTTGTAGACCTTGCCGCGCTCTTCCGGCCTACCGTTCGGCTTAATAATCGACCCTTCCCGCCCTTGTCAGTCGCGCCAGCCGCACCCCCTTGAGCCCCTTGAGGCTGGCCGCCATCCCCTCCACCTCTTCGGGCGGCCCCTCCAGAATGATCGCCTCCAGGCAGTGGTCGTGGTCGATGTGCAGGTGGGTGGTGCAGCGCACCCCGGCGTGGTGGTGGTGCTGCACATCCATGATGCGGGTCGCCAACCCCGGTTGATGGTGGTCGTAGACGATGGTCAGTACCCCGAACACCTGCCCCTTTCCCTCCTCCCAGCTTTCTTCCACCAACTGTTCGCGCAGCAAATCGCGGATGTATTCCGAGCGGCTGGCGTAGCCGGTCTGCGCCACCTTGCGGTCGAGCTCTTCAAGCAGGGCATTGGGCAACGAGACCGAAAAACGGGTGAGGTCGTCGGGGCGGGTCATGGCGGGCTCCTTGAAAGGGTCGGACGTGTCGGACAAGTCTGACCGCTCCGACTGGTCTGACAAGTCGCGGCCTTTCAAGGCAAAGGGTGGAAAAGCCAGGTCGTCCAGGGGGCGTGTCTAATCCCAGTCGTGAACGTGGAAATGCCGATGCACGCTGTCGCCGTGGCGATGGCGGTGGGTGTGGGCCAGGTTGGCGGCGACCAGCAGGTCGAGGTCGGCCAGCGCCGCCTCCAGGGGGCCATCAAAGGCGATGCGGTGGTCCTCCCCCAAGATGATCGCCCGGCTTCCCAGCTCGGGAGCCAGACTCAGCACGTGGGTGGCGACCACCAGGGTGATGTCGAGGTCGGCCAGAAAATCGACCAGCCAGCCGGTGGCGCGGGGGTCGAGGTGGGCGGTCGGTTCGTCGAGCAGCAGCAGTTGCGGCTCCACCGCCAACAGCGCCGCCAAGGCCAGACGCTGCTTCTCGCCGCCGCTGAGCAGATAGGGGGGGGTCTCCAGATGTTTGCTCAAGCCCATGTGGGCCGCCCAGGCCCGGGCCCGATCCTCCGGCCCCTCCATCCCGAGTTGCTTGGGGCCAAAGGCGATCTCCTCCAGCACGGTGGGATGAAAAAGCATCGCCTCGGGGTGTTGAAACAGCAGTGCCACCTGGGCTCGGAAGCGGCGGCTGAAATCCCGCTGTCTGAGGCTCGCCTGCGTCACCGCCTCCCCTTGAAAACGGTAGTCTCCGGCGCCGGGGATGAGCAAACCGTCGAGGATTTTCAGCAGGGTTGACTTGCCGCAGCCGTTGGCCCCCAGCAGCACCACCCGCTCTTTTGGCGCCACCCGCAGATCGATGCCGTCGAGCGCGAGCACCCCCGCGTCGTTCGGGGCGCCGGGCAGGGTGGGATGGCGCAAAGTGACGCCGTCGAGGGCGATCATGGTTGATTCCCCTCGAACAGACCCCGGCTGCGCATCGCCTGGGTCACCTCGGTGGCGGCGTGGGTGGCCCGGTCGAGCACATGTCCCGCCCCGGCGGCGCTCATGGCGATCCGCTCTTGCAGGGTGGGCGGGGCGAGGGTGCGGCTGCGCTGGGCCAGTTTGTGGTCTTGGTGGAGCCGTAAAAGCCGCAAGGTCATGGCGTAGGCGACGGTGAGCAGTCGGGCCAGATTGGGGGCGAAGGCCAGCGCCCGGGGCAGGTGGACGCGGCTAGCGAGCCAGAAGGCCAGAAAGGTCAGCCACCCCACCCGCAGATTGACCAAAAGCAGGTAGGCACCGGCAAAGGTGTGCTGGGCGCTGGCGACGATCAGGTAGCCGACGCTGACCGTGAGGTTGAACAGCACGATGGCGGCCAGCGTTTTGCGCAGCAGCCGCAGTCGTTGGGGGCCAGCCAGCAGCAGGCAGACCAGCCAAGCGGCGCCGAGCCAGAGAGGGTCGTGCACCAAGGTTCCGGCCAGAACCGCAGCGAGGTAAATCAACAGCCAAAAGGTATCGCGGTTCATACCGTCCACCCCCGCACCTTGGCCATCTGCCACAGCGTCGCGGTCAGCACCCCCTCGCCGATTCCGACCAGTAGGTGGGGGATCTGAATCGCGGGCCAGGCGATTGCAAGACCAAAGGGGAAGAACAGGGGGTGTCCGGCGGCGTCATGGGCGATGAGCGGTTGCACCCCCAGGGCGAGCGCCAGTAAAGCGGCGGCGACATTGATCGAGACCCAGCCCGCCGCCCCCGCCGCCCAGCCCTCGTGCCAACTCCGCAACAGCTTGAAGACCGCCAGCCCCGCCGCCGGACCGGCCAGCCCCAGCGCCAGGGCATTGAGCGGCAGCGCCGTGATCCCCCCCGCCCCGAGCAGCAGCCCTTGCAACAGCAGCACCCCGGTGATGGCCAGCAGGGTGTTGGTCAGACCGAAGATCAGGGCGAGCAGGGCGGCGCCGCTCAAATGGATCGAGGTCCCCCCTGGCAGGGGGATCATCACCGTCATCAACACAAAGGTGGCGGCGGTGAGGACCGCCAGGCGCGGCAAGGTCTCGTCGGCCATCCGCCCCCCCGCCCGCCGCACCGCCACCCCCCAAGCCACGGCGGCCAGGCCGTAGGCGGGCAGGTACATCTGCGGGGCGATGAATCCGTCGGGGATGTGCATGGGGGCTCCGGGTTTCGACCCAAAACAAGATCAAAGGCGAAGGCAAAGCAAAGGCGGCTTCGCGAGCGTCGGGTTTTCGCTCTTAAAACAGCACCGACCAGGTCGCCACCAACCGGTATTTCTCTTTCCCCTCGGCCCCCTGTTGCTGGCTGGCCTCGTTCAACCGGCTCCATATCGGCATCTTCACCCCCAGCCCCAGGCTGGTCGAGCCCCGGTAATAGCGGATCCCCGGCACGGTATAGAGGATGTCGCCCCCGGTGGCGGTATCGCCCACCCCGTTGGTTTGATCCCGCCCGAGCCGCAGGAAGTTGGCCTCCAGGTTCAGATCGAGGCGGCTGGCACCGTCGCTCCACAGCCGCGCCGCGATGGCGGCGTTGAGCCGATCCTCGGCGCCGAAGCGCACCGTGGCGCCGTCGGCGTAGGTGTTGGACTGAAAGCGGAGCATCGAGACCTCCCCCACGGCCGTGATCCGGTCGCCCAGGGTTTTGGTCGCGGTCGCCCCCAGGGTCAGGGTCGCCTTGCCGAAGCCGAGCGACATTCCCGGATCAATCGCGCCGCTGGAGTCCGTGGTGTTGGGGTTGCCGGTGGGCAGGGTGCCGCCGCCGTAGAGGGTGAAGTGCCAGTCCTCCAGGTCGTCCATGCTCTCTTGGGTGGGGACCAGCATCAGCCCCCCATCCCACTTGAACCCCACCACCCCCATGAGTGAGAGGTCGGTGAATCCGGCGGTGGTGTAGCTCGAATCCTCGGTGACCTTGGCGGCGTAGGGGACGAAGAGGTAGGCCGATAGCCAGGGGGTGACGCCGTAGCCCAATCCGACCATCCAGAACTCGGCCCGCTCCGATTCCCCATCCCGGGCCGGGGTATAGGTGCGGTAGCGGGCGTCGTCGAGTTTGAGGTAGCCCAGCCATTGGCCCTGCGGCAGGGTGGCCGAACTGGAGGTCTCGATGGGGGCACCCGGCCCCGAAATACCCGCCGTACCCAGCGAGGCAACCCCGTGGTGGGCCAGGGCGGGCAGCGGCAGCAGGCAGGCGGCCAGGGCGAGGATCCGTTTCATGGCGGGCTCCGACGGCGCAAGAGGGTCAGCAGTCCAAAAATCCCGAAGATCCAAGAGATTCCGGTGATGAGGATTTGCCAGCGGGGGGTGGGGGTGACGGTGGTGGGGGCGGGGGTCGAGGGGGTGTTGGGTGAGGCGACGGTGAGTTTGAAATCGCCGCCGTGGCCGTCGTCGGACCAAACCTTGACCCGCCAGGGGCCGGGTTGGTCGGGGATGAACACCACCCGTCCGGCGGCGTCGGTCCGTCCCACCGCGAAGGGGATCGTCTCGTCGCCCCGGTAGAGTTCGAAGGCCGAAAAGTCGAGGGGGTTGCCGTCGGCGAACCCCACCGCAACCACGGTTGCCTGCCCTTGGGTCACCTGGTGGATGACGTCGTGCGCCCATGCGGGCAAGGGAAGGAGCAGCAGCAGGGGGAGGAGGAGACGTCTGCTCACGGTGCGATCTCGAATTGCAGGGTGGCGGTCCAGATCGTCTGGTCGGCCTCGGGGCCGGGGAAGGGGCGCTCCAGGCTCGCCTCGATCAGCTGCACCCCCCCCTCCTTGAGGCGGATGTTGATGTGCCCCGCGTCGTCGCTCACCCCCCGTGGATCGCCCCGGTAGGCGACCGTGACCCCGGCGACCGGCTGCCCGTCGAAGGTCGCCAGCAGGTGGAGTTTGTCGTCGACGCCAAGCGCCAGGGGGTTTTCCAAGGGGCTCAGCTCCAACCCCTTGCCAGCGAGGGGTTGAGTCAGTTCGGGGCGCCAGGAGGCGATCCAGGTCAGCGCCTCCCGCGATTGCCAAGCCCGTATCGCCCCCGGCACCTCGTTTTTCGGTTGGGGTTTCGTGCCGTAGACCGTCTTGCTCCAGAAGGTGGGGGTGAGGTTCACCGCCCATGCGGCGCAGTTGTGGGTGAAGCGAAAGGGGAGGGCGGTCGGGGGGGCGGGATGGTCGGGCGCCCCTTGGTTGGGCAGGCAGGTGGCGGTTTGGGGGGGGGCCATCTGCGCGTCGAGCAGCGCCACCCCCTCGTGGCCCGAATGCTGGTGGCCGTAGTGCAACACCGCGCCGTCGGGGAGGGGGTCGAACCACAGATCGTGGGCCTGGGCCGGTGCAGCCAAAGACAGAGCAACCAGAAGCAGGAGGTACCGCATGACAACCCCGTATCCGAATCTCACACTGTGAACACGAATTGATATTCCGTAATACGAGGGTGCGTCAGGAGGGGGGGAAAGGCAAGGGGGTAGGCCGCGAGGGGTTTTGGACGGGGCTTGAGTAGGCGCCCTGAGGCGATGTGGTAGGAGCGCCACCCCGGCGCGATGGCGTTTGAGGCGACGCGGTAGGAGCGCCGCCCCCGGCGCGATCACGTCCCGCCCCCCCGCCGCGTCCCCATCCCCCCCAGCGCGGTCGCCCCCGCGACCGCTGGATCCCCGCCTGCGCGGGGATGACGCCGGGATGGGGGTTTCGGGTCAGGCCTGGACCGACGCAGGGGTCACTGCGCGTAGGAGGCCACCCCGTGGCCGAACCTCAAGTCTGAAAAAAGGCCTCCTGCCTATGAATCAGCACGCTCCGCCAAAAGCGTCGTTTTTGCTCCGCTTGCAAAACCGGCAGAGCCTCGGCGACTCAGATCGCCTCCTACGACAGCGCACCATTTGGGCATCCCATTCCTGGGCCGTCCAGAAGCGCTTCATAAATCAGCGCTTCCTTAGCCGTTTTGTGCCCGGTAGAACACCACCCCCACCCGTTCGATGTGCGTGCGCAACCCTGCATGATCCAGCGCCGCGAAGCTCGAAAGGTCGATGGTGTAGGGGAGCAGCAGGTCGTCCAGGGCGTCGGCGATCTTGGCCAGAAGATCGGAGTTGAGGTTGGGGCCAAGCAGGGTCAGGTCGATGTCGGAGCCCGGCTTATAGTTGCCCTTGGCTCGCGAGCCGTAGAGCACCGCTTGCTCGACCTCGGGAAAGAGGGCCAATACATCTCGAATCTTGTGAACCGTGGCGTCGCTCAGACCGTGGTTCATGGGGCCTCGTGTGCGTCGCGCAGGGCGGTGAAGCGTTGGGCAAGGCTTACGAACGCGGGGTAGAAACGATAGAGAATGTCGTCGGCGACCGCCTGGGCGATGTCGGGGCTGTAGGTGTGGGAGGTCAGGTTGCGATCGGCGATCATTTTCATCCAATCGTCGCCCTGTTCGATCAGTCCGTTTTTGAAGGCGGAGCGGGTGGCATCCTTGGAGCCGATCAGCCCATTGATGCCTTGGTATTCCTGGTAGTCCTTCAAGAGGTTCCAGGCCAGTTCGTGGGTGAACTCAAAACTCTGGATGAGCCCCTGCTGTTCCAGCTTGGTCAGTGCCCGGATATGCGACAGCGCCACGGCCTCCACCAGGGTTTGGAAGGCACGAAGGTAGTTGTCGAATCGTTGAATCCAGCGGATGTCGTGAGGCTCGTTTGCGTTCATGGGCGTCCTCATGCAAGGCGGGCGACCGGCGTACCTGGGCGATCAAGGGTACAAAGCAATCGCCTGTGTCGACAGGCTCAAGACGAGCGCGTGTAGTGATCATCGTCCTGTTCGACGGGCTTGAATCGCAGAGCGTCGTTAAGGAAATGCTGATTAAAGGCCTCCTACCTTGAATCAGCACGCTGCGCAAAAACCAAAAGCTTCGGCGACTCAGGTCGCCTCCTACGACAGCGCGCTATTTTGGCAGCCCATCCCTGGGCCACCCAGAAGCGCTTCATAAATCAGCGCTTCCTTAGCCTTACTCGGCCCCCTCCCGATCCAGCAGCGGCCCCATCGCCGTCATCAGGCTGTCCATCAAACGGGGGTGCTCCAGCTCTTCGCGGGCCAGCAGCGCCTTGATGTGCTCCCGGGTGGTCGGCATCCGCAGTTCAACCTCCCCCTCCTTGCGCTCCTCCATCAGACAGGCGGGGCAGTTCTCCTCGATGACGGGGATTCCCGCCTCGGCCACATAGGCCCGGTTTTGCCGCTCGCGCACCAGCGCCATGGGGCGGATCACCCGCAAATCCCCTTCGCGCACCGCGTAATTGGGGGCCATCGTCCAGAGCTTGCCGTTGTAAAAGGCGCTCATCAAAAACGATTGGGCGATGTCGTCCTGGTGGTGGGCCAACGCCAGGACGTTGTACCCCTGGGTGCGGGCAATTTGGTACAACAGACCCCGTTTCAGGCGCGAACAAAACGAGCAGTAGGAGGCGTTTTTGATGTGTTTGCGGGCGCGGGTGAGCAGGTCTTCCCGCGCCATGTGGAAGGGCAGCCCCAGGCTTTGCACGATCTCGTGCAGCGGTTCGGGATCGTAGCTGTCGGTCAGGGGGTTGATGTTGGCGACCCCCAGCTCGAACCTCACGGGGCTGGCCCGGTGGAGGTGGCGCAGCACCAGCAGCAGCGCCATCGAATCCTTACCCCCCGACAGCCCCAGCAGCACCCGATCCCCTTCGCGGATCATGTTCCAGCGCCGAATCGCCTCCCCCACCGGTTTGAGGATCCGTTTGGGTGGTTTGCCCTGAGCCCACTGGGGAAGGGTGGCGCGGTCTTGATCGGCGGCAAGTCCCTCGGGGTGGGTGGTGACGAACTGGGTGCTCATGGGTGGCCTTGGCGGTTCGGATCGTTGGATGAAGCGGGTGAGGATCGGATTTGGGGGAGCGCTGATTAACCCGACCCGAACGCCCCCGTCCGTGAGCGTCCCCCCCTTGTCAAAGGGGGGGCAGGGGGGATTTACAGGCGCTTCAATGACGGAGTTTTGCCTTGAATCGGCGCCTCCTTACAGCAGCACCCGCTCAATCCCACCCTTGTTCAGCACATGGTTCACAAACCGCTGCTCCCAGCCTTTGCCCAGCACGGTGGCCGCCATCTCGGTGACGACGTACTCGGCTTCGGCTCCGGTCTCGTCGGCCAGGCGGCTCAAACCCTGCAAACAGGCGGGGCAGGTGGTGAGGATCTTGCGGTCGCCGCTTTGAATCGGGATCGCTTCGATCTCCTCCTCTTTGCGGTGGCGAATCTTGGCCGCGATGTCGGGACGGGTGACGGCGAGCGTCCCCGCCTCGCCGCAGCAACGTTCGGGGTGGCTCACCCCCTCACCGATCAAGGTGGCCAAGGTTTTCTGGGCCCCATGGTGTTTCAGCGGGGTGTGGCAGGGCTCGTGGTACATGTACTGCCTTCCGGCAACCCCCAATCCACCATACCCCCGCTCCAGCAGCAACTCGTGGATGTCGACGATGCGGCAGCCGGGAAAGATTTTTTCCATCTCGTAGATCATCAGTTGGTCGAAGCAGGTGCCGCACGAAACCACCACCGTCTTGATGTCGAGGTACGACAGCGCGGTCGCCATGCGGTGGAAGAGCACCCGGTTTTCATAGGTGATGCGGTCCGATTCGGGGGCGTCCCCCGCCGTGCGCGAGGGGTAGCCGCAGCACAGGTAGCCGGGGGGGAGCACGGTGCGGACTCCGGCGTGGTGCAGCATCGCCAGACTTGCCAGCCCCACATTCGAAAAGAGCTTTTCGGAGCCGCAGCCGGGAAAGTAGAAGACGCTCTCCATCGTCTCTTCGTCTTTGGCCACGTCGCGCAGAATCGGCACCGTGTTGCGGTCCTCGATCCCCAGGCTCGCCCGCATGGTTTGGGCCGGAACACTCGGCATAGGCCGCTCCATAAAGCGGATCACCTGGGATTGAATCCCTTGGCCGGTGGGGGCGAACTTGCGGTGATCCTGCTTCTGGATCACCCCAAGCCCCTTGAGCCACAGGCTTACCGTGCGCTGCGCCTTCATGCCGATGCGCATCATCCCCAGTCGCATGGCGTTGACCGTCCCCGGCTGTTTGGCCAGCAGGAAGGCCATCGCCAGTTTCTTCATGGGGCGCAGGCTCGCCTTGCCCTTGGCCCGCAGCAGGTCGCGCAACTTCTGGGTGACGTCGCCGAAGTCGATGTCGACCGGGCAGGGTTTCTCACACGAGTGGCAGACGGTGCAGTGGTCGGCCACCTCTTCGAGCATTTCGAAGTTCTGGAACGAAATCCCCCGCTGGGTCTGCGCTTCGTAAAGGAAGGTTTCGATGATGAGGCCGGTTGCCAAAATCTTATTGCGCGGGGCGAAGAGCATGTTGCCGCGTGGATGGTGGGTGTGGCAGACCGGTTTGCACTTGCCGCAGCGCAGGCAGTCGGAGATCGACTCGGAGAGCTCTTCAAGGTCGGCCGCCTTCATCAGCAGCGCCTCGTGTTCGAGCAGCGAGAACGAGGGGGTGTAGGCAAAGGTGAGATCGGTGCCAGGGACGAGTTTTCCCCGGTTGAAGCGGTCGTCGGGGTCGATGGTTTTTTTGTATGCGACCATCGCCTGCTTGATGTCGCCCCCCAGGTAATCGAGCTTGGTCAGCCCGATGCCGTGCTCCCCCGAGATCACCCCATCGAGCGCCTCGGCCTTGGCCATGATCTTTTCCACCACCTTGTGGGCGGTGCGCATCATTTCGGCGTGGTCGGAGTTGAGGGGGATGTTGGTGTGGACGTTGCCGTCGCCGGCGTGCATGTGGGTGGCGATCACCACCCGACCGCGCAGGATGGCGCCATGGTTGGCCTTGATCCGGTCGGCCACCTCCCTCCATCCGTCGATGATCTCCAGCAGAGGCGTCTCCAGGCTTTTGCGGTAGGAGATGCGGATCTCGCCGCGCTGGATGAGGCGGAAGAGCGGCTCGCTGCCCGCCTGGGGAATCCCCTCTTGCCCGGTCATGGCGGCCAGATTACGCACCAGGTCGGGGTGCACATTGGCGGGCACGTCGAGCACGTCGAGCACGTTTTGCCAGACGTCCCGCACTTGCTCGGCCAGGGCGGTGCACTCAGCCAGTTTTTCGAGCAGATAGCCGTCTTGCTCGGGTAGGTCGGTGAGCTGGTCGTCGTCGGTCAGATCCAGCCGTAGCCGCTCGAACAGGGCGACCAAACCGGCCGCTATGTCGACCTTGTTGTGGGTCGACAGCTCGATGTTGAGCCGCTCGACGTAGTCGGCGTATTCGGTCAAGCGGGGGAGCGGAATGACCACATCCTCGTTGATCTTGAACGCCTTGGTGTGGGCGGCAATGCGCGACATCCGCCCCCGGTCGGCCCAGAAGAGATTGCGTGCCTCTTGCCCCACCGCCACGAATCCCTCGCCGTCGCGCCGGTTGGCCAGCGCCACCATGGCGTCGCAGGCCTTGGCGACCGCCCCCTCGTCGTTGCCCCCCACGTCGATGATGAGTCCCATCCGGGGCGGTTTGCCCCGGCGCGACTTGGTTTTGTAGCCGATTGCCTTGACGTACTTTTCGTCGAAATGCTCAAGCGCCGTGAGGTGGATCCCCTCGATCGTGGCGACGTAATCCTTGATCTCGACGATGGCCTGCACCGGTTCGGTCAGGTCGATGGGGAAGAACTCCAGCAGCACCGTGCGGGTGTGATTGAAGGGTTCGTGCAGGACGAAGGTCGCCTGGGTAATGAGCCCATCGGTCCCCTCTTTTTGAATACCGGGCAGCCCCCCGAGCGGCTTGTTGGTGACATCTTTGCCCAGCCCCTCTTTGCGAAAGATCGAGCCGGGCAGGGTGAGAATTTCGGCCTGGCCCCGTTGGGTGACCCCGTCGCATTCAAAGCGGGTGATCCGAAAGGTGGCGATCCCGTCGGCGGGGATGCGGGCCATGTTGTGGTCGAGCCGCACGACCTCCATGAAGCCGCCGTCGGCGGTGACCAGCCGGTAGCGCAGCAGGTTGTCGAGGCAGGTTCCCCACATCACCGCCTTTTTGCCACCGGCGTTGGTGGCGATGTTGCCGCCGATGGTGCAGGCCCACAGCGAGGTGGGATCGGTGGCGAAGATCAGCCCACCCGTTTTTTTGGCAGCCTCGGTCACCCGTCCGTTGACCGCCCCCGATTCGGCGGTGATGGTGTGAATGACCCGACCGGCCAAATCCCCCGATTCGATGGTGTGGGTCGCAACCTCGCCGATGTGATCGAGCTTTTCGGTGTTGATGACCATCGTATTGGGGTGCAGCGGCACCGCCCCGCCGGTTAATCCGGTTCCGCCCCCACGGGGGATCACCACCAGATCGAGCTCCTTGGCGGCGCGAATCAGGCCGGAGATCTCGAATTCGCTGTTGGGGGTGACAACGACGAAGGGGTACTCGACCCGCCAGTCGGTGGCGTCGGTGACGTGGGAAACCCTGGCGTAGGGATCGAAGTGGATGTTGTGTTTTTTGGTGTGGCGGGCCAGCACCCGCAGCGCCTTAACCCGTTGGGCCTGGGTCTGCCTGAAGGCGTTGTGAAAGCGGGCGACCGAGGTGTGGGCGGCGGCGAGCAGGGCGGTGACATCCTCGTTGTCGTGGGCGCCGGTCTGAATGCGGTTCAGGCGGTCGCTATGCAGCGACTGCATCTCGGCCCGCCGCTTGGGGTTGTCGAGCAGGTCGTCGAAGAGGTAGGGATTGCGGACCACCACCCAGATGTCGCCCAGGATCTCCATGAGCATCCGGGCCGACTGGCCGGTGCGGCGCTGCGCCCGTAGGCGATCCAGTCGCTCCCAGCTTTCAGCCCCCAGCAGCCGCAGGACGATCTCCCGGTCGGTGTAGCTGGTGTAGTTGTAGGGTATTTCGCGAATACGTGGCGCGTCGGGTTGCATGGTTGCCTCCACGGCCCGGTGGTGCGGGGGCCGAGTCGATCTCAGGAAAATGGGCGGGATCCTAGCACTGCGAGGAGGTGGGATCCATAACCGAGTTTTTTGGTGGGTTTTTATCGGGGTTGACAGATCGCTGGGGCACGTTCGATTTGTCCGACGAACAACAACCAGGGGTGCCCACCCCTCCCTTTTGGTTTAGGCTTCGCCCCCATTTTGGCCTTGTATAGGCTGGGCTCCCCATTGACCACGAGAGCATCCGCTGTGAACGAGAACGCCTACATCCGTAAATTCTTCATTGTTGCCGGTCTTGCCTTAAGCATCGGCGCCGTTCACGGCGTCATCATGACCACCCCGACGGGCCAGAACTTTCTGGAGGCCTCCTTCCGGGCCGGTCACCAGGTCGATCCTCTGGCGCTGGGCCACATCTTCAATCTGGGTTGGGTCACCTTCTCGATCATCGGATTGATCTACTACGCCATCCCTGCCGTTTTTGGCCGTCCCATTCACTCGGTCAAAATCGCCGACGTCAGTTTTTGGTTCATGCTGGCCGGCGCGGTGACCATGTATACCGGCTGGATCTACCTCGGCCTGTCGGAATGGGCGCTGATGCGCGACCAGGGGATGCTCTATGCCGAGGCCAAGGCGGCGATGGGGGCGAAGATCCACATCATCTCGGTGGGCGGCACCCTGCTGACCATCGGTTACTGGAGCTTCTTCTACAATCTGTTCCGCACCTTCTTCGAAAAGAAGTGACCCCATGAATCGCCCTCTGAATTGGCTCGTCGTCTGCGGCGTCGCCCTGCTTTTGGCCGTTCTGCTCCCTCTGGGTATTTGGCAGATGGAGGAGCGCAGCGCCGAAATGTTGGTGGTGACCACCGCATGGCTCAACCAGATGGCCCATCCGGCACTGGTTTCGTTCGTTCCCGATGTGCGGCTGTTGCTGTTCTGGCCGGTGGTGCAATTCGTCAACGCCAACTCTACCGTCCTGTATTCGGCGATGTTTTTGCTCACCGCCATCGGGCTGTGGCACCACGCCATCGGGGTACGGCGGCGCATGGGGGCCGAAGCGGCGTTGCTGGTTCCGGCGGTGATCCTCGTTTCCGCCTCGTTTTGGAGTGCCGCCAGCAGTCTGAGCGGCGGGCTGCTCGCCTTGATTCTGATGCTGATGCTGCAAATGTTTGCCGCTGGCGCCGGGGAGGGGAACAAGCTGGTGTCGGGCAAACATGTGGGGGCCTGGTTCGCCTTCCTCGGGTTGATCTCCATCGACCGGGGCTGGCTGGTCATGTTCGTCCCCATGCTTGCCTATGCGGTGGTGGTCGGTCGCACCCGCGCCCCGCGCGGCTGGAGCAGCCTGCTGGGTGGTAGCCTGCTCGGCGCCATCATCCTGACCTACATGTACGGATTCGATGTCACCTTCACCCTGAGCGCCGCCTTCCCCGCCTTTGCTCAGGCCCTGCTCGGGCCGGTGCTGGGTGGCTTTGGCGCCAATCTGCTCGGCATCGTGTTGTGGATCGCCCTGCTGGTCGCCTTTTTCGATTGGCTGCGCGGTCGCACCGCCGAACTGGCCCCCTGGCTGGGGCTGGGTGGGGTGCTGCTTCTGCCCTTCGTCGCCCCCGAGCAGTTGGTCGGGCTGCTCCCCTTGATGGCGGTGGCGCTGGTCCATGGCCTCAAATCGATCAGCGCCGGACTCGGCCCCAAGGGTGAGAGCTGGGTGGTGATGGGAATCCTCGGTGTGATCTGGACCCTGAACGGCATCGGCGGCAAGGCGCTGCTGGCCGAGGGGTTCATTCCCCAGGACGGGCGCAAGGGGCTGGAGGCGACCGTCGATTGGGTCGCCAAGAATGTGCCGGAGGGGGCCCACATGATGGGGGTGCTCCCCGGCTTCATGACCATGGCCAGCGGCCACACCACCGTGCCGCTGCCCGAAAATTGGGATCCCGAGCACTTCAAGGCGCTGACCGAGGGGTTCAAGGTCGGCTACCTGGTCCTCAGCCCCGATGTGGATCAAAACGGCACCCTGGCTTTTCAACGCTTGATCTACCCCATGGTTTCAGAAACGTGGGAGGTCGCCTTCATGAGCACCGGGGGGATCGTCTTCGCCAAACAGGGTTACGAGGTGCCCAATCTGCCGCTGCTGGTCGACGAGGATCCCGAGCCGGGTCAGTCGGGGATCATCGAGGCGCCCAAGAAACCGGCCCCTGCCCAGACGGAGGGCGAGGGTGAACCGGCCCACTGATTGGGCCACGACCGAGAACGCCGCCGGGGTCACTCCCGGCGGCGTTTGCGTTTGGGGGGGGGCGGGGGTCGTCCCCTGGCTCTTCTTCGTCTCGGGGCTCTCCTCGCTTGCCTTCGAGCTGCTCTGGGTGCGGCAGGTCATCGCCCTGACCGGGTTGCCGCTCTGGGGGGTCGGGGTGGTGATCGCCGCCTTTATGGGGGGGCTGGGGCTGGGGGGGTGGACGCTGCGCCACCGTTTGACCCACCTGCATCCGCTGCGCCTCTACGGGCTGTTCGAAGGGGCCATCGGACTGCTCGCCCTGCTCATGCCGTTGTGGTTGGGGGGGGTCGCCGCCCTGGCGCTCCACCTGCCCGATCACCCCTTGGTTGCGTTGCTGTTGTGGCTGCTGGCGCTGGCCCCCGCCACCGTCTTGATGGGTGCGACCCTGCCGGTGCTGCTGCGGCTTTTCCCCTTTGAGCCCGCCGCCACCGGGCGGCTCTACGCCGTCAACGCCTGCGGCGGCGCCCTCGGAGCACTGCTCCCCGATCTGCTGTTGCTCCCCGCGTTGGGTTTACACGGCGCCCAGGTTGTCGTGGCGCTGCTGCCGCTGACCGTGGGGGGGATCGCCTGGTGGCTTTCGCGACGAGCGCCCCCCGTTGCCGCAGACGTCCCCCCTCCCGCCGCAACCCTTCCCCCCACCCGTTGGTTGGTCGCCTATGGACTGTGCGGCGCCGCCACGGTGGCGGTCGAGGTGGTCTGGACCCGGTGGTGGAGCCTGCTGGTCGATCAAACCGCCACTGCGCTGGCGTTGATTCTGGCGGTCTTCATCGCCGGGATCGCCGCCGGATCGGCCTGGGGGCGCCATCGCAGCGACGAACCGGGTCGTCTGCTCGTCATCCTCATCGCCCTGCTCGCCCTGCCGGGGCTCGGCATGGCGCTGCTCGGTCCGCTGGTACGCGCCGTTGAGCCCGACATTGCCCCCATGAGTCTGCTGCTGCTGGGCGGGCTGCTGGCGCTGTTGTTGGTGGGGCCGGCGACCTTCGTGATGGGCTGGCTCTTCCCCGCCGTGGTACGCGCCGTGGGGGGTGGGGGAGCGGCGGCCGGGGCGCTTTATGGCGTCAACGCGCTGGGTGGGGTGGTCGGCACCTTGGCCATCGTGTTGCTGCTGCCCGATTTGGGCAGCAAAGGGGCGGCCCTTCTTCTGAGCATACTGCTCGCCGCTTCGGCCCTGCTCTGGAATCCCCGCCGCTGGTTGGCGCTACCCGCCGCTCTGGCCGGGGGGGTGATCTGGCTACCGGGGCTCGATCCCCTTATGACCACCAGCGACCCCCTCTTTGTCGCCCGCCAAGCGACGGTGCAGTGGCAGGGGGAGGATGCGACCGGATTGCGCGAGGTGGCGCAAGATGCGCAGGGGGTGCGTTACCTCATCAACGGTCGCCGCCATTGGGATGCCAGCCTCGATGCGGTGGCGCTACGCCAAGAGCGCCGCCTGGGAATCGCCCCGGTTGCCTGGGCGGGTGGCGCTTCGCTGCCCGAACGGGCGCTGTATTTGGGGATGGGCAGCGGCATCACCGCCTCGGGTGCGGTTCTTTTAGACATTCGAGATGTCACCATTTTGGAACTCTCTCCAGCCGCCATCGCGGGGGCCGAGAAGCTCGGTACCCTGCCGCCAGGGGCGACCGTCATTCCCGGCGACCTGCGCCGCTTTCTGCTGCGCTCCACCGCGTTATGGCCGCTCATCGTCGGCGACCTCTTCCATCCCGACCTGGCAGGGGCGGGCAACCTCTACGCGGTTGAGCATTTCGAGCTGGTAGGGGCGCATCTGACCGACGATGGCCTTTTCGTGCAGTGGCTGGCGCTCAACCAGTTCGACCCCGAGGCGCTGCGTACCGCGGTCGCCTCGTTTATGGCCGCCTTCCCCCAGGGTGAGATGCACCTGATGGGGGTCCATCTGGCGCTGCTCAGCAGGCCGGCCCGCATTGCCGAATTCCCTTGGCCCGCCGAGGCGCTACGTCGGAGCGATCTGAGCGGCCACCGCGATTTGGCCACCCGTTGGTGCGCGCTGCCATCCCTCGACAAGACCCTGGCTTCAGCTCCCCGGCAGCGGCTGGGGCAGCCGATTTTGGAGCAGGCCGCCTTTCGGCTGCGGGCCACCCCCGAGATGGAGCGTCTGGGGCAAAACCTCAAGATGTTGCTGAGTTGGTGGCAGCAGGGGGCGGGGGAACCCGACCGGCTGGCGATTGCCGCCCAGGCCGCCGCCACCATGCAGGCGCTGGCGGGCAGCGGCGAGCAGGAGGGGGCGATTCTCTACCGTGCTTGGGAGGGGAGCCACTTGCCGTTGGTGGGGCGTGCGCTCTTAGAGCGTTGGCAGGCCGATCTCGAAAACCTGGCCGACAACCCCGACCCCCGCGCCCGACAGATCGAGGCCAAACTCAAGGGGTATGTGGCGCCGTTGCAACAGGCGTTGGAGGGGCCGTAAACACCCGGCCAGCGGGGAGAAACGCCGCCCTCCAGGGGGTACTTGGTGGGGGCGGGGGTTGGGGTGATTGGGTTGCCCCTTCATTCGCGGTCGGGGACCGCTCCTACAAAAAGCCACCCCAAACCCCGACCGTCGTCTTTGCCTGAGGGAGGCGACTTCTGTCGCCGAAGCGAAGCTGCGTTGTTGGGTTGTGCCCAGGTTGGGGCGCCGGTATTCGGTGTTGCTCTTTGGAGGGCCACGCTCCGTCGTGGCCGCCTTTCTGCACCCCAAGGATAGGCGGACGCGACACAGCACCTCCCGTTCGGGGCACATCGTGGGGGCGGGGGTTGGGGCGATTGGGTTGCCGCTTCATTCGCGGTCGGGGACCGCTCCTACAAAAAGCCACCCCAAACCCCGACTGTCGTCTTTGTCTGTGGGAGGCGACTTCTGTCGCCGAAGCGAAGCGTTGTTGGGTTGTGCCCAGGTGGGGGCGACGGTATGCGGTGTTGCTCTTTGGAGGGCCACGCTCCATTTGCGGACAAACGTCCGCTCCCAAAAAAGGCAAGGTCGAAAGGGGTGCACCATGAACTTTGAACCTTTTACGATGCTGGTCACCAGCCTCGACGACGAGGCGTGGGCTCAGCAGATCGCCGCCACACTGATCGCCGAGCGGCTGGCCGCCTGCGTTCAGGTTTCGGGACCGGTGACCAGCCACTACCGCTGGGAGGGCAAGCAGGAACAAGCTCGGGAGTGGTTGCTCACCTGCAAAACCCCGCCGGAGCGGGCGGCGGATTTGGTGGAGCGGCTGCGGGCGCTGCACCCCTACACCCTGCCCGAAATCGTGGTTTTGCAGGGCCAAGTTCAGGCGGCGTATGGGGCCTGGGCGCGAGGGGAGACGACGTAAGCAGTCAAAGCAACGTGAATGGGCGAAAACCCAGGCCAACAGGGAGGCTTATGACCTACCAGCGCAATCAAAACCCAGAACAGAAAGCCCGCGACACCATCGACGCGCTGCTCAGGCAAGCGGGGTGGGTTGTGCAATCGGTCGGCAAACTCGATCTAAGCGCGGGGTTGGGGCAGGCGGTGCGCGAATACCAGACCGACGTTGGCCCGGCGGATTACGTGTTGTTCGTGGATAAAAAAGCGGTGGGGGTGATCGAGGCCAAACGGGTGGAGGAGGGGCATCGTTTAACCGTTCACGAGGCGCAAACAGCCAGTTATGCCGCCGCCAAACTCAAGTGGGTCAACAACGAACAGCCGCTGCCGTTTTTGTACGAAAGTACCGGGGATGTCACCCGTTTCACCGATGGCCGCGATCCCAAACCGCGTTCGCGCGAGGTGTTCAACTTCCACCGCCCCGAAACGATCAAGGAATGGTTGTCGCAAGGTGATTCACTGCGCGCACGTTTGCAGCACATTCCCGAACTCAACCCGAACAAACTGCCCGCCAAGGAATTGCGCCTGCGCGATTGCCAGGAAACCGCGATTAGCAATCTGGAAACCTCGTTCAAGGCCGACCGCCCACGCGCCCTCATCCAGATGGCGACCGGTGCGGGCAAGACCTACACCGCCATCACCTCCATCTATCGCCTGCTCAAGCACGCGCACGGTAAACGCATCCTGTTTCTGGTGGATACCAAGAACCTTGGCGAACAAGCCGAGCAGGAAATGATGTCCTATGTGCCGATTGACGATAACCGCAAGTTCACCGAGCTCTACAACGTGCAGCGGCTCAAGTCTTCGTTCGTCGCCAAGGATAGTCAGGTCTGCATCAGCACCATCCAGCGGCTGTACTCCATCCTCAAAGACACACCGCTCGACGAAGCCACCGAAGAGATCAACCCCGCCGAGTTGAAGCTGGGCAAAGAGCCGCTCCCCGTCGTCTACAACGAAAAAGTCCCGCCCGAATTTTTCGACTTCATCTACATCGACGAATGCCACCGCTCCATCTACAACCTGTGGCAACAGGTGATCGACTACTTCGATGCCAGCCTGATCGGCCTCACCGCCACGCCGGACAACCGCACCTACGGCTTCTTCAAAAAGAACGTGGTCAGCGACTACAGCCACGAAAAAGCCGTGGCCGATGGCGTGAACGTGGGCAATGAAGTCTATGTGATCGAAACGCAGATCACCCAGGGCGGCGGTGTCATCCCCGCGCATGTGCAAGTGGAGCGGCGCGAAAAACTCACGCGCAAAAAACGTTGGGAATTGCAGGACGAAGACGAAGCCTATTCCGCCACGCAGTTGGATCGCAACATCGTCAACCCCGACCAGATCCGCACCGTCATCCGCACCTTCCGCGACAAGCTGCCGGAGATATTCCCCGGACGCAAAGAGGTGCCCAAGACGCTGATCTTCGCCAAGACCGACAGCCACGCCGACGACATCATCCAGACCGTGCGCGAGGAATTCGACGAGCGCAATGCCTTCTGCAAAAAATTAACCTACAAAACCGACGAAGACCCCAAGTCGGTGTTGCAGCAATTCCGCAACGAGTATTACCCGCGCATCGCCGTCACCGTGGACATGGTCGCCACGGGCACCGACGTGAAACCGCTGGAATGCCTGCTGTTCATGCGCGACGTAAAAAGCCGCAACTATTTCGAGCAAATGAAAGGCCGTGGCACGCGCACGCTGGACATCGACGATCTGCGCAAAGTCACGCCTTCCGCCGTCAGCGCCAAGACCCACTATGTCATCGTCGATGCCATCGGCGTCACCAAGTCGCTCAAGACCGCCAGCCAGCCGCTCATCACCAAACCCACCGTGCCGCTCAAAGACTTGGCGATGCAAGTGATGATGGGCGCGACGGACGAAGACACCGTGAGCTCACTCGCGGGACGCTTGGCGCGGCTCAACAAACAACTGGATGCAGACGACCAGCGCATGATTCGGCAAGCCGCTGGCGGGCTGGAACTCAACCAACTCGTCGGCCAGCTATTCGGCGCGATCGATGCCGACAACATCGAAGCCCGCGCGCTGCAACTCGCAGGCCAGCCAATCGGCACAGACCCCGGCGACGCAAAGCGCGAACAGGCACAACAACAACTGGTGCAAGAAGTCGCCAGCGTGTTGAATGGCGAACTGGTGGAGCTGCTCGACACTATCCGCCGCGACAAAGAGCAAACCATCGACCACGATACCCTCGACACCGTGTTGGGCGCGGGTTGGGAAAAGAACATTACGGACAACGCGCAAGCCATCGCAGAGGAATTCGCCGAATACTTAAAAGCGAACCAAGACAACATCGCCGCGCTCACCATCTTCTTCAGCCAGCCGTATCGCAGGCGCGAACTCAGCTACGACCTGATCCGCCAAGTGCTGGATAAACTCAAAATCGACAAACCCAAACTCGCCCCCTTGTATGTGTGGCAAGCCTACCGCAGGCTGGACGACTACAAAGGCGCGCAGCCCGTGCAGGAACTCACAGCCTTGGTCACTCTCATCCGCCGCGTGTGCGGCATGGATGACACGCTCACCGACTTCGATGCCACAGTGCGCCGCAACTTTAGAAACTGGATCATGAAACACCACTCCGGCGGCACAGAAAAATTCAACGCAGAACAAATGGACTGGCTGCGCATGGTGCGCGACCACGTCGCCAACTCCTTCCACATCGACCGCGACGATCTGGAAATGTCGCCGTTCGACGGGCAAGGCGGGCTGGGTAAGATGTATCAGTTGTTTGGCGCGAAGATGGAGTCGCTGCTAGATGAGTTGAATGAGGTGCTGGTAGCGTGAAGATAGAAAGCGAAAAGATAGAACTGCCGAATTCGTGGGCAGCGGTGAAGCTCGGTGATTTCGTGGAAAACGAAAAAGGGAAGAAACCGAAGAACGAATCAAAAACTGAAACAGATTCACACCACATACCCTATGTTGACATTCAGGCTTTTGAAGAAAATGTGATTCGTACATGGACCGATGGCGTGGGTTGTCGGGTTTGCTATGAAACAGATTTCTTGATGGTATGGGACGGCTCACGTTCAGGTTTGGTTGGAAAAGGCATGAATGGTGCGCTGGGCAGTACGCTGGTTCGGATTTACTTCCCATCAATGGTAAATGACTATGCCTTCTATTTTTTACAGTCGAAATATCAGCAAATAAACACGCGAGCCAAGGGCGTCGGCATACCTCACGTGGATCCAGCTTTGCTCTGGAATTACGACTTCCCAATTGCACCACTCAACGAACAAAAATGCATCGTCGCCAAAATTGAGGAGCTGTTTTCCGAACTGGACAAGGGCATCGAGAACCTGAAAACCGCCCGAGCGCAGCTCAAGGTGTATCGCCAAGCCCTGCTGAAACACGCCTTCGAGGGCAAGCTCACTGCGCAGTGGCGTGCAGAGAATCAGGACAAACTCGAAACCGCCGACGCCTTGCAGAAGCGCATCCAGCAGGAACGCGCGCAACGCTACCAGCGGCAACTCGCCGACTGGCAAACCAACGGCGGCAGCAAACCCAAAGCCCCGAAACCCCTGCCGCCGCTCACCGCCGAAGAACTAGCCGAATTGCCCGAACTACCGGAGGGATGGGGGTGGTGCAAATGGGAAGATATTCTTGTCAGCGAGAAGGGTGCGTTTAAACGGGGGCCTTTTGGGAGTGCGCTGAAAAAAGAATTCTTTGTTAAGAGTGGCTATAAAGTCTACGAGCAATACTGCCCAATTAACGATGATTGCTCGTTTGAACGGTATTACATTTCGGATGAGAAATTTAGGGAGCTGGAGGGCTTCTCTGTGCGAGCAGAAGATTTCCTCGTAAGCTGCTCTGGCGTGACGTTGGGAAGAATTACGCAAGTTCCTCTCAACTTCAAAGAAGGAATTATCAATCAGGCTTTATTGCGTGTACGAGTAAATAGCGCTATTTATGATTTTCAATTCTTCAAAACATTTTTCAGATCGCGATATTTCCAAAAGCGTATTTTCGAGAACTCTACAGGAACTGCAATTCCAAACGTCAAAGGCGTTAACGAGCTAAAAGCTATTCCTCTGCCTCTTTGCAGCTTACTAGAACAGCAACAGATAGTATTGGAACTCGAAGCACGTCTATCCGAAGTTGACCAACTCGACCAAACCATCACCGCCTCACTGCAACAAGCCGAAGCCCTGCGCCAGTCCATCCTGAAAAAAGCCTTCTCCGGCCAACTGGTGCCACAAGACCCGCACGACGAACCCGCCTCGGCATTGCTGGCGCGCATTCGAGCAGAACGTGAGCAATCCGACAGACCAAAGCGCGGAAGAAAATCTCTATGAAAACTCAAGTACAAGAAAAGCAGCGGTTCAATCTTGAGGGGATTTTTACCGTTCAATCAAGCAGGTTGAAGGAGTTGAGGGTTGCTGTACGGTCGTGGAAAGAATCCAGCGCCATTATTGGCAGTGCAGCCCAATTCCGGCTGGTTGTGGATACAAACATAGTTCTTTCAGAGATTCTATGGCTTGCGACTAAACGTAAAAATCCAACAGCGAAGACAGAGTTATTGGAAACCATCGAGGCTGAGACGATTGACCTCTACGCACCACCGATCCTATTTGATGAAGTTGAGGAACACATTCCTTTGATTGCCACCAAGAAAGGGGTTGATATTCAACTTCTCTATGTAGAGTGGAACATTTATAAATCAAAATTGAAAATTGCAGTGCCGGATATTGAGGCGGTACAAAGTTTGAAAACTGCAGTTGATCCTGACGATGCTGAATTCGTTGCACTTGAACAAACAATTGGTGCTGCTGGCGTAATCAGCAAAGACAGGCACATTGGCCTGATGGGTGGAAACCAAATCTCCGTAGAGTGCATTACTCATCTTCGCAACTATTCTCGCTCCACATCTATTGAATTGAACATCAAGGTCAATGGTGTGATGTTTGCAAATCTTAGCGTCGCGACTATTCGTGGATTGTTTGAGGGAAGCAAAGCGTTGATTAACGGGATTGCTAAAGCACCTGACTGGGTAAAGTTTGCTTTGCTTGCGGGCGGTTTGTTTGTTGTTTTGCATCCCGGCGCGCGAGCTACTGTAGCGAAGAGTTTGAAAACTGTGCTGCAAGGAATTGGAGAGGCAACGCCTACTATCATTGCACTGATTGCAGAAGCAGCCGTTCTTGCAGAAAAGCACAAGGCTGAGGCGCAAGGCCATCTGGAAAAAGCAATGAAAGAATTGGAAAGAGACCGCCTTGCCGGGATTGCGCGACAAGTGCAGCCGATGCGCGTCAAGGCCGAAAGAGAGGCACAATCCGCCGCGCCACGCAAAACAGGAAAGGGGAAAGTATGACCAGCAAACCTGTCCCGACAATGCCGGAGGGCTACGCCGATTGGCTGGCCGATCTTAAAGGCCGCATCCATTCTGCGCAGCAACGCGCCACGCTGGCGGTCAACCGGGAGTTGGTGCTGTTGTACTGGCAGATCGGGTGCGACATTCTGGCGCGGCAAGCCAAGCAGGGGTGGGGTGCGAAGGTGATTGATCGGCTGGCGCAGGATTTGCGCGCTTCCTTTCCCGAGATGAAGGGATTTTCGCCGCGCAATCTCAAGTACATGCGCGCTTTTGCCGAGGCGTGGCCGGATGCGGAATTTGTGCAAGGGGCGCTTGCACAATTGCCCTGGTATCACCAGTTGGCGTTGCTGGACAAGCTGGCTGATCCGGAATCCCGCCGCTGGTATGCGGCCAAGGCGATAGAGCACAACTGGTCGCGCAATGTTCTGGTGATGCAGATCGAAACTCGCCTGCTGGAGCGGAGCGGCACGGCGGTCACCAATTTCGATGCCTGCCTGCCCAAGCCGCAGTCAGATCTGGCGCGTGAGTCGCTGAAAGACCCTTATCGTTTCGACTTTCTGGGGCTGTCCGAAGAAGCGCAAGAACGCGAGATCGAAAATGCGCTGGTAAAGCATGTCACCAAATTTCTGCTGGAACTGGGTGCTGGCTTTGCATTCGTCGGGCGTCAGGTGTTGCTGGATGTGGGCGGAGATGAGTTTTTCATCGACCTGCTGTTCTATCACCTGAAACTGCGCTGTTATGTGGTGATCGAGATCAAGGGAGGCAAGTTCAAGCCCGAGCATCTGGGGCAACTGGGGTTTTACATGACTGCCGTGGATCGACAAGTCAAAGACAAGCACGACAACCCAACCATTGGCCTCTTGCTGTGCAAGAGCAAAAACAAGATTGTGGCCGAATATGCCTTGGGGGATAAGACGCAGCCCATGGGCATTGCCGAATACAAATTGCTTGAATCCCTGCCGCCAGAACTGCAAAGCAGCCTGCCGAGCATCGAGCAGATCGAGGATGAGTTGCGGCTGGATATGGAATCGCCGGATGAGTGATTAGAAGAATTGTGCGCTCGCTGTGTGCACAATTGATCTGGCAACACGGTAAAGAAGAAGTAACTACCCTTTAGTAGGGGTAATAGTGAGGGTAATAACAATGAACGCAACCGCCACCATCGTTTCAAAAGTCTGGAGTTTTTGCACCACGTTGCGCGACGACGGGGTGAGTTATGGCGATTACTTGGAGCAGCTCACCTACCTGATCTTTTTGAAGATGGCGGATGAATACAGCCAGCCACCCCACAGCCGCAAGATGGCCATTCCCCAAGAATACAGTTGGCCCAGTTTGAAGCTTTTTCGCGGCGCCGAACTTGAAGTGCATTACGTGACGTTGTTGCGCGAGCTGGGCAACAAACCGGGCATGTTGGGGCAGATTTTCACCAAGGCGCAGAACAAGATTCAAGACCCGGCCAAGCTCTATCGCCTGATCGACATGGTGGACGATACCAGTTGGGTCACGCTGGGCGCCGATGTAAAGGGCGACATCTACGAGGGGCTGCTGGAGCGCAACGCGGAAGATACCAAGTCGGGGGCAGGGCAATACTTTACCCCCCGCGCTTTAATTCGTGCGATGGTGGAATGTGTACGGCCCGAACCGGGTAAAACCATTGCCGATCCAGCCTGCGGCACCGGGGGTTTTTTTCTGGCAGCCTACGACTTCCTGGTGGCAGCCCATCGAATGGACAAGGCGCAGAAGGTGTTTCTTAAACACCAGACTTTCCACGGCAATGAAATCGTGGCGGGTACCCGTCGTTTGGCCTTGATGAACATGTTTCTGCACAACATCGGCGAGATCGACGGCGACAGTTCGGTTTCATCCAACGATGCGTTGGTCGCCCCCTCCCAAACCACCTACGACTATGTGCTGGCCAATCCCCCCTTCGGCAAAAAGAGCTCGATGAGCTTCACCAACGACGAAGGTGAGCAGGAGAAGGACGAGCTGACCTACAACCGCCAGGATTTTTGGGCGACCACTTCCAATAAGCAGCTCAACTTCGTGCAGCACATCCGCACCATGCTCAAGACCACCGGACGTGCGGCGGTGGTGGTGCCGGACAACGTGTTGTTCGAGGGTGGCGCAGGCGAAACCGTGCGCAAAAAGCTGCTGGAAACCACCGAGCTGCACACCATCCTGCGCCTGCCCACCGGCATCTTTTACGCCAACGGCGTGAAGGCGAATGTGTTGTTTTTTGATAACCACGCCGCGAGCCAAGAGCCGTGGACGAAAGAGGTGTGGTTCTACGACTACCGCACCAACATTCATCACACGCTGAAAAAGAAACCGCTGCGCTTCGAGGATTTGCAGGAGTTCATTACCAGCTACAACCCGCTCAATCGCCATGAGCGCGAAGAGACATGGGATGAGGCCGCGAATCCAGAAGGGCGCTGGCGCAGATTCAGCTACGAACAGATCATCGCCCGCGACAAAACCAGCCTGGATATTTTCTGGCTGAAGGATAAGAGCCTGGCCGATCTGGATAACCTGCCCGAACCGGACGAACTAGCGCTTGAAATCATCGATAACCTTGAGGCGGGGCTGAACAGCTTTAGGGCGATTACCGCCATTCTCTAAGGAAACGCTGATTAAAGGCTCCTGCCTCTAATCAGCACGCTACGCAAAAACCAAAAGTAGGCGCCTTGAGGCGACGTGGTTTTTGCTTCGCTTTCAAAATCAGTCACTTACGCTCCTGATTTTGGCGGCCCATCCCTGGGCCGCTCGGAAGCGCGCATCAATCAGCGCTTCCCTAAGTTTTTTCAGATGCCCCACAAAGGCGGGCCCAGCAGATCGCCAAAACCTTGATCTCCGAGCGCTTGGCCGCCTGCGTGCAGGGTTCAGAACCGGTCACCAGCCACTACCGCTGGCAGGGCAAGGTCGAGCAGGCGCGGGAGTGGGTGCTGACCTGCAAAACCGCCTCGGAGCAGGTCGAGGCGTTGATCGCCCGACGGACCACCCTGCACCCCTACGACCTGCCCGAAGTCGTGGTGCTGGATGCCGATGCCTCCTCGGCCTACGCTGTCTGGGCACGGGCGGCAACGACCGACGAGCCGAACGAGGGGATGCACCCCCCTTACGCCTCCCGAAGTGGTGCAGCTCAGGGGGAACAGTCATGACCGATCAAGCCGTCCCGAACCCCGAACGCCATCCCCTCCATCTGGGCTCCCTCCTCTTGCTCGGGGTGCTCAGCACCCTGCTGTTCGCCCCTAGCATCCCGTGGGTGTTCGATTCCTGGCTGAACGCCCCCTATGACCATCAAGGCCCCTTGCTCGCCCTGCTTGCGGCAGTGATCGCCTGGCAGCTTCGCGGTCAATCCCCCCGCCCCACTTTGTGGCTCTCCACCCTGTTCACTGTGGCGGCGGTGTTGGCCACCTTGGTGGGGCAGGCGGGGGGTATTCAACTCGTTGCTTCCCTCGGGCCGCCCCTGCTGTTGATCGCCCTGCTGCGTCCCGGCCTTAAGTTCTGGCGTCAGCCGATTCTGGTGGGGATGTTGGCGTTGCTGGCGTTGCCGACCGCCCCCCTGATGCTGGGACAGATGCTGCAAAACCTGAACGCGGGCTACCTCAGCACCGGGGTGGTGGTGCTGTGGCCCCTGGCCGGAGCGCTCTTGCTCGGTGCGGCGCACCCCCGTCGGGTGCGGGGTTTTTGGATCATGCTGCTGCTGGCGTGGCCGTTGGCCCGGCTCTGCCAGGGGGCGGTGCACTGGCTTGGTGGTGGGGTGTTGTTCGGGGTGGTGGAGGGGGCGCCCGCCTTGCTGGCCCTGGTGGCGACCCTGGCTTTGCTGGTCTGGTTTGGGGGGGGACGGCGATGAATCGACCCTATTTGGCCCGCATCAACCTTATTCTGCTGGTCGGGGTGATCGCCTCCGGTTGGATGACCCTGACCGTTTCGGAATTGGCCCCCCCCGAGCTGACCCCCGAGGTCGACGCCGCCATGGTGGGGATGATCGGGAAGGATGAGACCCCCACCCCCTACGAGCTGCACAACCACGGCGCAGGTACCTTATTGGTGCGCTCCTACCGCCACGAGCCCCAGCAATCGCTGGATCCACTGCGACTGCTGTTGGTGGGGACCGGCGGCGACCGCCACCCCCATCACCCCCCCGAATACGCCTACCTAGCCCAAGGGTGGGAGGTCCTGGAGGACGGTCCTGCGGGCTGGACCCTGCCCCGTGAAGGGATGCCGATGCGGATCGTCACCGCACCCAGAGTAGGGAGCGACAAGGGATTGCTGGCCCTGTCCTGGTTTACCGACGGCTACCGGGTGGTGGGGAGCTACCGGGGGCGGGTGTTGTGGGATGTCTGGGACCGCATCCTCGGCGCTCCCCGACCTTGGGTGATGGTTCGACTTGAGATCCCGGTGGTGGTGGAGCAAGGGCGTCCTTCGCGGCTGAGTCTGACCAAAGGGGAGGCGGCGCTGCTCCCTGTGGCGGCACAGGTGCAGCGGCAGTTGACCCAGATGCTCGCTCCGTAAGGGGCGGCTTTATCCGACAAATCTTTAGAACCCTGTGTGTCAGATCACGACACCGGGGTGTCCAAAAACGTCACTCCCCCCCCGTTTCGACTCTGGCACGATTCTTTCAGAAGCCCCTGCCATCGCCTTCGGGTGTGGTGGAAATCACACTTCTAAACGCGTACCGGTTCCAGGCATTTGGTCTGCCCCCACAACCATTTCCACGGGTTGGAGGATTCACCTTCATGTTCGCCCCTCGTCTTGCTTTGTTGTCTGCCATGAATGCGCGGGCCATGTTGGCCTTCGGTTTGCTGTTGCTGGCCGTGGGCGCTCAGGCCGACGAACTGCCGGTGGCCACCCTGCAGGCCACCCCGGCCCAGATCGAAAGCCTGCCTGCCGAGGTTTCCCTCACCCTGACCATCCCGGCGAATCATCACGCCTACATGGACGAGGGGGACGACGGCCTCTACATCCCGGTCGGGGTCGATACCGACACCCTGGCGTCAGGCGGGATCGAGGCGACGGTGCTCCAGGCCCCCAAGGGGGTGCGGGACGACGAGGTGAAGGCGGTCGTGTTGCGCGGGACGGCGATCTTCAAGCTGTCGCTCGCGGCGCAACCGGGCAAGACGGTGGCGGCGGGCGACTTCGCCATCCCCGTCAACATTCAGATGTGCAACGATCGGAGCCACGTGTGTTACATGCCCGACATGGTCGAGGCCCACGTGACCCTTACCAACGCTGCCAGCAATGGCAGCGCCTCCTCTTCCGTCGCCCCCCCCATTACGGCGGAAGAGGAGGACATTCCCCTCATGACCCGGTTGACCAACCTCTATCAAGAAAACGCCCAGAACATCTGGTTTTCGTTCTTCTTGATGTTGGTCGCCGGTCTGCTCTCCACCGCCACCCCCTGCGTCTACCCGATGCTGCCGATCACCTCGGCGATCTTGATGCAGCGGGGTGGCGGCGACCGCAAAGCCGGTCTGCGCCACGCGTTGACCTACGCTGTCGGGATCATCCTCACCTACTTCCTGCTCGGGTTGATCGCCGGTCTCACCGGCGGCGCCCTCAACACCCTGATGCAGTCGGCTTGGGTCAACCTCGGTTTCGGCCTCTTCTTCGCCTTCTTCGGTTTGGCGCTGCTCGGCTTCTACGAGATGGCGATCCTGCAAGACAAGACCGGGGAGCTCGACCAGAAGAGTGAGCAGGTCGGCGGTTTGTTCGGCACCCTGATGATGGGGATGGTCGCGGGGCTGGTGATCTCCCCCTGCGTTGGCCCCATCGTCTTCGCCCTGCTCTTGCAGGTGGCCGACGCCATCGCCCAGCTTGCCAACGCGGCGGCTGCGGCCGGTCAGGTTTTGAGCTTCTGGGATCAATTCGCCATCTCCCTCAAGGGTGGCTTGATGATGGCCGGGTTCGGCGTCGGCATCGGCGTCCCCTTCTTCATCGTCGGCCTGATCAAGGTTCGTCCTCCCCGTCCCGGCACCTGGATGGAGAAGGTCAAGTACGGCTTCGGCCTGCTGATTCTCTATTTCGGTTACATCTACTTCTCGAAGGGGATGGGGGTTGCTGGGGTCGAGGAGGGGGTCACCCTGGGGATCGTGGTCGGTCTGGTCGCCCTGTGGATCGCCATCGTGCACATGAACGTCTTCGCCAAGGTCGAGGACGACGCCATGCCCCAGGACAAGCTGCGCAAGTTTGGCGGTGTGGTGGTGGGGCTGATCGGCGCCTACTACCTGGTGGCCGGATTCGCGCAATCGGGGCTGATTCTGCCCAAGCCGCAGCCGATGGTGGTGGCCGGTGCGGCGGGCGCTCAAGGCGACATCGAGGAGCACGACGGCATCCTGTGGCACCGCACCATCGAGGGTGCCCTGGCCGAGGCCAAGAAAACCGGCAAGCCGATCTTCATCGACTTCTATGCCGCCTGGTGCGCCAACTGCAAAGAGTTCGCCCACCAGGCCGGCAGCGATCCGGTGTTGCGGCAGATCTTGAACCAAGACGCGGTGCCGCTGCGTCTGGTCGATAAAGAGGCCGACTTTTTGCGCTTCCAGAACGATCCCCAGTACCGTGAGCTCAAGACGGGCCTGCCCTTCTTCGTCGTCCTCGACCCCAACGGCAACTTCGTCTGGAAGGGGACCGACTACAAGGCGGTCGCCCTGATGCGCGACGCAGTGGCTCGGGCGGCGGGGCACTGATGGCGGTTTTGCAGTGGCACGACTTTCCTTCCCTCCCTTGATGGCGGCCTTCGGGCCGCCATTTTTTTTGACGGGAAGCAGGCAACGGGGGCTGGGTTTTTGAGTCGGCTCCAGTAGTCTTGGCGTCACGATGTTGAGCCGTTTCATAGGGAGCAGGAGGTGGGGATGCAACGAGTCATGACGGTGTGGCGATGGGGGCTTGGGGTGGGGATGGGGTTGCTCACCCTACCGGCCATGGCGGCCAGTCTTTCGGGGATGGTGACCAATACCCTGTCTCAGGCGGGGGACGTTCGGGTTCTTCTGAGTCTGGATGGGGGATTCCTGGATGGGGGATTCAATCGGGGGATTACCCACAGAATCATCCCCAATCCCGATGGAAGCTACACCTTCAACCAAGTCGATGGGGGGCAGTACTTCCTTTTGGCCTTTTTGGACCGCAACCTCGACTGGCGGTTGAATATCGACGAACCGGTCGGTGTTTATCCCTTGCCTGTCACCGTGAACGTCGGCGACGCCTTAACCGGGCTCGATATCGCCATGGGTTTTGCCTATCCCACCGCCGAATCGCGCCATACCGATACCGGTTTTGGGGCCACCTTCCGGGTACGCGACCCGTTGGTGCAGTTGATCTCCGTCTCGGTTCAAGGGGGGCTGCTGCCCGCTCCGTTGCCGATGAGTTTCGATGCTGCCCGGAACCAGTGGTTGGCGGCTGCCGATTTTGGTGTCTCTCTTCCCGCTCTGCCTCAGGTCTACACCTTTCAAATGGTTTTGACCGATGGCTCCAATCAAACCCTGAGCGACGACATCAACGACTATGTCCTACCGTTTGTCGGGGGAATCTCCCCCTCCGGGGCGGTGTACGACTGGATCGACATCGCCTGGAATCCCCTCGCAGATCAGCGGATTTCGTACGGGATCAATCTGATCGATCTCGATCATGGCAGTACCCCCTTCTTCGAGGTGGCTGGATTAACAAAGACCGACAGCCCCTATTCCTATTACGGCAGCATCCCCGCCGACGGAACCCGGATCCAGAGCGAAATCCTGGCGACCCGTTACGAAAAACCCTTGGACGGCAACGTGTCGGTTTCAGGGACCACCTTCACCTACATGGGTGCTTCGAACTGGGATACCTCTTTCGGCGGCCAGGGGGGGGCGATGGGGTGTTTCCTGGGGACCCTCGAATTTTCGAGAGGAAGGCGCTGAACGATTGGGGCCAAAAGGACAAGGGGGTGCGATGGGCAAGGGGGTCCAACTATTGGGATGGGGTTTGGCGTGGATGGCTCTGGCGATGGTGCCGGTGTGGGCCGAGCCCTATTGGGGGGCGATGTTGGGCTACCAAGGGGGGGAGATCGACCACTTCGTCGAAGAGGACAGTCTTGAATATGTCGCTGGGTACAATCAGAGCCTAGACCCCCATAATCGCTCTCGCTATGCCCTGCCCCAGTATCGCAACTATTCGGCTGTGGTTCGCTGGTATCCCTTTGATTTGAAGGTTTCCCACGATGCCACCGTGGTGAACGGTCTCTACATCGGCCCCTTCGTTCGTTACACCTATGCCTACGGTCCGGCGCCGACCCGCCGAGGGTACGAGCGGTTGACCTCGCGCCGGGTTGGGGTTGGGGGAAACCTGGGATTTCGTTTGTTCTACGATCTATTCGGGGCCGATGTTTATTGGGGGGTGGGACTTTATTGGGGATACAACCTGACCGGCACCAACCCCTACGTCAAAGCCACTTACAAATTCGACAGTTACGACAATTGGTTTTTCGATATCGATCTCATCAGGGTTGGCCTTGTTTTTTAACGCGGGCGCCCCAGGCTCCCCCATCTTGAACCCATTCCCCCCATTTTTTGGAGACCTAGATGTCTGAAACAAGCGCGGCGGCTGCCTGGCAACAATTCGAACACGGTTTGGGGATGGCGGTGGCCGACAGCGCGGGCGATTCCGACATGTTCCTCTTTTTTCTGATGGCCCCCATGGCGGCGATGGTCCACGAGGGGTGGATCGGCCAAGAGGTTGGCGGCGAGGTCATCAAACTTCTGCATGCGGCCAGCCAGGGCGCCTTCGAGGAGTAAGGAACCAAAACCCCTTCATACCCACGAAGGGGCGCTTCATTGGGTGGACCGACTTTTTTTGGAGGGTGACGAACGTGATTCAGACGGCTTGCTGACGTACCGCGCGCTGCCCCTGTCGACCGTTCTCCCCTTCGGAGTCCCCCATGCCCCGTACGGTCCCCCCGCGCCTAACGGCGCACGGGGTCGCCTTCGCCCATGAAGGCCAGCCCCCCCTCTTTGCATCGCTGCACCTGACCCTCGGCGAGGCGCCGACCGCCCTGATCGGCCCCAACGGCGCGGGCAAAACCACCCTGGCCCGTTTGCTGACCGGGGAATTGCGCCCCAGTCAAGGCTCGATCACCGCCTCGGGTCGGGTCGTCTTCTTGCCCCAACATCGTCGCCCCGAGCCATGCGGCAGCGTCGCCGAGGCGCTCGGCATCGACCCGCAATGGCGTGCCTTCACCCGCATCCTGGCGGGAGAGGGGGGGCAGGACGACCTGCTGACCGTGGGCGAATGCTGGGATCTAGAGGATCAAGCCCGCGCCGCCCTGGAACGGATGGGGCTGGCCGACCTTGCCCTGGATCGCCCCGCCGCGACCCTCAGCGGCGGGGAGCAAACCCGGGTGGCGCTGGCCGGATGCCTGCTGCAAAACCCCGAACTGCTCATCCTCGACGAGCCGACCAACCATCTCGACCGGGCGGCCCGCCAGGCGGTCTATCGCCTGGTCGAAACCCAGCCCGGCCTGCTGATCATCAGCCACGACCGGGAGCTGCTGCGCCGGGTCGCCCACATCGTCGAACTCTCCCCCCTGGGGGTGCGCCACTACGGCGGCAACCTCGACCTCTATGAGCGCGAGCGTCAGTTGCAGGCCGAGGCGGCGCGGCAGCGGTTGGATCATGCCGAGCAAGAGTGGGATCGACTGCGGCGCGAGGCGCAGCAGGCCCAAGAGCGCAAGGCGCGGCGCGACGGCCGGGGCAAGCGGCAGCGGGCGCAAGGTGGGCAGGCCAAGGTGCTGCTCGATGTCATGAAGGAGCGTTCCGAACGGTCGAAGGGGCGGCTGGCGCAGCGCATCGTTCGGCAGAGCCAGGGGGTGGAGGCGCAGTGCCGTGAGGCGCAGGCCCAGGTGGCGCGGGAGGCCCCCCCCGGTTTTGAGCTGCCCACCGTGACCCTCCCCGCCGATAAGGGGGTGCTGGCCCTCGATGCGGCCGCTTACCGCCCCCCCAACGCGGCGCGGCTGGTGGTTCCTCCTCAGACGTGGCAGATGAACGGCCCGGCCCGAATCGCGATCACCGGCCCCAACGGCAGCGGCAAAACCACTTTGCTCAAGCTGTTGGCTGGACGGCTGAACCCAACCGAAGGGGTGATTCGGCGCGGCACGGCGCAAGTCGCCTACCTGGCTCAGGAACCCGAATTTGCGCAAGGGGGAACGGTGCTGGAGGTGGTGGGGTGGGCGCGCCCCGACTTGGCCGAGGGGGTGCGACGCGAGCTGCTCGCCCCCTTCTTGTTTCGAGGCGATGAGGTCGATCAAAAGGTGACGGGGCTCAGCGGTGGGGAGCGGCTGCGGCTGGCGCTGTGTTTGGCGTGGTCCAGCCCCCACCCCCCCGAACTGCTGCTCTTGGACGAGCCGACCAATCACCTCGATCTGGAGGCGCAGGCGCAACTGGAGGGGGCGCTCAGGCGCTACGCGGGGGCGCTGGTGGTGGTTTCCCACGACGAGGGGTTCTTGCAGCGGATCGGGATCAAGGGGAGGATCGAGCTGGGTTCGTTGTGATGGAGGGGAGGAGGGGCGAATGGGGCTGGATTCGGTCGAAATCGTCATGGAATTGGAGGAGCGCTTCGGGCTGGCGATCAGCGACGAGGATTGGATGAAGATCGCCACCCCCCGTCAGGCGATCGAGCTGATCGAGGATCACCTGACCATCCAGGACGATCCACCCTGCCAGACGCAGCGCGCCTTTTACCGCCTACGCCGGGTGTTGATGGGGTTATGGGGGGTCGGTCGGGGAGAAATCGAGTTGGAAACGCCGCTGCGTCGCCATGTGCGGTTTGAGGAGGAGCGGGCGTTTTGGCAGGCGCTCAAGGAGCGATTGGGGGCACGGCGCTGGCCCGAACCGGACTTATCACCCCGATGGCACTTGGTGCTTTGGGGTGGAACGGTGGCCCCTTTGATCGTAGGGCCGATCATGACGGTCGCTGCGCCCGATATTGCGGTCGCAGCGTTGATGGCAGCCGGTTTGGCCGCCATCGGCGTTCATCGAGGTCTTTCTGCTCTTCTGCGCCCGCGCCGAATTCATATCCCCACCTCTTTTCAAACCGTGCGCGACCTTGTCCCTTTTGCCGTCAGCGCAGAAGGGATTGCCTGGAGCCGGAAACAAATCGAGCAGGGGGTGAAGGAGGTGACGCTGCGGGTGCTGCACATTGAGGAGGGGCAATACGGGGTGGATTTGAGGTTCGTTGAAGATTTGGGGATGGACTGAGGGGGTCCAGTCGATTCTGAAAGGCTGGTACCCCCGGCATCGGACTTGGAGGGACGCGCTCCGGCGCGTCCTGCGCCCATCGGGCGCGGCCACGACGGAGCGTGGCCCTCCAAAAGGCCAAAACCGTCCAGCCACAGCGCTGCGTTTTTCTTAGCGCCCTTCGCAGCTTCGCGCGAGACGCTTTGGTTCTTACCCCAGCCCCAACACCTGCTTCATCGTATACCGCCCCGGCTTTTGCCCCGCCAGCCACATCGCCCCCTTGACCGCCCCGTTGGCGAAGATCGCCCGATTGGTGGCGACGTGCCCCAAGGTGATCCGCTCCCCCTCCCCCAAAAACAGCACGTCGTGCTCCCCGGCCACATCGCCGCCGCGCACGGTGGCAAAGCCGATGCTCCCCTCGGGGCGGGGGCCGGTGTGACCGTCGCGCGAACGCACGCTGTTGGTCTCAAGGTTGATCCCCCGCCCCTCGGCGGCGGCTTGACCCAGCGCCAGGGCGGTGCCGCTGGGGGCGTCGACCTTGTGGCGGTGGTGGGCCTCGACGATCTCGATGTCGAAGTCCGCATCTAGGGTGGCGGCCGCTTGGCGCACCAGCTCGACCAACACGTTGACCCCGAGCGAGGTGTTGGCCGCTTGCAGCACCGCGATCTTCTCACCCGCCGCGTCGATCAAGGCATGGTCTTCGGCTGAAAGGCCGGTGGTGCCGATCAACAGTGCCGTGCCGTGGCGGACGGCGGCATCGAGGGAAAGTCGGGTCGATTCGGGCAATGAGAAGTCGATGACCACGTCGCAGACCGCAAACAGCGCCTCCCGGTCGGTCCCGACCGCAATGCCCAGGTTGCCGATCCCGGCCAGGGCGCCCATGTCGCTGCCTAGGGCGGCGTTGCCTTCGTATTCAAGCGCCCCCCCCAGGGTGGCGGTGGGGGTGCGTTGAATGGCGGCGGCGATCAGCCGTCCCATCCGTCCGGCGGCGCCGACAATGCCGATGGTGGTCATGGTTTCTCCCAGAAAATCAGGCGTTTTGAGAAAGTCGTTGGATCCAGCCCTGGTAATCGGCCACCGCCGAGGCGAGCGCCTGTTCTTTTTCGGGGGCGAGAGGCAAGCCGGGGATGTTGGCGATGCCGCCGACATGCCAATGGGGCTGCCATGCCATCTGACAGAGGCTGGCCATCGCTTGCAGCGGACGCAACAACTCCTCGATGGTGTAGCGATTGCGGCCCTGCTCTGCGTAGGTTTCGGCCGGTCCCCCCGAGGTCAGCGCCACCGCGAATTTCTTTCCCATGAGTTTGTCGCCCCCCGGTCCGTAGGCAAAACCGAACCCCAGCACCAGGTCTTGCCAGTGCTTGAAGATGGCGGGGGTCGAGTACCAGTAAAAGGGGGTTTGCAGCACCACGGTGTCATGGGCCACCAGCAACGCCTGCTCGCGGGCCACGTCGATGGCGAAGTCGGGATAGGCCGCCGCCAAGCGGTGCAGTGTCACCCCCGGCAGCCCCGTGATCGCCGCGGCCATTTGCCGGTTGAGCACCGAAGGGGGGAAATCGGGATGGGCGTAGAGGATCAGGGTTTGGGACATGGGCGATCCGGTGGGGGCGGGTGGATGGGGGTGCATGGTGGATGTGCTGCGCATCCACCCTACGACAAGGGACCGAGAGGGGGGTGGATACGCCCAGCGCATCCACCCCCCTCTTGAGCCGCGCCCCTCAAATCTTGTCGAACCAGTTCTTTACCGAGTCCCAAAAACCGCTGCTTTGAGGATGGTGTTCCTGGCCCGAAACGGCGGCGAATTGGCGCAGCAGATCTTTCTGCTGCTCGCTCAGATTCACCGGCACCTCAATCTTGACCCGCACCAGCAAATCGCCGGTGGCCCCCGAGCGGCGATCAAAGATTCCCTTGCCGCGCAGCCGGAACATCCGGCCGTTTTGCGTTCCGGCGGGAATCTTGATCTTGGCCCGTCCCCCCAGGGTGGGGATCTCGGCCTCGGCCCCCAAGGCGGCTTCGGTGAACGAGATGGGGACTTCACACAGCAGGTGGGGCCCCTCCCGGTCGAAGATCGGGTGCTCCTTGAGGTGCAGCACGATGTAGAGATCGCCCGAGGGGGCGCCGTGTAGCCCCGGCTCGCCGTGGCCGCTCAGGCGGATGCGAGTCCCCTCGTCGGCCCCTTTGGGAACCGTGATTTTGAGCTTCTTGGGCCGTCGTAACCGCCCCTGGCCGTGGCAAGTGCTGCAAGGCTCGGGGATGATCGTCCCGGTGCCCTCACACTGCGGGCAGGGGCGGCTGACGGTGAAGAATCCCTGCTGCATGCGGACCTGACCCCGGCCATGGCAGGTGGTGCAGGTGATGGGGGAGGTGCCCGGTTTGGCGCCGCTGCCGTCGCAGACGTCGCAGGCGACGATGGCGGGGATCTCGATCTCGATGGTTTTCCCTTCGGCGATCTCCTCCAGCGCGACCTCAAGGTCGTAGCGCAGGTCGGAACCGGCATTGTGGCTCTGCCGCTGCCCCCCACGACCACCACCTCCGCCACCGAAGATGTCGCCGAAGATGTCGCCAAAGGCGTCGGCAAAACCGCCGAAGTCGCCGGTCGAAAAACCCCCCGGACCCCCCGCGCCGGCGCCGTTCAATCCGGCATGGCCGTACTGATCGTAAACCGCCCGCTTCTGACTGTCGGAGAGGACCTCGTAGGCCTCGTTGATCTCTTTAAATTTGGCCTCGGCCTCGGCATTCCCGGCGTTGCGGTCGGGATGGTGCTCCTTGGCCATCTTGCGGTAGGCCTTCTTGATTTCGGCATCCTGGGCGTTCTTGTGAACCCCAAGGACCTCGTAGTAATCGCGTTTGGACATGGTCCGGGTTGCTCCTGGGCCGGAAGCGCAAACCGCCGCATGACGCGGCGGCGGCTTGGGCGACCTATAAGTCCCATAGGTCTTATAGGTCTTATTGGTCCTATGGGACCGGTGATCGAAGGAATAAGCAATCGCGCCGGGGCGGCGCTCCTACAAAAGAAGCGCCGCCTTCGCCGGCCGATTATTTCTTCTTGTCGTCCTTCACCTCTTCGAACTCGGCGTCGACCACATCGTCGCCCCCCTGGTTGCCAGCAGGTTGCTCGTGCCCGCCGGGGGCGCCGCCCTCTTGCTGTGCCTTGGCGGCGGCCGCTTGGTACAGCGCTTGGGCCGCTTGGGTCAGGGCGTTCATCTTGGCCTCGATGGCGCCTTGATCTTCACCCTCCATCGCGGTTTTGAGTTCGGCAATGGCGGCCTGGATGGGCGCTTTTTGCTCATCAGGTAGGGCGGCTCCCTCCTCTTTGAGCGCCTTTTCGACGGTGTAGACCAGGTTGTCGGCCTGATTGCGGGTTTCGATCATCGCCTTGCGCTTGTGGTCCTCCTCGGCGTGGGCCTCGGCATCTTTGACCATGCGCTCGATCTCGTCTTCGCTCAGGCCCGAGCTTGCGGTAATGCGGATCGACTGCTCCTTGCCGGTCTTCTGATCCTTGGCCGAGACGTGGACGATGCCGTTGGCGTCGATGTCGAAGGTGACCTCGATCTGGGGCATGCCGCGCGGGGCGGGCTCGATTCCCATCAGGTCGAAGCGGCCCAGCAGCTTGTTGTCGCGGGCCATTTCGCGCTCGCCCTGGAAGACTTGAATCGTCACCGCGTTCTGGTTGTCTTCGGCGGTCGAGAAGGTCTGGCTCTTCTTGCTCGGGATGGTGGTGTTGCGCTCGATGATCTTGGTGAAGACCCCACCCAAGGTCTCGATCCCCAGCGACAGTGGGGTGACGTCGAGCAGCAGCACGTCTTTCACATCGCCGGTGAGCACACCGCCCTGAATCGCGGCGCCGATGGCGACCACCTCGTCGGGGTTCACCCCGCGGTGGGGCTCCTTGCCGAAGTGGTTCTTCACCCGCTCCTGCACCTTGGGCATACGGGTCATGCCGCCGACCAGCACCACCTCGTCGATGTCGGAGGCTTTGACCTCACCATCCTTCATCGCCTTGTTGCAGGGTTCGATGGTGCGGTTGATGAGGTCTTCAACCAGCTGCTCCAACTTGGCCCGGGTCAGCTTCATGTTCAGATGCTTGGGGCCGGTGGCGTCGGCGGTGATGAAGGGGAGGTTGATGTCGGTCTGCTGCGAGCTCGAAAGCTCTTTCTTGGCGTTCTCGGCCGCTTCGCGCAGGCGCTGCAATGCCATGCGGTCGGCCCGCAGATCGATGCCGTTCTCTTTCTTGAATTCGTCGGCCAGGTAGGCCAGAACCCGCTCGTCGAAGTCCTCGCCGCCCAAGAAGGTGTCGCCGTTGGTCGCTTGAACCTCGATCACCCCGTCGCCGATCTCCAGCACCGAGATGTCGAAGGTGCCGCCGCCCAGGTCGTAGACCGCAATCTTCTCGTCGCTCTTCTTGTCGAGGCCGTAGGCCAGCGATGCGGCGGTTGGCTCGTTGATGATCCGCTTCACATCGAGACCGGCGATGCGCCCGGCGTCCTTGGTCGCCTGACGCTGGGCGTCGTTGAAGTAGGCGGGCACGGTAATCACCGCCTCGGTGACCGTCTCGCCCAGGTAGGTCTCGGCATCCTTCTTCAGCTTGGCCAGGATCTTGGCCGAGATCTCGGCGGGGGCGTATTTCTTGCCCGACACCTCGACCCAGGCATCGCCGTTGTCGGCGGCCACGATGTGGTAGGGGACGTGGTCCTTCATCTTTTGCACGGCCGGATCGTCGAAGCGGCGACCGATCAGACGTTTGACCGCAAAGATGGTGTTTTCGGGGTTGGTCACCGCTTGCCGCTTGGCCAGCTCGCCGACCAGCACCTCGCCGTCGCCAGAAAACCCGACGATGGAGGGGGTGGTGTTACGACCTTCGGCGTTGGGGATGACCTTGGTGTCTTTCCCCTCCATGACGGCCACGCAGGAGTTGGTGGTGCCCAGATCGATGCCGATGATTTTGCCCATGGTGTGCGCTCCTTAAAGAAACGAAAAACGTTGGTTTTGACGTAGGTTGACTTATTCGGTGGCTGCCGGTTGCGGTCCCAAAGAGACCATCACCATCGCCGGACGCAGGATCCGGGTGTTGATGCGGTAGCCGGGGGCCATTTGGACGGCGACGAACCCCTGGGCGATCTCTTCGCTGTGGCTCTGCCCGACCGCTTGATGCTCGCGAGGATCGAAGGGTTTACCCGCCGCCTCGATCCGCTCGACGCCGTGCCGTCCCAGAATCTGCAAGAACTGCTGCAAGGTCAGATCAACCCCCTCGCGGATCGGTTTGACCGCCTCGTCGTCGCCGGCGTGGTTGAGCGCCAATTCTAAATGGTCGATCACGCTGAGCACGTCGCCGGCGAATTTTTCGACCGCGTACCGTTGGGTCTCTTCTTTTTCGCGGGCGACGCGGCGACGCAGGTTTTCCATCTCGGCCAGGGTGCGCAGCACCCGTTCCTCTTGCTCTTTGATCTGGGCCTGAAGCTGGGCGACCTCGTCCACGGGGGGTGCCTCCTCCTGGGCTGTGGTGACCTCCGGGGTTTGCGCCTCGGCGGCGGTGTCTTCCTGGCGTGGGCTCTCGTGTTCGGCGGTCATGCGTTCCTCGTTCATGTCGGATGGGTGAAAAATGGCGGCGGCCGGGGGTTGGGCGGGGAGGACCCGACCGCCGCGCCAAGGTTAAGTAGGGCGTAGCGGGTGGGCGTCAAGGCTTACGCGTCGTCCCCGACTCCCCCCCTTGGATTTGAGTCATAAAGGCCCCCAGCAGCTTGGCGGTGGCATCGACGATGGGGACCACCCTCGGGAAGTCGAGCCGCGCCGGACCGATCACCGCCACCGCCCCCATCACCTTGCCCTGCACCGAGTAGGGGGCGCAGATGGCCGAGATGCCCAGCGATTCGGCCACCGGGTGCTCCCGACCGATGAAGATCTTCACCCCCGGCGCAACGATGGCGTCCTCAAGCAGGCTGGCCAGACGGCGGCGATCCTCGATGGCCCCCAGCAAGCTGCGCAGCCGGGCCGGGTCGCTCAATTCGGGGTATTCCAAAAGCTGGCTGCTCCCCTCCAAGAAGAGCCCCCGCTCATGGTCGGAAATCCCGATCAGTGCCTCGGTCAGATCGTCGATCCGCTGTTTGTCGGCGCTGAGCTCTAGCAATAGCTCTTGGCGAATCTCAATCAGGGTGCGGCCCGAAAAGCGCTCGTTCAGGCGGCGGGCCATGGTGTCGAGATCGCTCTGACTCCATCCCTCCCGGTTGATGAGCATTCGGTTCTCGACCAGCCCCGAGCGGCTCACCAGCACCATCAGCAGTCGCTCGGAGGACAGCCGCACAAATTCGAGCTGATGAAAGACCCGGTCGTCACTGCGGGGGGCCGAGACGATGCTTGCGCCGCCCGAAAGGGCCGAAAGCTGCCGACCGACCTCTCCCATCGATTCCTGCACGTTCCAGCCGAAATGGCCCAGCGCCTGTTGCAACCGAGTGAGCTGGGTTTCGGCGACCGGGGTCAGGGTCATCAGGGAGTCGACGAAATAGCGCAGCCCCAGATCGGTGGGGATGCGCCCGGCCGAGGTGTGGGGCGCGGCCAGCAATCCGATCGCTTCAAGATCGGACATGACGTTGCGGATCGAGGCGGGTGAAAGCCCCAGCCCCCCCGGCGCGCGGGAGAGGGTGCGCGATCCGACCGGTTGGCCGGTCTGGATGTGCTCCTCGACGACCGCATGCAGGATCGCCTCTTGCCGGGGATTAAGCACTGCCATGAAGCCGGTTTTCCTCGATAAATATTGATGTTTTTCTGCCAGGGGCGCCGAATGTTAGCACTTCAAAGGCAAGAGTGCCGATTTTCGTGGCGGCAGGGTGGGCACCCCTATTGTTGGTCGTTTCGGCATTGCTCCGTTGCAGGGTACACTGGGCCACCATCCGACTTTTCAAGGGGTTTTTATGTCCACCACCCATTTCGGTTTTCGCGAAGTTCCGGTCCAAGAAAAGGTCGACCATGTCCGCAAGGTCTTTGAATCGGTCGCCCCCAAATACGATCTGATGAACGACCTGATGAGCGGCGGGGTGCACCGGCTCTGGAAACGCTACACCGTGGCCCGCGCCCGCTTTCCCAAAGGGGGGATCGCCCTCGATGTCGGGGGGGGGACCGGCGATTTGGCCCTGCTGTTGCGGGCCAAGGGGGGGGATCATGCCAAGGTGGTGGTCTACGACATCAACCACGAGATGCTCAAAGTGGGGCGCGACCGGGTGGTCGACAAGGGGCACCTGCACGACATCGAGTTCTGCCAGGGGGACGCCGAAACCATCGCCCTGCCCGACGATAGCTTCGATGTGGTCACCATCGGTTTTTGCCTGCGCAACGTCACCACCCCGCTCAACGCCCTGAAAGAGATGCACCGGGTGCTCAAGCCGGGGGGGCAGTTCCTCTGTTTAGAGTTCTCTAAGCCGGTCCTGCCGGTGCTCGACAAGCTCTACGATCTGTACTCCTTCAACGCCATCCCCAAAATCGGGGAGCTCATCACCGGCGACCGCGATTCCTACCAGTACCTGGTCGAGTCGATCCGCCGCTTCCCCCCCCAGGCCGAATTGGGGGCGATGATGGAACAGGCCGGTTTCTTCCACGTCACCTGGGAAAACCTGACCGGTGGCGTGGCCGCCCTTCATGTGGGCTATAAGATCTAAGAATCGGGATTCCCCATGCTGATTAACCCCCTGGCCGTCCCCTTCACCCTGATGCCCCCCACCGCTCAGGCGTTGATGCTCGGCACCGTGCTGCGGTTGCTGCGGCAAAAACAGCCCCAGCTCTTCAACGGCTTCGACGCCATGGCCGGAACCAGCATGTTGGTCCGCTTCACCGATCTAGACCGTCACCTCTTCATCGTCTTCGAGACCGGCGCCATTGGGGTCCACCCCGAGGGCAATCGCCCCGCCGACATCGTGCTGTCGGGGAGCATGGACGCCCTGCTGACGATGGCGATGGGGGGCGATCCCGAGGCGATGCTGCTGGCGGGAAAAATCAAGCTGGAGGGGCCGACCGACCTTTCGATCACCCTTAAAAAGACCTTCGAGGCGGTGAATCCCGACTGGGAGGCGCTGCTCGGCCCCATGCTCACCCGCACCGTGGTGCGCCGCCTGCTGGCCATCGTGGGCAGGGTGCGCCAAGAGGTCGCCAAGATTGACGTTGCCGCCGAGACGAAAATCCGCACCCACTTGGAGCGCATCGCCGCCACCCGCGGCGAGGTCGAAACCTGGCGGATCGAGGTGATGACCCTGCTGCCCAAGGTCGACCACCTCGACCGGCGATTGGCCGAACTGGAGCGGCAATCGGGTGGCCGAAAGGTGGCGCCGTGAGGCCGCATGCCAGCCCCTTCGCCCCTGAGAGGGGTCAAATCGTGAGGTTCGGGGGCTAAGATGTTCCACACCCTGCGCATCATGCTGCGGCTGTTGCAGATCACCCGGGTGTTGGTGGCCCACGGTTTGGACGAGCTGGCCGACCGCATCCACCTGTTCCGCCTCTACGTCTGGATCGTCCGCCCCCTGCGCCGCAGCAAACCGCAAGCAACCTCCCCTGCCCGCTTTGTGCAGGCGCTGCTCGACCTGGGGCCAACCTTCATCAAGCTGGGGCAGGCCCTTTCGACCCGCGCCGACATGCTTCCCGAGGATTGGGTGGGGGAGCTTTCCCGCCTGCAGGACGAGGTCCCCCCCGAACCCTTCAAGTCGATCCGACCCATCCTCGAAGAGGATCTCCACGCCCCGCTTGAAGAGGTGTTCCCCACCTTCGAGCAGACCGCCGCCGCCTCGGCCTCCATCGCCCAGGTTCACCGCGCCGTCACCCGCGATGGGCGGGAGGTGGCGGTCAAGGTGCGTCGACCCAAGGTGGTGGCCCAGTTCAAGGCCGACATCGAGGTGATGGAGGTGATCGCCCGGCTGATCGACCGCTACTGGATCGAGGCCCGCCGCTTCCGCCCCATGGATGTGGTGGCCGAGTTCGAGCGCACCTCGATGAGCGAGATCGACCTGATGCGCGAGGCGGCTCATGCCTCAAGGTTGGCCGAGCGCTTTCGGGACGATCCCGATTTTCGGGTGCCCCAGGTTTATTGGGATTTGTGCTCCAGCCGGGTGCTGGTGCTCGAATGGATGGGGGGGATCATCCCCATCGACGAGACCGAGCGGATCAAGGCGGCGGGGATCGACGTCCACCGTTTGTCGCAGATCGCCACCGAGGTCTTCTTTAAGCAGGTCTTTCGCGACGGCTTTTTTCATGCCGACATGCACGCCGGCAACGTTTTCGTCGACGCCGCCGGACGGGTGGTGGCGCTCGATTTCGGTATCGTCGGCACGGTCGACGAGGCGACCCGGCGCAACCTGGCCGGGATGCTCACCGCCCTGGTGCGCAAGGACTACCACAAAGCGGCGGTCCTGCATTTAGAGGCGGGGTTCATCGACGAGACGGTCAACATCGTTGAATTCGAGCAGGCGCTGCGGGCCATCGCCGAGCCGATTTTCGACAAGCCTTTGAGGGAGATCTCCATCGGCGATTTGCTGCAACGGATGCTACGCACCACCCATGCCTTCCATATGCAGCTTCAGCCGCAACTGATTTTGCTGCAAAAGACGATGGTGGCGGTCGAGGGGCTCGGACGCAGGCTCGACCCCGACCTCAATGTCTGGGAGGTCGCCCGCCCCTGGGCCGAACGCTGGATGGCCGAGCAGATGGCCCCCAAAAAGCTGGCCGAAAAGGGGTTCGAAAAGGGGGAGGCGGCGCTCAAGGCGCTGGTCGATTTGCCCGAAACCCTGCATTCCCTGGGACGGGCGGCGCTGCACGGCAAAATCGTCGCCACCAATCGCATCCCCGAGCTCCTTCCCATCCGTCGCTCCATCGACCGGGCGGGGCAGGGGGTGGTGACGGTGATCGCCTCCACCGCCTTGCTGGTGGGGGGGGCGCAGCAGGAGGCGACCTTCCTGGGGCAACACTGGATGGTCTGGATGGGTTTGGGGGGTCTGGTCGTGGCGCTGTGGATTGTCTTCAGGCCCGGCGCCCTGTTTTTGGAACGAGAGGATTAACCGCGTGAAGCATGTACAACGGGTGGCTTTTTTTCTGTTGTTGGCGCTGTGGCTGCCCTTAAGCGCTCAGGCCTTCGAGATTTTCGCCCCGACCCTAAGCCCCGGTGGGTTGATTCCCGAGGAGTACACCTGCGAGGGGATGGATCGATCCCCCCCCATCGGCTGGAAGGACCTGCCCGAGGGGACTGGATCGCTGGTGTTGGTGATGGAGGATCTCGATGCTCCCCAAGGGGCGTTCGTCCACTGGATCATCTACGGCATGCTCCCCAGCCAACCGGCGCTCGAAAAGGGGGTGGTGCAGATCCCCAGCCTTGAGGGGTATGTGCGCCAGGGGCCCAACGACTTCAACCGCATCGGCTACAACGGCCCCTGCCCCCCCAAGGGGGATGCTCCCCATCACTACCGTTTGAGGTTGCTGGCGCTCGACTTCGAGCTCAAGAGCCCCCCCAAGGTCGACTGGCCCGGCATTCAGCGGGCGATGGCCGGGGGGGTGATCGGCGAGGCGACCTTAGAGGTCCGTTTCGGTCGGTAAGCGGTCGTTTCCCCTTTCTTTGCGGCCATTTTAGGAGCGCCCCATGCCGATGGAATTGTTCGATCCGCTCCACCTGTTGATCCTGGGCGACCCCCGTTTCGGCAAGGTATGGACCGAGTGTTTTCAAGAGGCGGCGGGGGGGTATCTGTTTGTCGTCCACGTCACCAAGGGGGCAGAGGGGCTGCGTTGCCTGAACGAGGTCGAGATCGATCTGATTGTTCTGCCCGACCACAACGAGGCCAAACTGGGGCTGGCCCCTTTGCGGATTCAGGCCGAAAAGCGGGCGATCCCGGTGGTGACGGCGGGGGAGGCCACCCCCGATCCCAAGAAGTGGATCCCCACCGGCTCGATGGATGTGATCGGACGGGAGGACAGCTCTCCGGCGGTGCTGGGGCGGGTGCTGCGCGGGGCGCTGGCGCTGCGCCGTGCCCGCAAAAACCTGCGTCGGTGCGGCTCGCGTTACCAAGCGGTGCTCGACAACACCGCCAGCGGCTTGATCGCCCTGACCGGGGGTGGGGCCATTGAGGCGATGAACCCGGCCGCCGCCAAGATGTTCGAGGTCGACCCCGAGACGGTGATTGGCGAGGCGATTGGGGTGTTGATCCCCGGATTTAGCGCCGCCGTGGCCAAGGGTCTGCCCAAGAAGGATCCCTCCAAGCAGTTGAGGGGTGAGGTCGAGATGGAGGGGCTGCGCCGCGACGACATTCCCTTTCCGCTCGATGTGTCGATCCGCGAAATCAAGTTCGACGGCGAGAAATCGCGGCTGCTCATCCTGGGTGATTTAAGCGAGCGCAATAAAGCCCGAGAGGTGGCGCAAAAGCGGGATCAGCAGTTGCAACTGCTCTGGAATGCGGTCGAGCAGTCGGCCGACGCGGTCATCATCACCGATCCCGATGCCATCATTGAATACGTCAACCCCGCCTTCACCCGCAACACCGGCTACAGCTCCGACGAGGCGGTGGGGCAAAACCCCAACATTTTGCAAAGCGGCTACCACCCCAAAAGCTTTTATGAGTCGATGTGGGCAACCCTGCGCCGGGGTGAGATCTGGCGGGGGATTTTCACCAATCGGCGCAGGGATGGCTCCCTCTACCGGGAAGAGGCGGTGATCTCCCCAGTGCGCGATGAACTGGGGCGCATCCACCACTTTGTTGCCCAAAAGCACGATTTGTCGGAACGCGAGGTGCTCGAAGCGCAGTTGATGCAGGCGCAAAAGATGGAAACGGTCGGGCTGCTGGCGGGGGGGATCGCCCACGACTTCAACAATCTGCTCACCGGGGTTTTCGGCTTCACCGAGCTTTTGCTGATGAGCGATAGCCTGGGCGAGCAGGAGCGGGAATGGGCCAAGCGCATCATGGAGATGGGGGAGCGGGGCAGCGCCCTGGTGACTCAGCTGCTTTCGTTCAGTCGCAAGACCCCCAAGACGGTGGCGATCTTCGATTTGGCCGAGACGGTGAAGGTGACCGGCGCCCTGCTCCAGGGGACGCTCCTCGAAACGGTAGAGCTTGTCGTTGCCACACCCGGCGACCCGGTTTGGGTTCAAGGCGACCCCAATCAAATCCACCAGGTATTGCTCAACCTGGCGGTCAATGCCAACGACGCCATGCCCAAGGGGGGGCGGCTCGAAATCCGGCTCGATCGCCGGGGGGCGGGCTGGGCTCGCCTACGGGTGATCGACAACGGAGAGGGGATCCCTCAGCAACACCTGGGGCAGCTCTTCGACCCCTTCTTCACCACCAAGGCGCCCGGTAAAGGGACGGGGCTGGGGCTCTCGGTCACCTACGGCATCATCCAGGCGCACGGCGGTACCATCGAGGTGAGCAGTCAGGTGGGACGGGGGACCGCCTTTTCGATCCTGCTGCCGGAGCGCAACGCCAAACATTTGGTGCCCGAAAGCCAAGACACCAGCCATCCCCTGACCGCCCCACCCTCGGGTAACGGGGAGGTGATCCTGTTGGTCGACGACGATCCGGCGGTGGTCGAGGTCGGCAAGGCCTTCTTGGTGCGGCTCGGCTACCGGGTGGTGGGGGCGAACAGTGTGCGCGAGGCCTGGGCCTACATGCGCCACAACCCCACCGGAATCCACCTGGTGGTCTGCGACCTCATCATGCCCAGGGAGGGGGGCAAGGTGTTGCTCGACCATCTGCGGTCGGACCACAGCACGGTGCCGATCCTCTTCATTTCGGGCTCGGAGGGGGCGAGGGAGCAAGAGGAGGCGATCAAGGCGGTGGCCGACCAACCTGTCTTCCTCAAGCCCCTCGATTGGCACACCTTGGCGGTTAAGGTGGGGCAGATATTGGGGCACGAAGCGTAGGGTTCCATGCGCCAAACGTTTACCGTCGCCACCCCGAGCCATGCGGCCTTGGTCCCCATCGACCGGGAGGTTCAGTCGGCCATCGACGCCTTGGGTCTGCGCGACGGGGTGCTGCACCTGTTCACCCTGCACACCACCTGCGCTTTGCTCATCAACGAAAACGCCGATCCCGACGTGGTGGGCGATGTGCTGCGGCGCTTGGAGACGATGGTGCCGTGGCAGGTGGCGGGGGATCGGCACGGGGAGGGGAATTCGGCGGCCCATGTGAAGAGCCTGCTGATCGGTCCCGACCTGACGCTTCCGGTGCAAGACGGGCAACCGCTGTTGGGGACGTGGCAGGGGGTGTTTCTGGCCGAGTTCGACGGGCCGAGGCGGCGCACGGTGGTGGCGACGGCGCTACGAGCATAAAAACGGGGGGCGGGAGCCCCCGTTCACAACATGAGACGTTTCACTTTCGGCTTACTTCCAGGTCAACGTCATCCCGGCAAAACTTACGTCGTTACTGAGTTTGTTCCACTCTAGCCCGAGCAAGACGTTGCGGCTGATTTCAACGTCGAGGCCACCGCCATAGGCAAGGTTGGCGGTATGATTCCAGGTCGTCCCGGTCGGCGTCTTGGTCCACACCGAACCGCCCCCCAACTTGAGCTTGGGGTGTATGACCCCCATGTGGGCCCAGAAGACCAGCGAGCCGGTCAAAACCCGGCTGCGATCCTTGCCCGTTGTTCCCAACGAGCCGTCCAGGTAGCTCACCTCGTAACCGAGGTTGCTCCCGACCACCCCGCCCCAAGCGATGCCGGGGGCGATGGCGGTCCCCCCTGTGGCGGCGCTGCTGTGCAACCCCCCCGCCTTCACAGCCAAGGTTGTATCGGCGGCATACGCCGACGATCCCATCATCAAGACAACCGCTACCATCAATCGCATCGTCATCCGCATATCGACCCGTGACCTCGCAGCTCTTATAAGTCATGAGAATTCTGCCATTTTATAACGCCGAGCATTGTACGGGAAAACCGCCCCAAACTTGCGATTTTCATGGCGGTATCGCCGGTTGACATCATCCGCAAGCGGTCGAAGATGGTAATGCGGTCCCCGAAGGAGTCTTCCACTGGCAACAACGAAGAGGGGGTTGGAGATGGGTGCGAAGCAGACGGTCTACCAAGCGATGCGTCAGGCCGGGTTCTCCCGGCGCGATTTCCTCAAGTTCTGCACCGTCACCGCCGCCATGATGGGGTTGAGTCCCGCCCTCTACGGCAAGGTGGCCCAGGCGCTCGAAACCCGGCGACGACCCTCGCTGATCTGGCTCCCCTTTCAAGAATGCACCGGCTGCACCGAGTCGCTGACCCGCACCAACTCCCCCGCCATCGGCGACCTCGTCCTCGACCACATCTCGCTGGACTACTCCGAAACCCTGCAAGCCGCCTCCGGACACCAGGCCGAGCAGGCCCGGGCCGCCGCGATGAAAGAGAACTGGGGGCAGTACATCCTGGCCATCGACGGCTCGGTCTCGACCGCCGATGGGGGGATTCACACCGTTCTGGCGGGGCGGACCGCGCTCGACATTCTTAAAGAGGCGGCCGAGGGGGCGGCGGCGGTGGTGGCCATTGGATCGTGCGCCTCCTTCGGCGGTCTGCCCGCCGCGAGCCCCAATCCCACCAACGCCAAGGCGATCTCCGAGCTCATCGGCAAGCCGGTCATCAACGTCCCCGGCTGCCCCCCCATCGGCGACGTCATCACCGGGGTGGTCACCTACGTGCTCACCTTCGGCAAACTCCCCGAACTCGACGATCTGAACCGCCCCACCGCCTTTTACGGCCAGCGCATCCACGACCGCTGCTACCGCCGCCCCTTTTACGACAAGGGGCTGTTCGCCCGCGGCTTCGACGACGCCGGGGCCAAGGCGGGCCACTGCCTGTTTCAGATGGGGTGCAAGGGGCCGGTCACCTACAACGCCTGCGCCACCATGAAGTGGAATCAAGGGACCAGCTGGCCGGTGCAGTCGGGCCACGGCTGCCTGGGCTGCTCGGAGCCCAACTTCTGGGACAACGGCTCCTTCTATGCGGCGCTCTCCACCGGAACCGACTCCACCTTCAAGGGGATCGGCATCGCTGCTGCGGCGGCGGCTGGTGTGGCGGCGGGGGCGGCGATGGCGTTTCAGGCCCGGGCAGCTCGGAATAAAGCCCAGAAAGGGGAATAACCATGGACCTGCTCGAATGGGTGCGGGGGCCGTGGCTGACCTGGTCTTTCGCCATCTTCATCGTCGGACTGATCGGACGGCTCGCCTTCCTTTACTTCATCGGCCACGGGGTTGACCGTGTCCCCCCCAAAGGCAACCCCACCTGGGGAGGGACGCGCCACCTGGTCGCCGCCTCGCTTTACCACCTGCCCAACCTGCGCCGCACCCAGTTCACCTACGGCAGCGCGGCGCTGTTCCACCTGGGGCTGCTGGTCATCGTCTTCTTCTTCGGCCCCCACCTGCTGTTCATCCACGACCTGACCGGCCTGTTCTGGCCCGCCCTGCCGGCCCCGGTGATCGATGGGGTGGCGGTGGTGACGATGGTGACGTTGCTGGCGGTCCTCTTTCACCGCCTGACCACCCCGGTGCTGCGGCTGATGAGCGACACCAACGACTACATCGCCTGGTTGCTCACCTTTTTGCCGATCCTCACCGGCTACCTGACGATCCACAACCTGACCCCCAACTACCCGCTGACCCTTGCGATCCACATCATGAGCTTCGAACTGCTGCTGGTGCTGCTCCCCTTCACCAAGCTGGCCCATACCGGGTTGATCTTTGTTTCGCGGTTTTTGACGGGATACGAAATGGGGAAACGGGGCGTGGGGGTGCGTCATGGCTGATTCGGTCACCACGGCCATGAACACCGCCCTGAGCAAGGTCGGTTCGAAGGCGGCCACCTACTTGAGCGCCTGCGTCCACTGCGGGGTCTGCGCCACCGCCTGCCACTACGCACAAGGCAGCGGGGAGGCCAAACACATCCCCATCTGGAAGGCCGAACTGCTCAAGCGGCAGTACAAGCGGCGCTACACCTGGCTGGGCAAACTGCGCGGCGCCCTGGGGCTGATCCCCAAAACCACCCCCGAAATGCTCGAAGAATGGAGCGAGTTGGTCTTCGACACCTGTTCGATGTGCGGCCGCTGTTCGGTCGTCTGCCCCATGGGGATCGACATTCCGATGCTGATCCGCGCCATGCGCGAGGGGCTGACCGCCGCCGGGATTGTCCCCGAGGGGCTCAAAGAGGCGACCGACCGCGCTTTGGAAACCGGATCCCCCCTGGGCGCCACCCCCGAGGTCTTCGCCGAGCGGGTGGCGTGGATGGGCGACGAATGGGAGCAGGCGATCCCGGTCGACCAAGAGGGGGCCGAGTACCTGGTGCTCTTTTCTTCCATCGAAATCATGAAGTACCCCAACGCCATCGGGGCGACCGCCAAAATCCTGAACGCGGCGGGACTCAGCTGGACGGTGCATTCGAAGAATTTCGAGGGGACCAACTTCGGCTACCTGCAAGGCAGCTCCCCCAAGGCGGCCAAGATGTTGAATCGGGTGGTCGAGGCGGCCGAGCAGCTCAAGGTGAAGAAGGTGGTCAGCCCCGAGTGCGGCCACGCCTACGGGGCGCTGCGCTGGGAGGCGCAAAATCTCTTGGCCCGCGACCTGCCCTTCACCGTGGTGCAGATTGCCGAGCTGATCGATGTTCTTTTGAGTGAGGGCAAGATCCGGGTAAATCGGGAGGCGAAGGGGGGCAAAGCCACCTACCACGACCCCTGCCAAATCGGACGGCGCGGCGGGCTGTTCGAAGAGCCGCGCCGGGTGCTGCACGCCATCGTCCCCGACGCCAATTTCAGCGAGATGACCGAGAACCGAATGGACAACTGGTGCTGCGGCGGGGGCGGCGGAGTGATCTCGATCCCCCGCGCCGACGAGCTGCGTTTGAAGTCGTTCGGCATGAAAAAGGGGCAGATCGAACAGGTGGGGGCGCAGCGGGTGGTTTCGACCTGCTCGAATTGCCGCCTCGCCTTCGACAGCGCCTTTGAGCACTACGGGATGAAGACCGAGTTTGTGAGTTTGGTGGAGTTGGTGGCGGGGAATTTGGAGAAATAACCTCATCCTATTGAACCAACATACAACTCAAACCTTCAACTAAATTGGATTTTTATGGCGTATCGGTATATAATTAATATACCTGAAAGCGAAATCGACAAGCCTATCTATCGAATCATGTCAGAAAGAAGGCTTTTTGAATGCCTAACAAACAAAGAACTGGTTCTTGTACATCCGAGCAAATGGGATGATCCATTTGAGAATTACTTATTATCCTCAGAGGTAATTGATTCTAGTACCGGTGAGATTGGAACTCTGGAACCTATGCGGGACAAGGTTTACGGCCTGTGCTGGACCCAGCATCGGGACACTGATGCTATGTGGCGCATTTACTCTAGCAATAAAGATGGCGCAAGAGTCAAAACGACTCCGCGCAAACTTCTAGAGGCACTAATAAATGGTGGGGGGGGATTTGCCGACATAACTTGCTTTATCGGTAAAGTTCAATACAAAACCCTAAAAGAACTAATAGCCACGCTAACAAAAATTGATTTATTTTCATCAAATGGATCAGGACTTGCAGAATCATTATTAGTAACTATTCAGCCCCTCCCATCCCCCCGGTTTTTCCCTACGGGTTTTCTTTCATAAAGAGGGGTTGGTTACCTTCGAAGAGGAGGGTCAGGGCTGGGGTGGGACCGATGCCGTGTTTGCGGCAGGT
>Ga0210006_1000076_pt1 | contig 79452 bp, 75 predicted proteins | sample CryGey02umfilter_2_FD_185452 | JGI IMG/M metagenome (GOLD analysis project Ga0210006, IMG submission 185452) | Groundwater microbial communities from aquifer in Utah, USA - Crystal Geyser 4/10/14 0.2 um filter (SPAdes) (version 3) | ecosystem: Environmental > Aquatic > Deep subsurface >... | reverse complement strand
CAATCCTGCAAAATTAACCGAACCCTCTGCTCGGGTTCAAAACCATTTTCTGATATTTTAAAAAATAACAGAAGTTATTTTTTAAAATATCGGAGAGAGAGGGATTCGAACCCTCGGTACGCTTTGAGGCGTACACACACTTTCCAGGCGTGCTCTTTAAGCCACTCAGACATCTCTCCTGTTCAGCACGCACTTCGCATGTTGTTCGTCTTTTTTGATCGAAGGCGACAAGAGTAAACCACTTGTGTTTATTTTGTAAAGCAGTTGATGGGATTTGCAGCGTAAACATTGCCCTCGATGATGAAAATCAGGTGAGGGGGTAATCACAAACTGTTACACAGCGAGCGTTCTTTTTGCTGCTGTCGCTGTTTCTGTTTCGGGATCATAGTCTAGTGAAGTGGTGGGTATATGGAGTTCAGAAAGCACTGTTTCAAAGCACCTCATATCGTCTTCGGCGCTTGTGTTTTCTTGCCCATTCATAATTGTATTTCTAGCTTCTAATAATGATTCCTGAAATGCAATAGTACCTTTTAGTGCTTCCCTCCAAGCTTTTAGGGCATCTAAAGTTGCTGTTGCTGTTATTTTTTCTGATAAAGCAGGATATTTTTTTGTCAGCAAATGAATTGTTTTGGCTGTAATCGCTGCTTTTATTTCTTCTGGTAATTCTGCTTGAACAGGTTGCTGACTGGGTCTTGCAGTAAACATAGCAGCTTGATTGCTTGAAGTTGCTGTCGCATTTTTTGGTGTAACACGCTTTGATAACCGTGCTGATGCTGTTTTTTTTAGTAACTGAATATACTCATCGAATTTCGCATGTACTCCTTGAGCATATCCATCCGCCTCTAAATCTGATTCAAATTTCTGGAATAGTGCGGGCGTTAACACCCCGGGATTTTTTGCTAGCATATCTTGAAAATCAGCAGTTATTTTCATTCTTACAGACATGGCTGCTTGATAGCTTGGTGGAGGAGGTGCTAAAGGTTCTGCTGTTATTGGTGCTATTTCCTCAAGCAACTCTGCTATTACTGTGCCCATGACAGGCAATTCTGTTGATATTGTGCCTGTGACAGGGCACGCTACTGTACCAACAGGTAATGCGGCTGCTGCTAAAAACTGATTTACCAACAATCGAGTTTGTGTTGGTGCGTTAGGCGCATGGAATGACGAAGTATGATGATCAATCAACCTGCCTAATAAAGTATCTGTGGCGCACATCGCAGCAAGTGCTGGATCGTCTTTTTTTTCTGTTAGAAAATCAGTAAGTGGGCGTCGCAAGATCTCCTTATAGAATAAAATTTCCTCTAGCATGTCTTTATCTAACTCAATGTTACCCAAGCGAACTAGTAATTTTAAAATTAATGTTTTTGCTCCCAAGGCGTTACCATTAACATTAATGTCGCTCTCTAATAGTTGCATGAATTTTTGAAAGGGTGTTACGGTACTTTTTTGCCACCAACGCACGCGTGTTTTTACGCTCATCATCCCTTTGATTTGCTCCGCATCGCATTTCTCAAGTAGTTCCTCTATTATTTTTTGAATGGATAGAAAATTTTCCCCACCCCCTTTTTTAATGCTAGGGTGTAATGTAGCCATTAGCCAATAACAGGGGGTGGTGTCTTTCCAATCATTGGGTGCTGTTACGGTTGCGCTCATCATGGCGCTGATTTGCTGTGCGTTGCATTTTTTAAACAGTTCTTTGATCGTTTTTTGAATGGCTAAAAAGGTACTGGTATTATTTTGTTTAATGGCGTTAAATAATGCACCCATTAAAAGATAGCAAAGCGTGGTGCCCGTGTAATTACCTTCCGTTAGGGTGGCGCTCATTATGCTGCTGATCTGTTGTGCGTTACATTGTTCAAATATTTCGTTGATGATATCGGCGGTTGCTTTAGCAGTTTCAAGATTCTTCCCTCCCACGGCGGAGCTCAATATATTCACTAGAAGATAACAAGCGTCGTTGAGCATTTCCCAATCAAGATCTTGTATTGTCTTAAACTTCGGTTTGATACTGTCTAATTGTTCAACTCTACGCATCATTTTCACCTAAAAAAACATTTGCTATTGTATCTTTAAGATAAATATATCGCATGAACATTAAGTAAATATGAATAGCGGAACGAAAGACATCGACTGGTTGAGAAATGGTTATTTAAATCAAAAAAAGATTAGGTGCTTATGCTTGAAGCACTATTTTTTCCAGTATATTCTCATATAAATCAGTGAGTTTTTCTAAATCAGTTAGGTTGGTATGTTCATTGACATGATGAATGCTGTCATTAAGTAGTCCTAACTCCACAATTTCAGCGCCAGTTGTTGCAATAAAACGACCATCTGATGTGCCGCCTGTGGTGTTGGGTTCTGTTGTAATGTGACAGATGTCTAAAATGGCGTCACGGCAAGCTTGTGTTAACGCGCCTGGCTTGCTGTGAAAAGGGTTGCTTAAATGGCGCCATTGAATATCGTAGTTGAGCTGATGTGCTTCGAATACTTGTTCAACTTGTTTTTGCAGTGATTCCGCTGTACTTGCAGGTGAGTAACGAAAGTTAAATCGTGCGGTGAGTGATCCTGGAATAATATTATTTGCGCCTGTGTCTGCATTAATATTATAAATTTGAAAACTGGTGGGTGAAAACAAATCGCTGGCTTGATCCCATTCTATTTTTGTTAAATGGTCTAATGCTTGAAAGCTGCGATGAATGGGGTTGATTGCTAAATGGGGATACGCAATGTGACCTTGTTTTCCGTGTACAGTCAGTTGACCGTGCAGTGATCCACGTCGTCCTACTTTGATTACGTCCCCTAATTTTTTATTGCTGGTTGCTTCACCGATTAAACAGTAATCCAGTTTGATTTTATTGTTTTGTAAGTAATCCACTATTTTAATTGTGCCATCGATGCCTGCGCCTTCTTCATCACTGGTGATTAAAAATCCTATTTTTCCAGGATGATTAGGGTTTTTTAAAATAAATCGTTCTGTTGCAACAATCATTGCAGCCAGTGCGCTTTTCATATCAGCAGCGCCACGGCCAAATAATTTTTTATCGCGAATAGTGGCTTCAAAAGGTGGGGAGTGCCATTCTGCTAAATCACCAGGCGGTACAACATCAGTGTGACCAGAAAAACAAAATAAATGTTGATGGTCATTTCCATGCGTAGCAAAAAAATTACTGACATTGTTGGAATGTAACTCAGTAATCGTAAACCCCATTTTTTTTAATCGCTGGATTAAAATAATTTGGCAGTGATTATCATTTGGTGTAATGGATTGAATGTTGATTAATGCTTTTGCTAAGGAAAGTGTTTCGCTCATGGTTTTCTCATTATTTGTTATCTGAAAAATGATTTCTTTGAGAATGTTAACTTTAACGAATCATTGCTAATAATTCAGTTATCTCAATAATTCATTAATGGATGTTTTCGCGCGCGTTTTTTCATCCACTTGTTTCATAATTAATGCGCAGTATCTTGCGTATTTTCCATTTTCTGCTGGAAGTGATCCTGGAATGACAACCGATCGTGCTGGAATTTTGCCATAAGTGATTTCATCGGTTATGCGATTATAAATAGGGGTGCTTTGTCCGATAAAAACACCCATTGAAATGACGCTGCCTGCTTCGACGATAACACCCTCCACAATTTCAGATCGTGCGCCGATAAAACACCCATCTTCGATGATGGTGGGGTTGGCTTGGAGTGGTTCAAGTACGCCGCCAATACCAACACCGCCTGAAATATGCACGTTTTTACCGATTTGCGCGCAAGAGCCAATCGTAGCCCAGGTGTCGACTAAGGTGCCTGAATCCACGTATGCGCCAATATTAATATAACTGGGCATCAAGATAGTATTGTTCGCAATGTAAGCGCCTTTGCGTGCGAAAGCAGGGGGTACGATGCGAATATTATTTGCTTGCATTTGTGCTTCAGATAAATCATGAAATTTCAGCGGTACTTTATCAAAAAATTGTGTAACACCCATGTCCATGAGTTGGTTGTCTTGTATTTTAAAAAATAACAGCACCGCTTTTTTAATCCATTGATGCGTAATCCATTCATGATTGATTTTTTCAGCCACGCGAATTTTTCCGGAATTCAGCAGGTGAATAGTTTCGTTGATGGCAGTGCGAATAGCATCGGGTGTCTTTTTCGGCGAAAATGCTTCGCGGTGGTCAAATGCATTTTCAATCGTATTTTGTAGTGTTTCCATGCGCTCATTTATTCCTGAGTAATAAAGATTAGGTGTGGGTTAGTGTAAATCTTTTTATTTCAAATAAAAATCAATTTTATTGACGAGATTAATTCGTCAAAGTATGATGCGTATCTTTCGGGGTATAGCGCAGCCTGGTAGCGCGTCTGCTTTGGGAGCAGAATGTCGGGGGTTCAAATCCCTCTACCCCGATTTGCATTTGGCAAGACAGTCCTGCGCCCGTAGCTCATCTGGATAGAGCACCGGCCTTCTAAGCCGGGGGTAACAGGTTCGAGTCCTGTCGGGCGCATTTCAAAAGTTATGGTGAGCGTGTCGCACAGCGACTAAGCGCCACACAGGAAGTGTGGCAGGGTGCAGTAGTAAAAATAACCGATTATGGTGGGCGTAGCTCAGTTGGTAGAGCCCCGGACTGTGACTCCGGTCGTCGTGGGTTCAAATCCCATCGTCCACCCCTTGTATTTTTACCTCTTGATCCTCGCCTGTATTTGTTCAAGTGGCAATGCAGAATTGCTTAATGACAGACGAGCTAGCATCACTCCTCCTTGTTTTTCTGGTCAAACTATTTTCATTGTAGGATAATCAGACTGTTATCGCATTGCGCTGCAGGGAAATTCGCATGTCACGATTAAATTCTGATTTGGCTTCTGTTGAGCTCACTGATCAAGGTGATGCCTTGTCTTTGACGGGTAATTGGTCAATTGATCATGTGGGTAAGGTGGATCTCTGGATTCAGCAGTTATCTGCAAAGCAATCTCAAATAAAGTTTATTCAAGCTAATGGCATTAAGGAAATGGATACAGCTGGTGCGCTTTTGTTGCATGCTGTTCAAAAAAAATTGTCTGAAAAAAATAATATTGAAATAAAGGGGCTGCAAAGCAACTTCCAATCTTTGCTGCAACTGGTGACGGATGAGTTATCAGTTCCTTCTGTTTTTTCTGCGCCGTCTCGAAGTGACTTTTTTTCTTTTGTGGGTAAAAAAACAATTGATCTCTATCGGCAAGCAGTCGACATGCTCGCGTTTTTAGGCGAAGTATTTGTCGTGCTTTTTTCAGTTTTGATGAAGCCTGTTAAGTTACAACTTCGATCGATGGCGCATGAAATTGATATTGCTGGTTATCGTGCATTGCCCATTATTGCTGTGATGATGTTTTTGATTGGCGTGGTTGTTGCTTATCAGTTGGGCGTGCAATTACGTATTTATGGTGCCAATGTTTATATGGTCGATTTATCAGGTGTTTCTATTCTGCGTGAATTTTCTCCATTAATTTGTTCGGTCATTATTGCAGGTCGTACTAGCACTTCATTTGCAGCATTAATTGGTACGATGAAAGTCAATGAAGAGATTGATGCGTTACGTACGATGGGTTTATCGCCGATTGAAAGGTTGGTGTTGCCCAAAATTTTAGGTTTGCTGATTGCATTGCCTTTGTTGGTTGTGTGGGGTGATATTTTTGGTGTATTTGGCAGTATGGTAATAGCAAAAAGTATGGGAGGCATTGGCTTCGATGCTTTTTTAGAGCGATTTAGACAAGAAGTTGCTCTGAAACATTTATACTTAGGTATTGCTAAAGCACCTGTTTTTGCACTGATTATTGCTGGCATTGGTTGTTTCCAAGGTTTTCAAGCAGAAGGCAGTGCGCAAAGTGTGGGTGAGCATACGACAAAAGCAGCAGTGCAAGCTATCTTTTTAATTATTTTAGCAGATGCTTTATTTTCTATTTTATTTAATTGGATGGATATTTGATGCCTGATAACATTATTGCAGTCAATCATCTCAAAAATTATCTTGGCGGGCACTGGGTACATGAAGATGTGAATTTTTCAGTGAATCGCGGAGAATTAATTGCCATTATTGGTGGCAGTGGTTGTGGGAAAACAACTTTATTACGCAGTTTATTGCGATTGATGAGGCCAACGGCTGGGGATGTATCTGTTTTTGGTGTCGACGTGATTCATGCATCACAAAAAAAATTGTTATCAGTTCAAAAAAGATGGGGTGTGATGTTTCAAAGTGGTGCTTTGTTTAGCTCATTAACTGTGCTTGAAAATGTGATGTATGTTTTGCATGAATATGCAAGCTTATCCTACCGTTCACAATTAGCGTTAGCAAAAATAAAAATCGCGATGAGTGGGTTAGATGCAGATGCTGCTTATAAATATCCCTCTGAATTAAGTGGCGGTATGAAAAAGCGTGCTGCACTGGCGCGTGCCATTGCGCTCGATCCCGAGTTAATTTTTTTAGATGAACCCACTGCGGGATTAGATCCAAAAAGTGCTGGTGATTTGGATGATTTGATTTTAGAGATGCGAAAAAACTTAGGATTAACTTTTGTCATGGTCACGCATGATTTGGATACGCTGTGGTATGTGCCAGATCGTGTTTTATTTTTAGGTGAAGGGCGTGTGTTAGCAAATCAGCCGATGTCAGAGTTATATCAAAATCCATATCCCGCTATTCGCACTTATTTTAGCGGACATCGCGCAAAAAGGAGTGAAAATGGAAGGGCGAGTTAATTATGCGGTTGTTGGTGTTTTTATTGTGATGCTCACTGTATTTTTATTCGTGGGTATTTTTTGGATGAGCACGATGAGCCATGGAAAAACCTATCATACCTACTGGGTTTTTGTACATGAAGATGTGACTGGTTTGAGTGCTGAAAGCCCTGTGAGATTTAATGGTGTGAAAGTAGGGTATGTAAAAGCAATTACGCTTGATAAAAAAAACCCGAAATTGGTAAAGTTGGTTTTGCGTATTGAGCCGACGGTAACCATTACAACCAGCACTTATGCGATTTTGAATGCGCAAGGTGTGACGGGTGTGGTTTATGTGAATTTAAAAGCAGATTCTGAAGTCGCATCCCCTTTATTAGCAGTACAAGGTAATCCTTATCCCATCATTCCGTCACGTCCTTCTTTGTTGATGCAATTGAGTGCTGTCTTACCTGAAATGACAAAAGAAATTCAAAATTTAACGGCCAGTGTTTCGCAAGTGTTAGATGTTCAAAATAAAGACTCCATTAGAACATCGCTGAAAAATATGGCTATTATCACACAAACATTGGCGGATAATTCTGTCGATTTTACAGAGACAATGAAATCATTGGATAACACGCTGACTAATTTGTCAGAAGCGAGCAATCAATTTCCTAATGCCCTGCGGCAATTCAATCAAACTTTAGATTCAGTGAATCGGTTGTCGATTGAAATGAGACAAACTTCAAAGCATATTGGTGATACGATGAAAAGTGGGCAGCTGCTTATTCATAATTTTTCGGATCAAGTGATGCCAAGCGCCCAACAAGCGCTATCTAATCTATCTGCTGTAACAATGCATATGCAATATTTGACGCATGAATTAGAGAGAAATCCAAGCATGTTGGTGCGTGGTAAATCGCCAGCAACACCCGGCCCAGGAGAAAAATAATGAAAAAATGGTGTGTTCGAATTGGTGTTGTTTTTTGCGTTATTTTTTTAACAGGTTGTGATCTTTCACCTATTAAAGTCGCATCAGAATCTAGTTATACCATGACACAATGGCCCAAAAAAATAACGATTTCAAAAAAATCAGTAAGTCGTAGCACGATACTGGTTTCAACACCCGTGGCTTCACCGGGATACAGATCATCCCGTATGATTTATGTTTTGATCCCTTATCAATTAAAGGCGTTTGCGAATCACCGTTGGGTGGCGCCGCCGTCTGAATTATTGTTGCCGCTTTTGGCAGATCAGTTGCGGGAAGCGCATTATTTTAAAGCAGTAGTAACTTCCCCTTTTTCTGGCAGTGCAAGTTATCAGCTTAATACACAGCTACTTACTTTGCAGCAAGAATTTTTACAACCGCAAAGTCATATACGACTCACGATGGAAGCCACCTTAATTCACCTCTCAAATGGTCATGTTGTGGCAAGTCGTGTTTTTCAGATTGTTATTCCCGCGCTTCAAAATAATCCTTATGGCGGTGTATTGGCTGCTAATATAGCGGCTAATCAAATGATGCATCAGATTGTGAAGTTTGTTGTAAAAAAAGTGCCAAGAAAGTAAGTTGGGAAAAAAGTATTATACAAAATCTTTTGTGTAATTTACTTGGTTGCCACCATGTTGTTGACTGATGTTTAATGCGCGTTGCACGGTTGATAGCATTTGATCAGATGAGATTTCTTTTTCTTGTTTGTCGGAAATTGCAGAAACGCCCAATGAAATAGAAATGGTGTGTTTTTCAAGACTCGCACGTAAATACTCGGCTACTTTTAACGCTTTTTCTAGATCATTGTGTGATAACAGTACGGCGAATGAATCACCGTCATATCGTGCTAAAAAATCCGTTTTGCGACGCAAACACGTTTTTAATATGTTGGCGATTTGTTTTAAGTGCTCATCTCCTTTTTGTGTGCCGTAGCGCAAATTAAAATCTCTGAAGTGATCTACGTCAATTAACAGTACCGCCATTGCATAATGATAACGCACAGCGCCATGTAATTCGGTTTGCAGTACAGTTAAAAAAGTAGGGCGGTCATTTAGGCCGGTTACTTGATCAGCATGAGAGCGTTGGAGCAATTTTTTTTGCGCATCTTTTAATTCTGTGACATCGCGACCGATTGCAAAGATCCATTGTTTTTCTGTATTGATATAGCATTTCCAATCGATAGCGCGGTGCAAATTATTTTTAGTTTTGCATTCCATTTCGAAAGTAAAAGAATGCACGCCGAGTTTCATTTTTGAGAATGCTTTTTCGATATTGGCTGTGTCAGTTTCAGACATGGCCAGTGCATCAATTACTTGACCCACTACTTCGTCTGGTTTCCAGCCTAAGATATATTCAAAAGAAATATTGGCTTGTAGGATTTGTCTATTTTCGGCATTAAGAACACAACAGAGATCAATGGGCATGTCGTAAAAGCACTCTTTGTACATTTTGTCGATATCTTGACTCATGATCAAACGTCCTTCTGAGGCCATGAATTCATCTCATTGATTTGTAACTCAGTATAGAGTATGGAAGAATTCATTTGCAAGAAGCGTAACCCCTTGTCAATTCAGATGAGATGGTGTTCAATAGGGCGCTTTATTCTGGCGCGTTTTTGCGAGAGTGGCGGAATTGGTAGACGCACTGGATTTAGGTTCCAGCGGGGCAACCCGTGAGAGTTCGAGTCTCTCCTCTCGTACCACGTAATTCCCGCGTATTTTAAAATAAGGTTGGTATCAATAATGACGGCGAAATTAGAGCAATTAGAAGGTCTTCAGCGACAGTTGGCTGTGACAGTGTTAGCAGATGATGTGAAGAAAAAGTATCAGAAAAAATTGGCTGATGTTGCGCGCAAAGCAAATATCAAAGGATTTCGTCCTGGAAAAGTACCGGTTTCTATTGTGGAGCAAAAGTTTGGTCAAGGTTTGTTGCATGAAGCTGCAGCAGAACTGATTGATTCAACATTCCAACAGCAAATAATCGAACAAAAAATCAAAATTGCTGGCGCACCGCAAGTTGATTTTGATTATGAAAATTTAAAACGGGATGCTGCTTTTGACTACGTTGCTAAATTTGAAGTTTATCCTGAAGTTAGCTTGAAGGATTTAACGGATGTTGAAGTGGATTCATTTTCGGGCGAGGTGAGTGACGATGATGTTAACGCCATGCTGATACAATTACGAACACAGCATGCCGAATGGCAAGCTGTCGATCGCGCTGCAAAATTGGGTGATCGCATACAAATTGATTTTGATGGTGTGATAGATGGAAAACCATTAGAGCAAGGCAGTGCAAAAGGGCATTCATTGGAATTGGGCTCTAATTCGATGATTCCTGGTTTTGAAGAAGGATTGATTGGTGCGAAAAAAGGCGAAACCAAAACAATTAATGTGACTTTTCCTACTGAATACCATGTTGAAGCATTGCGCTCAAAACCAGTAGTTTTTACAATAGTGGTGCATGATATTCAAGAACCAAAATTGCCGGCGCTTGATGATGATTTCGCAAAAAAAATAGGTGTTGCAGAAGGTCTGGATGCTTTGAAAAAGCAAGTCAAAGAAAAAATGCAAGCTGAATTAAATGACACAGCGCATGCACAAACAAAAAGCGCTGTATTGGATAAGCTGATGTCATTAAATGAAATTGAAGTACCAACGGCACTGTTGGATGCTGAGATTACGCATTTGCAGAATATGGCGCGTCAACAAATTGCGCAATATCGTCGTGATTTATCTGAGTCAGATATTAAAAATTTCCCACTTACGCGTGAGCCGTTTGAAGCGGATGCTAAAAAACGAGTGGTATTGGGTTTATTATTAGCAGAAGTGATTAAAGCGCATGACATTAAAGTGGATCAGGATAAAGTCAGTGATCGGTTGAAGCAGATGGCATCGCAATACGGTGATCCCGCACAAATTTTGCCAATTATATTAAAAAATAAGCAAATGGTTACAGATGTTGAAGCGTTTGTTTTAGAAGATCAAGCGATTCAAGCCTTGTTAACCAAAGCGCGTGTTCTTCCAGTGAAAAAAAGTTATGATGCAATAATGAATACAAAAGAACGCGCTTAGTGATTTGGTTTTGTCATTGATGTGGGTTTGTTACTTTAGGGAAATATTTCATGAATGAAGTCAATAATTATTTAGTTCCTATGGTCGTTGAACAAAGTGGCCGTGGCGAGCGTGCGTACGATATTTATTCTCGATTGCTAAAGGATCGCATTATTTTTTTAGTTGGCCCTGTTGAAGAAAACATGGCGAATTTAGTCATCGCTCAAATGTTGTTTTTGGAGTCAGAAAATCCTGAAAAAGATATTTCGCTCTATATTAATTCGCCAGGTGGTGTTGTGACAGCAGGTATGGCGATTTATGATACGATGCAATTTATTAAGCCTGATGTGCGCACTTTGTGTGTGGGTATGGCAGCTAGTGCAGCGGCCTTATTATTGGCTTCAGGTGCAGCAGGAAAACGTCATTGCTTACCCAATTCTACCGTGATGATTCACCAAGTATTGGGTGGGTATCAAGGACAAGGTACAGATATACAAATTCATGCAAAAGAAACGCAACGGGTGAGTGATATGATTACGCATATCTTATCATCGCATACTGGAAAGCCTTTTGAGCAAATACAAAAAGACACCAATCGTGATAATTTTATGTCGGCGCAGGAAGCAAAAGACTATGGTTTGATTGATTCTATTTTTGCAAAACGTGGTGTAGAAGAATAATTGAAGGTGAAAATATGGCGGAAAATAAGAATACCAATCGAAATGAAACGTTATATTGTTCTTTCTGTGGAAAAAGTCAGCACGAAGTTAAAAAACTAATAGCGGGTCCATCGGTATTTGTTTGTAATGAATGTGTGAATTTGTGTAATGATATTATTCGTGAAGAAGAATTAACGGATACCACCTCGACTGATCAAAAACGTTTACCTAGTCCGAAAGAATTGCATGAGCAATTGGATCAATACGTTATTGGACAGGAAGACGCAAAAAAAATTCTGTCAGTGGCGGTATATAATCATTACAAGCGATTACAACATCGCGCATCAAATGATTCTGTTGAACTATCTAAAAGTAATATTTTATTGATTGGTCCAACCGGTTCAGGAAAAACATTATTGGCGCAAACACTGGCGCGTATTTTGAATGTGCCGTTTGCAATTGCTGATGCAACAACGCTAACTGAAGCGGGTTATGTTGGCGAAGATGTTGAAAATATTGTGCAAAAATTATTGCAAAAATGTAATTATGATGTTGAAAAAGCACAAACTGGCATCATCTATATTGATGAGATCGATAAAATTGCGCGTAAATCAGATAGCCCCTCATTAACACGAGATGTGTCTGGTGAAGGTGTGCAGCAAGCATTGTTGAAATTGATTGAAGGTACAATTGCAGCCATTCCACCGCAAGGTGGACGTAAACATCCGCAACAGGAATATTTACAAGTCGATACAACGAATATTTTGTTTATTTGTGGCGGTGCTTTTGCTGATTTAGATAAAATTGTGCAGCAACGTACGGATGAAAGTGGTATTGGCTTTGCGGCAGCAGTTAAATCTAAAATAAAAATGTCTGCAAGTAATATTGTTAAAAAAGTTGAAAATCAAGACTTAATGAAATACGGTTTGATTCCAGAATTTGTTGGTCGATTGCCTGTCATTTCTGTTTTAGATGAATTGGATGAATCTGCTTTATTGGCTATTTTAACAGAACCTAAAAACGCATTAACGAAACAATATAAAAAGTTGTTTGAGTTTGAAGGTGTCTCGATTGATTTTCGTGAAGATGCATTGCATGAAATTGCAAAAAAAGCCATTGAAAGAAAGTCAGGCGCACGGGGTTTGCGTTCGATTGTTGAGCATGCCTTATTGGAAGTGATGTATGAAATTCCATCGATGGTTGGATTGAAACAAGTGGTGATTGATAAAAATGTCATTAACGGAAAATCAAAACCACTGTATATTTACGAAGGAGATGAACAAAAATCAGCAACGTAAATTAATACCGTCCTATCGTGGATGATGTTTTTGTTGATATGAAACATCATTATTGAGCAAATGAGCGAATCTACAGCAAGGAATATTAATGACCACTCAAAAACCTAAAAAAAAATTATCTGATACTGCTCAATTAACGTTGCCATTAATTCCATTGCGTGATGTGGTTGTTTATCCGCATATGGTTATTCCTTTGTTTGTTGGTCGTGCTGAATCGATTAAAGCGCTTGAAACAGCGATGACCGCTGATAAGCAAGTGGTTTTGATTTCGCAAAAAAATGCAGCTATTGATAATCCCACCGAAAAAGATTTATTTTCCATTGGAACCGTTTCCACTATTTTGCAGATGTTGCGTTTGCCTGACGGCACTGTCAAGGTATTAGTTGAAGGTGTCTCTCGTGCACGTGCAGTTGGATTTTCAACTGTAGAAGATGGTCATTTCATGCAAGCACACCTGGATGTGTTTCAAGAACCCGATGAAACCAGTGATACTGAGATTCAAGTATTGATGCGTAATGTGACTGCGCAATTTGAACAGTTGGTAAAAGCTAATAAAAAAATTCCGCCTGAATTAATTACTTCTGTTCGTAGTATTCGCGTGCCCGCACATTTTGCTGATAGCATTGCGGCACATTTAACGTTAAACATAGAATCACGTCAGAAAATTTTAGAAACCATAGCAATAAAAGAACGTTTGCATTTATTACGTGATTTAATTGCTCAAGAATTAGAACTGCTTGAGGTTGAAAAAAATGTACAGGGTCGTGTGAAACAGCAGGTTGAAAAAAGCCAGCGTCAATATTATTTAAGTGAGAAGTTAAAAGCGATTCAGCATGAATTGGGTGAGCTTGAGGAAGGTACGCCAGCTGATGAATTAAAACAAATAGAAAAAAGCATTGAAAGCGCAGGGATGTCTAAAGAGGCTAAAGAAAAAGCAAAATCTGAATTAACAAAATTACGATTGATGCCGCCGATGTCAGCGGAAGCCACTGTATCTAGGAATTATTTAGAGGCGTTGCTTGCGGTGCCTTGGAAGGCACAGTCTGAAATTAATACTAATTTAACAGCAGCTGAAAAAACTTTAGAAAATGATCATTATGGTTTGAAGGAAGTCAAAGAGCGTATTTTAGAATACTTGGCTGTTCAGCTGCGTGTTAAAAAACTAAAAGGCCCTATTTTATGTTTGGTTGGCCCGCCAGGCGTGGGTAAAACATCGTTGGGGCAATCCATTGCTAATGCAACTGGGCGTGAATTTGCGCGTATTTCGTTGGGCGGTATTCGTGATGAAGCGGAGATTCGTGGTCATCGTCGAACCTATATTGGTGCGATGCCTGGAAAAATTATCCAACGCATGATGCGAGCTAAAGTGCGTAATCCTCTTTTTATGCTCGATGAAGTGGATAAAATGGCCGCTGATTTTCGTGGTGATCCCGCTTCTGCTTTATTAGAAGTATTGGATCCCGAGCAAAATGGAAAATTTAACGATCATTATTTAGAAGTGGATTATGATTTGTCGGATGTGATGTTTATCGCAACGGCTAATTCATTGAACATACCAGCCGCTTTGTTGGATCGTATGGAAGTGATTCGTTTGCCTGGTTATACAGAAGAAGAAAAATTAAATATTGCCAAAAATTATTTAATTCCTCGACAAATTGAACAAACAGGTTTGAAGAAAAAAGAAATTCATATTTCTGATCAAGTGATTCACGAAATTATTCGCAGTTATACGCGTGAAGCGGGTGTGCGGAGTTTGGAGCGTGAAATTTCAAAAATTTGTCGCAAAGTGGTTCGTCAAGCAGTCACGCATAGTAAGCGCAAAGCATCAAGTAAATGCATTTCAGTGACGTTACGTAACTTGGAAAAATATTTAGGTGTATTAAAATATCGCTATGGATTGGCAGAAGAAAAAGATCAGATTGGTCAAGTAACTGGATTAGCTTGGACTGAAGTGGGTGGAGAGTTGTTAACAATCGAAGCTCAAGTGATGGCGGGCAAAGGACAATTGTTGCATACCGGTAGTTTGGGTGATGTGATGAAAGAATCTATTAATGCAGCGATGACGGTTGTTCGCAGTCGTTCACCAATGTTTGCTGTGGCAGATGATTATTTTCAAAAAAATGATTTTCATGTGCATGTGCCTGAAGGTGCAACACCGAAAGATGGTCCAAGTGCGGGTGTTGGTATGTGTGTTGCCTTGATATCTGCTATTACACATATTCCTGTGCATGCAACTGTTGCGATGACAGGAGAAATTACGTTGCGTGGTGAAGTATTGCCAATCGGTGGATTGAAAGAGAAGCTATTAGCGGCATTGCGCGGTAATATTAAAACGGTAATTATTCCCCTTGAAAATAAAAAAGATTTAAAAGAAATTCCAGAAGCAGTATTGCAAAACTTGGATATTTATCCAGTACGTTGGATTGATCAAGTATTGGAAATTGCACTAGAGCATTTGCCAGGCTTGCCAGGACGATCATCAGATACTGGTTTGGCTTCAAAAAAGACAGCAAAAAAACGTGTGCTGGCAAAGTCGAAAACAGGTAAGTCGAAATATGCCACACATTGATATTGATGCGCGGCAGGTTGTCGATATCGCATTGCAAAAATTAAAATCATTGCGTATTGATGCAGCTGAGCTTTCTGCGAATCGATCCAGCGGTTTTTCAGTGACAGCCCGTTTGGGTGATGTAGAGACAACGGAACATCATCTCGAGAAAAATTTTGGCGTGACTGTTTTTCATAAACAATCCACGGGTTCCGCATCCAGTTCTGATTTTTCTCTTGCATCTATTTCTGCAACGATAGAAAAAGCAGCGGCTATCGCTCGGTTTTCAAATGCTGACCCTTATGCTGGTTTGGCTGACCCAGATCGATTGGCGAAAAATTATCCGGATTGCGATTTATATCATCCATGGGATATTTCTCCAGCGGATGCCATTCAACTGGCAATGACCTGTGAAAAAAAAGCAGTTGCTGCTGATGCGCGCATTATCAATTCCGAAGGTGCTAGTGTAAGCACGACAATATCTAATGGTGTGTATGCCAATACGTTGGGATTTGTGGGGCACTATTTATTGAGTGAACATGCATTGAGTTGTAGTGTGGTTGCGCGTGATCAAGATCAAATGCAGCGTGATGATGAATATACTATTGCACGAAATGCGAAAGATTTAACATCAGTTGATGAGATTGCTAAACGTGCAGCAGAAAAAACAGTCATGCGTTTGGGTGCGCGCCGTATTAAAACACAATCTTGCCCCGTTATTTTTAATGCGCCGATTGCGAAATCTTTATTGGGTGCTTTTGTGCAAGCGATTAGTGGTGGTAGCTTGTATCGTCAATCTTCCTTTTTACTTAATGCGATGGGAAAGCAAATTTTCCCCTCATTTGTTAATGTGAATCAACAACCCCATTTGTTATCAGCAATGGGTAGCAGACCATTTGATCATGATGGTGTGGCTACAGTGGATCAACATTATATTGAAGAGGGTGTTTTGTCGCGCTATGTTTTGAGTAGTTATTCTGCAAGAAAACTGGGATTAAAAACAACTGGCAACGCTGGTGGTGTTTTTAATCTATCGATTCAACATGCTGATGTGACATTGCATGAGTTGATGCAAGAAATGGGAACAGGGCTGCTTGTGACAGAATTAATGGGGCAAGGCACCAATATTGTTACTGGTGATTATTCGCGTGGCGCTGCTGGATTTTGGATTGAGCAAGGCAAAATTCAATTTCCAGTTGAAGAAATTACTATTGCAGGTAATTTAAAAAATATGTTTGCAGGTATAGTGAGCATTGCAAATGATGTGGACATGCGTAGCGCCATTCGAACTGGTTCAATTTTAATCGACCGTATGATGATTGCGGGAGAGTAATTTTCGCAGTAAAAAATACAGTATAGGAACTTTTGTCGCTTTATGGAATAATGTGCCAATCATTTTGAATAATAGGGGATCCGGTAATGGAAGATAAAAGCAAGGCCTTGAGTGCTGCACTATCGCAAATTGAAAAGCAATTTGGTCGCGGTGCGATTATGAGTTTAGGAGAAGGGCAAGCAGATCGGGATATTTCAGTTATTTCGACAGGTTCATTAGGCTTGGATGTGGCATTGGGAATTGGCGGCTTACCGCGTGGTCGTGTTGTTGAAATTTATGGCCCTGAGTCTTCCGGAAAAACAACATTAACTTTACAGACCATTGCTCAGTGTCAAAAAAATGGCGGTACTGCTGCGTTCGTTGATGCGGAGCATGCTTTAGATCCCATCTATGCAGAAAAGTTGGGTGTGGATGTTAAAAAATTATTGGTATCACAACCGGATACGGGCGAGCAAGCATTGGAAATTACAGACATGTTGGTGCGCTCTGGTGCTGTGGATATGGTGGTGATTGATTCAGTGGCTGCACTCACGCCACGTGCTGAAATTGAAGGTGATATGGGCGATTCGCACATGGGATTGCAAGCACGATTAATGTCACAAGCATTACGTAAATTAACAGCAAATATTAAAAGATCGAATACATTGGTTATTTTTATCAATCAAATTCGTATGAAAATTGGTGTGATGTTCGGTAGTCCTGAAACCACAACAGGTGGGAATGCATTAAAATTTTATGCCTCAGTGCGTTTAGATATTCGTCGTATAGGCGCGATTAAAAAAGGTGATGAGATTTTAGGTAATGAAACACGTGTAAAAGTAGTGAAAAATAAAGTAGCGCCTCCTTTTCGCCAAGTGGAATTTGAAATTTTATATGGCGAAGGTATTTCACATGAAGGTGAGTTAATTGAGTTGGGCGTTGCACAAAACCTGATTGATAAATCGGGTGCTTGGTATAGTTATCAAGGCTCACGTATTGGGCAAGGCAAAGATAATGTGCGTGCTTATTTAAAAGAAAATAAAAAAATTGCAGTAGAGATTGATAAAAAATTACGTGACATTTTATTATCTGGAAAAGTAACGCCGCTTTCTATTTCTAGTAAATCAAAAGAGAAAATGGAAGATAAGGAATTGATTGAAGCGTAATCTAACGTATTCATTCTTGCGCTGTTTGGATTGTTTCTTTTTTAAAAGAACTTCCTTATTTCTCGTATCTTGATAGAGACAGTGAAATCAATATATGAAAGCAGTCATCCGCAATAAAGCAATGAATTATTTAGCAAGACGAGATCATTCTCGTTTTGAATTACAGCAAAAACTACGAGAAGATCACTTTAATATAGATGAAATAGAGAGCGTGCTGGATGCATTGATCGCAGAAGGATTGCAAGATGATGTGCGTGTTGCTGAAAACCATGTACGTCAACGTCGACAAAATGGATATGGTCCTGAACGTATTTCTTATGAATTGGAAAGCAAGGACATATCCAAAAAGATTATTAAAGAAATCGTGAATCCGGACTCTAAAGATTGGCAACAACAAATGTTGTCATTATTGGAAAGGCGATTTCCAGATCCTGAGGCGATTGGTCTACGTGAAAAAACGCGCTTTTTATTGAATCGGGGATATAAACAAGCAGAAGTGCTCCGTTGTTTGAATACTGAAAGGTCTGAAGAGTATGACTAAAATGCCGCATACCGTAATGAGCAGCAATGCATTACGTACCCTATTTCTTGAGTATTTTAAGCAGCATCAGCATACCGTGGTAGCTAGCAGTTCCTTAGTTCCTGTTGGAGATGCTACGTTATTATTTACCAATGCCGGCATGGTGCAATTTAAAGATGTTTTTCTTGGATTGGAAAAACGTGCTTACACGCGCGCTACCAGTTCGCAACGTTGTGTGAGAGCGGGTGGAAAGCACAATGATCTAGAAAACGTGGGTTACACAAAACGCCACCATACTTTTTTTGAAATGTTGGGTAGCTTTAGTTTTGGTGATTATTTTAAAAAAGAAGCCATTGTTTTTGCTTGGCATTTCTTAACAAAAGAATTACGTATTCCGCCTGAAAAATTATGGGTGACCGTATTTCAAGATGATTTAGAGAGTGAAAAAATTTGGTTGAATGAAATAAAAGTGGATCCCGATCGTTTTTCACGTTGCGGTGAAAAAGATAATTTTTGGTCGATGGGTGATGTTGGTCCTTGTGGTCCTTGTACAGAAATTTTTTATGATCATGGGCCTGCTATTGCTGGTGGTCCACCAGGATCGCCCGATGAATCGGGTGATCGTTACACTGAAATTTGGAATTTGGTTTTCATGCAGTTTAACCGCGATATGGCTGGTCAATTAACCCCTTTGCCAAAACCCTGTGTTGATACTGGCATGGGTTTAGAAAGAATTGCAGCTGTGATGCAAGGTGTTCATGATAATTATGATATCGATATTTTCCAGACATTATTGCGTGCATTAGCTAAATTAGTGAATTGCGATGATGTTAAGGCAATACCGATGCGCGTTATTGTAGATCATATTCGATCGGCTGCGTTTTTAATTGCGGATGGTGTAACGCCATCGAATGAAGGTCGTGGGTATGTTGTTCGGCGCATTATTCGACGCGCAGCGCGTTATGGTTTTAAGTTGGGACAACAAAAAGCATTTTTTTATCGTTTGGTGCCTGCTTTAGTGAAAGAAATGGGGGATGCTTATCCGCAATTAATCAAAGCGCAATCATTGATTGAGCAAGTGATTAAGCAAGAAGAAAAGCAATTCTCTTCAACTTTGTCAAAAGGGTTAAAAATTTTAGATAAAGAAGTGGAAGAGTCCAATAGTAATACCATCAATGGTCAATTGATGTTTCAACTGTACGACACTTATGGTTTTCCGCCAGATTTAACCATTGATATTGCAAAAGAGCGTGGATTGCAATGGGATTATGATGGTTTTCAAGCAGCCATGTTAAAACAACGCGAGCAATCACAACAATCTCAACTATTTAATCGTGATCAAACACAGCAAGTACATTTGAGAGGTGAAACTGAATTTACGGGTTATGAAAAAATGATCGATGAAGGCAGGGTCATCACCTTGTTGCATGATTTCAAACCCGTCAATGTATTAAAAACGGGCGAAAAAGGAATTGTGATTTTAGATTGCACTCCGTTTTATGCTGAGTCAGGTGGACAAGTGGGTGACGTGGGTTATTTTTATTGTGGTGATGCTACATTTCATGTGACAGATACACAAAAAAAAGGTTCTGTTGTTTTGCATGAAGGTAAAGTGATTTCTGGTGAAATTGCTTTGCAAACGCTTGTGCGTGCAGAGGTAGATCCATCACGTCATAGCACAAAATTAAATCATTCTGCTACGCATTTATTGCATGAAGCGTTGCGTCGTGTGTTGGGTGAGCATGTTATACAAAAAGGATCTTTGGTTGAGCCAAAGCGATTACGATTTGATTTTTCTCATCCGCATGCCTTAACTTCTGAAGAAATAACTGAGATTGAAAAATTAATTAATCAACAAATCATTGCTAATTTTCCACTGAATACAGAAGTGATGGCATTGGAAGCTGCAAAAAGCGTTGGCGCAATGGCTTTATTTTCTGAAAAATATGCAGATGAAGTGCGTGTTGTTTCTATGGGTAAATTCTCAACGGAGATTTGTGGTGGCACGCATGTGAATCGCACAGGTGATATCGGACTATTTAAAATTACAACAGAATCCGCTTGTGCGGCTGGTGTACGACGTATTGAAGCAGTGACTGGCAGTGAAGCGTTGCAATGGATAGAAGCGGGTGAAAAACAATTGCAATGGATTGCTGATGCATTAAAAATTTCACGTAATACAGTATCTGAAAAAGTGGCGCAATTATTGGAACAAAATAAACAATTGACAAAAGAATTGGCAGAATATAAGCAGAAAATAGCGCATCACAGTACAGGAGAATTATCTTCTTGCGTAAAAAAAATAGGGAATGTGTCTGTATTGATAGAAGTATTACCTGAAACAGATCGAGAAAGTCTGCGACATATGGTGGATCAGTTGAAACAACAGCTTGGGAAATCGATTATTTTATTGGCATCGACAGCAGATGAAAAAAATATTCTGATTGCCTCAGTTTCAAAAGAATGTTTATCTCACGTGACTGCACCTGATTTATTGAAAGCAGCGGGTGGAAAAGGGGGTGGTCGTCCTGATCTTGCGCAAGGTGGTGCGGATGATTTATCAAAATTAAACGGTGTGCTTGAGTGGGTTGAGAAAAAGATTGAAAACGCTTAACCATTATTCATAGCAAATAAGTAACGAATTTCAAAAAATGACAATCCCAAAAGATACTTGGGTCAATATTACTTTCTAATCGTGAGCTTCAGTTATATAATCTCATTCTTTAGGAAAACTGGATTAGGTAGAGAAAATACATATGAAAAAATGGTTAATGTTGTGTGGATTGATTGCGTTGTTGTGCGGATGTGCAAATAATGCGTTGCATGATTCGTTTTCTGCGTATCGCAATAAAACGGCATCTGAGTTGTATCACACATCAAAAATAGATTTACAAAAAGGCCATTATAATCGTGCCACGAAAGAATTAGAGGCGATGAGTACTTTATATCCATTTGGTCCTTATGCTGAGCCGGGTTTAATTAATTTAGTTTATGCCTATTATAAAAATGATGATGCAGATGAGGCATTAGCAACAGCAGATCGTTATTTGTCATTGTATCCTTATGGAAAATACGCTGACTACGCGTATTACATGAAAGGCGTGATAGCATTTAAGCAAGGATTTTCATGGTTACAACGCAAAGCGGGGGTGAATCCAGCGCCACGTGATTTATCAAACTTAAAAGCGGCTTATTTGTCTTTTAGTCAGTTAGTACAAACCTTTCCGAATAGTATTTATGTTCCTGACTCTATTGCACGCATGCGCTATATTCGTAACTTGTTTGCAGAAAAAGAAGTGGGTATTGCCCAATTTTATTATGATCAAAAAGCCTATGTTGCTGCCGCTAATCGTGCAAGCACTGTAGTAGAACACTATGATCGCTCACCTTCCGTTATTCCCGCCTTAAATATTATGGTGAAATCGTATCGTAAGTTGGGTTTAACGCAGATGGCTAATAATACATTGCGTATTTTTGAAGCGAGCTATCCTACTTCGCCTGTCTTGAAAAAACTGATGAAAGGAAACTAAGTAATCATGCAAGTTGAAACCACGGATGGTATCAAAGGCGGCTTTATCGCCCATTTTTTAAGACGTTTGATTCACGTATCTATGATCGTTGTTCCAATCCTATACTATTATTTTTTGGTGAGTCGGTTTGATGTGATTGATTTGCATCATGTGATTGTGGTTTGTTGGTTTTTGATTGTTGTGTTTGAAGCAATACGCATGCGTTACCAATTTGTATTTTTCACGCAACGTCAGAATGAAGCAAATCGTGTTTCAGCCGCATCATGGACATTGTTTTCGCTCGGAATGATCTTAATTTTTTCGCCCTCTGTCGGTTATTCAATGCCAATTATTTTGAGTTGTGCTTTGGCTGATCCTCTGTTGGGTGAAATGCGGATTTATAAAAAAGACAAGTTTATCACATGGATTTTGGGTCTCATTCTCGTGTTGGTTATTTGGCTTTTGGCTGTGAAGTTTTACGCTATTCCGTTATGGCTCCCGTTTGTTATGGCGCCATTGACGATTGCGGTTGAGCGGGTTAAGACAAAGTGGATTGATGATAATGCGTTGATGTTACTTGTACCGTTACTTATTGTTTTATTTTTGTAATGAGCTGATCACATTTTTTCATAAAGTAATTTTTATCTGTTTTACTTAACAACAAAAAAAGAATCATAATCAGACACGCCATCATGCTTAAAAAAGGAATGGTGATAAATCCCAGTAATTTTAAGTGAATGGTGCTGCATACAATGCCTTGTTTGCAAAAATTAATTGGCGAAAACCCCGGTATCATTTGTTCTAAATATTGGTAGGCCGCAAAAAAAAATCCGATCATTGGAAAAGGCAGTGCATAGGGAATAATATGGCAATCATCTTTAAAGGCGGCGATACCCAGTAAAATAACGAGCGGGTACAATGCAATACGTTGGTACCAGCACAGTGGGCAAACAGGCCAGCTCAGAATTTCACTGGCAAACAAGGTTGCCAGTAGTGCGATCAGCGAAATCAGCCATGCAAAAAACAATCCGTATTTTTGAAAAAAAAGTTTCATTTATTTCACCGCGTCGATTACTGTTTTTATTTGTGATTGAGTTAATGGGTTCACGAGAATGCCATTGATGAACAACGTCGGTGTTTGAACAACAGGCATCAACTTCATAGCCAGTTTTAAATTATTTTGAATAAAAAGGGCATATTGATTGGATACGATGCATTGTGCCAATTGATCCGTCTTTACCCCATGAATTTTGCTGGCAAAATTCATGAGTGTGGGGATAGTTGCCCAATTCTGTTCTTCTGGCGGTTGGTGTGCAAAAATATACGCCACAAAAGGAAAAAACAATTTTGGATTTTGTTTGTAAATGCAGTGTGCTGCATTTGCTGCAGGTAGTGATCCTTGAATAAAGGCCAAATTAATCAGGGTGTATTTAGCAATGCCTGTGCTGATGTAATGCTTTTGAATGCTGGGCATCAAGGTTTTATTAAAGTGGGCGCAATTCACGCATTTTAAATCTTCAAATGCAACGATATGTACCTTCGCTGCTGGATTTCCCATAGTGGGTTGATCTTGTGTGTTAATGACAACGGGTTTGGGTAATTCATGCTGAATAATAATGGGTTTTATATAAAAAAATGCAATTAAGCCAGCAACGAGAAGGGCTAAAATAGCGATCATGATTTTCTTTATTCTATTATTTTCCGACACCGGTCTTCCTTTTATTTTTCATCATGTTGTGTTTGTATTCTAGTTTCTCTTGCTGAATTGAGCAACAACCATCGATTCGTATCACTTTGAAAACGCAAAAGTGAGCAGGGGGCATTTTATGACACGCTTTAAAGGTTTTCTGGCTGAGGTCTTTTATTAAGCAGTGCGCCAACGTGTTTTGTCGCTGATAGATTTAAAATTTGATATATTGTCGACATTCCCAAATCAGTGAGGATGAGGATATGAAAAAGAACTTATTGTTTGCGTTACCTGTTTTTCTGCTATTGGCTCAAACCATTTATGCGGACAATGCATTTTCAACTGCGCCAGCCCCTGCACAAGCGTATCATGCGCTTGGAGTAGCGGCTCCTTCACAGCAGCCGGTGGCTGTCCAGTCAGATAGTGCTGTTAGTGCAACCAGCCCATCTGCGATGAGTACCGCGAGTGTCGATATGTCGCCCTCAAGAAATTCAGTCAATGATACACAGCAAAGTAATCAGCAAATAAACAATTTAGTGGCAAGTAATCAAGCGATGGGTACTGCAATACAAACGATTGAACAATCAGTTGCGCAATTACAACGGACTGTTGATCAGCTCAAGAAAAACCGTACTCAATCGCAAGAAACCACCAGCAACTATGTTGCTTATGTCACGCATATGCTCACTGATTTAGAAAACCCAACTGGAATGGGTGTGATTGCAGTGATTGTATTAGGATTGGGGTTTATGATAGGGCGCAGTATTATTCAGCGATCTCAAGATCGTGTTTTTTCATCTAGCAATACAGTGCCAACGGCGCATGCAAAAAAAATGCATTCAGGGCGTCCTGATATTTTGGTTGATGAGGAAGCAAAAAGTGAATACGATTTCATGAATACAACTGAAGCCATTCCTGCACAGTTAGATTTAGCGCGTTCCTATATTGCGATGAACGACCAGGATCAGGCATATGCTATTTTAAAAACAGTGATGGAAAAAGGAACGGAAGAGCAGCGCTTGGAAGCACAGTTATTAATTCAAAAAATAATTAAGAAAAAATGATGAAACGTATTGCGCTGGCTGTGTGTTATGACGGCTCACGGTATCATGGTTGGCAGCATCAAGAAGAAGTGAGTTCAGTGCAGCAAACATTGGAGCATGCGTTGTCACGCGTTGCGGCTCAACCCATTACAGTTATTTGTGCCGGACGAACGGATGCGGGTGTCCATGCCAGTGCGCAAGTGGTGCATTTTGATACTGAAGCAGAGCGCACAACGCGTTCTTGGGTGTTTGGTGCAAATAGCAATTTACCAGCAGATATTTCTGTATTGTGGGCAAAGCAAACGCAGCATGATTTTCATGCGCGTTTTTCAGCGTTATCACGAACCTATCGTTATGTGATTTGTAATCAGCTTGTTCGTCCAGGCATTTTAAATAAAGCGGTGGGTTGGCAATATAAAAATTTGGATGTGCAACGCATGCAACAAGCAACTCAATATTTGTTGGGTGAGCATGATTTCAGTGCGTTTCGTGGTTCAGGTTGCCAAGCGAAACACGCTATTCGAACGATTTATTATTTGAATGTGAAAAAACAAGGTAGTTTGATTGTGATTGAAGTCAAAGCCAATGCCTTTTTGTTGCATATGGTGCGCAATATTGTTGGTGTATTGGTGCAAATTGGCGAAGGAGAGAAGAACCCTGATTGGGCTGCTGATGTGCTACATTCGCGTGATCGTCGTAATGCAGGCATTACCAGTGCCCCAAATGGACTTTATTTGGTTGAGATTGATTATCCGGCGCATTTTGAATTGCCGAAAATGCCGAAAGGACCATTTTTTCTCGACTAATCTTTGCTATACTCCGCAACAATATCAAATTGAGAGTGAATTATCATGAGTTGGTTTAAGCGATTATTACCGAAAATTGCAAGCTCTGCGAAAAAAAAGGGTGTGCCAGAAGGCATTTGGAGTAAATGCGCAGGATGTGAAGCTGTTTTGTATCGTGCAGAGTTAGAGCGTAGTTTGTTCGTTTGCCCTAAATGTCAATATCATATGCGATTAACAGCCCGTCAACGTTTGGATTTTTTCTTAGATCCCATTGATCGTGAAGAAATAGGGCAAACCATTTTGCCGCAAGATCGTTTGAAATTTCGCGATTCCAAAAAATATAAAGATCGTCTTAATGCTGCACAAAAAGAAACGGGTGAATCTGAAGCAATAATTGTGATGTCTGGGAAATTATTTGAAATGCCGGTCGTTGTGGCTGCCTTTGAATTTGGATTTATTGGCGGATCGATGAGTTACGCAGTCGGAGAACGGTTTGTGTTGGCTGTGCAAAAAGCAATTGAACTGCATGCGCCTTTTATTTGTTTTGCAACCAGTGGTGGCGCGCGTATGCAAGAAGGATTGTTTTCTTTGTTTCAAATGGCAAAGACAGCAACGGTATTAACACAATTAGCAAAAGCAAAACTGCCTTTTATTTCTGTATTAACAGATCCAACAATGGGTGGTGTGTCAGCTAGTTTAGCAACATTGGGTGATATTATTATTGCAGAGCCGAAAGCGCTAATGGGATTTGCGGGGCCACGTGTGATTGAGCAAACGATTCGTCAGACATTGCCAGAAGGTTTTCAGCGCGCTGAGTTTTTATTGGAAAAAGGAGCGATTGATAGCATCGTTGATCGTCGTGAAATGCGTGAAACCGTGCATCGTTTGTTTTCAAAATTAATGCATTAATTTTCAATGAATTTAAACGATTGGTTTTTCCATATTAAACAAATCCATACTCAGCGCATGGAGCTGGGTTTAGATCGTATTGGTTTAGTTGCCAGTCGCATGCAACTCACCCATTTTAATTGCCCTGTGATCACAGTCGGCGGCACAAATGGAAAGGGGTCTTGTACAAAAACACTCGAATCTATTTATCATGCAGCGGGTTATAAAACCGCTTTATACACGTCACCCCATTTACTTGAATTTAATGAGCGTATTCGCATTGATAATCATGATATCGCAGATCATGAATTAATACGCGCGTTTAATGCGGTCGAAAAAGCACGCGGTGATATTATTTTGAGTTTTTTTGAATTTATCACGCTTTCTGCTTTATTTTTATTTAAAGAAAAAAATAATGACGTGATTATTTTAGAAGTGGGTTTGGGTGGTCGATTAGATGCGGTTAATATTGTGGAAAGTGATGTTGCTGTTGTGACATCCATTGCATTGGATCACATAGATTGGTTGGGCAATGATCGTGAAACCATTGCGTATGAAAAAACGAGTATTGCGCGTGCGCAAAAACCATTAATCTCAGGCGAAGAAAATCCACCTCAAAAAATAGCAGAAACAGTGGAACTTAAAAAGGCGATCTTGTATCAAATTAACCGTGATTATTTTTATTGTTTGTCAGATAATTATTTTTGTTATTCAGATCAGCATGATATTTATGACAAACTGCCTGTGCCCCATTTAAAACATCAAAATGTGGCAACAGCTATTGCGGCTATTCAGGCATTAAAAAAAAAACTGCCCATTTCGCAAAAGCATATAGCGCAAGGAATTCAATCAATTTGTTTGTCAGGGCGATTTGAAAAGAACGCATCACCTTTTCCCATGGTGTTAGATGTGGCGCATAATCCACATGCAGCCGTTTGGTTAGCGCAACAATATGCGCAGTTACCCACAGTGAATAAAAGCATAGCAGTTATTGGTATGCTGAAAGATAAGGCGATGACTGATACCGTCTTACCTTTGATGCCATTCATTCACACTTGGTGCGTTTGTAATTTAATTTCAGAATCACCGGAACGGGGATCTGATGGCAGCGAATTGTTTACTTTTTTTAAAAAAAATGGAAAATCCGTTGAAATTTTTGCGGATGTGGCAACAGCAATGCAATTTGTGTTACGTGCTAATTGCCAACAGGAATGTGATCGTGCTTTAATTTTCGGATCGTTCCATACTGTCGCTGCTGCCAAGCGATGGCTGATCGAAAACGAATAGCAGAAAATAAGGAGTTTCACGTGGAAGAAAAAACAAAGCAACGGCTAATTGGTATATTGGTTTTAATTGGTGCGTTGTTTATTATTTTACCTTTTTTGTTTCATAACTCGCACCCATCGCTTAAAGCATCTTCCATTGTGCAAAATACAACTGCAACGCCAGCACCAGCTGTTTCTGTAACATTGCCAGTGGATAATTCAACGTTGCCGCAAAAAAGTAGCGCCGTTTCATCTCCAAGTTCAGCAGTGACTACAACTACAACACAGCAAGCCATGCCAAATAATGCTACCTTATCTAATGGAAATACAGTTGCAGCACCATCTGCATCCTCAATACCCAAGCGCACCAAATCCACAGATGGTTTTACGCCTGATCAAGCGGTATCTCCTGCGTCTGGTTTAACAACTGGACAACATATTGGCTCAGTAGCGCCTGATGCTACATTGCAAGCTGCTACCCAAACACAGGCGGCTTCTTTAGCAGAAACATCCAGTAGCGTTGATGTGGTATCTTCAAAACCCGCATGGCATAAAAAACCAACCGCGTTTGTAGCGAAGCCTATTGCGAAAAAACATGCTGTTACCCATTTTTCTAAAAAAGAATGGCATGTGCAATTGGCTGCATTTTCAAATAGAAAAAATGCAGAGAATTTGGTTAGAAAGTTGCGTGCACAGCATTTTGAAGCTTATATGCATGAAGCGATTCTCGGTCATCGTGTTTTAGTTGAAGTGATGGTGGGGCCAGAAACAAGCGAATACAGTGCAATAGTAATGCAACGTCGTTTGAAACAAGCCTTTCATTTAAACGGCGTGGTTAGAAAACGAGTCGCATAGCGTTTATTTAAACGGAGAAAATAATATGAGCACGTTAGGACATTTTACTGAGTTGGATTATATTCTTATTGCCGTTATTTTGATTTCTGTCATTGCTGGTTTTTTTCGGGGTTTTTTGCGCGAAGCGATTTCATTGGCAACTTGGTTTTTGGCTTTTTTAGGCGCCTTAAAATTTGCACCTGCGTTGAGCAATGCAACGAAACACATGATGGCACATGATACGGTACGTTATGTTATTTGTGTGATCGTGATCTTCTTGGTTATTTGGATTATCGGTGTGCTGATTAATAAATTAGCGCATACACTCGTTTCAACGGCAGGTCTGGGATTGTTCGACCGTGTGTTGGGTTTTATATTTGGTGCAGCGCGGGGGTTTTTATTTGCTGTGATTGTCTTGTTAATTGTGAGCGTGACGGCTGCTCAAAATGCAGCGTGGGTAAAACGCTCAGTTTTGGCGCCTTATTTTCAACCGGTCGTCACAAAATTTGCAAAGTTAATTCCCAAAGATGTGGGAAAAGTGGAAACATGGGTGGATAAATTACGTGCTGTTGCACAATAAGCAATTATGTTGGCATTACAAATTCAAGATTTACGAAAAACCTACAGCAATGGTGTTGAGGCGTTGAAAGGCATTAATTTGTCACTCGAAGAGGGACATTTTATTGGGTTATTAGGCCCCAATGGCGCTGGAAAATCGACAACCATTAGTATTATTAATTCGTTGACTTTAAAAACGAGTGGTAGCGCGCGTATTTTTAATTATGATATTGATACAAGTCCGAGTTTGGCCAAAGCGCAAATTGGCGTTGTGCCGCAAGAATTTAATTTCAGTATTTTTGAAAAAGTCATTCATATTGTCATGAATCAAGCAGGATATTATGGTATTCCGAGATCCGTTGCAAAACAGCGCGCAGAAAAATATTTAAAACTGTTAGAGTTATGGGAAAAACGCAATCATATTGCGCGAAACTTATCGGGTGGCATGAAGCGTCGGCTGATGATTGCCAGAGCATTAATGCACGAACCCAAATTGCTCATTTTGGATGAGCCAACGGCAGGTGTTGATGTTGAAATTCGTCGTTCTATGTGGCATTTATTGCGCCAATTAAATGCCGAAGGTAAAACAATTATTCTTACCACGCATTATCTTGAAGAAGCTGAAACGCTGTGTGATCGTATTGCGATTATCAATCATGGCAAAATTATTCAAGATACCACCAAAAAACAATTGCTCAGTTTGCTTAATGTGGAAACTTTTATCTTTGATTTGGCTGAACCATTGCATACTGAGTTACCTACGGCTGAGCATTTTAGCGTGAAAAAAATAGACTCCATGACCATTGAAGTGATCTGTGAAAAAAAACAAAATATAAACACCATTTTCCATTATTTTAATACGCATGGCTTAATCATCTCGAGTATGCGTAATAGCGTGAATCGTTTAGAAGAATTATTTTTGAAATTAACACAAAAAGTATGAATGTAAATGACACCCAAACAAATTTTAATTGCTTATCAAACGATTATTATTAAAGAACTGCTTCGTTGTTTTCGTATTTGGCCGCAAACCATTATGCCGCCAGCTATTACCACCATTTTATATTTTTTAATTTTTGGCAAATTGATTGGATCACAAATCAGCGCAGTGCAAGGGTTTACCTACATGCAGTATATTGCGCCCGGATTAATTATGATGCAAGTAATCACAAATAGTTATATCAATGCATCCTCTTCATTTTTTAGTATGAAATTCCAACGCAGCATTGAAGAAATATTAATTTCCCCAACGCCCAATTTGGTTATTTTACTGGGATTTATAACGGGCTCTGTTGCGCGCGGATTTATTGTTGGTTGTATTGTGATGTTAATTGCTTTGTTATTTACGCATCTGAATGTAGCGCATGTGTGGTTAATGTTATTAACTGTATTAATGACCTCGATCTTTTTTGCAACGGCAGGTGTCATCAATGGTATTTTTGCACGTAATTTTGATGATGTTTCGTGGATTCCCTCATTTGTATTAACTCCTTTAACGTATTTGGGTGGTGTGTTTTTTTCAATAACGATGTTGTCTGGCATCTGGCAAAAAATCGCAATGGTGAATCCCATTTTGTACATTGTTGATTTATTTCGATACAGTGTGTTAGATGTCGCCGATGGCAATATTTTTCTTGCTACGCTGATTTTGTTTGCGGCTACGTTTGTTTTATTCTTTTATGCTTTGTACTTATTGAAAAACAGCTCGCGATTAAGAAATTAATTTTTGTCCATATTAAGCAAGTGGTTTTTTGGGACTTCCTGAATTTGATGGCTCAGATTCTACAGACTGGGCTTCAGGTTTAGCTTCAGGCGTAGGTGATTTAGACATTATTTTTCGTTTGATTAAAATACACATCATTTTGGTGTTTTCCTTTCTAGAAATGGCTTGAAATAGTGTTATCCTTTCGGATAACTTATGCGCGAGCATATCGGGAGGCAATTTTTTTCCATTATCAATGAGGCGCTTTAAATCATCAGCCAATGTTTTATCATGAGGATCTTGCTGAGCACGAGAACTAAATAGGCGACCCGTAACTGTCGTTGCTTTTTTATACTCTATGAGCGCCAGATTAATTTGCGTAATAAATTCCATGGATCCCATAAATTGCTGATCATCTGATGACTCAGGCATATCTAAAAAATCAAACTCAGAAAGTGAATCAAAATGCCTCTTAACTAATTCATTTTGCTTGTCAATATCACTACGTAAGCTATTAATATCCTCTAGCGTAATCTCGATGGATTTTTCTTTATATAAAATTAATACGGCTGCAAGGAACAATTCAGTTTCTTCAGTGCGTTCTGGCGCAGCACACCATTTTTTTGCCTCATCTGATTCAGGAGGCGGCATCATGAGTAAGTCTTGCACTACTTTCGGAATTTTTTTAAATCTTTCTGTGTCAAAAATAGATAACCTTTCCGGATAGTAGATCGTTCGCAAGGTAGCATAACGATCAGCAATTATAGCGACACTGAATTCTTTTTTCTCCCTTGCTTTATAGTATTGCGGTATATATCCTTGGGTTCCAGCAGTAGCGTATTTTTCTTTTTCCGTTATAGCCAAGCCAAAATCAGCTAACTGCAGGCGCCCACTTTGGTTAATAAATACATTTTCTGGTTTGATATCGCAATGTGCTATAGCGATAGGTAAAGAATGTAGTTTGTGTACTGAATAAAGAAGATCTATTGCTAAATCTAAACGCGCATTAAAAGCGCTTTCTTTCCAATCCGCTTTTTGAGAGCGATTATAATTACCTCTCTGAGAATGCAGCTGAGCGTTTAGAGAATGCTTATATTCTGGCATGACTGAAAAACACAACGCTCTGGGTGAAAGCACAAAAACACTGCTACATACTATCCCCGCCGTGTTCATAAGCGCAGTCTCTTTTTTTATTGATGCTTCTGCTGCTTTGATTTCTTTATCTTTGTCTTTTTCAGCTTTGGCCAATTGAAGTTTAAGCACTTTAATTTCTTCTTCTAATTCCTCTACTCTATTAAATAGATCGATATAAGATGTTTTTTGGTCTGGTAACAATTCTTCCGCTGAAAAATGCAATCCCAGAATGTCTTGTGCCTTGTTTAGTTTTGTTGTGTATTCTTCCTCGCATTTTTTTATGGCGTCTGTTAGTTCTCTTGGTTTTTCGATGGCCTCTTTATGGAGCAAATTTTGAATCTTAACTGCGGTATGCACATAACCTTTAAGCGTTTTATATTCTCCACTTCGGTCTTCTATTATCGCTTCTCTGACCACACCAAATCCACCAGCTCCTAATAATTCTGATGTAATGAGATAGGTTGTATTTTCTATTTTAAGGTACCCTATTACTTGCGCTTCTTTTAATACGCATGGCTCAGATGGGTTAAAAAATAAAGCCATCTCTTCTGGAGTTTCTGCGGGTATTGTTGGCATATAAAATTGGCTTGATGAACAAAAACGCAGGCTGCTGAACCTAAAAAGCATGGTTTCTTCAATAAACTTAAAATGTTTCGAAAATTCATCTTTTTCAGAATTTCCTTTCATTGATCGTCTCATATTACCCCATCACAGACTATTTTGAGTATTTTCAAAATTAAGTGAATTTTTTATATTGTTACTAATTATAGTAGTTAGGATGCCAATTTTCTTTGGACATCTCCCTGAGGAATTACTCTAAATTAAATGTTACTGAATGCGCTGAAAAAACAGCGTGTTGTAGTTCTGATTTAGCCTAGACATTCTATTAAGATTTTTTTGATTTATGCGGCTAAACCTAGGTGCTTGACTATCTAATTATTGCTTTCCGCTTTTTTTGCAATTGACAATTGATGTATTCATACTAGATGCTGGTTTTTATTAAAAGTGAGGTTTGCCTAAATGTATTCATCCAACTCCTCTGTGGAGTCAATGATTTCTGATTTGTTTAAACAGTCGAGGCCCGTTTTTTTTTCATATCCTGTAGATGGGTCTAACTATCTAATATTCTATACTGATGTTGCCACCCCATTTGCTTTGAAAACTTATGTTTCGCATAATGGTATCCCGCTTCATATTATCATAATAAAATTACAGAATGATTATTCCCCACTTTTTATACAAAACCGCAATACTGGTTTAGAATATTCCGAGCTTTCAGAAGAAGAGCTGAATCAATTAAATTTGAAATGTAGGCGTTGCTTTGAACATGTTGAAACTTATTCGGCTAGTAAAATTGCCCAATTATTTCATGAGCCAGAAAAAGCGCCGCCAAAAAGAAAACCACTTTCTCAGGAAGAGATCAAGGAAATAGTAGCAATGGAGGAGGAGAAACCAACACCTTCAAAAAAATCAATAATAGATTTTACGCCTTTCAATAACGAAATTAAAAAGCTGGAGAAACAAGTTCAGGCTATGATGCAATCTGATGAATTTATTCAATATACTAAAAAGTTAAAAAGTGCTAAACAAATTAAAAAAACAAAGCTATGCACGGTAGGAAGGCAATTTGATCTTGCCTTAGCAAAATGTAACAGTTTATTAGCGCGTGCTAAAAATATTGATGCAGACTTAAAAATTCTGAAGCCTGGTAAAGCTAAAAATAAGAAAACGCTAACGAGTATGTTGGAAAAACTGGCATCTTTGTGCGCAAAAATTGAAGAAAAACGCTGTCAAATTCAAGTTGCATTTGATGACTTAAAAACACTAAAAACACAAATGACAGTAGCTGAAAGGGTATCGACAGCAGAACCACTTGTTGCTACGCCTGAAGAAGCAGATCAGTTGCTTGTGCAATCTACAGAAGAACTACCTGAGCAGTCTGAAGGAGAAGCAGCACAATTTGAGCGAGTCGTTGCAGCTCATCGACACAATCCTTATGCAGCAGCAATCACAGGGCCCCGTTTATTCAGGCACAACCCTTATGCTGCTGGCAATGATGATTGGGATAATACGCAAATACCTTTGGCTCGAAGATAGGAACTTTAATGGGTTATCTTGTATCGCATCTTGAGGATCATTGAGTATCTATCTTTGGGATTGAATTTTTATTTGATCTCGATACTATGGGCGCATGAGAACACATAACCGAACCATTTGTATCGCACCCATGATGGCCTACACGGATCGTCATTTCCGCTATTTGCTGCGATTAATATCAAAAGAGGCTTTTTTGTACACTGAAATGGTAACCGCGCAAGCGATTATTCATGGTGATCAAGCTTATCTGCTCGATTTTTCAAAAGAAGAACATCCTATCGCATTGCAGTTGGGTGGTTCAGATCCTGCGTTATTAGCACAAGCAGCACAAATTGGTGAGCAGTGGGGTTATGATGAAATAAATCTCAATGTTGGCTGTCCCAGTGAACGTGTACAAAATGGGTGTTTCGGCGCTGCATTAATGAAAGAAGCGGGTTTGGTTTCAGATTGTTTGCGAGCAATGCGTGAATCTGTTTCAATTCCTGTGACGATCAAAACCCGTTTGGGTGTAGATGAATTTGATAGCGAAGCGTTTCTGCATGATTTTATCGGAAAAACAATTGAATCAGGTTGTACTGTTTTTATTATGCATGCGCGCAAAGCTTGGTTAAATGGATTGAGCCCCAAAGAAAACCGTGAAATTCCACCGTTAAATTACGATCGCGTTTATCAATTGAAAAAAGTTTTCCCTCAGTTGGAAATCATTATGAATGGGGGTATTCAAACACGTGATGCAATAGCTGCGCATTTGAAAAAGGTGGATGGTGTCATGCTTGGTCGCGTAGTTTGTTCAAACCCTTATTTTTTGGCTGATACGAAAACAGTGCCGCGTATAGATATCGTGCGTGCCTATTTGCCTTATATTTTAAAGCAGTATGCGCAGGGTGTTTCAATGCGACAAATGACGCGGCATTTGATTGGTTTGTATCAAGGTGAGCCTGGCGCGCGCGCATGGCGCAGAAAACTGAGTGAAGCGTATGATGATGATCGTCAGTTGATTCGTGCAATTGAAGCACAATGCGAGGCGCAATAAACCGCGCCTCAATACAGTATAAAACGATGTTTATTTTTCGGTTTTTTCTGTGTTAGCAGCAGCACCTTTGCGTGCGTATTTTTGTTTGAATTTTTCAACGCGGCCAGTGGTTACTATTTTTTGCTGACCAGTGAAAAAGGGGTGACACTCAGAGCAAATTTCTAAGTGCAGATCTTTTTTGTCTAAAGTTGAGTGCGTTTTGAACGTATGTCCGCAACTGCACGTTACCGTAACTTCTTCATATTTGGGATGGATATTGGCTTTCATAGTATTTCCTATCAGTGACCATTTTTGCTGCAAAGGATAGCGGAGAATAAGTAGGTTGGCAAGCATGAAAACAGCTCTATTTTCTCTTGTCTATATAAAATCAGCTGTGTTGATGACACAACAGTTTCATCCACTTATCTATTGTCATGTGCATCAACTTTTCTGGATCTAAAAACAAATCAATGATTTTGGCTGCTTGTTTTTCAGTATAATGCGCCACAATCGTTTTTTTAAATTTATCAATTAAAAGTGGAATGCCAGTTGCGCGACGCCGTTTGTGGCCAATGGGATAATCGATGCTGATTAAATCGGTTTTTGTGCCGTCTTTAAAGGTAATTTGAATGGCATTGCCAATGGCGCGTTTTTCAGGATCCAAATAATCCAAGCTGAATTGTTTGTTTTCAACAACCTGCATTCGATTACGTAAGTGATCAATCATTGGGTTTTTTGCGATCGTATCTTCATAATGCGCTGCTGTAAGCGCTCCATAAATTAAAGGCACTGCAATCATATATTCTAAGCAATGATCGCGATCAGCGGGGTTGTGCAACACTCCTTTTTTACTGATGATGCGCATTGCAGGAGCTTGTGTTTGCACATCAATTTTTTCAATTTGTTCCAATTTATTTTTAACGAGAGGATGAAGTTGTAGTGCACATTCAACAGCAGTTTGAGCATGAAATTCTGCAGGATATGAAATTTTAAATAAAATATTTTCCATGACATAGTTTGCATAAGGACGTGTTAGTGAAAATGATTGACCTTTGAATGAGACATCATAAAAACCCCATGTTTTGGTAGTTAAGGCATTGGGATATCCCATTTCATTTTGCATCGCGATTAAAGCCAATCGTACACCGCGCGAGGTTGCATCACCTGCAGCCCATGATTTTCTGGATCCCGTATTCGGCGCATGACGATAAGCTCGTAAAGATTGCCCATCGAGCCAAGCATTAGAAATTGCATTATTGATTTGGTCTTTAGATCCGCCGAGTAAGTGGGTTACAACGGCAGTGGTTGCTACTTTTACTAAAAGCACATGATCTAATCCAACTTGATTAAAACTATTATCAAGGGCTAATACACCTTGAATTTCATGTGCTTTAATCATCGCGCATAAAATATCTTTTATGGTGAATTTTTTTTGGTGAGTGCGATGTAAATAATCAGTAATTGCTAAAATACCGCCTAAGTTATCAGAAGGGTGACCCCATTCTGCAGCCAGAAAAGTATCATTAAAATCTAACCAGCGAATGAGGGTGCCAATATTAAAAGCGGCTTGTACGGGATCTAATTCGAATGGTGTGCCAAAAACACGCGCGCCATTTTTTAAAAAAGCATTGGGCACAACAGGTCCTAATAATTTTGTGCAAGCCTGGAATTGCAATGCCATTAATCCGCAAGCCAAGCTGTCTAATAAATCATAATGAGCTGTGTTAATTGCCAGCGTGCTGTAGTCATGAAAATCGAATACATAGTTTGTGATATCTTGAATAACGTTATCAAACGCATTACGCGCATTGTTTTTATTGTGATGCAACATGGGGATATTCTCTTGGTTGTGGTCCAATATATTCTGATAAAGGACGAATCAATTTGTTATTTTTGCGTTGTTCCATGATATGCGCAGACCAGCCAGCCGTGCGTGCAAACACAAAAATAGGTGTAAACAATGCCACTGGAATATCGCAGAAATGATAAGCTGAAGCACTATAAAAATCTAAATTTGGAAACATTTTTTTTTGTGCCTGCATGAGTCTTTCAATGGTTTCAGATACGGCGTAAACCACTTTATCTTGAGTGGCATCAGCTAGTTTTTTAGAAGCGGTTTTAATGATATCAGAGCGGGGGTCGCCATTTTTGTAAACGCGATGTCCAAATCCCATGATTAATTTTTTTTGTTTGAGTAAATCTAACAAGCCTTTTTTCGCATCATCAACAGATGAAAATTGTAAAATTAATTTTAAAGCTGCTTCATTAGCACCCCCATGTAGTGATCCGCGTAATGTGCCGATTGCACTGCAAATACAAGAATAAAAATCTGATAGTGTGGCAGCAGTCACACGCGCTGCAAAAGTGGATGCATTAAATTCATGCTCAGCATATAAAATTAACGATAAATTAATTGTGCTGGCTTGCAACGGGTCTGGTTTTTTTTGGTGTAATAAATGCAAAAAATACTCGCCGACTGTTTTATCGTCCAGCGAGACAGTAATTTTTTTTTGATGATGATGAAAGTGAAACCAATACATTAAAATGCCAGGAAAACAAGCAATCAAGCGATTGGCAATCCTAATTTGATTGTGCGATTGAGTTTCAGGTTCAATATTCCCTAAAAAAGAACAGGCCGTACGCAGCACGTCCATTGGATGCGTTGAAACAGGGATTTGTTCTAATACTATTTTTAATGCGGTTGGAAAATCACGCAGTGAAATTAACGTATTTTGATAATCGGTTAATTGTGATGGTGTTGGTAGTTCACCATAAATTAATAAATAGGCAACGGCTTCAAAACTCGATTTTTGAGCGAGATCGTGAATGGAGTAGCCGCGATAGTGTAGTCCATTTTCATTATGCCCAACCATTGAAATAGCGGATTGTCCTGCAATAATGCCAGCTAAACCAGCGGGTTGCTTTATTCCTTTTTCCATATAAATTCCTTGGTTTCAACTTTTGAGAAATGTTATTGTATCACTTCATTTAAAAAATTCAGCAGGAGGCTTGGATGAAAACAGTAGTGGTATTTATTTTTTCTGTTGGATTTTTTTTATTGTATAACACAGCGATGTTTGCAGGTGAAAAAAATGTAGGGCAATGTTTGAAATGGAAGCGAGTGTGTTATCAAAAAGAACACTGCATTCATCAGACGGGTTTGCGCACAGGCTGTTATCGCTGCTTAAAACCGGCTCAAAAAGGGTTCCATCTTTATTTACGTCAAATTGATCGCGGTACCTGCAATATTCGCACTGTCGAATATTTACGCACGATGGGTTACCGTTGCTACAATCCTGATGATGCAGATCCTTGTTCGCGTACACCAAAAAGTGAGTATTGTGATTGGCGTTGTGTGAAGTATGCGAAACAGTGACCAGATTGATTTTGGTGGTTTCGCATGTTAGGATCCGCGCATTTATTTTCTTGGAAAACGGATGCGTGCTTTATTCCAATCAAAAAGTTATCCCTGGGTTGTAATCTCTTTTTCAGCCTTATTTCTGTTCTATAAATATGTCTTGCAGGTTTCACCCAGTATTATTTCTCATGATTTAATGCGCCAATTTCATTTAGATGGTGCGGGTCTTGGCAATTTAGCCGCTACTTTTTTTTATGCCTATCTGGTGATTCAGCTTTTTGCAGGCCCCTTATTGGATAAATTGGGTGTGCGTGTATTAACGGCATTGGCTATTTTGCTTTGTGGGTTGGGTGATATGTGGTTTTCACAAGCAACCACTTTATTTCAAGCAATCATCGCACGCACTTTGATTGGCGCGGGCGCTGCCTTTGCTACTGTCAGTTATATTAAAGTCGCCTCCATTTGGTTTGACCCTAAGCGGTTTGCTTTTGTTAGCGGATTATTGGCAACAGCAGCAATGATTGGTTCGATGTCTGGACAACTGCCCTTTGCTTTATTGGTGGTTCATTTTGGTTGGCAAAGCAGCTTATTTTATTGTGGCGTATTTGGCATTGCATTGGCTGTTCTTTTTTACTTGATTGTACGCAGTGATCGCTCTGTCACTTCAGCTTCAGTGCAATCGCGAATGGGTTATTTCAATTTTAGTGATGCGTTAGCTGTTTTGAAGCTCAAATCCAATTGGTATTTGATGTTGTACAGTGGATTGGCATTTTCGCCCTTGGCTGTTTTTGCTGGATTGTGGGGGGATTCATTTTTACAAGTGGCCTTTCATGCAACCAAACCCACAGCGGCAACATTGACCTCGTTATCTTTTTTTGGATTGGCAGTCGGGGGGCCTTGTTTTGGTTATTTATCGGATCGCATTGGCAAGCGTTTTGGTGTCATGCTTTTTGGTATGTTGTTGTCTATGTTTGCTTTATTAGTGGCACTCTATTTTCCAGTGATTTCTGATTGGATTGAAGGCGTTGCTTTATTTTTCTTTGGTGTAGGTACTGGTGCTTTTATGCTGGTTTTTGCAGCAGGAAAAGAAATCAATCCATTGGCGATCACGGCAACGGTTGTTGCCTTTATTAACACCGGTGATGCATTGATTGGCACGTTTACTGAACCATTGATTGGTAAATTTTTAGATGTGTTTGGGTATGGAAAAATGCGTCATGGTATTCATTATTTCAGTACATATGATTATCACATGGCATTAATGTTATTGCCCTTATATTTAGGCATTGCCTTATTTTTTCTGTGCTTGTCTAAAAAGATCATCCAATAATAAAATTTGCTATCATGGTCATTGGTGATTATGGCGGTACCCAATAACAAGAGAGCTGTTTTTATGTCATCAGTACTGCTCACAGATTATTATCAATACAGCATGGCGCAAGGTTATTGGAAACTGGGCATGCATAATCAAGAAGCGGTTTTTTACCTTTTTTTTCGTCGCAATCCATTAAACAGTGATTATGTGATTGCTTCAGGGTTGCAAACCGTCATTGATTTTGTTCGAGATTTTAAATTTACCGATGCTGATTTAGATTATTTGGCATCCTTAAATAATCATACTTTTTCTGCAGACTTTTTGGCTTATTTAAAAACCCTTCGTTTTACTGGTGATATTGATGCAGTACCAGAAGGCTCGGTTGTTTTTGCCAATGAGCCTTTATTGCGTATTAAGGCGCCGTTATTGTTGGCGCAAATTTTAGAAACTCCTATTATTAATGCCATTAATTTTTCTTCAACGGTGGCTTCATTGGCATCCCGCATGCGTCTTATTGCAGGTGATGATCATTTATTTGAGTTTGGTTTGCGTCGTGCGCAAGGTCCCAATGGTGGTTTAACAGCCAGTCGTGCTGCATTTTTAGGAGGGTTTGATGCAACCTCCAATGTGTTGGCAGGAAAACAATTCGGTATTCCCGTTGTCGGCACGATGTCACACAGTTGGGTGATGGCATTTGAAAATGAATTGACGGCATTTCGTGCTTATGCGAATGCAACACGCGATGATTTGGTTTTATTGGCAGATACGTATGATACGGTTCGTGGCATTGAAAACGCGATTACAGTTGCGCATGAATTAAAAAAACAGAATCGACAGTTAAAAGGGGTGCGCTTAGATTCAGGTGAATTGGCTGTATTAAGTCGTATTGCACGCGAAAAATTAAATCAAGCAGGATTGCATGATACTCAAATTTATGTGAGCGGAGATTTATCTGAAAAACGCTTGCTGGAATTAAAAAGCATGCATGCGCCAATTAATGGTTGGGGGATTGGTACGCAATTGTCAACTGCATATGAGCAGCCTGCATTAGATATGGTTTACAAACTCAGTGCCATTCAAAAAGAAAATCAATGGGCCTATAAACTAAAGCGTTCTGAAAATAGCATTAAAACGAGTGATCCTGGTATTTTACAAGTCAGGCGATTTTTTCAAGAAAGTAAATGGTTGCGTGATATTATTTATCATGTTGATTTTGGTGTGGATGAATCCCATTTTTCTCCTAATGAAAAATCAGCTGATTTATTAATACCGATTTTTAAAGATGGAAAAACAGTGTCGCAACAACCCATTTTGTCTGAAAGCAGAAAATATGCTTTGGAGCAATTAGCCCAATTTCATGCTTCAAAAGGGGGGTGTTATTCAGTGATAACAGATTTGAAATTAACGCGATTAAAACAATGCATCATGGAATCTAATTTATGATGTTAAAAGACACTGCCTTATTGCTCATCGATTTGCAAAATGATTTTTGCTTGGGTGGCAGTTTGGCAGTGCCGCATGCTGATGAGGTTATATCAGTTGGTAATGCGCAAATGAAATTATTTCAGACCGTTATTGCAACGCAAGATTGGCATCCTGATAATCACATGAGCTTTGAAACGTTGTGGCCTGCACATTGTATTCAGCATACAAAAGGAGCTGCATTTCACACTGATCTTAATTTATCCTCTATTCATTACATTGTTCAAAAAGGTACAGATCCAACTATTGATAGTTATAGTGCGTTTTATGATAACCAACATTTAAAAGCAACTGGATTAACACAACAGCTTCGTGATAAAAATATTACTACAGTATATGTGATGGGATTAGCCACGGACTATTGCGTTAAATATTCTTGTTTAGATGCGCTTGCCGATGGATTTCGTGTTTATGTGATTGAAAAAGGATGTCGTGCTGTTAATGTGCAATCGGGTGATTCAGAAAAAGCATGGTATGAATTAATAGAAAAAGGATGTGTGCTGGTATGAATCATACTGCAATTGCCACAATAAAGTTGGATGCGTTATCACATAACCTTGCGCAAATTCGCGCGCTTTTACCGCGTAAAAAAATATTGGCGATGGTGAAAAGTAATGCGTATGGTCACGGATTAATTTCAGTTGCAAAAACGATATCAACTGCTGATGCATTGGGTGTGGCTACCATTGCAGAAGCATTACAATTACGCAACGCGGGCATTCAAGATGATATTGTCGTTATGCGTGGATTTGTTGTTGCAGCAGAGTTAAATCTATTTTTGAATGATCCTCATTTTATTGCCTGTATTCATAGCCCAGATCAAATTCATTTGCTTAACGAAGTAACAGTTGCGAATCATCAGTCCTTGCGTATTTGGTTGAAAATAGATACCGGCATGCACCGTTTGGGAATATTGCCTGAGCAATTTTATGATGCTTATCACGCATTATGTGCAATGCCATTTATTCAGAAACCTTTTGTGATTTGTTCTCATTTAGCAGATGCGGATAATACAGATAACACTTTTACAAAAGCACAGTTGCACTTGTTTGAAAAATTAACGCAGCATATTCATGCTGAAAAAAGCATGTTAAATTCAGCTGGCATTTTAGCGTATCGTGATTTTGCTTATGATTGGATTCGTCCTGGGCTCATGTTATATGGTGTTTCACCTTTTGATCATCATGGTGTGCATGATGATGTGGTTATGAAAAATTTTATACCTGCGATGACATTTGAATCTAAATTAATTGCGATTAAGAAAGTGGCTGCGGGCGAGAAAATTGGCTACTCCTGCACATTTACTGCGCCGCGTGACATGACCATTGGTATTGTTGGTATGGGATATGGCGATAGCTATCCACGTCATGCAAAAAATGGCACGCCTGTTTTGATTCGTGGTGAACGTTGTTCTATTGTGGGGCGAATATCCATGGATATGATTACGGTAGATGTTTCGCATATAAAACAGGTTGCAGTGAATGATGCTGTTATTTTGTGGAATGCGGTATTGCTGGCTTCTGAAATTGCGCATTATGTGAATACAGTGCCGCACGAGTTGTTGTGCCATTTAACAGGTCGGGTACAGCTGCAACATTTGTGATAGCAAACCCTCAAATTCATTTACTTAACCTATTCTAATTGTTTTTAATATCATCATTTATATGATGCTTAATGCAAGATTAATTGTATTTATTGTGCTTAATTGGCTTGTTTTTTCCTGCTTTTTACTCAAAAATGATTTTTTGATTTTTAAATCAAAGGGTAATTGGGATTATTGAAATAAATGTAAGCGCACCCTAAACCCCATACTTCCCGATTAACCCTCAATCTGACATATTACACTGAATGTTTTAAATCAATCAGGAGGCTCAGCATGCAGGAGAAAATTCAACCGGCTATTTAAGATGCTAAGTTTTGGCAGCAGCATGTCGATCAATTCCAGCGGTGTAAGCAATCAAAACTCAGCTACTGTAAGCAGCACAGCTTAATTTATCATCGGTTCTCATGCTGGTTTTCGAAGTTAACCGCCGGTGATGATAAAATTAATACTCCTGCGGCCATGATTCCATTAAAGCTAGCACGCAACAGTGATAAAAGTGACGTTATCGCTAGCCTTACGTTGAGCAACGGTATGAGGATTAGCATACATCAAGAAGCTGTGCTGTTTAATTTTCTTAAGCAATGGGGTTGATCATGCTGTCTTTTTTTAACACCCAAATTTGGCTGCATCCTACACCGATTGATTTTCGAAAACAAATTGATGGGTTGGTTTTGCTGGTGACTGATCATTTAGAAATGGATCCTACCTCCGGACAATTATTTTTATTTCGTAATAAGGGCAGAGATAAGTTAAAGGCATTGTATTGGGAGCGCAATGGGTTTTGGTTGCTGTATCGCCGCTTAGAGCAAGGGTGTTTTAAATTCTCTGAAATAGATAGGCTTGTTATAGAGCTTACACCAGATGAATTTGGTTGGCTGCTATCAGGGTTGAATTTTATGGAATACACACCCTTTAAAAGCGTCAATGCGTCGAGTTTTTGTTAGTTGTTTGTGAGGTGTTATTGTATAATAACACCTGTTTTATAGGGTGTTTTTCACATTGAACCAACTTATCCATCAGTTACAATTACGCATTGATGATTTAGACAAAGCAAATGCATTTTCAAAAACAACGTGCCGATAATGCGCAGCAGGCATATGATTACCTCATGCAGCAATACAAAAACCTTGCCCGCTCGCATTTTGGCTCAAGATCAGAAAAGTATATTGATCCTAACAACCCGCGACAATCTTTGTTTCCTGAAGAAGATGCTGGATCTGTTGAAGATCAGGACGAGCATGAAAATGCTGATGGGACTTTAAGCATTTCAGCTTATAAACGTAAAAAGAAAAAATCCAATCAAACAGCACCTAGGCGTGTTGTTATTATCCCTGTGGAAAATAAAGCTTGTCACTGTGGCTGTCAAAAAGCTGTCATTCGTTATGAAACAAGCGAATTGTATCATTATCAACAAGCTGTTCATGAGATTGTTGAAGAACGTCGTGAAGTAGTGGCTTGCCCTAAGGGATGCAATCAATCGATAGAAACTGCTAAGAAGCCACCACATGTGCTACCTAAAATCAAAGCAACGCATTCCTTGTTGGCACATATTATTGTGAGCAAATTCATTGATCGTCAGCCCTTGTATCATTTGGAAAAGCAGTTTGCACAACGACACGGCATGGATATCACTCGACGCTGCATGGCGAACTGGTTGATTGATTTAACCTCAAAATATCAGCCTTTATTGAATTTATTAAAAGATGAGTTGATTGATTATGATATCTCTTCACTGGATGCCACCACTTTACAAGTGTTAAGAGAGCCAGGCCGACCACCAACAAGAAAATCCTATGCCTATTGCTTTCGAGGAGGGCCACCTGATAAAAAAATAGTGATCTACGAGTACAATGCAGAAAATCACAAGCCTTACCTGCTCAATTGGTTTGCTGGATTTAAAGGTGCCATTCATGCTGATGCTGATCCGTTTTTTAATGACTTGGCAGCACATCCAGATATTCAGATGAGTTATTGCAATGCGCATAGTCGTCGCAAATTTGAACCTATTGCTAAACCGATGGTGTTGCGCATCATGCCATGCGTATTTACAGAAAGCTTTACAAAATTGAGCGTGAAGCTAAAAATAAAAATTGTAGTGCTGAGCAGCGTTATCAACTGCGACTGGAAAAAGCAAAGCCCATACTGGATGAATTTAAAAAATGGCTCGATAAGACTTACCCAACTTTATTGCCAAAATCTCCGTTGGGAAAAGCCGCAGCCTATGTGATTAAACACTGGGAAGGATTGATTCATTACTTAAGTGACGGTCGACTTGAGATTGATAACAACCTTACCGAACAGGAAATCAAAATGTTCGTGATTATTCGCAAAAACTTTTTGTTTGCTTGTTCGGTAGCAGGCGCCAAGTCACTGTGTGCTCATCTGTCATTGCTACGCAGCGCAATTGCCAATGGGCTAGAGCCTTGCTGTTATATCAAAGCGATATTAGATGCGTTGCCGACATGTCAAACGCTAGAAGATTATGAAGGGCTGCTACCTTGGAATATCGACTTAAGCGAAGTAAGTGCCATGAAAGCGGCTTAGTAACAAAAAAATAACAGAGAAAGCCATAGAAAATTTACATTTATATCAATAGGTTAAAATAATTTTTATAATTTAAGAAAAGCTTAACCTTTGGCCCATATACTTTGAACTATACCATAAAATATAGCGGTGAACGCTTACTAATCAATTCATTATAAAATACAAAAGGGGTATTTCTCATGGCTAAGAAAGATCAAAAATCAAAAAATGAAAATCGTTTTGCTCCATTAGCGGGTAAAACATCTATGCGTGACACTGAGCGTTTATTACATCCTGAAAAAAAACAGAAACACCCTCCCAAAAAAAGAGAAGGGGTAGGTCATAGCGCGAGTGCTGAGCAAGCATTTTTTGGTAGTAAAACCAAAATAGATCGAGCAGATCAAGAGCGTTACAACCTGAATACGCTTGAAAGGTATATTACCGGTGGGACGTTAAAGGTTGATGATGTAAAGGGCTTAAGTGAGCAGCAACGTTACAACCTGAATACGCTTGAAAGGTATATTACCGGTGGGACGTTAAAGGTTGATGATGTAAAGGGCTTAAGTGAGCAGCAACGTTACAACCTGAATACGCTTGAAAGGTATATTACCGCTGGGACGTTAAAGGTTGATGATGTAAAGGGCTTAAGTGAGCAGCAACGTTACAACCTGAATACGCTTGAAAGGTATATTACCGGTGGGACGTTAAAGGTTGATGATGTAAAGGGCTTAAGTGAGCAGCAACGTTTCGAATATAGTAGAGCTTCAAGTGCTCCAAAATTGTAAGACTTTAGGTTCTATAGTAGGTCACAAAAACTAGACCACTAAACAGGTATATTTAAGATATAATCCTCGCCTGAAATTTGGAGGCGAGATGAGCGTTAAACGTAGAAAATACAGTCCAGCAGAAAAAGCCAAAATTGCACTTGAAGCTATAAAGGGTGAGCTTACAATGGCTCAAATAATAGCAAAATATGGCGTACACGCCACTCAAGTTAGTGTTTGGAAAAAGAAAGTGCTGACAAGCAAATTAAACAGCACAGCTTCTTGATGTATGCTAATCTGTAAAACTCCAGACTTAACCTGACAGTTTACATTTATCGGACAGTGTTATTGTCAGTTAAATATAAATTTTTTTCAGCCTCAATATGATTTGAGTTCTGTTGTAAAGTTTCTGCTGTAAAGTTTCTGCTGCATTGTGACCACTTTCAAACTGATTTTCAAGTTGCGCTTCAATTGCGAGTTTTTTGGCATTATGAAAGGTTTGGGTTGGTGTTTTACCATAACAACGTGACCCTGAATGCGGCCTGTATTCATTGTATTTTTTCAGCCATTTATCCACATCAAGCTGTAATTGCTCCACAGAATGGTATATCTTTTTGCGGAATGCAATATCATAAAACTCATGCTTCATTGTTTTATGAAAGCGCTCACGTTTTCTAGCACCGACAACATTCGACAACTTCTCAATCGCCTTGTCAAAGCCGGAGAAATAAAGCGTGTAGCGCGCGGTGTATTTGTGAAACCAAAGCAAAGTACGTTGGTCGGAGAGATATTACCTAGCGCGTTTGAGATTGCGGTATCTTTTTAAATCAAAGGGTAGTTGGGATTATTGAAATAAATCAATTAAGGTTATTTACATGAGAAACATGGCAACAGAAAATACACCTTTTTTCAACAAAATTAAAGAATTTTTGTTAAAGGAAAAACCTATAATTTCAGAAGAAACAAAAACAATAAATGAGATTTTTGATGGGTTAAATATTAATAAAAATTTTCAGTTAGTGATGCAATTCCCGGGCGGGGTTTTTTATTTACTTTGGTTTTTTCATCGCGCAGAAGAAACGGAAGATCTGCAACTCCAAAGCAAGCTGATCCAATTGCTATTATCAGAATTGCCTCTGGTTGCAAATTGGATGCCATTGCAATTATTGTCTTTGTTTAAATGGCTGGAAGATGATTGGAAAAAAAAGGGGGTTGCTCTCCAGATGATGGAAGCGTTGGAACCAAGAACGCTGAGCTTGATTGTAGGAAATTTCGAAAATAGTTTAACTGACTTTTTTGAAGTGATAGGGAAGGTTGAGTTGACAAAGGTGAGTGACCCTAGAAAATTGATGGTGTTAACGCATAAGAAAAAGTTAGAAAAAAGACTCGCTGCGTTTTTGGATTCAAAGCAAGCGCATCCAGATCTAGGCGTTATAGCTGCAAGCTCAACCCTATTAGGCGCATTGATTGATCAGAAATTTGTTTCTTTTCTGGAATCAGATCATCGAAAACAAGTGAATAAGTACTTAGTAAGCAGAAGATCAGACGAAGCAGTATTAAACGCAGATGAGCGTCTTGTTGATGGTGTTGATGTGGAAATGAGTGCGTTATCGCAGTCGTTAACAGATGCAGCCAGGCCAGCTCAATCTGGTTTTTTTGCTCAGCGATTACCAGATGCTCGCGTTGAAACAGAGAGAAGCGAAGCATCGACACCGTAATAAATGAAGCGATGAGATTAGGTTGATGCTAAAAATTGTAAAATAATATCAAGAAATTCTTTTGATTTCTCAACGTGCGGCATATGCGCGCAATTTGGTATCATCACAAAAGTGCCATTTTTAAGTGCTTTCGACATGATCTCCGCTTGCTTAGGGCGCATCAACATATCTTCTTCGCCAGCGATCACTAAAGTGGGTGTTGTGATTTGGGATAGTTGATCTGAAAAATCACGTTGGTTTGATGCTTGTAGTTGATGTTGATATCCTAACGCACTTTGTGGAAAAGGATTTCGTAATGTCCATTGAATGAATCCTTTTGTTAAGAGGGGTTTGTTTAAAAAATCATTGCCAAATAAAAAAGGCATCATATACTGCGCAACCAAATCATCACCCACATTTTTTTCAATTAATTTTTCACGTGTGGAAAAGACGATTTTAGCCAATGCATTTGGTTTTGAGCGTGAACAGACAATGGCTAATTTATTTATTTTTTCGGGTGCCATCAACGCAATTTGTTGTGCAATACCACCACCCATCGAGTGACCCACTATATGTGCGCGTGAAATGGATAATGCCGCCATTAATTGTAATGTGTCATTTGCCATCATCTCCATTGTATAAGGATAATCGGGTGTGTCGCTTTGACCAGCGCCTCGATTATCAAAAATAGTAACACGGAAATGTTTTGCAAATTCACGTAGTGTGGATTTCCATACTTGATGATCTGAAGTTAATCCACCAATTAAAATAAGATCATCACCCGAGCCATGTTGTTCGTAATATATTTTTATATTATTGACTGTTTGTATCGGCATTGGATGGACCTTGGAGTTGTGATTGCATATCAATTTGCGCATCCATTTTCATATCCATTTGATGTTGCAGTTGATTGATATTAGGCTGTTTAGTTTTTTTAGTTTTTTTAGTTTTTTTACTTCCATTTAATTCATTGATTAAATCGCTATTTAATTCTTGCTTAATGGTTTTTAAATTTTGTGGTGAAGGTAGCGTAGGGGATGCATTTGTGTTTTGGGTTTGTGGCGCTGGCAGTGAAGTATTGTTGGTTGTTGTGTTATTGTTAGTACTGCTTGTTGGTTCTGGAATAGTAGGTAAATTGGCGTTTTCTTGTTGTTGTAATTGTTGCTGCTGTTGCAATTCATTTATATAAAAATCTAATAATTGACGGCCAATCTGAACTGCTTTTTGTGTCATGCCATGAATGTGCTCTAAGACTACAGCAACGGCAATTTGTGGATGATTAACGGGCGCAAAGACAATAAACAAATGGTTGTTTTGAAAGCGTGTGCCGGTTTGCGTAACTGTACCACTGGCATTATCAGCAGCGACTTGTGCAGTGCCTGTTTTTCCCGCTGCTGTGTAATTGATTTGTTGGAATGAGTTATGTGCGGTACCTTCTGGATCGCTGATTACGTCTTGCATCCCTTCAATGACAGTTGAAAATGAGTGCGGTGTTTTTTCAATGATAGGTTTTTCTTGAATAGGCGCTATCGTTGTCATTTTGCCATTAGGTTGTTGTAATTTTAATAATATGTTTGGTTGAAAGCGCACGCCATGTTCTGAGATGGTTGCTGTTGCTGCTGCTAATTGTATGGGTGTGACTAATATATAACCCTGACCAATGCCAGCAAGAACCGTATCACCTTCATACCAAGGTTCGCCAATGTGTTTCATTTTCCATGCTGGTGATGGTACAACGCCAGGTGTTTCCAAAGGTAAATTGATGCCAGTCAAACTGCCAAACCCAAATTGGGTGAGTGCTTGATCTAAACGATCAATGCCCAAGGCAGTTGCCAATTGATAAAAGAAGGTATCGCAAGAAACGGTAATGGATTTAACGACATTAACCCAACCGAATCCTTTTTTAACCCAGTTATGAAAAATATGCTTTGTGTGTGGCACACGGAACCAGCCGGGATCAAAAATATAATCTTGTGTGTCAATGACACCGTCATTTAATGCACCAAAGGCAATAAATGGTTTGATTGCTGACCCCGGTGCGTAAGTGGCACGCGTAGCGCGATTAAAAAGAGGATGATCTGGATTGTTCATCAAGGCATGATATTGCTTATTCGTCATGCCTTTTACAAACATATTAGGATCGTAAGTTGGTTTTGTCACCAGCGCTAATACTTGTCCAGTAGTCGGCTGAATCGCAACAATCGCACCGGTCTGTTTTCCTAATAATTTTTCCGCATATTGTTGCAATTGGCTATCGATCGTCAAATAAATATTATCACCTGGCACAGGCGGTGTTGTTTTTAAAACACGAACAATTTTACCGTTGGCATCAATTTCTGCTTCTTCAGAGCCCATTACGCCGTGCAATAGTGTTTCATCTTCTGCTTCAACACCGGCTTTCCCAATATTATCGGATGCGGAATAATTGCCAGGGTCTACTTGTGCTAATTCAGCTGTTGTAATTCTGCCTACATAACCAACCACATCGCTCGTTGCTTTTCCAAGTGGGTAGTTACGAATCAGGTTGACTTGGACGCTCACACCTGGAAAGTGATATTGGTTGACATAAAATTGGTCCACTTCTTCTTCAGTCAGTTGTTGTTTGAGTGGCACCGATTGGTAAGGATAATATTGCTTGACGATGCGATCAAAGTTTTGAATATCTTGCGGCGTTAAATTTACTATTTTCCGCAGGGATTTAATCGTCGTTTTCATGTTTTTTACTCGAGCAGGAATGACTGTCAAGCTGTATACAGGAATATTTTTGGCGAGGACAACGCCGTTGCGATCATAAATAATACCGCGATTGGGTTGAACAGGTACGATACTGATGACATTGCGCTTGGAAAGGGTTGCATAAAAACTATTTTTGATGACTTGCAAATAAACCAATCGAGATAATAATAATAGAAAAAAAATTAAAACGCCGGCGGCGCATAAAATGCTGCGTTTCAGAAAGCGTTTTGATTCTGGATTCATATTCATCGGTGATAAGGGTGGTTAACGGTTATACTCCAAGCACGATAAAGTTGTTCTGCCAGTACGACGCGAACCAGCGGGTGTGGCAAGGTCATTTCTGACAATGACCATACTGCGTCCGCCTGTTTCAAAAAATCATCTGACAATCCCTCTGGTCCGCCAATAACAAAGCAAACCGATTGCTGGTTATCGTGCCACGTTTGAAGCTGTTTTGCGAGCGTTTTTGTACAAAGCGTCTTTCCTGTACGATCTAGCGCGACACGGTAACTGCCTTTAATAATAGTGGCCGTTATTTTGGCTTCTTCAATGTGAATAATTTTTTGGATATCTGTGTTTTTGCCTCGTTTTTCAGCAGAAATGGCCGCTAATTGAACGCGATAATCAGCAGGCATTCGATTGGCGTATTCTGCATAACCTGTTTCAACCCAAGCGGGCATTCCTTTGCCTATGGCAATAATTTGAATAATCACAACAGTATCACTTTACTTGGCCGATTTGTCTTTTTTAAATTGTTCTGACACAGCCCATAATTTTTCTAATTGATATAAATCACGTTGAGATTTTAACATCACGTGTACAACCACATCACCAAAATCAATTAAAACCCATTCTGCAAATGGTTCGCCTTCCACGCCCATTGGGCGAATACCGGCTTCTTTTGCGGCTGCAATCAATTTCTTTGAAATAGATTGTACGTGACGTGTTGATGTTCCAGTAGCAATGATCATGGCGTCAAAGGAATCAGTTAATGACTTTACATCTAATTCAACGATGTGATCCGCTTTGTTGTCTGCTAGCTGTTTTTGAATAAATTTAATTAACTGTGGAAGCTTCATGTGGATACCTGGGTTTCAAAAAAAGAGCAATGATAGCGGTTTTGAGAGATGGCAACAAGTGATCGAGATGTACGATTTCTTTTGTTTGCAGAAACAACGCGCGATTACTTTTTATTTTCACAATACAACTTCTTTTCCTGGATATAATTGAAGACGTTTTGATTCAATCCGGCAATATTTTTTTCGCCTAAAAGAATGGCTTTGCGAATCTGTGTTGCAGAAACAGGAATGTCGTTGATATTTAAAAAATGCAGTTGTGATTTCAGATTATGTTCGTTGAGAAAAGTGTCAACAACAGTAGGCATTTGTATTGTTTTGTTGTGCCGACTGACTACAATTAAATGAGCAAGTGAAAAAATCTTTTTCCATTGATGCCAAGTGTCAAATTGCGCAAAAGCATCAGCGCCTACAATATAATATAAAACACTGTCGGGCATTTTTTTGTGAAGCATAAGTAATGTATTGACGGTGTAACTGATTTGTTTTTGTTGAATTTCAAAATCATTCACTTTTAATTTTGGATGATTTTTTATTGCTAAACCAACCATGATTAATCGATCTGCAGGACTCGCATCTGGTGTTTCGCGATGCGGTGGCTGAAAACAAGGAATGAGTTCGACAGCGTCTAATTCAAATGCTGTTAATGCGTGATTGGCAATGGCAATATGTGCTTCATGTATTGGGTTAAATGTTCCACCCAAAATGCCTAATGATTTTTTCACTTGTCTATCCTATGGTTTGCACATGAGTGATAATGCCAGCAAGGCTTGCCATATGGCTTTGTCTGAGGCGCTTTTAATTAGCACATCCACATTGGCTGCTTGTTGTAATGCTTTTTTCATTTTATAGATATTTTTATTTGAGGTGATGTTTTCACGGATAAATCGTGCAATATGCCACAATACTAAAATAGGTTCCGCATGCGTTTGTTGAAATTGTATGAGCATACGGATGATTTTTTGTGTGTCTGCATTGCGTAATGCAATCGATAAATCAAACAGGTTAAAACGGGCATGATCAGATAATACGGTCATGACTTGTTCTTGAGTAATAGTTGTATTAGCGTAATGTATTTGTAATTTCTCAATGGCTTGTTGTGCCGCTAGTAAATTGCCTTCGCAGTAATGCGCGATGATTTTGGCAGTTTCTGGCGATAAGGTAATCGTGGATTGCCGTGCACGTTGCATAATCCATGATGGCAGTGCATCTATTGTGATTGGCCAGACAGGAATAAAAACCGCATGTTTTTTTAGATAATCAAACCAGCTCGATTTTTGTTGCGCCGGAGTGAGTTTTTCTGTGCTGATGATGAGTAAACGATCAGTGGATGGATGAGAAAGATATTGTTGAAATAATGCAAACAGCGTTGCATCGCATTTTCCATTGGGGTTTCGAATATCAATTATTTTTTTTTCAGCAAATAAGTGTTGATTCTGAATAGACTCAAATAATGCCTCAATTCGAAATCCTGAGTCAATATGCATCACTGCTTTGTCTGAAAATCCATGTGTGCGCGCGGTTTTGATGATTTGCTTTCGTGTATCTTGTATCAACAAAGGCTCATCTCCGCTAATCAAGTATAGCGGAGATAATGTTTTTTCAAGATGCGCGTTGAGTTGATTGCATGATACTTGCATGATGAAGTACATCTCTTGTTTTATAGGATAAAATCCAATAATAAATTAGTGAAATTAAGTTACGATTCAGTTCGGATTTAATTAAATTATTTTCATTGATGGTGTAGATTTGTCCTGCATTCAGCGTTAAGGATTGTGATGTGGTAAACAACTGTGATGCAATCATAGTATGATTCAAATTTTCTATAATGGAAATTTTCACTGTTTGTGAATAGTTCATAGCAGTAGGTAAGGTGGAATTCACTACGTCAGGTCGATTATAGGCAAAATGATCGCGTGTAATGAGAATGGTGAATTTTGCTTCGGATGGTTTTTTTACGCGCACGGCACCCATGGATTTAAGCAATTGCTTAAGTTGAATTGAAAGAACAGTGTATGGCCTTTCGCTTGAAAAATAAAATCGCTTTAATTCAGCTGGAAAACTGGCGTTTGTACGCGCATGAAAGCCGCAGCCTACGCTAAGCAAAGAAAAAATGATCACTGTTAATGCAATTATATATTTCATGCTTCCACCACAATATTAATTAATCGTTTAGGTACAACAATAATACGATGAATTTTTTTGTCTTGTATAGTGCGTTGTATATTTTCATGTGATAAGGCCAATTTTTTGATGGACGCTTCATCTTGATTGGGTGAAATTAAAATTTTTCCGCGTAATTTTCCATTAATTTGAATCATCATCTCGATTTGTGCTGACGCTAATGCATTGACATCAACTTTGGGCCATGTTGCATCTAAAATATTTTTGCCATAACCCAGCTCATGCCAAAGATGCTGTGTAATATGTGGGACAATCGGTGACAGTAAGCGTAATAGTATACTGAATCCCTCATGTAAAAATGTTGCATTGCTATTCGTAAGATCGATGGTTTGCAATAAATTAAGTAACTTCATGCAAGCAGATACAACCGTATTGTATTGTTGTCGCTCCATGTCTTGATTGGCTTGCTGTAAGATTTGATGCATGTCGTGATAATGGTTAGAGCGCTGCGTGTTAGGCTGGCTCAGTTTGTCTAATGTAATGAGTTGTGTTGCGAATTTCCATATTTTTTTCAAAAAACGATGTGACCCTTCAACGCCTGCATCAGACCATTCGAGTGATAATTCGGGTGGTGCTGCAAATAGCATAAACAAACGTGCTGTATCAGCGCCATATTTTTCAACGAATGATTCAAGCGCAACCACGTTGCCTTTTGATTTCGACATTTTGACGCCGTCTTTTAATACCATTCCTTGTGTTAACAATTTTTTGAATGGTTCATTTGAGCTTAAAATACCGAGATCACGCAGTATTTTATGCATAAAACGAGCATATAATAAGTGCAAAATGGCATGTTCAATACCACCAATGTATTGATCTACAGGTGTCCAGTCATTGGCGCGTTTATCTAAAATGGCATGGTTTGCATTGTATGAACAATAGCGTGCGTAATACCAAGATGATTCCATAAAAGTATCCATGGTATCAGTTTCGCGTTTAGCTGGTTTTTTGCAAGTAGGGCAGGTGGTTTTGTAAAAGGCTTCACAGTTGGCCAGTGGTGACCCCGCTCCTGTTGGAATTAAATTTTCGGGTAATACGACTGGTAAGTCACTTTCATTAACAGGAACATCACCGCAATGCTCACAATGAATCATTGGAATAGGCGTTCCCCAGTAGCGTTGACGTGAAATGCCCCAATCACGCAAGCGATAATTGATGCGCAATTTCGCTATTTTTTTATCGCACCATGTTTTACAAGCTTGCGCTAGTTCATTTTGATCGCATTCTGTATAAGCTGCTTGATTAAAATCCCATGTTTCAGGTGCTTTAATGACGGGTGTGATTTTTAGATGGTATTTTTTGGCAAACGCATGATCACGCTCATCATGTGCAGGCACAGCCATAACCGCACCAGAACCATATTCCATCAGTACAAAATTGGTAACCCATACTGGTATTTTTTCCTGCGTGACAGGGTGCGTTGCCCATAAACCAGTATCCATACCCCGTTTTTCTTGAGTCGCAATATCAACTTCAGAGACACCGGAATTTTTATTTTCTGTAATAAATTTTTTTAATGATGGATTTTTTTCAGCCGCCATTTTTGCAAGCGGATGTTCAATAGCAATACCTAAATAAGTTACACCCATTAATGTATCAGGGCGTGTTGTGTAAATGGTAATGGCGGAATCATTTACAGTAAAATCAATTTCAACCCCCGTTGATTTTCCAATCCAATTGCGTTGCATTTGTGTGACTTGTTGTGGCCAACCCGTTAAGTCATCTAAACCGGTTAATAATTCTTCGGCATAATCGGTGATTTTTAAAAACCATTGGGCAATTTCACGACGCTCCACAGGTGCACCAGAGCGCCAACCTTTGCCATCGACCACTTGTTCATTGGCTAAAACTGTTTGATCAATGGGGTCCCAATTAACCAAGGATTTTTTTTTGTAAGCCAATCCTTTTTTATAGAGTTGAATAAATAACCATTGTTCCCAGCGATAGTAGGTGACGTCGCAGGTTGCAATTTCACGTGTCCAATCAATAGCAAGCCCCATTTTTTTTAATTGTCCGCGCATTTTTTCAATATTGTTACGCGTCCAAACACTGGGTGCCAATTTATGAGCAATTGCGGCATTTTCAGCGGGTAATCCAAATGCATCCCAGCCCATCGGCTGTAATACATTTTTTTTCTGCATGCGTTGGTAACGTGCAATCACATCACCAATTGTGTAATTACGTGTGTGCCCCATATGCAGTTCGCCGCTGGGATAAGGCAACATAGAAAGACAATAGAACTTCTCATTAGGTTGATCTTCTTTAGCTGTAAAAACAGCGTTTTTTTCCCAATCTGATTGTACGGATGATTCAATTTCTGCGGGTTGATAATCGGTGTGCATGATCAAATTCTTATTCCAAGTTTAATAGGTTGAGAAAAAGGGGGATTCAAACCTCTGGAAGAATGAAAGATCTTGTCTTTACTGTCAAGGAAGAACGCTTGATATTGTACATTTTGATCAATTTCAAAAATAGATAACCAATTGTAAAAGTGCTACAATTTGGGCGTTTGAACTGTTTGATTGTGGATGAATCATCATGTTTATTAAAGGCACTTCGGGTGTGTCGTCGCACCCTAAATTACACACTTACCAGGAAGGTTATTTGCTACCTGTACTGAGTGCGGACGAATTATTATTCAGCGCGCGTCATAAGGGACTGTTGCGTCAGTTTCGTGATTTGGCAGAATTACCTCAAGATGATTTTGACCGTTCTTATGGCGAGCTGATTAAAAATTTCATGGAATTTGCCCAATTACTTCCGCATAAAAGCAACGGCATTTTAGGCAGTTTATTGAATTATGGATTAGCCCGTACTGCAGCAGTATTTCAGAAATATTGCCAACTTCGAAAAAACCAAACAACGCCATTATTAAAATTCGCCGTGTTTTCTGCGGCATTGTTAAAAGATCTTGGTCGTGTCATGAGCAATCAATGCATTACTTTAACGGATCAAGATGGCGAGTTTATTCGTGACTGGAATCCCTTGTCTGGTTCGATGATCAATCAAACTGATTACTATAAAATGTACCCTATTGCTGCTTCTTATTTGCGAATTGAAGCAGAAGTAACGCCATTATTAGCGCGACAACTGATTCCGAATGATATTTTTTTGTGGTTATCCAGTGATGTGGTTGTTTTTTCAGATTGGCTGGCTGCCTTGTTAGGCCAAGAAGGTGTGGGCAGCAAAGAGATTACTTGGATATTGGGTATTATCAAGCGTGAAGATATTATTGCTGTTTTAAACACGTTAGATGGTGCGTTAGTTGAAGAAACAGTGCCGGTTGCGACTGAGGAAGGTGATCGCTTTTATCGTTGGCTTAAAGAAGGTATCGAAAAAGGGGATATTGCAGTGAATACCGACAATGCGGGTGTTCATGTTGTCAATGAAGGTATTTTAATTGAGAAAAAAATATTCAAACAATTTGCGGATATTTCTAAATCACCTGTTAATTTTGCTGTTGTTTTTGCGCAATTCGGTAATGCAATGGGTATAGCGAAAAAAGGAGGCAGCGATTTTTTGCACGCACAGTATTTTTCTGCTGAGTCAGTTGCCTATGGCACTTTTTCAGGCGGTGCTCAAAAAGCACGTTCATCACATGAGGGTATGGTAGTGGCTGCTGAAAAAGTTTTTATTCATAAAGCGATACCAGAAACATCTTCGTTAAAAACACATAAAGCCATGATCAATGAACAACATCAGAGCCCGGCGAATTACAATGCGATTGTTTCAGGTAATCATTTAAATAAAAATAAGTAATAACATGCTGATAATGATAATCAGCACAACATCATTACCCCACAGCATCAGCGGTGTGTTGCCCGTCATGGGTTGAATGCGATCAGTGATAACTATGCGTTGATCAATCGCGGCAGTTTTCATTATTTTCCCCAGCGGTGAAATAAAAGCAGTGATGCCCGTATTGGTGCTTAATAATTGCGGGCGTCCTGTTTCTAACGAACGCATTTGCGCCATTTGCAAATGCTGCGCTAAGGCAATGGATTTTCCAAACCAGCTATCATCAGATAAGGTGACTAATAATTCACTGTGTTTCGCAGACTGTAATACAACACTAGGAAAAGCAATTTCATAACAAATAAAAGGGCTAATACGTATTTGATTGATTGTTAACTCAGCTTGTTTTTCAGGACCTGCTGAAAAGTTTGACATGGGAATATGAAAATAGCGCATGAATTTTCCAAACACAGCGGGCAGAGGAATATATTCACCAAAAGGCACTAAGTGTCTTTTTAAATATTCTCCTTGATTATCACCGATTAATAATAATCCATTGTAATATTGATTTGTTTTCTCATTAATAATAGGTACACCAAAAATAATATTGCTATGATTTTTTTTTGCTCGTAATCCAAGGTGTCGAATAAAGTTTTTAGCTTGTTGTGCATAAAGGGGAAAAGCACCTTCTGGCCAAACAATCAGCTGGCTATTGAAGTGTTGTAAAGTCAAATCTTGATAGACACGGATGTTATGTTTGATGTAAGCAACGTCCCATTTTTTTGCTTGTGGAATATTGCCTTGAATTAAACTGACTTTAATGGATTGGCCAATGGGTTTTGTCCAAGCGTGATTTTCAATACCAAAGCCAATGGCAATGCATCCAAAAATAATGATTAACGACATTATTTTATGAAGGCGTTTTTGTTTTGTTGCTAGCAAAACTAAAGCGCCACTGATTAAAGTAGTGAGCAGAGATAATCCGTAGATGCCTGTGATTGGGGCGAACCCTTTGAGTGGCGTATGCAGTTGTGTATATCCCAATAAAATCCAGGGAAATCCAGTAAATAATGTGCTGCGTAAATATTCCCATACAACCCAGAGGGCTGGAAAAATTAGTAGGCAATTTTTTGCTTCTGAAAATCGTGAGAAACATTTTCGAAAAATATATCCCAAGGTGGCTGGATATAATCCCAGTACAATAACAAACAAGCCGGTAATCAATAATGCCAGCAAGACAGAAGCATTGCCAAATTGATAAATGCTAACGTAAATCCATGAAGCACCCGTACTAAAAAAGCCGATACCAAAAGCCCATCCGCACCAAAATGCTTTTTTTGCAGATGAGCGTAACCAAATAAACAATAAAATAGCAGGTAAAATAAATGCGAGCGTATAAAAATTAAAGGGTGCAAAAGATAATGTTAATAAAGCGCCGGATAAAAGTGAAAAAAGTAATGGTAAAAACATAGGAGGTGCATCCCTTATTAATTTATGTCCTAACGCATTAACCAAGCGAAAAAAACAATGTAATACGTTATGTTCTTAGCGCATAAAACATCGGTTTCTCAGTGCAAATGTGATCGTAAAAATTAGCTTGCAGTATTTTTTTTAAATTGCAGCCATTGTACGCCGCGTCGCGTTGCTTTCACAACCTGCACGTCGAAATCATGAAAAAGGGTTTTTTCATTTCGTCTCGGTAAATGGCCAAAGTGACGCACAATTAATCCGCCAATGGTCTCGATGTCATCATCATTGAAATGCGTTCCAAAATGACGATTAAATGTATCGAGTGGTGTCAGCGCACTAACCAAATAAATATTTTCTTCAATTTCTTTAATAACCGGTTCTTTGTTGTCGATGTCATATTCATCTTCAATTTCCCCTACAATTTCTTCGAGCACATCTTCAATGGTGACCAGCCCTACAATACTGCCGTATTCGTTGACAACAATGGCCATATGATTACGCTTTAAGCGAAATTCTTTTAACAGCACATCCAATGGCTTATTTTCAGGAACAAAAATAACTTCACGAATTAAATCAAAAATGGAGTGGTTATTTAATTTAGGCTCAATAGTTAAGCGTAATAAATCTTTAGCTAATAAAACACCCAGCACTTTGTCGTTTTCTCCTGTCACGGGAAATCGAGAATGTTGCGACTGTGCAATGTTGGGTAGCATCTCGGTTAGCGTGGTGTCGCTGCTGATTGTGACCATCTGTGCGCGAGGCACCATCACATCGCGTACTTTTTTCCCTGATACAGCTAGAACGCCTTCAAACATTTGTAACGTATCACGATTAATGAGCACGCGTTGTTGCGCATCATGTAGTAATGCTATTAATTCTTTTTGGTTGCGCGGCTTACTGGATAAAAAACGTGTAATCCGTTTTAGAAAATTGTTTTTTTTGTTAGACATAGGGATTGTCGAATCCTATTTTTTTTATGATTTGAGTTTCTAATGTTTCCATGGTGAATGCATCATCATCCGCAATATGATCATACCCCAATAAATGTAATACACCATGGACAGTTAAATGTGCCCAATGAGCTTCTATCGATTTTTGTTGATCAACTGCTTCAGCTTCAACTAGCTCAGCGCAAATGGCTAAATCACCTAACGATTCAGAGGTGATGGCATCGTAGTTAAAGGAGAGTACATTGGTAGGTCCTTTTTTATGACGATAGGTTTCGTTTAGTTGCGTGCTGGTATCGCGACTAATGATAGCAATACAGATCTCATTTGCATTTTTCGGTATTTTATTGGGAATGGTTTCTATAATTTGATTTACCCAAATTTGAAATTGTTTTTGTTGAGGGCTGCTTTTTGATTTTATCTCATTTAGTAAAATCACCTTAATCATTTTTTTTTCACGCTCTAACATCGGATTGTTCATAGGCTTCAACAATTTGCTGTACTAAAGCATGGCGCACCACATCAACAGAAGAGAAAAAAGTAAATTGAATACCGGCAATGCCGCGCAATAAAGAAATGGCATGACGTAAACCAGACATCGAAGGTTTAGGCAAATCTACTTGTGTGATATCACCTGTAATGACTGCTTTTGATCCAAATCCAATGCGGGTTAAAAACATTTTCATTTGATCTTTTGTGCTATTTTGACCTTCATCTAAAATAATAAATGAATCATTGAGTGTTCGGCCGCGCATAAATGCAAGTGGCGCAATTTCAATGACGCCTTGCACAATTAATCGGGTAACCAACGAAATACCCATGGTTTCATAGAGTGCATCATACAGTGGCTTTAAATAAGGGTCGATTTTTTGTGCAAGATCACCCGGTAAGAAACCCAAACTTTCACCTGCTTCAACAGCAGGACGCACTAATACAATACGTGATACTTCTTCTGCTTCTAGTGCAGCAACAGCGCAGGCCACAGCTAAAAAAGTTTTACCTGTGCCAGATGGTCCGACACCAAAACAAATGTCATTTTTTCGAATGGCGTTGACCAAATGACATTGATTCAGCGTGCGTGGTTCCATGGTCATTTTTTTCAAAGGGAGTGTTGCTTCCACAAATTTTTGTTTGGCATCTTCCGCGCCCACTTCATAATTCATTTCCATCGATTTTAATGTGAGCTGAATTTTCTGCTTGTTTAATACGTTGGTTTGTTTGGTTTCTTCATATAGCGCAATGAGTGCATCGCAAGCTTTGTTAACTGATGCTGGTTTGCCGATGATTTCAAAATCATTGCCACGATTGACAATTTCAACGCCGAGATGTCTTTCGATTTGATGCAAATTTTCGTCTAGTTGGCCACTTAAAATCGCAAGACGTTGGTTGTCAGCAGGAAGTAGTTGAATATGACGAATAGAGTCTTTTTTTTTCAATGATCAATCCTTGTCGTTGAAGTTAGCACATTTCGCCTGATAGAAAATTCCGATTGGCTTCTGTTATTCTCACTGAAATAATTTTTCCAATCAAGCTTGAGTCACACTGACCCGAATGTGTTTTAAAATTAACCATGCGGTTATTTTCAGTGCGTCCTGCCATTTCGTTTGGACTTTTAGTTGCTGGATGTGTGACCAGTATTTTTTGATGGGTTCCGATCATGCGTTGACTGATCTCTGCGGTTTGTTGATCAATGCGATTTTGCAAAATGGCCAAGCGCTGTTTTTTTATTGCTATAGGTGTTTCATCAAGTAGTGATGCCGCTGGTGTGCCAGGACGTCGGCTATAAATAAAACTAAATGAAAAATCAAAACCAATTTCTGTAATTAAATTCATTGTGTCTTCAAAATCTTTATCTGTTTCGCCAGGAAAGCCAATAATAAAATCAGATGATAAAGCAATATCAGGACGCGCTTTTTTAAGGGCGCGAATTTTAGATTTATATTCCAGCACAGTATAATTTCTTTTCATGGCTGCCAAAATACGATCTGATCCGCTTTGTACTGGCAAATGCAAATGGCTGACCAGTTTAGGCTCTGTTGCATAAGCCTCGATTAGATTGGGTGAAAAGGCAGACGGGTGTGATGTGGTAAAACGAATACGTTCAATACCATCAACAGCAGCAACATAGTGAATCAACAAAGCCAGATCAGCTATCTCGCCATTATGCATTAATCCGCGATAATCATTTACATTTTGTCCAAGCAGGGTAACTTCTTTAACACCTTGATCGGCTAACGTTACAACTTCAGTCATCACAGAATCAAACGATCGACTGATTTCTGTGCCGCGCGTGTAAGGAACCACACAAAAACTACAATATTTGCTGCAACCTTCCATAATTGAAACCAGCGCAACAGGGCCTTCCGCTTTGGGTGCTGGCAAATAATCAAATTTTTCTACTTCAGGAAAGCGAATATCAACGGCTGTTTTTTTTGTTTTAATCGCTTGTTCCATTAATTCGGGTAAACGATGCAGTGTTTGTGGGCCAAACACGATATCAACGTAAGGTGCGCGTTTCACAATAACGTCACCTTCTTGGCTGGCCACACAACCTCCAACACCAATAATTAAATTGGGGTTGCGTAATTTTATTTCACGTGCACGACCCAAATCAGAAAAGACTTTTTCTTGAGCTTTTTCACGCACTGAACAGGTATTGAATAAAATCACATCGGCTTCTTCAGGAATGTTGGTTTCAGTCAAACCGTGCGAAGCGCACAATACGTCACGCATTTTTTGTGAATCATACTGATTCATTTGACAGCCATGTGTTTTGATATACAATTTTTTTCTGTTTTCTGTGCTCATAATAATTCATTCTGTATTGTAAGTGGGCGAATTCTATTATGTGGTGTCATTATTGTCTATGCTTACTACAAAAATGGGTGGCGCAAAGCCGTGATTGATGTAAAAATGATCTAATTGCATTAGAATCATAGAAGCGCAATTTTATTTTTTGGAGTGTTGTATGCATTTTTGGTTTTATCTTTTGCTGATTATTCCCGCCATCATTACCTTGATGGTATCGCTTCACACCTGTTTTGTTTGCACCATAATACCTTGAGAGTTTTTGGTTCTCCAGTACAATAATAAGCTATCTTTTTTACCTTGAGGCTAGACCATGCACATTGCTTTTGCTATTGAAAATAATCAACAAAAAACCATTTCCATTTTTCCTGTTACATCAGATCAATTGATGAATTGGTTGGCGCTACAGCCCCGACATGTACAGCAATGGGTAAAAACATCCCAATTCAATGCTGAATCTGCAGCGATATGCTTGGTTCCGAATCAAGATGGCAGTGTGCATTCAGTTTTGTTGGGTCTGGCGAATGCAGATGATTTTTGGGCGTTTGGTGCTTTGCCATCGAAATTGCCTGAAGGAAATTACATGATTGCAGAAAATAGCCTTGTCAAAAATAAAAACCAATATCAACTGGCGTCATTGGCATGGGGTTTGGGTTTTTATCAATTTACAAAATATAAAGTAGCGCAGCCGCGTTTAGCGACATTGGTATTAAATAAATTAGTTGATGAGAAATCATTAACACATCAATTGGAAGCCATTTATTTATCGCGGGATTTAATTAACACGCCCACTGAAAACATGGGTCCAGATGAATTGGAAAAAGCAACGCAAGTCGTTGCCAAAAAATATGCTGCAAAAGTGAATGTGATTAAAGGTGAACAATTAATTAAAGAAAATTACCCCACTATTCATGCTGTCGGACGTGCCAGTCATCGCGAACCTCGCGTGATCGATTTGCGCTGGGGTAAAAATAAAAATGCACCCAAAATTACACTGGTTGGCAAAGGGGTGTGCTTTGATAGCGGTGGGCTAGATTTAAAATCAGCAGCGGGTATGTTGCTTATGAAAAAAGACATGGCAGGTGCAGCAATGATGCTTTCACTGGCGCAATTAATCATGTCCCATGAGTTGCCTGTTCAATTGCGATTACTAATTGGCGCTGTTGAAAACGCCGTATCTGGAAACAGTTATCGTCCTGGCGATGTTATTAAAACGCGTTCAGGAAAAACTGTAGAGGTCATTAATACCGATGCAGAAGGGCGTTTGGTTTTGTGTGATTTATTGTTTGAAGCCTGCACGGAAAATCCAGATATCTTAATTGATTTTGCAACATTAACCGGTGCAGCACGCGTAGCGCTGGGTGAAGATTGGCCAGCAATGTATGCGCAACCGCAATCTTTAGCGGATGATTTATTAAAGTCATCACGCGAAGTGAATGATCCCATTTGGCAGTTGCCTTTAATTCAGGGTTATCGTGACAAGCTTAAAAGCGAAGTGGCAGATATGCTCAATTGTTCAGATTCGGGTTATGGTGGATCCATCACAGCAGCCTTATTTTTACAGTCTTTTGTCACTGAAAATACAAATTGGGTGCATTTTGATACGTGTGCTTGGAATTTTAAAGCCAAAGCGGGTAGGCCGCTGGGTGCAGATGCGTTTGCTATACGATCCGTATTTAACTATCTAAAAAACAAGTACTTGAAGGTATAATAAGATTTAATAAGTTAATATTTTGATAAGCATAACTGGATATACTATGTGTAAATCCTGTTTTAATTAATGAGAAACGAATTTATGCGTTCAATAGTTGACTTAACAAAAGCAGGTTTTGTGACACCGCCACCACAAACAGGTATCCCTTTTTTTCAACAGAAAACACCTTCTTCAAAAGCAGCAGAATGCTTTAAAAGTGGCGCTAAATGGAATCTTGTTTTGGATAAAAAAATTGGCGAAGGCAGTTATGGTGAGGTTTTTTTAGCTGTATTAGTCATTCTTAAAAAAGATAACGCTGAAGAAAACGAGTTTTTTCCTTGCGTTGCAAAGTGTGATAAAACACAGGGAAGAGTGCTGGAAAAAACACCTGAATTTCAGATTCAGGAACGTCTTATGCGTGAAGCAAGAAGCAGTGCTCATTCTGGAATAGCAAAACCAATTGCTTCAGTTAAGCAAGATGGTGTTTTATATGAACTGTATGCGCCCGGTATTTGTGCGTTAGAAGATTGTAAGCAAGCAATCGCTGCGCTTTATCTTGATGATACAAATAGATTGCTGCATCAGTATTTAATATTAGATTTTTTTGACTTTATGCTTCGTGCGCTTCAGCAATGTGGTAAGAATGGGATCGTTCATGCAGATATCAAGCCACAAAATATTGTTTATCGATATTGCGATAGCATGGTTGCAACAGAAATAAAGACATCAGGATTTGTGTTAATTGATTTTGGATGTGCGAGAACGCATGGTGTTTTTCTAAATGAAATAGTGGGTACGCCTATCTATATGGCGCCAGAAGTTATCGAAAAATGTTCATACTATTCTGCGGCTGATATCATGGCCTTTGGGTTGATATTGGAAGAATTAATGGGAAAAATACTCTTTACTGCAGGAGATAATGTGTATGATTGCATCCTAAAAAAGAAAGTTGACTATGTTAACAGGCAGTCAACGCCATCAAAAAAAACAGCGCAAGAAGAAGAACAACCTCATGATTTTTATGGTTGCTTAAAATCGATTGTTTTACGCATGACTGAGACGCTGGAAACTGATCGACCAAGTTTATCTGAATTAGAATCGGCTTATAAAAAATTAAGAAATTTAGTGGCCTCGACAGATTTACAAAAAGAAGTTGAACAATTTTATATTGCGCAATCAAACAGAATAACAGCGGAAAAATCAAAGTTAATTATAATGTCATCTGAAGACTCATTAGCAGATTTAGCATCTGATGGCGAAAATGAAGCGGTTGCGTTTCGCCAACCGCTTCTCTAACCATTGCAATCTGTTTTCGAATCTGAAAAGATGATGCGTATTTTTTTAGGAATTATGTCATTTTTTAAACGGAAGTAATACCATGTCATCATCCCATTATGCGCGTCCTGTTTTTATTGTTGATGGAATGCGCACTCCTTTTTTAAAAGCAAAATCAGAACAAGGTCCTTTTTCTGCGTCCGATTTGGCCGTTGCAACGGGACGACAATTATTAACGCGACAACCATTTTCACCCACTGAGATTGATGAAGTGATTATGGGCTGTATGATGCCCAGTGAAAATGAAGCCAATATCGCCCGAATTATTGCCTTACGCTTGGGTTGTGGAAATAGCGTGCCCGCATGGACTGTGCAGCGCAATTGCGCATCGGGTATGCAATCACTTGATTGTGCGGCCAAAGATATTGCAGCGGGCCATGCAGACTTGGTTTTAGCCGGCGGTACAGAAACCATGAGTCGCGCGCCTTTATTGTTTAGGCCGCAAATGGTGAATTGGTTTGGCCGCTTGAATGCGGCAAAATCACTGGGAGAAAAAGTAAAAACCAGCTTGCAATTCCGATTGGCTTTTTTGTCTCCTATTATTGCTTTGTTGTGTGGATTGTCAGATCCACTGTGTGGCATGAATATGGGTGAAACTGCAGAATTACTGGCTTATCAATTCAATATTACACGCGCTGAGATGGATGCATTTGCAGCAGAAAGTCAAACACGCGCATTTGCTGCACAAGAAAAAAAATTACGCAATGAAATGACAACGCTTTATGATACGCGCGGTAAAATTTATCAAAATGATGAAGGCGTTCGACGTGATACGACTGTTGAAAAACTCGCAAAATTAAAACCGGTGTTTGATAAACCTTATGGTATGGTTACCGCTGCAAATAGTTCGCAAGTCACAGATGGTGCTGCTATGTTGATTTTGGCCAGCGAAGAAGCTGTTTCAAAATATCGTTTACCCGTGTTAGCAAAAATTGTTGATACACAATGGGCAGCATTGGCACCTGAAGTCATGGGGTTGGGGCCCGCTTTTTCTTCAGCAAAAATACTAGAAAAAAATAATTTAAAATTAACAGATATCGATTATTGGGAAATCAATGAAGCGTTTGCAGCACAAGTATTGGCATGCACAAAGGCATTGGCATCTGATCAATTTTGTCGTGAACAATTAGGACTGGCGGCAGCGCTGGGATCAATTGATGTATCTAGATTAAACGTAGATGGTGGTGCTATTGCATTGGGACATCCTGTTGGCGCAAGTGGTGCACGTATTGTGTTGCATTTAGCGCACGTTTTAAATCGAAATCAAGCAAAACGGGGTATTGCAAGTTTATGCATTGGCGGTGGACAAGGCGGCGCGATGTTAATTGAAACAGTGTAGGGAATTTCACATGGAACAACAATTTAATCATTTTAAATTAGATACAGACGATAATCACATTTTGTGGTTAACAGTGGATCGCGCCAATGCATCTGCAAATACATTGAGTCGCGAAGTATTTGATGAGCTCAACACCATTCTTGATATTATTGCGCAACGCGATATAGCTGGTGTGGTGATTTTATCTGGGAAATCTAAAGGTTTTATTGCGGGTGCGGATATTTCACAATTCACGCACTTAAAAACAAAAAAAGAAGCATTTGATTTGATTCGTCAAGCGCAATTGGTACTTGATAAATTAGCAGCTTTGCCAATGCCAACTTTAGCGATGATTAAAGGTTTTTGCTTGGGTGGTGGTTTAGAATTGGCGCTCGCTTGTCGGTATCGCGTGGCTGCTGATACAGCGGACACCAAAATTGGATTGCCTGAAATTAAATTAGGTATTCATCCCGGATGGGGTGGCACCGTGCGTTTGCCCAATTTAATTGGCGTGATAGAAGCCATGAAAATGATTTTGCCAGGCGCTGCTTATCAGGCAAGGAAATGTGCAAAATTAGGTATTGTAGATTGCGCCGTACCTGAAAGAATGCTCAAGCGTGCTGCAACCGCTATGATTCTAAATCCGAAAAAACCACGTGAACAAAATTGGGTTGGTAAGTTATGTGCTGTTGGATTTGTTCGTCCGCTGATTGGCAAATTATTTTATAAAATGTTACGTGCTAAAAAGGTAAATGAAAAACACTATCCTGCCCCTTATGCGGTGGTGCGTCATTGGATTCAAGATGGCGCAATGGGCAATGCCATGGTGAATGAAGCAAATTCCATTGCGGAGCTAATGTTAACAGCAACCGCGCGCAATTTAGTGCGTATTTTCTTTCTGCAAGAAAAAATGAAAAATATTGCAAAGCAAGTGAAATTTAAGCCGAAATGGGTGCATGTGATTGGTGCAGGTACAATGGGCGGTGATATTGCAGCGTGGTGTGCATCAATGGGTATGCAAGTTACCTTGCAAGATCAATCAGCAGAAAAAATTGCGCCAGCGATAAAACGGGCTTATACATTATTTAAAAATAAATTACGCGTGCCACGTTTAATTCAAGCTGCAATGGATCGATTACAGCCTGATCCAGAAGGTGCTGGCATTGCACGTGCTGATATAATTATTGAAGCCGTATTCGAAAATTTATCTGTAAAACAAACTATTTTTACTGGAGTAGAATCAAAAGCAAAATTCAGCGCGATTTTAGCAACCAATACTTCCAGTATTCCATTGGAAGACATTGCAACTGCATTACGCAATCCGGATCGTTTGGTTGGTGTTCACTTTTTTAATCCAGTGGATAAAATGCCTTTGGTTGAAATTGTTTTTGGTGAACATACATCGGATGAAACAGTATATAAAGCAGCAGCATTTGCAGGTGCTATTAATCGATTGCCATTGCCCGTTGCCAGTCGTCCTGGATTTTTAGTCAATCGTGTTTTGATGCCTTATTTAATGGAAGCCATGACTTTATTTGAAGAAGGCGTTTCCGCAGAAACCATTGATTATGCTGCAGTACAATTTGGCATGCCGATGGGTCCTATTGCCTTAGCTGATAAAGTTGGTTTGGATGTCTGTTTGTCTGTGGCTGAAAATTTATCTCACTATTTTGGAACCAAAGTCCCAGACCGTTTAAGGGCTATGGTGAAAGCAGGGGAGTTGGGTGTAAAGTCAGGACAAGGCTTTTACCAGTATACTCAGGGAAAAATGGTTAAGCAGAAAGGCAAAGCAGATACTTCAGTCAATGCTGATATTTCTGATAGAATGATTTTGCGTATGGTGAATGAAGCCGTTGCTTGTTTGTCTGAGAAAATTATTAGCGATATAGATTTATTGGATGCAGGTATGATTTTCGGAACTGGGTTCGCGCCATTTTTAGGTGGTCCGATGCAATACGCTCGAACACGCGGACTAAAGACCGTCATTGCTCGCATGGATGTGCTTGCAAAAGAGTATGGCGATCGCTTTAAACCACATGCGGGTTGGCAACAGCTGTTGCAAAGTGGTGTTGATGAAATGGATTATAGACAACAAGGTCATGAAGTAACGGATACACATTAAATGAATAAGGAAATTCCATGAACAGATATCCGGATGCACAAACTACTTTTGCTCCGTTATTAAGAAGATCATTTCGTTTGCATTATCTCACGTTAAAGCACACGATTTTTTTTATTCTTGCTATCGCCATTATCAAAACCATCACCTCTTTTTTGATGGTATACATGCGAGAACCTTATCTGATTGATGTGATTGCCATTGCGGGTGTGTTGATCGCGCTTTATTTTTTTTCAGCAGCCTTGTTTTCAACGCACCGCGCCTTTACAGATAAAGCAGTATCTGTAATGGATGCATTGAGAACAGTCTGGAAAAATGGATTGCGTATTTACAGCGCTTTGCTTGGTTATATAGTCGGGGCGGTTGCGACTATCATCTTGATGCGATTATTAGTAAGTGGAATAGATCGCCTACTGCATCAGGAAATCATTCTACATAATTTTTTAATTTTAATGATGATCGCTGTATCAACACTGTACATTGCCATTTTTTCTTTGTCATTCCCATTGATCGTGATTGATAGCAATCAATCTATTTTTAAAGTATTTCATGACAGCGTTGTGCTCTCTGAAAAAAATAAGTTTGGGATAGCGCTTTTGTTTTTCTTGATGGGCATGATATACACTTTGGTGTCGCCAGCAACATTGCAAGAGTATTTTTTAACGGTATATCATTTACAGGGTCTGTATGACTTTGTTGTCTTTTGTGTTTTTATTCCATTATTCATTAATATTTTGCTCATGGTTGTGCATGATTCAAAATTGAAATCAGTGGGGGAAATGGATTAAGCCATAAAAAAACGCCCATCAAAAATATGGGCGTTTTAATATCAACAACAGGAAAAAGGTGAAAAATATAGAGACACTTACCTGTTATCAAGAAAGCTTATTCAGCATCCAGTGGTGAATGATTAGCTTGAGTGCCTTCTTCTAATTCTTGAAGTGAAATAACAGCAACAAGTGGCTTGCCACGACGCGTTAATACAACACGTTGGTTGCCGTAAGCGGCTTGATTAATCATTTCAGAAAAATTTTCTCTTGCTTCAACAGTCGACATCTTCAACATGATATTTTCCCCAGTAGTAATTTAAGTTAATGCCTTACTTCAAAATTTAGCGCTAACTTGTTTATTTATAAAATAAAAACTCCTGTTTAAAACCGCATGTCCTTAATGAGCAACAACTGTACAATAAAGCGATTACGAATGCAAGCGTTAAACGGCAGTTTGGGTGACTTTGTTTGCTTTGTTTTTTATATCAATAAGTTAGATAATTCACCAGTGCTTTGTTTTATAACTTATTGATTAAAATGGCTATTCTTCAAGATATTGCAGCTTATTTTCTTTATCTTTCCATTGATCGGCATCTGCGGGTGCTGCTTTCATGGCTGTGATCATGGGCCATTGTTTGGCTAACTTCTTGTTCAGTTCAACGAATTGTTTTTTATCATCTGTCAGGTCATCTTCTGCGTAAATCGCATCGATAGGGCACTCTGGTACGCATAAATTGCAATCTATGCATTCGTCTGGGTCGATCACTAACATATTGGGCCCTTCGCGAAAACAATCTACAGGGCAAACTTCAACACAATCGGTGTATTTACATTTAATACAGTTGTCGATAACAACGAAAGTCATGCGTGCATCCTTATTTTAAAATGGCATAAATTAAATTTATGTCTGTAAAGAGAGCGGAAAAGTACTGAATCAAGATCCGACGAGAGCAAATTATAGAATTAAAATCATAGACTGAAAAGGTAAAAATGGTAGTATGTTTGGCGAAATTAACTTCAAAGGTAAATAAAAATGAATACCGAAAACGAGATTAAAAAAATCATTGAAGAAAATCAGGTTGTTTTATTCATGAAAGGCACAGCCGACTTTCCGCAATGCGGTTTTTCGGGCAAGGTTGTGCATATATTGCAATCATGTGACGTACCGTTTAAAGACGTGAATGTATTGGCAAGTGATGTCTTGCGTCAAGGCATTAAAGATTTTAGTCATTGGCCAACCATTCCGCAGTTATATATTCGCGGTGAATTCGTTGGTGGATGCGATATCATCACTGAATTGTACGAAAGTGGCGAATTACAGAAAAAATTATCAGTGTGATCAGTCGATACTAATCCCACAGATCATCTTTTGTGTTGTCACTTGTTGTTGATACATCGCGCAGGTGATTAATTTTCTGATATTTGTTGATTTCAGCTTGTTGCGATACCGATTTGGCGTGTGTCGCATCAAATTCTGCCATCTTTTTATCAATTTCACTGACAAATTGTTTATCTATGTTCTTCATTTGGTACAATGCCTTTGTGCTAAACGATTATAACGTGGCTATCCTACCATGACAGTATTGCAACTGAAACAGTTCAATTTCCCAGAGCTATTTACAACCGCGGGTCTTGAAAAATTAGACGCGCATTTCGTCCATTTTCTTGCGCAAACGAACCCTGAATTGGCAGAACAACTCAAGTGTTATCGCGCTGGAAAATTGACTGCTGCTCAATCAAGCGAGTGGATTATTGCCAGCGCTTCTATACTGGAAAAATACATTGCACAACTGTTTGGTATTGAACTGGAAGTCTCTGCTTTATATCAAGCAACGCATCATCACGATCCCATTTTTCAATTCAAAGATCATTATGTGCATCAGGCAAAACGATTATTAAAAACAGTAACAGATATTGCACAATTTGAATCATTAAATAAATGGCTTGAAAAACAGATTGAGCAAAATAATGATATTGAATTGGCAGTAGCTAAATTGGGCTTGTTGTTTTTATCCGATAAAAATCATTATCAAAATGAAATCGAAAAATTAACGCATTGGTGCGCATTGGCGATGCAATGTGAAGCAGGGCGTCACATGACTGAAAACTGGAGCAGTTTTCATCAGGCGCAGAAAAAAAATTATGAAAATTTGGTGCCGATGGTGCCGGTTGAAAATGATGTGTTTGGACGATTTGAGGCGCCTATTTTATCTCAGCGAGAACGAGATGGTTTTAAATTAACCGATCAACGTATGCCACTGCGTGAAGTGCTTGATGAAATTCATTATTGTGTTTATTGCCATAAAAATGAAGGTGATTTTTGCTCAAAAGGATTTCCAGTTAAAAAAAATAATCCAGAAATGGGATTAAAAACCAATCCGGCAGGTGATCTTTTAACGGGTTGTCCGCTTGAAGAAAAAATTTCTGAAATGCATGTTGTGAAAAAAAATGGATTTGGTATCGGTGCGTTAGCCATTGTGACCATAGACAATCCTTTTTGTGCGGTAACAGGTCATCGTATTTGCAATGACTGCATGAAAGCTTGTATTTATCAAAAACAAGATCCTGTGAATATTCCTGAAATTGAAACCCGTGTGTTAACGGATGTGTTGAATTTACCTTGGGGTGTTGAAATTTATGATTTATTGATTCGATGGAATCCATTGCGTCAAACACAGATACTGCCAAAACATTACAACAGTACAAATATATTAGTGATGGGAATGGGCCCTGCTGGTTTTACCTTGGCGCATCACTTATTAATGGAAGGGTGTGCTGTGGTTGGTTGTGATGGTTTAAAAATTGAGCCGCTGCCGACTCAATTGCTCAACAAACCCATTAAAACATTTTCTGCCATTTGTGAATCGTTAGATGATCGTATTATGTCAGGATTTGGCGGTGTTTCTGAATATGGTATTACCGTCCGTTGGGATAAAAATTTTTTAAAATTAGTCTATTTGAGTTTGGCGCGCAGACCTTGTTTTCAATTATTTGGTAATGTCCGATTTGGCGGCACCATGACTGTTGAAAATGCTTGGTCATTAGGATTTCATCATCTTGCTATTGCAGTGGGCGCAGGATTATCGCGTGAATTACCCATTCCCAATAGTTTGGCGCCAGGTATGCGTCAAGCTAACGATTTCCTTATGACGTTGCAACTCAGTGGCGCTATTAAAAAAAGCAGTTTGGCTAACATTCAAGTGCAATTACCTGCTGTAGTGATTGGGGGTGGATTAACTGGCGTAGATACAGCAACAGAAGTGCAAGCCTATTACATTGTGCAAGTTGAAAAGACACATCAGCGTTATCATATTTTAAAATCTGAATTTGGAGAAAACGCTTTACGCGCATATTTTGATGCGCATGACTTATCTGTTCTCGATGAGCATTTATCTCATGCTGAAAAAATAATGGCTGAACGCATCCAAGCTAAAAAAGAAAACCGCGCGCCTCAATTAAATCGATTGATTCGAGAGTGGGGTGGTGTCACGATTGCGTATCGTAAAAGTATTCAAGAGTCACCTGCTTATCAACGCAATCATGAAGAATTAACAAAAGCCTTACAAGAAGGTATTTATTATGCTGAAGGATTAGAGCCAGCAGCTGTACTGTTAGACGAGTACGGTTCGACAGCAGGGTTAACTTGTCATTCACGTGTGCAAGATGAATTTGGTCAATGGATTTTTTCAACGGAAACAAAAACATTGCCGGCAAAAGCGCTGTTTGTGGCAACCGGTGCGAAACCAAATATTGCCTATGAGTTTGAGCATCGTGGCACATTTGAACGCAGTGCGGATGCCTACCAAAGTTATGAAGATATTGATGATACGTTGATTCCTGCTGAAAATAGAGGACACGTTAAATCAGAACCATTTGGTATTTTAACGAGTTATGATCGCGATCATCACAAGGTTAGTTTTTTAGGTGATACGCACCCTGTTTTTCATGGCAGTGTTGTGAAAGCAATTGCATCAGCAAAACGCGGTTACCCTAAAATCATGGCGGTATTGAAAACGCAATTGGAAAACCCAGATCAAACGGATTATTTTTCTTTTTCACAAAAAATAAAATCTTTGTTATCAGCAGAAGTGATTTCGATAAAACGGCATACAAATTACATTATTGAGCTTAGCGTTAAGGCACCGCTTGCTGCAAAACACTTTAAACCAGGGCAATTTTACCGCATTCAAAACTATGAAACGGCAGCACCTTTTGTTGGTGACACACGATTGCAAACTGAAACCATATCAGCGCTGGGTATTTTTGATAAAAAATATCCAGATCAACTGTCTTTTTTTATTTTCGAGAAAGGCGCTAGCACAAAGTTAGTGGCTACGTTTCAAGTAGGGCAGGCCATTGCTATTATGGGACCAACCGGTTCTAAAATTAACATACCGCAAACAACAGAAACTATTTTGATTGTGGGTAATGCAATGGCAATTCCTTATTTATTATCAGTGGGGTCTGCGTTAAAAAAATCCGGACATCAGATTATTTTTGTTGTTAATACAACTGATCTTTTTGCGGAAAATCGTATTCATGCAATAGCGGATGAATCGTATGTTTGTAAAAATAATGATGAGATCATTCAGATTTTACAAAAAATAAATTTGGAAAAAATAAAATCCGTTACTGTGATTGGAGATGCTTTATTATTAAAAACTATTCAGCACGCACATCAGACAACATTAAAAAATCATTTTCATCAAGCAGTCAAATTTACAGGCTCCGTTTATGGTTCTATGCAATGTATGTTAAAAGGAGTGTGTGCGCAGTGTTTGCAATGGCAGATTGATCCAAGCACAGGAAAACGTACCAAGGCTGTTTATGCTTGTTCTTGGCAGCATCAGCCCATGGAATTGATTGATATTGATCACTTGGATGATCGTTTGGGTCAAAATAAAATGCAAGAAACGCTTGCAAATTTATGGGTTACTTATTTATTTGAAAAACATTCGGTTGAGAAAATATAAAAAAATTAAAATGTGGTTGTCATCAGGTAGGGCATTAAATACGCTGTTGCAATGCCGGATAGTAATCCAAGAAAATGACCTTCCCATGAAACTTGTTTATCAGAAGATGGAAATATATTAATGAACATCCCGCTGAAATAAATAATACAGGTAAGACCAATAACAATAGACAATGCGTTGGGATGATAATAGATGCCAACAACAATAAATCCCAAATAACCCATAATTAATGAGCTGGCGCCAATATGAATGCCAGATCGTCCAAAAACAAACACCAATAAGCCTGACAATAAAACAATGACAATAGAGGCGGTGATAAAGATGGAAAGCCCCTGTAGCAAAATAAAATTAGAGAAAATAAATAAGGGCAGGGCATTAAAGATTAAATGGGTAAAATTACCGTGTAAAAATGGTGAAAATGGGATGCCAATCCACCCGAATTTTTTTCTTGGCCAAATCCCCAGTATATTTAATCGATATCCTAATATCCTATTTAAAATATGAATTACAAAAAGCAACCCAATCAATCCTGCTGAAATGGGTAAGTGTTGTTTTAATCCGACAATGGCAGTTTCAAAAGTGTTAAATAGGCTGTTGATGCCCATGAGCAATCCTTAGCGGGGCATTACATCAGTTATTAAATCTGGGTTAATTGCTGATGTTGTCGCTATGGTGTTTTTTAGCGCATGTCTGAAAAATGTTTTAAGGGGATTGAAAATTTTTAAAATCTTTCCTTCTTGGTACAAAGCGGCAAGACCAGCACAAAAAAATGCAAACGAAGCATTTGTATAGATTTCATAGTTGCTAGCAGAGAATTCAATACCATTGTATCTTTCATTCACTATTTTCAGCAATGCAGCCGACGCTGAAAGCATTGCAGCCATAAAAAATAACGCATGAGTTGCTGATTTTGCCATAAAAAATACCTTATGTTTTTCTTCATATAAATACAGTAATGTCGAAAAATTATACCTATCGTGATTCTTATACTCAACATGCACAGAGAATTCTATATGTACAGAGAGTTAGAAAACTTTGCGCAGGACAAAAATTTGAATTTACTGACTCAAGCATGAGATAGCCCGCTGATTTATTTAAAAATCCATATACAATCTTCGATCATCAAAAAGGAGATTGGAATGGATAAAACCAGCAAGTTACGGGGTATGTTAGGAAACATCTTTATTTGGAACAAGTGCCGAGTAGATTGTTTTACACAAATGTTGCTAGCGTTGTTTATTGTGAGAACAATCAACTTCAGCGAAATTGCCGTGGCAATGATTTTAAGAGCAGATGTTGCGTCGCGGTATAAGCGATTACAGCGTTATTTTCGGATTGATTATAACGTTATTGCAAAATTTATTTTCAATTTGTTTGTAGTTATATGAGGTATGGTTTGGATTATATTCGTGAACTGCTTCTTAATCCGCTCAAGAAAATTGGTAAATTTCGCGAGATATTGGCGTTTTTTGAGCCAGATCCACAGATTCAGGGGGTTGCGGCATGAATTTTTGTCCTGCGCAAAGGTTAGAAAAGATTTTAAGATATTACTTAATATTATTTTAACTTTTCTCACTCATACTGACTCCTTACTCCTTAAAAGTGTCGGTTATCGATACCAAACTATACTCGGGTGCGTATGATTTTTTATAAGTTACAGGAAAGCATTATCCCTCTGGATAAGGCCAATTTGCCAGAAGATCAAAATAGCTTTGTGATTTTTGATACTGAGGAAAAAGCCCATTTCTTGATGATAAAAAAAGAGGGTTGCATCGTTTCGTATCGCGTCCAACTACTACTAAATGCTCAAGCTCTGCTTCGTGTTGAAGATGGTTCTCCACGTCCCGAGAATGAGCAGTCGATGCTAGCAAAAAAGTGCTTCTTTTCAGAAGAGGAAAAAGAGGTTGCTTTTTTTCAAGCAATCACGCAAAAGAAAATCGAGGCATGGTGTTGTTCAGCTCAACCTCCACAGGAATTTAAGGATTTTGGTTCGCTCATCGATGCTAACGTAACTCTATTGATTACTGAAAAATTAAATGCGTTACAAAAAAGGCCATTAACTATACAAGCTCTGGGTGATTTTTTAAAAAATCACTGGATAGAGACCCGATGCACAGCCATTGGTTATACGGCGTTACCAAATAATCCAGCCATTTTATTTTTATGTCAATTGGCCACAAGCCTAGCTGGTATTACCAAAAAAACACCTATTGAGCTGCTTATGCCAGGCATAGAGACTGAATTCCAGTACGATGATTTTCAAAGCCTAGCTGAGCAACCGCTTGAGGGTATACTAAGTACACACATCCTTTCTGAAAGTGGACGTTATTTATTTCCTGTTGCTGTATTGGCTGTTTCAGTGCAGGAGGAAAGTAACAAGAGCCCATACCCTCGCCGCCAGATTACTGATGCGTTGGATGAGATAGTCAACCCCTGTTGCGATATATCGGAAGACCCAGAAAGTATGTACCTGACTTTAACAGAGCAAGAGCGCTTATTTGAGCATAATCAGAATGCGCGAGGTTACAGGGAAGCATGGAGAAAATACAATAGAATTGCTCGCGATAAAAGCACACTGTTTGGCCGGCTGCAAGAACTGATTGAAGGCCTTAAGCGAAACGATGCGCATGGTGGTCTAGGAACGCAAGAAGAAGGAGGGTCAGGTACGTATTCAGTGATTCAAGCGTTTCAAGAGTACTATGATCGATTGTCTCCTGAGGAAAAACAAAAAGTGCCTCCTGAAGTTGAAGAACAAATTAGCTTATTAATCAATTTAGCCTCTCAAAAAGCAGTACCTTATCAAGTTAGATTTTCTATGGAAAAACCTGGTCAGTTAGATGCTGGTCAGTTAGATGAAGGCACTATTTATGTTTGGAAAGATACAAAAGTTGCTTTTTGTGCAGTAAGGGATTTTAGAAAAAAGAATAATGTTTTAGTCGAAACTTTATCTCAGGAAACTGTTTATACTGCTGATACAGTGTTGGAGATGCTTGTCAAAAAGGGGTTCATCCCTGAGAGCAAAGCGTTTTTTATTTCTCAAGCCCACTTGATGGAAACCTGCATAGGTACACGAGGAGAAACATTAAGCAGACTAGTGCAGAACGATGATGTTCGTAATACTTTATTTACGATTGCTTTGTCTGAAGGAGCTAAGGCGAATGAGCTTAAGGTTGTTCAAGCTGTTTATAAGGAGCATGTTGCGCGACTAGCAAAAGCAAAGGGTCAAGATCACTGGTCAATGACAACTGCTTTACTCTCTCAATTTAGAATTCAGCCGGCCGCATATATAAGAGGAGATCAACAGATTGTTGAAGTTATGCAGCTCTCTGAGCAAGATATTCGGTCACTTTTGGGAAGTGATGAGGCGAAAACTGCCTTTGTTCAAGTTGTTGGATTAGCAGTAGATAACTGGGTGATCTGGATCCACAATAATCATGCAGAAAAAGTGCATTGCGTTCTTACCTTGCTTTCAAATAAGTTATCTATGATAAAAAACTTCAAAGATTTAGCAGCATTACTGTTCTCGCTTGATGACCTCAAAAAACTATCTAGTGTGATTGGGGCGATGCAAGATCGCTTGCCAGAGCTGATTCCAACACCATGGGAGTTGAGCCGTGTGCTTAGCAGCCTCGCTCCTGACCAGTGCAAAGCTGTGTGCGAGGCGATGAAAGATCGCTTGCCAGAGTTGATTCCAACACTACGGGAGTTGAGCAGTGTACTTCGCAGCCCTCCTGACCGGTGCAAAGCTGTGTGCGAGGCGATGCAAGATCACTTGCCAAAGCTGATTCCAACACTACGGGAGTTGAGCAGTGTACTTCGCAGCCTCACTCCTGACCGGTGCAAAGCTGTGTGCGAGGCGATGCAAGATCGCTTGCCAGAGTTGATTCCAACACTACGGGAGTTGAGCAGTGTACTTAGCAGCCTCACTCCTGACCAGTGCAAAGCTGTGTGCGAGACGATGAAAGATCGCTTGCCAAAGCTGATTCCAACACTACGGGAGTTGAGCAGTGTACTTAGCAGCCTCATCACTCCTGACCAGTGCAAAGCTGTGTGCGAGGCGATGAAAGATCGCTTGCCAGAGTTGATTCCAACACTACGGGAGTTGAGCAGTGTACTTAGCAGCCTCACTCCTGACCAGTGCAAAGCTGTGTGCGAGGCGATGCAAGATCGCTTGCCAAAGCTGATTCCAACAGTAGGAGGTTTGATCAGTGTACTTAGCAGCCTCGCTCTTGACCAGTGCAAAGTTGTGTGCGAGGCGATGCAAGATCACTTGCCAGAGGAGTTGATTCCAACAGTAGGAGGTTTGATCAGTGTACTTAGCAGCCTCGCTCTTGACCAGTGCAAAGTTGTGTGCGAGGCGATGCAAGATCACTTGCCAAAGCTGATTCCAACAGTAGGAGGTTTGATCAGTGTACTTAGCAGCCTCACTCCTGACCAGTGCAAAGCTGTGTGCGAGGCGATGATTCCAAGAGTAGGAGATTTGATCAGTGTACTTAGCAGCCTCACTCCTGACCAGTGCAAAGCTGTGTGCGAGGCGATGCAAGATCGCTTGCCAAAGCTGATTCCAACACTACGGGAGTTGAGCAGTGTACTTAGCAGCCTCACTCCTGACCAGTGCAAAGCTGTGTGCGAGGCGATGAAAGATCGCTTGCCAGAGTTGATTCCAACACTACGGGAGTTGAGCTGTGTACTTCGCAGCCTCACTCCTGACCGGTGCAAAGCTGTGTGCGAGGCGATGAAAGATCGCTTGCGAAAGCTGATTCCAACACTACGGGAGTTGAGCTGTGTACTTCGCAGCCTCACTCCTGACCA
>Ga0210006_1000075_pt1 | contig 80264 bp, 71 predicted proteins | sample CryGey02umfilter_2_FD_185452 | JGI IMG/M metagenome (GOLD analysis project Ga0210006, IMG submission 185452) | Groundwater microbial communities from aquifer in Utah, USA - Crystal Geyser 4/10/14 0.2 um filter (SPAdes) (version 3) | ecosystem: Environmental > Aquatic > Deep subsurface >... | reverse complement strand
CTTTTATTAACTCACGCATCTGCGGATAAGAGCCCGTTACGGTAAGTGCGAACCCAAGGGATACAACCTCTCCCGTGGCCGTAGTTGTATCTTTTGCAGATGACGACCCAGCCCCCCCAGAGAGCGACAAGTTCTTGATTGCAAGTCCGTGCTTTGCCGCGAGAAGATTTATTTCATTAATCGTTGTTACTGATTTTTTTGTTACTGGCACGGCAGTATGTACCAAACCTTCGTTTTCTTTTGCCTGTGCCAAAAGTGACTGTGCTTGTCTTGTTTTGTCGGCATTCGCCAGTAATGCAACCTCCACTGCTTTTTCAGACGAACTAAGTTGTTGTGCCAAAAATGCACTTCGAATTGAGGGAACTAACGCAAAAACAACCAGAACTATTACCCACAAAAACGTAACTCCCACTCCAACATATTGGCGTGTTCTCGTATCTTTCAAATTTAAATTATTTAATCGTAATGTATATCCGGTCATTTGAGTGTTACGGTAAATGAAAAATCTACACCCGTTGTTTCGGTTGACTCAATGCGCGCAACTGAAGCTAGCGTCACCAAAGCCACTTCGGGTCGTTTTTTAAGATCTGCTTCCCATTGGTTAATTGCTACATAATCATTACTAACTCCCTCAATGGTCATTAAACGATTTGAAATTTGCAAACGATCAAGCACAATAGGATGCGGAATAGTTTCTTGTACAACCAACAGATATGGATACATCGAGTCATACCCAGAAACAACCGAATCAACTGCGGAATATTGAGACTTAAGTCGTGCAAAATCCGACATCGTTTCTTGTTGAGATGCAATATATTCGACATTATTCACAATACTCTCTTTTACTTGAGAAAGCTGGTACTCCTGATACCAACGGTAACCAAACGCTGCTAAAACAATGGTGTAGGTTATTAGTAACACATAAATACCACTGCGAAAAAACCACTCTACATACGGATTAACCTTATTTTTTTGCGTCTCACTTGTTGGGAGAAGATTAATAGAAGGCTTTGCCATATTACACTTAGCATACCGAGGTTCATTCTACTCGTCAACTAGGATGTGGAATCTCAAAAAGAGATGGTTGCGTAACATCTTTAGGGGTTATAAGCGCAGACCGTGCATGGATATCAGCAAACAACTCCTCCGCACGATCAATAACTTCGGCAGGTATGCCTGCATGTCGTGCAACTTGTACACCATAACTTCGAGACGCTTCGCCATTTTTCACGTGATACAGAAATAGTACTTCATCCCCTTTTTCGGCAACCGCCATATGATAACTACCCATGTGCTCAAGCTTATTGGCAAGCGTTGATAATTCCAAATAATGCGTTGCAAACAAAACCTTTGCCTGCGAGTTTTTATGCAAAAATTCCGTTATCGCCCACGCAATCGCAAGCCCGTCTTGGGTACTCGTACCACGACCGACCTCATCTAAAATAACAAGACAACGATCGGATAAATTATGCAAAATATGCGCTGTTTCAACCATCTCAACCATGAACGTTGAAAGCCCTTGTGAAACATTATCCATAGCTCCGATACGGGTATGAATCTGATCAATAAGACCAAGCTTCATGAGTTTTGCGGGAACATAGGCACCGATTTGGGACATAATCACCAAAAGTGCAACCTGCCGAATATACGTACTTTTTCCCGCCATATTTGCACCCGAAAGCATCATCATACGCTGAGTAGTACTCGAAAGTGATATGCCATTGGGAACAAACCGTGTTTTTGTCATGCGTTCAACTACCGGATGTCTGCCTTCTTCGATAATAAGCTCATCAGTTTCAACAAACTCGGGACGAACGTATGCATATTTTTGTGATATATCTGAAAACCCATGTAAAATATCAAGCGTTGCTATATCACGCGCAATTTGCTGAAGATTTGATGCATAAGAAAGAATATGATCCACGATTTCGATGAATAATTGTTTTTCAAGCGTTACGATTTCATAATCAGCACTTAGTACGGTATCTTCATACTCCTTAAGTTCAGGAATGATATATCGCTCAGCATTAGCGAGTGTTTGCCGACGAATATAATCCGCGGGAACATTATCAATATTACTTTTAGAAACTTCAATATAATAACCAAAGACCTTATTGAACCTAACTTTGAGAGACAAAATCCCCGTTCGACTGCGTTCACGATTTTCAATCATTTGTAATGTGTCGGTACCGCCAGATTTAATGGACCGTAACTCATCAAGGCGCGCGTTATAACCCGTGCGAAACATCCCACCATCCGAAATTATTGCCGGAGGATCATCCGAAATTGCCACTGCCAGCTTTGTTACAAGCGTAGACAACGCATCCCAATACGATGCGCTGCAAAAAGATGTTATCTTTGACGACCCTGTTTGCATGTTCTCTAAAACCTCTTTTATTCGGTGAGCAACGGATAGTGAGTCACCGATTGCCTTTGCATCACGCGCAGTTGCCACCCCAACCGACAATCGACTTATTGATCGTTCGATATCAGAAACTTGTGCCAGTAACTCCGCCAGGTTTTTACGTACTTGGGGATGATCTACAAAAAATGAAACAACATCAAGTCGCTCGGTTATGCCCGCGATTGAAAACAACGGACGCATAATCCATGACGTAAGAAGTCTACGTCCCATCACCGTTTTGGTCCCGTCAATTGCCGAAAACAATGAAACGTCTTTACTCCCCGTTCTTTTTGTTGCAAAAAGTTCAAGGTTTGAAATAGTTTGCCCCGACAGTAGCATATAATCTTTTGAGACCATGTGCGACGGATAGCGCAAAAACCTCGATGTCTGTTTTTGGGTTTCAGAAATGTAGGAAAGTGCGATGGCAAGTGAGTTAGTGATCTCGGAAGCTTTATCAATTCCAAACGACTCCAACGTAGCAACCCCGTAGTACTGTAAAACAGTCTCCTGCGCATGTTTAAGTAATGAATCTGGAGCATCAAAAACAAAACAGTTAACTCCTTGTCTCTTAAACCTAAAAAGAATATCGGAATCCTCATACCAGCCACGTGGCAACAAAACTTCGGCAGGCTGATACCGCAAAATGTATTCCTCAACAATTGCCACGGGATCTTTGTGGTTGGATATTGATTCATTGGAAACAAATACATCTCCCGACTGCAGCGAGACTAAACTTAGTCCTACGTTGCGACTTGATACGTTAAATGTAAGCAAAAGTTCGGAAGACGCTTCGTATGAGGTATCAGAAAGAACAGAACTCGGGGTTACTACACGCACCACCTCACGTTTTACAATGGATACTCCCTTTTGTGGTTTAGTGACTTGCTCACAAATCGCGACTTTGTATCCCGCTTTAACAAGTTTAATAATGTACGACTCGGCTGCATGATACGGAACCCCACACATGGGCACTTTAGTGTCTTGCCCTTTATCACGTGAAGTAAGCGTAATATTGAGAACCGATGATCCAATTTTTGCGTCTTCCTGAAACATTTCATAAAAATCCCCCAGTCTAAAAAACAAGATTGTATCGGGATACCGGGATTTTATCTCAAGGTACTGCTTCATCATGGGAGTTGCGGATATTTGGTTTTCTGGCATAGGGTTATTATATACGGTTGGTAACACGTAACACGTAACACGTAACACGTAACACGTAACACGTAACACGTAACACGTAACACGTAACACGTAACACGTAACACGTAACACGTAACACGACAATTTTATGACATGTCTTAAATCCGTACCGTGAATTACTTATTACCGATTTACGATTTACGAATTACGATTTGCGGTTTACTATTTCCCTTCTCCTGCCTATACTATCCCCATGAATATTGCAATCATCGGAGCGGGATATACGGGGCTTTCGGCAGGATACTACCTTACTAAAAAAGGCCACCGCGTTACCATATTTGAAAAAGACGCGTACGCTGGAGGATTGGCTCAAGGAATGAAAAACTCGGCAGAAACGTTTCCTGCTGAGTGGGACTGGGATCTTGAAAAGTTCTACCACCACTGGTTTACTAACGATTTGTATGTTAAAAAACTGGCAAAAGAAATTGGGACGGCACACAAATTCATAACAAAACGACCAATAAGTAGCATTTTGTATGACGATGACATCTTTCCATTTGATTCGCCGCTGAGTCTTCTAACGTTTCCCCACATTCCCCTTTCTGACAGAATAAAAACAGCAGTACTGATTGCAAAACTTAAATACCTTACGTCCAAAGAAAAAAGCGTTGCGTTTGAAAACATCACCGCGCATGATTATCTATCCAAATATTCAGGAGCGCAGGCATACCAAAAAATTTGGGAGCCGTTACTCAAAGGGAAATTCAAACAACACGCGCAAATCGTTTCCATGAGATGGTTCTGGGCGCGAATATTCAAACGCACCCCAAAACTCGTATATTACGAAGGCGGATTTAGCGAATTTACCCGCGATCTTGAAAAAGCATTTATTGAAAAAGGCGGCAAGATTTTATATGGACAATCCGTGGAGCAGATCATCCAAACCGAGAACGGAGTTACGGTGCTTATAGCTGAGCAAGAAAACAAAAGCTTTGACAAAATTATTGCAACCACACCACCTCACATTTTTGCCAAACAAGTCACCAACTTGCCGGATGACTACCGAGAAAAATTATTGACCAACAAAGGTCTTTCAGCCTACACATTGGTTTTGTCACTCACCCACCCGCTTATGCAAAACACCTATTGGCTTAGCGTAAACGATGAAAGCTGGCCGTTTTTAGCAGTTGTCGAACACACTAACTTTGTCGATAAAAAAAATTACGGCAACGAACATATCGTATACATCGGTGATTACGTTGACCAAAACGATCCAATTCTTTCTAAATCAAAAGACGAAATCGTTGATGCGTTCATACCATTTCTTAAAAAAATAAATCCACTCGTTTCGAGAGAATCAGTCACACGCTCATTTTTATTCTCAGTTCAGTATGCTCAGCCGATATTCACGTGTGGATACCAACAAACGATTCCGTCTATTCAAACACCGCTTTCAAATATTTTGTATGCCAATATGTCCCAAGTCTACCCCTGGGATCGCGGAACAAACTATGCCATAGAACTTGGAATAACATGCGCAAACAGTATCTAATTATGTTTTGGGCCGTGCTCGGTCTTATTGCGTGCGTGCCGATTGGACTGCTCACACAACCTTCGTTTAACTCATACACCGGACCTGAATTTATCGTATCAACTTCACGCACGTCATTTCTACTCTTTTTTATCGGTGGGACTTTAATAACCGGTATTTATGCTCTCACTGCAATGTGGGAAAACGGCGAGAACTTTTCACAAAGAAACGTAGTGTTAATGATACTGACGGCAACATGCGCTGCACTTTTTTTGTATCCATTTGTGTATGATCCACTGTATTACCATTTAGCAGCACGCTCAGTCAATGCGGGAGTTAATCCATACCTTTTCGATTTCAGTTCATTGCTCGACACCGTACCGGTTGTATTTAATGTGGTTCACACCTACGCCTACGGACCTATCTGGCTTTTCATTACAACAGGAGTGGCATATATGTTCTCTTCACAGTTTTCTTTTCTTATGGCCTTAAAAGTATTCGCATTAGTCGAAACCCTATGCGTTTTGCTCATATATAAACAAATAAAACCTAAACTCGATACCTACAACTACGCATTAATGTTACTCAATCCAGCGTTGTTACTGTTTGGACTTTCTGCCGGTTTAGCGGATGTTACCGTTGGCATTCTATTTTTTGCATCACTCGTTTTCTTAGTAAAAGACAAACGGGCACTATCACTTGCACTGTTATCGCTTGCGATCCTCACCAAACCAACGCTTATATTTGCGGTAATACCGTATGGTGCATTTCTCATATCAAAACGTTTAGACATAAAACGAGTTATTACCTATCTTGTTACACTAATCCCGCTTGGTATTACGGGATATCTTGTGATTGCAAACCCCGATTCGCTCAACGGTATGTTGGATCTTCATCGCGGGGAACAAGAAACTATGCTTTCATTCGGTGGAGTTTTAGGACATATCTTATCAACGTTTACGGGATCTGCAATGATAATTAGAACACAAACTTTTTTTATATTTGTGAACGGACTTTTTATACTGTTTTACAGTTCATTTATTATTCTCAAAAAACCAACCGTGCAGTTTTTTATCGATTCACTTCTTTTGGTAGGACTTACGTTTATTTACTTTTCAGGTTATATCGTAAAACCTTGGTACATTATTCCCTTTTTGTTTGGCAGTTTGCTTGCTTCAGAGAAGATACAAAAACTTGTAGCAACGGTATCGATATTGTTAGTGTTTGGCGTCTTTTGGTTTAACATTTCACCCTATTTTGCAACATACGACAAAACCTTTTGGCTTGTTGGCGGAATATTCTTTTCATTTATCGCTCCGGTGGTTTTGATAGTAAAACACCTGGTTCAGACTATTCGCACATTTGACTTCTCAGCTGACTGACCTATAATGTAATTCAGTTTTCGATTACTCGCACCTCACAGTTAATTTCCAAGGAGCCGTACGCCTTATGACCAAAGAAGATAACCTGAACGCAATTCATACGAAACTTGTTGCTTTGCTCGACCCCAAAAAGTACGAAACAATGTTTGGCCCCTCATGTCGTGGTCTTCAGGCCTACATCTCAATCCGACGATTATCTGAAGAAGATGGTCGCGAAGAGAAAATCGGCCAACTGAGCGGAAATAAATATTCTCCGTTCACTACTGAAGAACTTACATACATCGCCGTGCAGGTTGTCAAAGCTGCTGAACAAGTTGAGGCCGGTCTCGCAAATTTCTTGAAAAGAAAACACTCTATCGATACCAATGAACGTATCGAAGTTTGCTATGTACTTGACATGGCGAAACCTAAATAACCGACGCCACAAACTGTGCGAGGTGCTCCCAACCGGGAGTACCTCGTACCAGTACTACCCACAAAACAAATCGTACTCACACCCTTGCTGGCAGATATAAGAATTACTGCATACAAAATTACTATTTTCAATCGCCTCCTTCACACTAATAATTTTTTCTTTTGCCTTTATAAGATCTTCAGCTGTTCTTTGCATGCTAATTTTTTGTCCTGATTCAAGATAATAAAAGGATAGAAGCACATTTTCAAGATCCTCGCCAAACACATTTGTTGCCGCAAGTGCATATATCGAAAGTTGAAGTCCTTTGATTCCGGTTTTTAATTCTCTCTCCGGTGGTACTTGCCCCGTTTTGTAATCGATAATTTCAAGCGTTCCGTCGGCAAGCCTTTGCATTCTATCAATTCGTCCACCAACTTTTAGATTTTGAGTTAGTTTAAACGTAAACGGTTCTTCAAGTTTAATAAGCTCATACGGCTTCTCATAATCCTGGGAAATAAACCTCGTAAGAATTTCTTTGCCCGCTTCGGAACGTGACATTTCATGATCTTTGCTGTCAAACCCAATCGGTGACCAATGCATATCGTAAAGCTCAAGCGCACGCGAAATGTTATGTTTTTCTGAAGGATGTATAAGTTTGTTCTGATACACATCTCGTAAGGTGTCATGAATCGTTGTTCCAAATGTAAGCGCGCCACTCGCAAGTGTTGGAACTTTGAGTAGATAGCTCAATTTATAATGCAAAGGACACGTTTCAAATGTTTCAATTTGCGAATAACTAAGATATGTAACAATCGGTTTTGTTTTTTCGTCGGACTGTTGAACACCTGTTTTTGAATTATCCTGATAAGCGTTTTCTCGCATACCAAAATCATCTATCGATTCTATTGGCTTGCTGCTATCTCGTTTACTAAGAAGAAATGGCGTAATATCCTCGCCCAAAAGTTCTTGTACGAATGGACTGATTTTTTTGGCGCGCGCCGTTTCGGAATCGTGATAAAACTTTGCACCGGTAATAAAAAGATTTCTCTTTGCACGCGTTACCGCAACATAAAAAAGCCTGCGTTCCTCGGCAATATGGGGATCATTGGTAGGTGCTGGTTCTTTAATCATCTCTTCAGGAACCGGAATTTGATCTTTTCGATTGATACTGGGAAACCTTTTGTCGACCGCGTTGACTAAAAATACCGTATCGAATTCAAGTCCCTTAGCAGAATGAACAGTAAGAATTTTTACCGCATTTGTTTGCGACCAATCAATCTGGCTTGCAAGCGGTGATTCACCTGCCTGCATCAAAAAATCTATATATTTTGTAAAATCCACAAGAGACGACTCGGGATGTTGAACTTCAAACGCCTTAATTCGATTAAAAAATGCACTCATGTTTTCCACGCGTTTTTGCTGCCACTCGGACTCAATATCTCGCATTCGGTCAAGCTCGCCCGTATCCTTAAGATAGTAGTATAAAACCTCGCCCGGACTGTGATGCTTCATAAGTTCCATATGGCGATACACCATTTCAACAAAACGCAAAATTGTGTGATCAGAGTTATCGGATGATTTCAATGTATCGAGAATTTTAAATAGCGGTAGGTTTACCTTTTTGGCTGCCGAAACAAGCCACTGAATATCTTTGCCGGGAATATTGATCGACGGACTTGAAAGAACTCGGTACAACGAAACGTCATCGGACGGATTAGTGAGAAACCTACAATACGCGACTAAATCTTTGACCTCTTCTTGTTTAAAAAGTTTTCCTGGTCCTAAAAATTGGTATGGAATTGCATGGCGTGACAACGCGCGCGTAAAAGGTTCGGCATGATTGTTTGCTCGCACCAGTATTGCAATATCGTTGAATCCTACGGATTCATTTGGAGAAGCCCCTTTGGTCTTCTCCAAAATTAGTTGTTCTATCTCATGAACAACTAATTCAGCCTCATCTTCAACCGTTTCTTCCCATATCACATTGATTGTGGATTCTTGTGTGCCCGCCGATGAGGTGGGATTTTGGCCTGCCCGCCGATGAGGTGGGATTCTTGAAACAAGCTTTTTATCAATCTTAGCCTGCGGTTCTAACCTGTCAGGGTTATTGTGTTGAATAAGCGCATACGACGCATCAAGAATTTTTTGTGAGGAACGGTAATTTTCAATCAGCGTTATGAATTTAGCGTTATCAAAATGTTTTTTAAAGTCCAGCACGTTATACACTGCGGCCCCGCGCCATCGATAAATTGAATTATGAACAACAACACCATCTGCAACAAAATTATGCGTTCTTTCGACTTCCAAATCATAAACGTCACTCTTAGAAACTGTTGACGTAACGTCAACTATCTGGTCATACACAACCTTTTTCTTGTCTGTAACAACAGGAACATAATGACCAGGCAAAAGATTACTGGAAGGCATCACCAAACTATATGCGCCAACAATATGTGGACTTGCTGCTTCAAAACGATAGTCAATCACCGCTCCAGTAAGATCCTCAATGCGCTTCAGATCGTTCCCCAGTGCCAAAAGATCTGAACTCTGCTTTCTATAAACCCATGTTTTTTCGCCCTCAACCAAACGATACCCTGCCTGAGTCAGTGCATTAATTACGGGAATGTTGGATGTTTCCATTTTCAGTTGATGACTCACCAATGGATTTTGTAGAAATCCCTGATTCCATTTACTTTTATACCGTCGGGCACACATGGTCAGATAAAGTTTGATCCGTTTATTTTCGCCCCGAATAATTGCCCCTGACGATGCGTGGTGCGATGACAAATCGATACCTAAATCCTTAGCTAATCTTTTTACTGACGTTTCGGTATCGAGCTCACAATAAAGGCGGTCTAAATACGTGCCAGTAATAACGGTATTCTGCCGTGCAGAGAATACTCCTGTTGGAATTGCGTACTTGAGTGACCATAATGCCTCATAAAAAAGCGCTTCTTTAAATGAGGTAAATGCTGCAATGCCAATAATGCGGTCGGCAGTTCGTTCAAGTCTTAATCTGACCGACAGATCGTTTGTCGTACCCAGTCTCCACCCCAAACCTTTACGATGCATAAGGTACACATACTTATATGTTAATTGAGAACCATACGTTTTCTTAGGTACATAACAAAACATCTTGTGATTATGCGTTGCAGTAACTTTGTACCCACTCTTTGTACGAATTGTCACAAACCTCGTTGTCTTTGTTTTTTTGAACACTTTTAATACTTTGGAAAACGTTGTGTGTCCTTTACCAGCAGCAGATAGAACCATTTCGCCCTTTTTTATCTTGTCGATCTGAATACTGCCACGTGGCGTTATTATTTTTGTTTCTGGAGGCAGACACTGATCGTCGTCGGCAACGACTGAAATTTGCGCATTCTTGCCCGCAAGTAAAATTGCCAGATGGTTTTGCGCATAGTTCGTATCCTGAAACTCATCGACCAAAATTGCCTTGAATTTTTTCTGGTACTCTAAAAGCACATTTGGCCGCTTGGTAAAAATTTCAACCGTTTGTGAAATGAGATCCGAAAAATCCATCACCGAATGTTTTACTTTTAAGCGTTCATATGTTTGATACGCATTTGCTAACTCCTTAAACTTTTCAATATCTTCAGGTTCGTAATTCGTAACTCGTGATTCGTAATCCGTCAGTTTAGGATTTTGGATTTCGGCATGCCCGCCGATGAGGAGGGATTTTGGATTTCGGATCTCGCCTTTACCCTTTACCTTGTTACTTATTACTTCATTACTTTTTACTTCTCTCTCCAGTCCTTCTACCCACGCAATGTATTCATCAGGCGTAACTGCATCATCTTTTAAACGCGAAAAGTGCGTTAACAAACCACCAATAAACTTTGTAGGATTTCCTTGCGGACGGAAATAATTAAGATCAAACTCAAACAGATGATCACGAATAAAAAGCTGAGTTTCAGCCGCTGACAAAATATTAAACCCAGGATCAAGACCAATGTGTACTCCTTCAGATCGAACAACGCGTTCACAAAATCCATGGAACGTCATAATCCACGTTTGGGTATAACCAAAAGGTAAAATCTGATCAACGCGTTCCTCCATCTCTTGCGCAGCTTTTTCGGTAAACGTAAGCGCCAAAATTTGCTCAGGTTTTAAACCTTTTTGAGTGATAAGCCACTCAATTCGTTTGGTGATAACGGTGGTTTTGCCTGTTCCAGCGCCCGCAATAATTAAAAGCGGTCCACCATCATACTCAACTGCTTTTTTTTGGTTCTCATTGAGTCTCATCTCAGACATGAACTCATTATATGTCACCCCAACCGCGAGCACATCCGTCTACTGGCATAAACCCGTCTTACATTCTACAATTAGCTGGTGAAAACGTATGTTGAAATATTTAAACGTCATTTTTCGATTGAGCTCGAATATCGCACCCAAGTAGTTACATCAATTCTTTCTTCGTTTATAGCAATTCTAACCATCGTTGTTTTTTGGCTTGTGGTGTATCAATCCCGAGAAACAATTGGTGGACTAACTCTTTCAACAACACTTATATACTACAGTTTCACGCCTCTTATTGGACTAATCACACGGGTCAATAGTGCAGATCAAATGGGAAATTCTATAAAAGACGGTGAACTGTCTCAAATTTTAGTCAAACCGCTCAACGTATGGAAAACATACTTTGCTTCATTTATGTCAGGCAAAGTATCATCTCTACTTTTTGCAGCACCTCTATATATTATGGTTATTGTTATAGTTTCACTGTGGCAAAACGTACACGTGTTCACATTTTTAGGAATTATGTCAGCGGCGATTATTTGCGTACTTATCCTCCTTACTATGTGGATTTTGGATTCGTTAATGGGTTCCCTTGCATTTTTTATCAGTGACATTTGGTGGTTTAGCCATTTTAAATCGGCACTCTTTGGTATATTTGCTGGCGTTAGTTTTCCATTTGAATTTTTACCGAATGCAGTCCGGGGAATATTTGAGTTTTTACCTTTTAAATATTTGTACTACGTTCCGATTTCATACGCTTTATCAAACCGAGACCCGTCGATACTTATCAAAGACATTTTCCAAATCTTACTGTGGGCAATACTTTTTATGGTCATATCGGGAATCATGTGGAAAAAAGGACTCCGCACATACGACGCATATGGCAACTAAACTACGCACAAAACTAAAGGATGTATCTTTTTCGTTCGCACTGCACAGCAAAGTTTACTGGTCGTACCTTAAAATCATGATCCAAAAATCAATGGAATATAGAACCAATTTTTTCATTCAACTTTTTGTCGAGATAGGACACATTGTTCTTACTATCGTATTCTTTTATGTAATCTTTGGAAATGTTTCGGACATTGCCGGATGGAGTAAGGATAAGATGTGGGTTCTTATTGGCATATTTACCGTATTTTCAGAACTCATTGTTGGGCTTTTTTATGTCTGGAATTTAAGTAGTCTACCCTCAAAAATAAAAGATGGCTACATTGACTTTACGCTCCTTAAACCTGCAAACTCACAATTTTTGCTCACCGCATCTTCAACATATATTTCAAGTTTTGTATCAACAATACCTGGATTTATTATGATTTTTATTGGACTTACCAACTTAAATCTTACGGTTACACTTGCACAACTTTTGGTCTCGATCATACTGTTTATCTGCGGAATTATTGTTTTCTATTCCGTAATGACTATGCTCACATCGTTAGCATTTTTGTTCACCAACTCCTCAGCAAGTCTAGCCAGGCTTGTGATTGATTTGTATCAGTTCGGGCAATACCCACCCACCATGTACAAAGGACTTGTCAAGGTATTCTTTTTGATTGTGTTGCCGGTAACCATTGCGGCAGGATTTCCCGCCGATACTCTTTTGCATGGCATATCGATTGGCAATGTATTACTATCAATAGTAGTAGCAGCTGGATTTTTGTACGCTTCAACGCGGGTCTGGAAACAGATGATCAAACACTACAGCAGTGCATCAAGCTAATATGATTACCGTAACAAACGTTTCAAAAACTTTTATGGTTCACAAACGAGAACCAGGCCTAACAAAAAGTCTTAAAGCGCTTTTTAAACGCACGTATACTCCCATTGACGCTGTAAAAAACATAAACTTTTCAATTGAACAAGGCGAAATTGTGGGATTCATTGGACCAAATGGTGCAGGAAAAACTACCACACTTAAGATGTTAAGTGGTCTTTTGTTTCCTACCAATGGAACTCTTTCTGTTGCAGGATATACTCCCTACGAGCGTGATCACGATTTTTTGAAAAAGATAAGTCTGGTCATGGGACAAAAAAACCAACTTTTTTGGGATCTTCCCGCTGTTGATACGTTTACGTTACAAAAACAACTGTACGGAATATCTGACGATCAATATGAGGCAAACCTTGATGTATTAGTTGACATGCTAGATGCCAGGGATTTTATACAGCAACAAGTCCGCAAACTATCTCTTGGTCAGCGCATGAAATGCGAACTTATAGCAGCATTAATTTACAATCCAAGCATTGTGTTTTTAGATGAACCAACTATTGGACTTGATGTAGTTACGCAAAAAAAGCTCAGGTCATTTATAAAAAACTATAACAAGCAGTACAACGCAACAATTATTCTCACAAGCCACTATATGGCAGATGTACAAGAGTTATGTGAACGAGTAATTGTAATAAACAACGGATCACTTGGATACGATGGATCACTTGCCGATCTGGTGCATACCTATGCCTCACACAAAACAATAACACTGGTTTTTGACACCGAAGTTGAAGAACAACAGCTATATAAATATGGCACGATTCTTTCGTATAGCCCACTAAAAACGGTGTTTAGTGTTCCACGTATGGGAATGAAAAAAACAGCAAGCCTTATGCTTTCACAACTTCCCGTTGAAGACATCGACATTGCAGAAATCCCGATTGAAGAAGTCATTAGGCAAGTATTTTCAGAAAATAATGACACCTAAAGCTCCCCATCCTAATCTATTCCGTGGATCGCCGTTTATTATTGAACAATTTGAACCAGAACTCGTGCACGAGAGTGATGTTAAAAAATTAGTCCAAGTAGGAATTTATGATAAAGCTGTTGTATGGGCATCACCTTTTAAAAATAACGCTCTTGCCTTTGCTGCACTTACCAACAACAACCTAACGTGGATGCTTCATACGTGGGATGAACATGAACCTGCAACGGGTATCGAAATTATAACTTCCGGCGGACTTGATAAACTTGATGTCGAAAAAATCGTATACCTATATCGCTTACCACACGAAGATTTTATTCAAATTTCCCATCGAGAATTTGTCTGTCCACACGGCGTAACGCCCATCAAACGCGAAGCATGGAAAACCAAAGATATTCTAAAGCTATTCAACATACAAGAAACAAACTTATCCTATAGCTATCCAAAATAAATTGATCATCCAATAGAATTAAGTGTATCAATTTGTTGCTATAGGGATAGCTTCAAAGTTGTCACCTTATATCAAATTGATTTGAGACAACTATAATTATGTTCTAATTTCAAGATGTTTTTGCGAGACGACAACAGTACCACAATTTCTGACTTACGATATAAAACGCCCGAAGTATTTAACAAGGGTCTTGCCCAGTTAATTTACCCTTTGACATGTTTACTCCCATTCAATGTCATAATCTTTCTTTTCAATATCAGAAATAGTAATGATCAATTCTTTTGCACACACGCAACGGGTATACTCATTGTCTCGTTTAGATGTATATGATAGTAAAAGCGTATTACCTAAAGTCCTGGTATTAATTGCAGTTACATTTTCCCCACCACACAATACACCCACCTGTGTATTTATTTGTAGACTATTGTTATCCATCCAGCTAGAAGTCACTGTTGTGTTTTGAATGTTATCAAGAGAATAAGGATCAACACCATCAATGCAACTTTTTACTTCATACGCAATAGTACCCAGATTATGAAACCCTGTGGTAGTACCGCTTTCTAAATAAGGTCCAACAAATACAGCCATAAAAACAATCCATAAAAACCATAACAACGCGCTAACCATAATTGGAATTAATACAATAACCGGGATAAGTATTTTGCCACTTTTCTCTCTTTTTTGATAGAACATTACCCCAGCGGTCAATAATAAGATTAGTAATAAAAGTATAGGCATCATCATAATTATTCAAAAACTACATTGCTTGGGACATCAAATATGCTGTCTGAGAACAGGTATTCATAACAAAGCAGAGAATCCTCGTCCAAACCCAACAGAACCAACTGCAATAATTCTGCCTCAGTCATATTTTCTGTTACCTTAAACACTAACCCTTTAGTTTCTCCTGCACCCCACACCCAAAGCGAGCTACCATCATATATTCCTATTGCATCTCGTTCAGTCGCCATTCCCTTATTGCCTCCTTCAAACCTCACCATTCCATTGTTATAATATGATGTACCGTAGGAAGTCTCACTTCCAGCCGCACTACGCAAACACACAACATTAGTACCTTCAAGCGACAAGTTGTAAGATTCAAGAGCGGATGTTGCAATTGGAACATTACCCTCACCCACAAGGGATTGAAATAAATCACGATACGTATTGCTCAACTCACTTATGATGTTTAGTTGTGAGCTCAATTCCGACCTTGATTCTTGAAGAGCATTCACAAACACAATATCGGACGGAGGAACAAACATTGAGTCAGATATTTGCAAATCTTCTAAACAAGACGATGCATACAACTGCTTGTCTTCTGCAAAATTCCATAAATTGATAGTGACAAGCCCATCCGCATCTTCATCTCTAAATGAAGTCGCATTCCCCTCTCGACTACCTTCATCCCAATTCCACATAGTGTTATTTTTCATAACAACAAACGAAGTGTTATTAGTAGTCTTTACCATAAAAAAGAAATCCCCATTTTTCATAACAACCGTGTAACTGATATCCTCGCGTATAAAATTACACGTCGTAGATAACCCTTGCCCATACGCTTCATACAATGTTTGCACATTGTCCGTCGTTTGAATTTGTTCGCTCGGATTTTTAGGTAATAGTGCCTGCTGTTTATTACGAAACACAATAAACAATGCAGCTCCAACAATGGCGATAACTACGACAATCACCGCGACTTCAATAATACTAAAGCCTTCTTGATTCTTTCCAACATTGTTATTTATCATGAATATTATTTAAAACGTACCTATTCCCAAAGGATAAATGAATGTTTCGTATTTTGCATAGCTTCCATTATATTCTGTTACAAAGTTGTTGAAATCAAATGCATATATGGACCCTTTCTGCTCTCCAGACGTTACATTGAAAATAGGACTTTCGTTTAACCCTTTACAAATGATTGTCTCTGGGTTTACCCAACCATAGTATGAACACCCAAATGAAAACTTACTGAGTTTCCCATTCTCACCATCGTAAACCCGAAGCCCACCCGTGCCCGAATCATAGTGGTCATACATAAAAACATTCTGGCCTCGCCGAGGAATTGGCTGATGATCGTTTTCAATTGTTTCGGGAAGTTGCGTACTTTCACCTGTTATCATATCGTATCTCCATAGCCCTTCTGTACTCGTCGGATATTTGTTGAACACAAAGGTATCTTTATCCAACCATTCTGCCATGATCGCATTTTCAACAATAGTCTCTTTATATGTTGATAAATCATATGCATATACCTTAAAATCCTTGTCACTTCGGGGAAACGACGGGCTTGCCTGCAAAAGATAACTACCATTACGTGAAAATGAAAGGTTTGAATACACTCCATACTCATCTCCATATGCCTTGTACTCTTCTTCTTGAAGTTTTACTTCTGTATTGCCGTTAACGTAGAAAAGTTTCCAATTTGGTGTTGTCGTAATATACGCGTACGTCTGATCGTCAAACCACACTACATTGTTCAGACCAACCCCTTTTTTCAAAACCAAAACTTTGCTAACTTTTTTTGTTTTAAGGTCAATTTTAAATATCCCACATTCAGAATACAAACGTACCCCATTCTTATCTTTTGTTCCATTATCAAACACATCACATTTGCCAAACCCAACTTCCTGCGTGTTTATAAGTGTCGGACTAAATACAAACGACTGCGGATACGTTACGTCTGTTGTCCCAGACTGGTTGTACATAGCATCCATTACTCCGTTATATGACGTTAATTGAATTTCTTTTTGAGTATTAATATCGTACAGAATTATATTCCCATTTAGCCTGGTAAAAACGATCTTGTCCTTAATAATGTTTTCTCGTGGCTCTAGAGTTACCGTATCTGAAATATTTCCCACACGTTCAACCTGAGGGTTTTTAGCTGACGGAGTAGCAACTTGACTTGATTGTGTTCCAAACCCCAACACTCCAGCAATTCCAAGGATTGAAATGACTATGACAATAACTAAAAGTTCAACCAGAGCAAAACCCATGCGTTTATCCATGTATTTACATAGTAGTTAAATACTGTCTCAAAATCAATGCGGGTAGTTAAACCTTTTGTATATATAGCTAGCCCTGTAGGTTACCAGGTCCAAATGACCTAGGCATACTGTTTTTGTTTAACTATATATTTTTCTATTGAAATATTTTTGTCTAAGACCTACACTTGTAGGTATGAAAAATATCTCACTGGGACCACTGGAGCAAGAGGTGATGAGTTGTGTTTGGAACCTGTCTTCCTGCAAGGCAGGAAACAATACCTGTACAACCAGAGATGTTGTTGAATGCTTAGGTCAAAATCGAGAGATTGCCTATAACACCATTCAAACCATTATGACTCGTCTGGTAGATAAAGGTTTGCTAAAACGAAAGCTAGAAGGGAAAACCCACGTTTACAAGTCAGCAGCTAAACAGAAAAATGTCTTATCGTCTCTATTAAATAAGACAATGGGTCATTTGACTAGCCAATTTGGCGAAGAAGCCCTGATTGCTTTTGTCGATGGTTTAGATGATATTTCCGCAGAAACTCGTCAAAAGTTAATCGAGAAATTACAGAAAAAATGAAAAACAGACATGCATTACCGATCACTTTTGTGGCCATATCAAGTTTGGTTTTTATTTTGGGAACTTATTTATTGATGACTAAAACTACTCTCCATCCGCAACTTTTTATTACCGCCTGCGGAGAAGTACTCAGAAATATCCAAAAACATATTCACTTTAATCCCGACGGGGTTTTATCTTCTCTGATATTACTCGTAACCGCCATCGGTGTTAGTCTTGCTTTGTTTCAATTGGTAAAGTTCATCGTTTCTCATAGGCGGTTACACCAGTTTCAAACTGAGGAGGCACTACCTAACAATCTAAAGAAAATAATAGACAAGTATGATTTACCTTACAACTCTATAGAAGTAGTCAAAAACAATAAACTGACCGCCTACACAATTGGCTTATTTAAATCAAAGATTGTTGTTTCAGCAGCTCTGATTGCAAAGTTGTCTCAGGAACAACTGGAAGCAGTGGTGCTCCACGAGCTATATCACATTCGTAACCGCCATCTCCTGGGGTTGTTGTTATCCAAACTCGTCAGTTCGTTCTTTTTCTTTATTCCTTTGGTCGAGTATTTAGCCCGGCAGTTAAAAACCGAGTTTGAATTGGCAGCGGATGCTTTTGTGGTGGAGAAACAGAAGACCAAAGATCACTTGTGTGATTCGCTAGCTTTAAATCTCCAATATGCCGGTGGTGTTATTCCTCACTTTGCCACTTCGCCGATTGAAAAGCGGGTTGAGTCTTTAGTAAGCAACAAGTACTCTTTGGAAAGAATCAGTCTTAAACAGTTAAGTATCAGTTTGCTAAGTTTAGGTTTGATGCTGGGTGTAGCCGTTATTCAGCCCAGCCAAGTTGTCGCTGATTTTACTTTAGAAAGCAATGCTATCTGCCAGGTAGGAGAAGAGTGCCTAACGACAGATTGCACTAACAACAAAAGCCATAAAACGCACAACTTTACCCCTTTAGTTCCCGCTTCTTTTTTGCTCTCATCTACATATTGACAATCGGGAAATAATCTCCTACTCTTGTAGGAGATGGGGATGCAAGATTCATATAAATCAAATGGAGTAAGTACTCCCATAGCAATCGTTGTTGCGGGGGCGTTTATTGCGGGTGGTTTGTATTTTGGACTTAGTAACATAAACGCAGCCAATACTAGGACTAACCAGCCCACCGGTATGGTTTCACCTGGACAACAGACGCCTACGGTTCCCAAACAACCAACGAAGGGGATAACTTCCGTAGATGACGATCCGGTCTTGGGAGATAAAAATGCCCCTGTTACTATTATTGAATTTTCTGATTACGAATGCCCATTCTGTAAACGCCACTTTGATGAGACACTTCCCAAAATTGTCAAAGAATATGTCGATACTGGCAAAGTAAAAATCGTTTACCGTGACTTCCCATTATCTTTCCATGATCCTATGGCCACCAAAGAAGCGGTAGCTGCCAATTGCGCCAGAAAGCAAGGCGGGGATACCGACTACTTTAAATACCACGATGAAATCTTTACCAGAACTATATCCAACGGTAATGGTTTGTCCGAAGCGAATTTGACCACTATTGCTACCGACTTGGGATTAAATCTCGGTTTATTTAATACATGTTTGTCAGATCCAGCTCAGACGGATGAAGTTAAAAAAGATATTGCTGACGGAACCGCTGCAGGAGCGTCCGGCACACCTACCTTTGTGATTGGCAAATCGACTAGTAACGGAGAGATTGATGGTGATTTAGTAGTGGGTGCCCAACCATACGCCGCTTTCCAAGCCATAATCGATCCTTTACTCCAATAGTTATGACGGTGTTGAAGATAGTGACCCAACCAAAGTATTTAACAGTGGCAATCACAGTTGCCCTTATGGTAATTGCTTTTGCCGCCTGGTTGCCCAATCTTCACTTAATTACCAAAACCATGACGAGCTCTACCATGACCTTGTGGCAAAAAACCAATCTCCTCACCGGCTTGCTAGGGTCACTACAAACTAATTTCACACCACTCTCTCGTGCTGTTACCTTTATGAGTGCCGGTTTGGCAGGAGTACAAGTGAGTCTTTTGATTTATTACCTTAAACAAACTGCTCGAGTTCAGCAGTCAATGGGGATGTCGGCTGTGGGAGTGACTACTAGTATGTTGGGGGTTGGTTGTGCCTCTTGTGGATCAGTAGTTTTAACTTCTTTAATTGGTTTTGGTTCGGCAACAGCAGTCTTGGGTTTCTTACCTTTTAGAGGTCAGGAGTTCGGCTTACTGGGAATAGGGATCCTTTTATTTGCAATTCACCTAACTATTAAGAAAATTAATGATCCACTGATTTGTGGAGTAGGAGCTGGGCATGCAGGAGAAGGAGGAGATCATTAATATGGATTATCCCGAAGAATGGAACGCACTACCCAAACGTGAGCGAAAGGGGAAAATCAAAGAGTTACGTTGGGAACGCGAGCAGAAGGCGGACACTTTAAAGAAAATCCGTAACTGGGGTCTAACTGGAATCATTATTGTTTTGATCATCGTGGGTTTCATTGCGTTAACGAAAAAGTCGCCGGAACAGATTGCGTTTGAACAAGAGGTTAAAGCTGTTTACTTAGAGGGGAAAGTGGAGGGGTTTTCGATTGAAGGTAGCGATCATGTATCTGCTGGAACCAGTGTTGAGTATCAAACCAATCCGCCGACTTCGGGTTCACACTTAGGTGAGGCCAAAAACTGGGGTGTGTACAGTAAAGAAATTGATGACAAAGCGGGGGTACATAATTTGGAGCATGGAGGCATTTGGATTTCGTACAAAAATATCCCTGAAGATGAGATTAACGTTTTAGAAGAACTAGGTAAACAGAATTCACAAAGCACGGTTGTTTCTCCTCGTTCTGGTAACGATAATAAAATTGTAGTGGCCTCTTGGGGTAAAATGATGAAACTGGAAACCGTAAACAAAGCCTTGATCCAAAAATATATCAATACTTACAAAAATCAGTCACCGGAAAAGCTGGCAAGGTGAGAGAATGAATTATGACCGCAAAAACAAAAGCCACCATTACTTGTCCAAAGTGCGGTTTCGCATTGGACGTCATGAACCCCCGTGGCTGGATGGATTATTGCCATATTCCTGAGCATATGGAAGCAGGAATGATGGGTGAGTTAACTGACGGAGTAGCAACTTGACTTGATTGCGTTCCAAACCACACCACTCCGGCAATTCCAATAATTGAAAGAACTATAACTACGACCAAAAGTTCAATGAGGGCAAAACCCATGTGTTTATCCATGTATTTATATAGTAGTTAAATACTGGTTCAAAATCAATGCAGGTGATTGAACAATGCACTTGCATTTGCAGCTCTTACCAACAACAAGCTAACGTGGATGCTACATACGTGGGATGAAAATAAACCAGCAACGGGTATTGAAATTATAACTCCCGGCGGAGTTGATAAACTTGATGTCGAAAAAATTGTATACCTCTATTACTTGCCACATGAGCCATTTACACAAATTTCTAATAGAGAATTTGTATGTCCACACGCCGTAACACCCATCAAACGCGAAGAGTGGAAAACCAAAGATATTCTAAAACTATTCAACATCCAAGAAACAAAATCATAATAATTATGTTATAATTTCAATATGTTTTTGCGAGATGACAATAGTACTACAATTTCTGATTTGAGATATAACACGGCTGAAGTGTTTAGCAAAATTCGCAAGTCACCCGTGTATGTTCTTCAACGAAGTAAACCTAAAGGTGTATTTATGTCAATGGATGACTTTGAAGAACTCATGACTAAAGCAGAAGACTACAATCTTTCACTCAAAGCTCAAGAATACGAATCGGAAGACAAGACCAGTGTTTCTTGGGTTTCGTGAAAACCCCACATCAACCTTACTCGACATAAAAAATTTGTTTCAGCTAGTCATCCTGAACTTGTTTCAGGATCCAGATAATGAAATGGATTCAGCATGACGTACTGGAGGATTAGTCATCTTGTTTTGCACTTGCTATATCTACTAGATCTGCTTAATTTAAGGATACTATCTGCCACCATTCCAACGGTATGTCTCCATATCCACTTGATGATCCGTTGTAAACACAACACCATCTGCTTCAAGTAATTTTTGCTGTTCATCCCATCCACCAAGCGAAAAGTTTTTTGCCAATGTTCCGTCTTTTTTAACTACGCGATGGCACGGGATTGTTTTATCTTGATTTCCATGCAAAGCCCATCCCGCCTTTCGCGCATCGGTAGTACCAACCATTGCGGCAATATCCCCGTACGTTGAAACTTTTCCTTTGGGAATTTTTCTAACTACCTCGCGTATGTCGTCAAATAAACCCATGTTAAAATTAAACACTATTATCTATTACGAATTGCTACCAAGCCGAGGGCAAAAAATTGGTATAGTTAGGAACGACAGCAATGCAGAATTTCTCGTGGCTGCCAAACTAACCGCCATCCCTAGCGTCATGGGCGGATACGAAATTGAATTCCCCGCCGCATCCGTTGCGGTCAATGACAAATTCGTGCTGTGATTCATGACTAACCAGCAGTATCTAATGCAATTTTCTCAAAAAGCGCATCGAGTGCATTCCACTGTAGTAGCGAGTAATTTTTACCCTCATGCTTTTGTTGACCAGTGTAAACTACAAAACCGGGTTCAAAAGAATCATCTTCTTTTGTCATTGTCAGATTTTGCCAGTACTCAATACCCTTAGTAAAATCCTGCGAAAATGTACCCCCCACTTTTATCTCCACAGGAATTTGTTTTAAACCGCTATCAATTATGACATCAACCTCATTTCCATTGCTATCTCGGAAAAAATATAGCTGTGACGAACTGATGTGATTCGCAATATGTTTTTTAATCTCCATGATAATGAAATTTTCGAATAACCCGCCAATGAGATAATGGTTCTGTAGTTCTTGTGCAGACGAAATACCTAACAACCTGCAAGCTACCCCGGTATCAGTAAAATAAAGTTTGGGGGATTTTATGTGTCGTTTCCCATAGTTTTGGTGATATGGTTGCAACCGAATAACCAAAAAACTTGCTTCCAAAAGTGAAATCCAGTTTTCAATAGTAGCTACCGAAACCCCCACATCATTTGCTAACGATGACAGATTGACTAATTGACCAGTCCGCCCCGCGAGCAAAGCTAAGAATTTCCGAAAGAGACTTAAGTTCGCAATATTACTCAGTTGTTTCATATCTCTCTCCACATACGTAGCTAGATACTGATTGTAATAATCTATCGGGGTGACTTTTCTATCATAAATAGCCGGATACGAACCGGTAAAAATCTGTTGATATACATCTTTTTTGTCCTTTTCTGCTTCGACAAGTTCCTTGTGAGACAAAGGATAGAGATGTATGTATGCCGCCCTTCCTGCTAATGATTGATTGATCTTTTCCGAAAGGAGTAAATTTTCCGAGCCACTGATAATAAAATTACCCATGACTTTCTGCTCATCTACAATAGTTTGAATATAGGAAAACAATTGTGGCACTCGCTGTACCTCATCAATGATGACTTTATTTTTATGTGAGCGCATGAACCCGGCGGGGGCATTCTATGTAATATTACAATCCGATATTATTATTGCATAATCTAGTCTGCCTCGATCTCGCCGTCCACCGAACCCAAAATCTGCGCGGGTTCGGTTTTATCTTCAATCTGATCGACCTTATCGCCGAATTTACCCATGAGACGGGAGGTTTCTTCGTACTTGCCTGAGGCGTTTGAAATATGTTTTCCCAACACCTCATAAGAATCGGTAACTTTTACGTAGTCAGTTTGAAGCCGCGACAGATCGGCAAGAATTTCTTTTGCACGCTGCTCGATCTGCATCCCCCGAAGACCAAGCGCAATGGTTTGCAAATACACATACAGACTGTTAGGAGAAACAGGAATCACCCTTTTTGCATAGGCGTATCCAACCAAGTTAGAATCGTCAGATTTGATAATGGTTTCGTAATACACGTTTTCGGCGGGAATGTACATGAGCGCAAAATCAAGAGTCCCTTCATCCGGCACAATATACTTTGAGGCAATCTCATCGATTCGTTTTTTAACACTCACCACAAATTCACGTTTGGCAAGCTTTTTTGCCTCATCAGTTTCAGCATTTATCAATCGCTGAAAACTCTCAAGCGGAAACTTTGCGTCAATTGGCACACTTTGCCCATCACGTAACTTTAACAACGCATCAACAGTTTCTCCTGATTTAAAATGATGTTGTAGTGTGTATCGGTCTGCTGGAACAATCTGGCTTAATAAATCACCCAAAAAAAGTTCACCTAATGTCCCCCTCAGTTTGGGCGCTTTTAATATCTCTTGCAAACTTGAAATATCTTTACCTACATCGTAAATGCGCTTGTTTGCTTCTTCTAATTGTGAAAGTTTATTAGTAACCGACTGAATCGTTTGATTTGTTTTTTGCCAACTCATATTCGTATCTGTTAAACGTTTATCTATCTGCTGTGTGTTTGATGAAAGCTGGTTAAGAAGCGACTGCGTGACCGTGTTAAGTTGATTGGTAACCTGATCGTTAACGGTATCAAGTCGCTGATGAAGCTGAGCTAACGACTGATCTTGGGATTTGTTGTTTGAAATATCACTCATGCGTTTTGTCACCTGCATAAGCGTATATCCAAGATACATGATCCCTATCACTGATGCGACGAGTAGTACTGTTTCAAGTGTCATGATGATTATTTTTCCCCTTACCTCTTATAACTTATACCTTGTTATCTTATACTAATGGTAACATGCAAAAATTCCACTTAACCCTTGTCCTTACTTTTTCTATCTCTAGCGCCATAATTCTATACATACTTACCAATATTTCACCATACACCGATAATAATACATCAAGCGTGGCATCAGTCAAAACCGGTTTAGTCATGCTCGTTCTTTTTCTTTTAGTTCTTGCAGTCGCTTCATTATTTTCATTAGTCACTTACCCAATTCGCGTTTTTTTATCGCCATATATTGACCGAAGATTTCACGTTCGGAAGGGTTTAAAACAAGGCGGATGGCTTGGAGCTGCAGTCGCCTCCATTATTCTTTTATCCGTAACAAACACGTTCAACCCCATCACAGCAGGCATAACACTTGCACTACTGCTTGTCCTTGAGATATGGTTTACGTAACAATCATGGGCACGCTCACGCACATCACCATCCCCGATAAAATCGCAATTGCCGCAAGACTTTCTGTAAAACTCTTGTTGTTGAGCATTGTTGCCTTAACGAATCCAATTCCACTCATGTTTTGGACTTTCTGTATCGTTATTGTTATAAGTGAAGTACTGGAACTTATTACGCTACGATACGTTCTCAAAACCCCAAATTTTCGACAAACTCTGTACTCATTATTAGGTGTTAGTACCGGAATCATTGTAATTTTTGGTCTTTTTAGTTTTGACTTATTGGGGACAGAATATTTTCCCCTACTACTTTTTATTTCCTGTGTTTATGGACTTTCTGGCGGATTAAACTCAAGCATTACGGTTGGCATCGTAAACGCAGGATTTTACCTGTTTGCCCTCCGCCAATTCACTAACGTGCCCCTTTCGATCGGCGTTACCGAAAGCATGCTTTTGTTTTTGTTTACGGTAATAACGGGAATCGCAACAAATTTATACACCATCTCTGAAAACGAAAGAAATAACATCGGCAATCGTTTAACACGCAAACAACAAGCAGAAGAACTCAAAAACGAATTCGTTTCACTCGCTGCACATAATTTAAGGACTCCCCTAACCGTAGTAAAAGGATATCTGCAAGTTCTTGAGGAAGAGGAGCCCCAGAGTCCTGACTACGTAACTGCACTTGAACGAGTAAACTTAAAACTTTCTGAGTTTGAAACACAAGCAAACAGATTAATCGAACTTGCCGATCTATCTTCAGACCAGATGAAGTTTAGTTTTACCATTGATTCACCTGAGCATATTCTTAATATTTTGGCCCAAGAATACACACAACGCGCACAAGAACATTCATTGAAATTCGACTACCGCTATGCAGTCGATCCACAGGTTCGAATTAAACTTGATCCGGAACACTATTCGGCTGCGATAGAAAATCTTTTAAGCAATGCGATCAAATACAACAATACCGGAAGCTACGTAAAACTTTCTGCCTACAACAACGCCACACATGTGTTTGTTTCGGTAAGCGACGACGGTGGTGGAGTTCCCAAAGACATTGGAGCAAAACTCTTTACAAAATATGCACGTTCGAAAAAACACACCAACCATAAAGGTACCGGATTGGGTTTGTATTTAAGTCAACAAATTATCGAAGCGCACAACGGAAAGATCGAACTAAAACCTCATCCTGATATTGCAGAATTTATTGCATCGGTGCCGATTTTTGTGCACGAGCAATCGCAATAAGCTCGCGAGTAGTTATCTCTTGCGGACGTTTGGAACCATCTACACCCGCCTGACCAAGGATATTTCCACTAATTGATGCACTCACTTTTTTTCGAGGGTTTGAAAACACTCCATGCAAAAACCGAGACCACTCCCGTGGAGCAAACTCAATAACCTGTTCCTTTTTAGTAAGTGATAGTACGGTCGATTCAACAGTCGGTTGTGGCCAAAACGCAGAAGGTGAAACTATCGCAACACGTTTTATATCAAAATACAACGATACAAAATGATGCCAATACGAACCCTGGGGAGGTTCTTGCAACATCTTTTCAGCAACTTCTTTTTGGATAATAAAAACGCCCATTCTCCACTGCTCATAAAAACTACCAATAAGAAGATGAAAGATTGGCGAGGTAATAGCATACGGTAATGCCCCAAAAACAAATGCAGTGGTACCTTTCTCAACAAGTGACTGTCTGGTAAGAAAATCATCGTTTACAACCGACACGTTGGGGAATGGTCCCATCTCATGCGTTAGTACAGGAAAAAGAAACGGATCAATTTCATAAATGGTAAGCGTACGCGAAAGCCCCGCTAGTGGCACCGAAAAAGCCCCTAATCCGCCGCCGATTTCAACGATCGATTCGCTCTCTTGCAAACTTTGTGACACCACATCAACAATCATATCGATAGTCGTGGTATTACAAATAAAATTTTGGCCAAACTGTTTACGAGGACCAGACGGAACATGTGAAAATAACTCTTTGGCTCGGGTCGAATTAGCATAAGGTGAATGAGTTCGCATGCTACAATTCTACCGTATGGGGCTACAAAATTTTCAATCAGTACAAACCAGGATGATTTCTACCGTGGCACTGGTAATTCTGGTTGGGATTTTTGCCATGTCACCGCAGCAACTACTCTCCAAAAGCGATGTACTTGGGATCCAACAGTCAAAGAATACGCTACCACCAAAGATAGAACCAATAATAACGTTTAGCGAAATCCTTGAAAAGCCGCAAGAGATACCCGTTAAACATCCCGACGTGTCAGACGTATCCGTTTACGCCGAAAGCGCAATCGTCATAGACGAGAAAACGCTCACACCGCTATTTGCAAAAAATCCCCTTCTCTTGCAATACCCAGCCTCCACCACAAAACTTGCAACTGCACTTATAGCACTCCAAACATACGAGCTTTCCCAAACACTTACGGTCCCTTCGAATATCCGCGAACAATCCGACGGTAGCTCCGCACAACTTCTGCCAATGGATGTTCTCACCGTAAAAGATCTCATCTATGCATTGCTTGTTGGCTCAGCTAATGACGCCGCGTACACTCTTGCCATCAACGACCCATCAGGCGGTTACAATAATTTTATTTCCAACATGAATCAGTTAGCAAAAAACCTTAACCTATCATCAACACACTTTACGAATCCAATTGGATACGACGAATCAACTCACGTAACGAGTGCATTTGACCTTGCCGTACTAACTCAGTTTGCACTAAAAGAACCTTTTATACGCACAATCGTTGATCAAACATCCTACACATTTACCTCTGTTTCCAACCCTTCAAAAACGTATACCGTGACCACTACAAATCAACTTTTAGGCACCGTTGAAGGCGTTACAGGGGTTAAAACTGGTTGGACGCCTCTTGCACAAGGACTACTTATTGTTTCAGTAACAAGAAATGACCACACCATAATCATTGTTATCGCCAATAGTCCATACCGAGAAAATGACGCAAAAGATCTTATCGAATGGACCTACCGATCGTACGTGTGGGAATAAACCTTAATCTCTTTACCTCGCTTTTGCAAGAACTACCGTATGGTGAATCTCACGAATAAAAATGAACATAATACTAAACAACAAGGTTGTGATAACAAACAGTTTTTTTCCTGCAGGCATAGTAAAAAGGTAAACAAAAGTCATCACCGGAAGCAGAACTTGAACGAGATGCTCGCGATTAGTTGGCGGAATAGGAGAAAAGGAGATATTGAGCGTTTCAACAACAAACAATAATGCCGAACTTAATAGATTTAACATCACGCTTGATTTTGTAAGATCGATTGTTCCCAAAAACATAAGATTAAATGGTTGCTCAATTTCAGGCATCCAACTATATAAAAGATGAAGACCATCACCCGAAAGGCCATGACTGAAAACAAACCACAAGATGATTGCTATCCCAAATTGAATACCAAGATTTAGTGCTTCAAACACCACAATGTTCTTATTTGTTGACACAAGTTTTCGTTTTTCTAACGTAAATTTAAGTGGTTCACTTCGCGCATACTTTTTCTCAAGATCCTCAAAATCTCTGCCAATCTTTATTCGTTCTTCTTCAGACTGTGTAGACGCCATCGAAAGTGGGAGCAAAAGTATACGGATAAATATTGTGAATAAAATTACGGCAACTCCCATGTCGGGATTCTCCATAACCTTACCCAAAAGCCAATACGAATACACTAGCGCATTAAGAAACGGTTGATAAAATACTGCAACAATAAGATCTACCATATAGTTTTTAGTATGCGTTATACCGTGTTTATTTGCAACAATTCCTACAGCACGGGCTAATCTTCAATAATATACACCTGCGTCCATCTACTACTCCACCATCCACTCTTCACATCCTCAAAGCCTACATCAATTTTATTACCTTTAATCGCACTACCAATATCTAGTGCAGTACAGATACCGTAACCAGGAATATACACTTTCTGATAGAGCGGAATGACGCGAGGATCTACCGCACAAACGCCGTGTGTTACCAATGTTCCCGTATAGGTTTTGCCTGTGCATCCTTTGCAGTTCCCATCATAACTAGTTGCCCACATGTTATAGGAAAGATAGTAGGTAATCGGACCACTCGGAGTATCAAGCGTTTGATAGCTTCGTTTTGTTCCAACTGCAACTCGCTTGGTAATAGGATCTTGTTTCTCACTACCAACCACTTTTCGATCAACCTCAACACCATCCCACCTATACACCTTAAAAGTTTGAGTTAATGTTCCAATCAAACCTTGCTGCACAACAACCTCTTCGCCCATAAAGTACTCATCCGTATCAAATCTTTGAGTTTCATAGTCAACTTCTGACACAACAACGTCTGTTGTAACATCAAAAGACGTTGATGTTTGTGGAAGCCGGGAGCTGTTTGAAACGCCAAGAACTAATCCATAGGTAGATTCGTCAAGTCGTGCCATATTCTCAGGCATAACCTCACCATTAGATATGAATGGATGCTTAAGAACAAGCGCGAGAAATAACGCGCCAAAAGCTATATAGGGTATTGTTTTTTTCATCCTTTACGCCAGTCACTTATTGCTTTACAAGAAGTAGTAAGCCAGATTCTGTTTAGTCTTAAAAAAGACGTACCAACCATCTATCTATGCCTCCATCCTTGGTATCGTAAGGCGGGCAACCTGATACCGATCGGGAGTTGCTCCAGGTGGGATTCCCATAATTAAAATTGTTGCCAATTTTAGTTAAAGCAGTACTCTGCTACGTTTCACTCCGAGTTCACTTCCGAAGAGATAAGAACTCGGCTCGTCTCTGTGGGTCTCAAGTCGTGTCAATTCACAACCTGTTTAAAACTTCTTTCGAAGTTAAAACACCAGTACTTATAGGTAAACACTCTCGTATTTACCTACGTCATATCGGAACTTACGTTCCATTCCTTTGCCCTGTGGAGTCTGGACTTTCCTATGGCTTGACTCAATGAGTAAAACCATCGGCCGGTCGCTTCCCGTAAAGCGTTGTTATTATAGTACAATTGGATGTACGGCGCAAAAATGTTTTCAATTTATGTATGATGACGATACTCACCAATGAAGAAATATAGAAAACTTTTGCCGTTAATAATCCTTATTGGCGTCGGTTCATTTTTACGTTTGTATGGAATTGATTGGGGCGAAGGTTATTTTTTTCACCCAGACGAACGAAACATAATATCGGCGGTTAGCAATCTCTCAATCACAAAAGGCAATTTAAACCCGTTGTTTTGGGCATACGGCGCCGGACCTATATATCTCATCTACTTTTACAATCTACTCATGGGCGCAATTACTCAAACCAACCTCATGGAGTTTTCGCACTACATGATTAGTGGAAGACTACTTTCTGCAACAGCATCAATCGTTATCATCCCCTTTACCTATATAGTTACCAAACGAATGCTCGAAAACAATTCACATGCGCCCGCAATCTCCTTACTAACTGCTACGTGGGTTACATTTTCACCCGGCATGATTCAGTTTGCTCACTTTGTAAGTTATGAGGGATTTTTGACACTGGAATATTTAGCGTTGTTACTTTCGTGTTTTGCCATTATTGATACCGGTACAAAAAGATCTTACCTTGTGAGCGGAGTTTTACTTGGACTCAGTATTGGCACAAAAATCACCTCTATTGTGTTGCTACCGCTTGTTATTCTGGCACACATTATGCGCGTCAAACCCAAAACTTTCTCCTTGGCATTACGCTCGCTACTGTCCTTACATCTTATTAGTACCTTTACGGTGAGTGCCTTGTCTGCATTTTTGATATCGCCCTACCATATCCTTGATTGGAGCGGATTTACAAACTCTCTTTCGTATGAAGGTGGTGTTGCAAACGGTAGCATTGTGGTGTTTTATACCCAACAATTTATTGGAACAATTCCTGGCTGGTACCAACTAACTCAGGTTTTCCCGTATATCTTTACTATTCCGCTCACGCTACTTTTTGTTGTGGCTTTTGTGTGGTCAATTGTTTCGATTGTAAAAAACGCTAAAAATCTTTTTGTTAACAACCAACAATTTTACGTATTTCTGCTTGTTGCATTAATAACGCTATATCTTATCTTTCATATGTTGCTTTTTGTTAAATGGACGCGCTATATGATTCCTGCGATTCCATTTATGGCGATTCTTGTGGGAGTCTTTGTAAGTACCCTTGAGCAAAAATTTATAAGGAATTCACTTCTGACAATTTCGACCGCATGGATCGTTTTATCTGGACTGTGGTTTATGCAAGTGTACGAACGTACAGATTCACGAATTCAAGCCGCACAATGGGTAAAACCTCACGTGCAACAAAACAAAACCATCGGTTCTGAAATTTACGATTTGGGAATACTTCCTACAAACGACATATTTCCGACCTCTCGTATCACTCTATATAATGTGTATGATTCTGATGAAATTCAAAGTCCTTCTGTGGAAAAAATGCTGTCTGAATCTGACTATTTTATGGTGTTAAGCCAACGTATTTATAAAACACGGCTTGAAAATCCTACAGCGTATCCAAACGGCAACGCACTGTATTCAACGTTATTTAATCAAACAGATGGATGGGAACGTAAAGCCTCATTTATAAACACCGACATTCAATGCGCGTGGTGGAGCCTAAATTGTATGAATAACATCTTCCCGCCAGACGAAACGTTTTTTGTATTTGACCACCCCAGCGTGTATATTTTTAAGAAAGGCGAGTAGCAATTTTCCCCACCGTTCTTAGTGTACATAAGTGTAATCTCTGAATGTTACCCAGCATTTAGATTCTAACCTAGTAGCCCAAGCCAAACATTCAAACATGATAAAATTTAGTCGTGGCTAAAAATCGATCTCTCAATAATACCGCTTACATTGACGGGCAAAACTTGCACATGGGCACCGCAAAGTTAATTCATAATTCATGGAAAATAGACCTTGCTCGTTTTCGATTGTATCTTACACAAAAATATCATGTTACCGATGCCTATTATTTTCTCGGATTTATTCAAGAAGAAAACCAGGAATTGTATGAACAGATACAAAAGGCTGGGTTTATCCTTATATTTAAAGAACACAACTCAGCAATGAAGGGAAAGAAAAAAGGTAATGTAGATTCTGACATCATATTTCTCCTAATGAAGAAACTTTATAAAAGTGAGGTCTCGGGAAAAGCGGTTCTCGTTTCAGGAGATGGGGACTATAAATTGTTGGTAGATTTTTTGATCGAAGAAGGAAAACTTGAAAAATTATTGTTTCCGAATAAAAAATTCGCGTCTAGTTTATACAAAAAACTTGGTTCAGAGTACTTTGATTGTCTTGATAACAGAGATATAAGAAAAAAGATTATGAAAAAAGAAAAGGGCTCCTTAGGTAATTAGCCGTTCGGATCCCCTTTCGTCTGAATATTTGTATTATACCAGCCAGCCACTTGTTATTCAAGACAAACCACAATACTTTATATGTGCGTGAATGTTGAATTCCATATCTAGCCCTCATTTTTACTGATATGAAAGGACGTCAACTCAAAGGACGTCAACTCTGGATGTTACCGCAGATTCACATCTCAACAATCGCTCAGTTTCTGTAGGGAAAATGGGGGTTTATGCTTCTGCAAAGTAAAACTAAACATTCGATGTTTAGAAGTTCAGTTCTTTCATTTATTCTCGATAGCTCGACTATACGTATTTCAGGAATAATTATTGGTGGTGTTTTACTTAAATTACGCTTGCAAAAAAAGCAACAGTAAAACTAAACATTCAATGTTTAGAATATGAAAGAAATTCTCCGGCCATATTATTCACATTAAACTTTATAGAAATAAGGTTTAATTAAAAGAAAAAATAAGAGAGGTATTCCCGCGCAACAAACTCTTTGGTAGTCCACCCATCGTGATAAACGGTGCTTTCTGCATATTGCACCCATTTTGTGCTGTTATGAAGGCATGTCAACTCTGGATGTTGCCGTGGGTTAATATCTCAACAATCGCTCAGTTTCTGTAAGAAAAATGCAGGTTTATACTGATGCAAAGCAAAACTAAACATTCGATGTTTAGGTGTATTTAGGTGAACTCAAAGGTTTATTTCTAACCGGAGGTTTAGCTGCGGGTGGTATGTACTGGTGGAAAAAATGGAGATAATCTCAATCCAACCGCTAGCATTAATCCTGCTCACCACAACCCCAACTTTTCTACTCTCCCATTTCTGTGAGAGAATGAGAGCCAGATGCATGCTTTTGTAAAACACCATAAATCGCTCATACTCCTTGGGTTGTTAGCTTTTACGTTACGAATAATAACGATTAACTGGGATAACGCAATCGCACTACACCCGGACGAAAGAATGATCATGTTTGTAGTTGAGCGACTATCTCTTCATAACTTAAATCCCGATTTTTTTAGTTATGGATCCTTACCTATTTACCTTCTTGCAATTGCCAAAACACTTGTATCAGTAGTAGACATGTCCGCAGCACAGTATCCCAATATTTTGTACGTCGGAAGGTTTCTTTCAACCCTTTTTGACACCGGATCGACCATCCTCATTGCAATGATTGGACATAAACTATTCAATCGCAACATCGGTCTTATAGCCGGATTTTTATATGCAACAGCCGTATTCCCTATCCAAAACGCTCACTTTTTTATTACTGACCCACAACTTTCATTTTGGATGCTTCTTACTTTTTGGATTCTTGTTCGAAAAGACAGTCTTTCAACCAAAACATTTTTACTTGCTGGTATCACCGCAGGACTATCAGCGGCAACAAAATTTAGCGGTATCGTTACACTCGGATTTCCCTTTTTGTGGCTTGCGCTGAATATCAAAAACCTCCCTACTTCAAAACTGCGTTTTTTGTTGACCAATGGTTTTGTTACCACTCTTGGTGGCGTTTTCGCATTTTTCATCACACAACCCTATGCCCTCATAAATTACGCTGAGTACAGCTCACAGGTGGGTTCGCAGATTGCTATGAATTCTGATGCAAGCGTTTTTCCCTATACGATTCAATTTTTGCATTCAATTGCCTATATCGATCCCCTGTATGGAATCATCTGGTGGGGACTCGGCATACCGCTTGGCATAGTTTCAATGGTAGGAGTCTTTTTTGTTATATGGAAAAATAGACGAACCACAACCGCCCAATTAACCCTTTTTTACCTCTTCTACGGCATCTACTTTTTGGTATTCGGAAGATCAGCCGTTAAATTTATGCGCTATTACCTACCCTTGTATCCCCTATTAATTCTTTCGGCAGCAGTACTCATATATAGTCTTAACTCACTGTTACACACACACCTTCCGCGCTGGTCAAAAACTTCAATGGTTTTACTCTTTGGATATCTTATGATGTGGCCAATTATGTATCTAACCGCACTGTCAGGACCCAACACACGAGTTGTAGCCTCAGACTGGATCTTTAAGAACCTTCCTGCAAAAAGCACTATAATTTACGAAGCGTGGGATGACGCGCTTCCATTTTCGAATAACGGTACCTATATTCTGGAACAAATCGATGTGTACCCAACAGAATCTGACGCAAAACTGCAAGCGTTAAACTCACAACTTGATAAAGGTGACTATCTTGTTTTATCAAGTAAACGTGTATATCGATCAATCCTGTTAAACGAAGACTTGTACCCCAAAACTGCGGCCTGGTATCGGGACTTATTTAATGGACGGACAAATTACCAACTCATTAAAACGTTTACATCGTATCCGAGGATTACCTTTGGTTCATTCTCTTACATTGTTCCTGACAATATCGCCCCCGAAAACTTTACCATTTTTGATCACCCAAAAGTCATGATATTTAAAAACATAGATAAAGATGAAAACTGGTAAAACTGATACAATAAACACCTAATTGATATGTCAGACGTACAAGCATCTCTTCAATTTATATTAATTTTGGAACTGTTAGGACTTTCGGTATTACCACTCACCCACTACATTTTTCCACAATTTATTGACAAAGGATTCGGACTAAGCAAAATCGTAGGCATTCTCATTACAAGTTGGATCGTATGGCTAATAAGCTCTTTTCACCTTGCACCATTTAGCCGAACAATAAGTTTTGCCTCACTTGGAGTTGTTATCGTTCTCGTCTGGGGATTTGCTCTGTACAAAAAACACATCCCAACATTTACCAAAAAAGAACTACTCGTTATCGCCATCGAAGAACTGCTATTGTGGGGAGTCTTTTGCATGTGGACATATATTCGAGGATTCTCACCCGACATAAACGGACTTGAAAAATTCATGGATTACGGCTTTATGCTTTCAATTCTTCGCACCCAATACTTTCCACCTCTCGATCATTATCTGGCTTTAGAAACTATTAACTATTACTACTACGGACAATATATTGCGGCGTTTATTACACAACTTGCTAACGTCGCACCTTCGATGGGATACCACTTACAGATGTCAGCCCTCATGGCCCTTGCCAGCGTTCAAAGCTTTGCTCTAAGTGCAACCCTAGCCTATCAATATCTTTTTGGGAAAAAAACTTTTTTGCACAGAAAAAGCATAGTCGCAGGGTTTTTAAGTTTTCTTTTTGTGGTGTTGTTTGGAAATTTACATGCACTAATTTATCTTCCACTCCAAGGAATAAGTTATTGGTACCCTAATGCAACACGTTTTATTGAATACACCATTCACGAATTTCCCATTTACAGCTTTATCGTAAACGATCTTCACGGTCATGTAAGTAGTATCCCGCTTGTTTTTCTTACCCTTTCGCTACTTTTTGTAATCGTTGCAGCACCGCACAAAAAATCAATTAAACCGCTGAGCTTGACTCAACTCAAGGCAAATTCTTTTCCCCAAATCGCACTACTCACATTAACTATCGGTTCGTTATATGCAACAAACGCGTGGGACTTTGCAATCTACCTTCTTCTTACCGGACTTGTTCTTCTCACAAGAAATACACTACAAACCATGCTAACTAACGATCAAACATCAACCTATGTGTTGCCAACATTCCGCTCGATTCTCACCTCATCATTTTCCTTGCCACTTATAGTAAAAACTGCTTTCCAATCTGTATCAATCCTCATGATCTCTATAGTTCTTTTTCTACCATTTTGGCAACATTTTCATCCCATTTCACAAGGAATCGGGATTGTTCCCCTAGGTTCACATTCACCGTTATGGCAACTTCTTATTCTATGGGGAATGCAAGTTACTCTTAGTGTTATCTATCTTTTTTATGTCAACAAAACTACGCGGCAACCAGACAACACTCACAATTTAAGTTATGTAAACACGTTTATTATTCTGTTATGTGCAGTGAGTTTTTTACTTATTATTTTGCCTGAAATTATTTTTATTCGTGATATATACCCTACGCATTTTCGTGCAAACACGATGTTTAAATTCTATTATCAAGCGTGGCTTATGCTTGGTATTGTTTCCGGATTTAGTATTGTTGTGTTGCTTACCAAACTCCCCAATCGCAAACTTACAACCTTTTTCTATCTCATAATTGTTTCAATCTTTTTACTTGCCGGCTCAACATACTCTCTCAAAGCAACGGAACAAGGTTTTGGTGGATTTAATCACGAGCGAACATCAATAAACGGAACGGATTACCTTTTCAAAAAATATCCCGCCGACGCCAAAGCAATTGAATGGCTTAACCAAAATATAGTAGGACAACCCGTCATTGCCGAAGCTGTTGGAGATAGCTATACGGATTATGCGCGCGTTGCATCAAATACCGGATTACCGACTGTACTAGGCTGGCCCGTCCACGAATGGTTATGGCGCGGTAGCTACATGGACGCAATGCAACCCACCACAAAAAACGACCTTGCGTCGGATGCTTCAGACTCAGTAGCACTACGCATTGAAAACGTAAAACTGCTATATGAAACAGACGAACAAAAATTCGTAACCTCGATAGTTGATGAGTACCACATAGACTACATTTTTATGGGAACTCTTGAACGTGAAAAATATACCGTTGGATCAGCCGTTCCCCAAATGTTCACCTCGGTCTATGAACAAGACGGAACGGTTATATACAAAGTTAATAACTAGATTGGTATTCATTACGTTGTTAATCGTCAGGGTTTCGACTAATATATTAGGTAATGGCATCAAAATCCTTACACGTAATTTGTTTTCTACTTTCGTTGTTCGCAATTAGCCTAACTTCAACAGTAACAAGTTATGCGGCCAACACATGCACGAGTATTTCTTCAGTAACCAGTGTCAATTGCGCTGGTGAAGACCTTGACATTACAATAGCCCCTGACCCAACGGACGGAACCCGAGTTACATTTTCTATTCATGAACCAACAATTGCGAATTCAAAATATTGCCTTGCCTTTGATTATTCACTCCCATCTCCGGAAGCATCAGACATTCATATAGACTCAACCGGAAACACTGAACTAACAAAAATACTTACGCTTGGGCCGCACCGTGTTGCGTTTTTTATTACCAATGATTCATCTCAGTTTACCGACGATTCGTTTCGTTGTAGTGTTGAAAAAACTTTTACCGTTACCAGTACCATACCTGCAACACCTACGCCAACACCAAACAGAGGAGACCCGGAATGTATCGTAGGTGTTTGTTGCGACCTAAGTAGACAAACAGAGATAACGAACAAATGCCAACCGAATTCATACTGCGATGTTAGTCAACCCGGCGAAGCCTGCTCTGGCATGTCAGAGATTGGAACGATACGATCTGGAGCCCTTCCAACCAAACAACCACAGCAAAACTTGTGGGAAAGATTCTCAGGGACCGTTACCGGCGTTCAATGTCCGGCCAATCAAACATACATCGCAATCTTTGATGCATGTTTAGATTTTGCATCTACCTTAAGTTGGACAATGACGTGGGCACTTATTATTGCCTCACTGTTAGCTCTGGTTCGATTTGCAATCGGCGCCATACAACTGGTATTTTCTACCGGCGATCCGTCAAAACTCCAAAACGGCCGCAAAAGCCTTACTGACGCCATTCTTGGCCTCGTTTTGTTATCGATAGCGTGGATCGTTTTTGGATACCTCAATTCAACGCTCCCACCTGAATGGCAAATCAATTTGCTCACCCTTTTCGGATAACTCACCGCAAGAACGCGATCTAAACCACACATTGCTCAACGAGCGTAGATGTCTTACTATAAAGTCATCTATGTGCTATAAACTGCTCCTTTTGATTTTCCCTATGTTCTTGGGACTTTTACTACCCTCGTCAGCCATAGCAGCAGGATGTTCAGTTATCAGTAACATCGATACGTGCAGCCCAGATCCAGGCTATGCCGCTGCAACTATTATCGTAGCCCCCGCCCTCGACCTATCAGGGAACCAAATTGTAAGCGTTATCTGCTCACCTGCCGATTGCCGTACAAATTCTTTACAGGCAAACCCTGCAACGTTCTGTCTATTTATAGATTATAACGGCCCAGATGATCCAGGATATACGTATGATATTACTTTATACCGTTCTGGCAATGGAGAGGGAGTAATTCCAGCAGGTGACCTAACACCAGGCCCCCACGAACTATTTATTTACCCTATTAACACCTTTGATAGCTCGGGCTCTTTAGGTTATTCCAAGTGTTCACAGGCAAGACAGTTTACCATTGCTGGAGCTACTCCTACCCCAACCCCAACGCCTGCAGTAGCCTGTATGACCGCAGGAACCTGTTGTGAGATTGGTGTTATCCCTCCAAACGGGTTTTGTCCCAATGTTTATTGTGGAAGTACGACAGATCAAAACTGTCTTATGAATGGGGGAGGAATGGCTATTGTAGGCGCACCAACTCCGCTACCCCCCACCCCTACAAATCCACAAGGATTTTGGAAAAACCTTACCGGAAGTGTTATTGGCGTTCAATGCCCGGCAAACCAGACCTACATTGCAATCTTTGATTCCTGCTTGGACTTTGCCTCTACCATGAGCTGGACCATGACCTGGGCACTTATCATTGCCTCTCTGTTAGCCTTAGTACGATTTGCGATCGGCTCCATACAACTGGTGTTTTCTACCGGCGATCCGTCAAAACTCCAAAACGGTCGCGAAAGCCTTACTGACGCCATTCTTGGCCTCGTCCTACTGTCCATAGCTTGGATCGTTTTTGGATACCTAAATTCAACGCTCCCACCTGAATGGCAAATCAATTTGCTCACCCTGTTTGGTTGACAAAGATAAAGCCCTATAGTATAATTATCTACATTATGAACAAACTGCTCAGATACTTTCTACCGCACGAAAAAAACGATCATCGACCTCGCGCAACCCGTCACCCGGGCATAATTACGATTCTCATCATGCTACTTACCGTTCAAACCAGTATGAACGTGTTCTTTTCGACCAATCCAATGATTCTTGGATTTGCAACGAGTATTTACCAAGATGAACTGATTTCTCAGACTAATTCTGAACGAGCGCAGGCAAGCCTTTCAACACTCATCCACAACCCAAAACTTGACCAAGCGGCACAACTTAAAGCACTCGATATGTTTGAGGCAGATTATTGGGCTCACGTCTCTCCAACGGGCGTAGAACCGTGGCACTGGTTTTCAGTTGTGGGATACGACTACCAAACTGCAGGCGAAAACTTAGCACGTGATTTTGACACTTCAGCTGGCGTAGTTTCGGCATGGATGGCCTCACCAAGTCACCGAGAAAATATTTTGTTCCCAAGTTTTACCGAAATTGGAATTGCAGTCGTAAACGGCAATTTAAACGGTGAGGACACTACGCTTGTTGTTCAAATGTTTGGAACGCCAACCCCTACCCAGCAACTCGCCGTTGTTGTTCAACCAACACAGCCACAACCCACGCCAACAACGGTCATTCCAACTGCTATCCCAACAGCTAACATCTCAGCACCAACCCCAACGCCGTTTGTATCAGTAAACACCCCAACACCAATTGTTCACATAACCCCTGAAGCAACAATAACTACCGAACCAACTACAACGCCAGAACCAACCCCAACAAACATTCCAGAACTGGCAGTAAATCGCACGAACACAAACGGAACTGTGCTTGGACCACTCAGTGGGCACACATCAAATCCTCCAACTTCAACCCTACTTTCAGCAAACATTGCTGCACTAACAAACATTGAAAGCTTCGGGCTGAGTAGATTATTTACCATGCTAATCGTTGGAACACTTATTGGTCTGTACGCCTCAGATGACTTTATAGCGCGAAGAAAAGGTCTTAAGAGAATCAATGCTCACCGAATCGTACATGTGGGAATCCTAATCATTGCGTTTCTTGGGATTTGGTATGGCGCTGGTGGAATGATACTATAAAAGCAGAACTAATTGGGAAACTTACGCCTATGTACACATATTTTAAAAACCACGTATTTCAGTACATTCTTATTCTTATACTCTTTGCAATAACAGTAACCGCAGTCTCAACACCGATCGATTATGTTCAAAAACTTGTGTTCATAGCAATCTCACTCTTTGTGTATTTCTTGTGGGCAATTTGGCATCATTGGGAAGACCATAAACTCACCAAAGAAACATGGTTCGAGTACATAGCTCTCATGCTCCTCCTCTTTTGGTTACTCATTACAATTGCTCAATGATTGGTAAACTATGGAACAGCTAAAAAACAGAAATCTCATCATGGTACTTACCCTCCTCAGTTTTGGATCAGTACTCACCTCAATAATTTTTTGGCACAACATGGGAATACTCTTTGCTGATCCGTTGGTTAATGTAACCAACACAACCATTATTTTCACAAATGGCACATATATGCTGGCAGCGTATGGGCTATTAATGTCATTCATCATCATCACCTCACTCGTAATACCAACTACGTGGCTGCGACTTGCCATTTTTGCGTTACTTTCCCTGCCACTTCTCACAACAAACTATCCCGGCATTGTGATCGCAATTATGTTCATTACGCTCATCGGTGCGCTCAGCTATTTTGATTTTCGAATCCAAAAAGAAATCGCAATTCACACAAAGCTTCCTGTTCGACACGTATTCGGGCGAGCAATACATTTGATTTCATTTCTTATTGCGGTAATGCTTTCTGTCTTTTTATTTTTTAGCGTTAATGCATCTATTTCCGAAACAACAATCACCCTTCCCGACGAATTTTTTTCTCAAGCACTAACGTTAAGCGCTCCATTAATCGACACTCAAATTGAGAATTATTTAGATACATTAGAGCAAACTACCATCACGCAACTGGAAAAACAACTTCCCTTTCTTTCTGAAATCCCTTATGAAGACAAAGCGTTGCTCCTCAAAGGAACCGTAACGCCTCTTCTTAACGAGAAACTAAAAACACAAGGATTATCAAACCAACAAATACAGGATCTGGCCGACCGAATTTCATCAGCAGTTGAAAATGAATCAGCCGCATCCCCTCAAGAAACCATCTCTTCAATAAAAAACGATCTTGAGACAAATATTGTTGGGGCACTATCTCAACAATTAAACAAACTTCTTGATCAGTACAAAGATTTTGTACCGTACATCGTTGCAATTTCATCGTATACACTTTTTAACTTTTTGGGTCTTCTTATCAATGCTCTTGCTATTGGACTTGCCCAATTATTGGTGAAAATTTTATTGAAAACTAAATTGGTTGACACACACAAATTTATGATCGAGGCGCACCGCTACGTTATTAAAGAATAACTGACTACGGTATAATACAAACGTAGATTTTAGGCCGCCATCGTCCAGTGGTTAGGACATCGGGTTCTCAGTCCGAAAACACGGGTTCAACTCCCGTTGGCGGTACCATGAATTGCAGTAGCAATTCTTATGAGTTTTGTAACCAAAACTCAACTTATTAATCTGCCGCTTATTATTTTCTAGACCGAGATTGTCTGGTACAATACTCGCATGGAGCAGAATTATCTTTCGGGTGATCTTAAGCGACTTTCAGTTGCGGTTTCCGTAAACATTGCAATACTTGTTGCTTTCTTTTTCTACCTCACTTAAAACGGAAGAATCAGCGATCTTCAATACGGATGAGGTTTCCTACCGCAATATAGCGTTGATTGGCAAATCCCGGCGGAATACACGTCATGAGTGTAATCATGTATTTACTCTTGGGTTGATTCATAATAAATACGTCTGTTGGCTCTACAACCCCTGTGTGCGTTATTTCATATTCATATACATGCTCACCATAGGCTACAAACACGACATCACCTGAGCGCATCTGAGGAAGGCTGGTAAAAATTGACTCGTAATTATTTGTGGTAAGAAGTGGAAGCATTGAATGACCAAATAAAAAGGTATTTCCAAGCTCTCCAGGATATGCTGAGTGTGCTAAGTGAGCAATGGACTGCTTGAGCACCGTATCGTAAATATCTTCATCCTGACCGTTCACATCAAGCGCAACCTGCGCATCCGTAATATTCAAACGAGGAATTGAAATCGTAACATCGTTCGCATGTTGACTCGTCTCGCCTTTCACTTCTTGCTTTTGAACAACAGGCAGCTTAAACGTTTGTGCCGATAAAACATCTCCTTCGGGAAGTAGATCCCCAAAACTACTCGTACTTGCAAACACCGAACGCGCCCCAAAAACTTCGGTTACCATATTCGTTGGAAAAGAAGGAAGTGTTTTTGCCCAAAAAGCATACACCCATACAAGATACGAGATTCCAACAAACCCTACCCCAACAAGCATAGCCCCCAAAAGTTTTGTGAACTTAAACCGTTGTTCAATCATGTGCTGAACCAGAGTCTACCGAAGTTGATGTATTACTCTTTTTCTGCTCCGATCCTAAAATCTTTCCGCGCGCATACTGTTTAAGTTGCTCGCGTTTTCTCCAGCGTACAATTGCGACAACAATCATGTATAGAACAGAACCTACAAAAAGGATCACGCCAAAATAAACAATAGCAACCCAAATTGAAGATGCGGCGGTTAGTGATAAGTTTTGCTTTATCGGAGTATCTGCAACATCAAACGAATGTGACTCCTGCGTATGAAAACCAAACTTTGAGGCAACAACATAATAGGTTCCGTTGGGGGCAAAAAACTGATAATGACCAAACACATCTGCCTCAAAAGGATTTCGTTGATTCCCAAACGATTTTGCGTTCCACACGATCCATTTATCTCCCGACTTTTCATATAACGTAACGTTTGCCCCCGGTAGTAAATTATCGTTACCATCACGGATTGTTCCGTACACTTGATACGTATTTTGTGTCTCTTCTGCGTATGCAACGGGAACCACGCTATATCCAGGAATATTTAACAAACCGGTAATAAAACTCATGAAAATGTACAAGGAACCGGCTACAACAAGTCCCATAAATGCCCACAAAACTGTCTTTCTTCCTTTTTCAACCTTGCTGGGATCATCCTGAGCTGTAACGTATAAAAACCCGCCATAAATCAGCGATAAAAGACCGGTGATAGCTGCAGCCATAATTGCCATATTTATCACATACATAGCAAGATTTGGAAACTGTTTTAATGCGCAACTCGGAACAAGTAAAGGATTAGGGACAACGGCAGGATCATTGCAGTCAATTGGAGTTGGTGAGGGAATCCCTGGAGTCGGGGTTGGAAAAATACAACAATATAAACTATGGGTTACATCACAGTTGTCAGAGAGACTAAAATCCAAAACACCATTTAGATTTCCGCATGCTGTAGAATCCAAACATGAACTAGGACAGTTATCCGCGAGAACATCTTTAGATCCACTTGCGAACAAAGCAACAACAAAAAATACAACAAATATAAAATTTCTCACAAACTTATGGTACACATTGCGTACGATTTAGTCAACAAATTTCTTTTATTGACGGGGGATTTTATGATTGTTATGCTTAGTGCATGAAGTTTTGGGTTCTTGCCCTTATATCAACTATTTTATTTTTTGCACTCCCCAAAGATGTGCTTGCACAACAGGCAATTTTGTCTTTGTCTCCGTCAACAATAACGGTTCAAAAAGGTCAAACAATTTCTGCGACCGTCATTCTTAATACTGAAAACGATACCATTGATAGAGTTTTAGCAAAAATTACTTACACCTCAGGAATTCTTGCACCCCAAAGCATTGCAACATCCAATAGCTTTATTACGATTTGGTATACCGTTGATACCAGTAGTACCGCAAGCGAGCTTATTCTCGAAGGCGGTGTGAGCGGAAACGGTGTGAGCGGGAGCAATTTAACCCTTGCTACCATCAATTTTGTAACCCGAGCTGACGGAGTTGCTACCGTTGCTTTTGCATCTGATTCCGCCGTGTATCTTTCCGGAACAAGCACAAACATTCTCGTTCAGTCTCAATCTGCCACGTACATAGTAGGATCAACACCAACCGCTTCAGTAACTCCATCCCCAACGATTTCAGGAACTACAACACCTACTCCAATGCCACTGCCTGCGACTTTGCCTGTGGGAGGCACCGAACAGTATTCTCTCATGATTGCCATTGGGTTCTCTTTTGTGGTAGTTTATGGGCTCTTTCTTGTATTGAAAAAATAGCTATGCCTGAAATAAAATTTTCGTCTAAAGAAACCACGGGTATAACCAAAACACAGCTTTACGTACGAGTATTTTTAGTAATTGTTTTGATCATAGTGACCTCAACGGCTATTAGTACCTACTTTTTGATCTACAAACCACAAGCAGTCTCTACCTCACCTACCGATCGCCCAAAACCAACCCCCACCCCAATCCCAGAATACCTCATGTTTTTACAAGCACGAGCAGATTACGTAGGTATCATCGAACGAATAGATCAAGGAAATGACACCGTTACGGTCTTGAGAGACGACGGAAGCCGTATACAACTTACGTTAAACCCATTCACCCACATATACCTGGTAGCTCAATTTCAACCCCAAACGTCTCAAGTGACGATATCCGACCAAAGCGCACTTAGAGAACAAATGGTAGTGTCGATCTATACTCAAGATAAAAGCATTCAGGCATTATTTGCACTAGAATTAGACGTCTCACTAACCCCTACGCCCCCACAAATCGAGACCGCACCAATAAACGAGGATATGCAATAATACACCTATTATGGAACGTATAGCACAGGCGGTGTATAAAACGATTCTATACCACCACATCTTTCAGTTCCCTCTTACGCAATATGAAACCTGGAAGTATCTTGTTGATGAACCTGCTGAACAATCTACCATTACTACTGCGCTTGACTCAACCGCAATTTTAAAAAAGTCACATAATACGTACCACCTAAGAAGTTCCTCCATCTCTGTCGACAAAACAAATAGAACCCCGTCTTGGAATGTAATTACCCACGCCCAAAAAACAATGCTCCCCATTGCTCGATATATCCCATCCATTGAATGTATTGGTATTACGGGAAGTATTGCTGCACTAAACGAAACGCCAAAAAGCGACATTGATGTGCTCATTATCTGCAAACCACATACCGCTTGGCTCACCAGACTGTTAGTGATAGGGATCCTATCACTAATGCAAAAACGGTCATCCGCTACTTCGAGAATTACCCACAAAATGTTTTGCGCGAACATGTTTCTCGAAACATCAGACCTTTCTATAAAAAAACAGAATCTATTTACTGCTATGGAACTTGCGCACCTTAAGCCAATCTTCAATAAAAGCAATACGTTTCAAAAACTCATACAAACAAATTCATGGATTAAAAACTTTCTTCCTAACTTCTATAGTGATGTACAAAACTCATGGGACATGACTCAAACAAATGGAACCACTCCCAATCAGTTTGTTGTAGCAGGTAATAGACTGGCTAAATTACTTCAGCAAACGCTATATCGCATTCGTCACAAAAAACTTCTAACTCTTGAGAGTACGTGGATAACTGACTATCAACAGAAAATATTAGAAACATACAAAAAACTCTGTACTGAACATGGGGTTAATAAAACGCTTGGGTAAAATCCTTACATCATTCCTGGCATCCCGCCACCCATTCCTGCTGCCGACATATCTTCTTTTTTGTCACCCTCATCTTCAGCAATAAGCGCATCGGTCGTAAGAATATTTACGGCAACAGACACCGCATTCTGAATAGCTGAGCGAGTTACTTTGAGCGGATCAATAATCCCTGCCTCAAACATTGAACCAAATTGCTCAGTCATGACATTGAATCCAAAATCTGTTTGTTCGCTTTTTTCGATCTCTTTTAAGATCCACCCATCATCTTGTCCTGCATTTTTTACAAGATGTCGAAGCGGTGCTTCCATAGCTTTGTAAACAATCTTATACGCAACGCCGTCATCGTCATCAAAATGCTGTACAAGCACCTTCCGGGCCTTTACTACGGCAACTTCTCCACCGGGAATAATACCTTCTTCAATTGCTGCTTTTGTAGCATTTACCGCATCCTCAACACGATGTTTTTTCTCTTTCATTTCGACTTCAGTAGCTGCTCCAACACCCAAAACTGCAACACCACCTGCGAGTTTTGCAAGCCGTTCTTGTAACTTTTCTTTATCATAATCAGATGTAGAATTCTCCATCTCTTGACGAATTTGTGCAACACGTCCGTCAATCATCTCTTTTGAACCTTTTCCACCAACAATCGTAGTCTCGTCTTTAGTTGCGATTATACGATCAGCATGGCCCAAATCTTCCATTTGAACGCTCTCAAGTTTTCGTCCTACTTCTTCAGAAATTACCACACCACCCGTTAACGCTGCTATGTCTTCAAGCATTGCCTTACGGCGATCTCCAAAGCCAGGTGCTTTTACAGAGAGAATATTAAATGTACCGCGTAATTTGTTAACAACAAGTGTAGCGAGTGCTTCACCTTCAATATCTTCTGCAATGATAACTAAACTCTTACTTTGTTTAACGATATTTTCAAGTGTTGGCAAAAATTCAGAGAGTGAAGAGATTTTTTGATCGGTAATAAGAATGACCGGGTTTTCTACAACGGCTTCCATTGCCTGAGTATCGGTAACAAAATATGAAGAAACATACCCCTTATCAAAAACCATTCCTTCGCGATAATCAATTTCAAATGCAAGTCCGCGCGATTCTTCAACCGTAACAACACCTTCATTACCAACTTTATCAAGTGCATCAGCAATAAGTCCGCCAATTTCGCTGTCAGCTGCCGATATAGTTGCAACTTGTGATTTTTCTTCTTTTGTTGAAACATCCCTCTTCATCTGCTTCAGCTCTTCAACAAGAAGATCAGCGGCTTTATGAAATCCTTTTCTCAAAACCATTGGATTAACTCCTGCTGCGATATTCTTCATTCCTTCGTCAACTAAAGCTTGAGCCAACACCATTGCTGTTGTTGTTCCGTCACCTGCAACATCATTTGTTTTGCTCGAAGCTTCACGGACAAGCTGAACACCCATATTTACAAACGGATCTTTTACTTCTACTTCTTTTGCCACAGAAACACCATCATGGGTAACAGTTGGAGAACCAAAGCTTGAAGAGATTGCAACATTTCTTCCTTTTGGTCCGAGAGTTGTACGAACTGCCAGTGCAATTATATCAACGCCTTCTTTTAATTTTTTGCGGGCTTCTTCGCCGTATATTACTTTTTTTGCAGACATAATAGTGTTATCCAACAATTGCGAGAATATCTTTCTCGCGAATAATCAAAAAGTCCTCGTTATCAACCTTAATTTCATTGGGAGAATATTTAGTAAATAAAACCATCTGACCGACCTTAACGGTTAGTGGTCGTACCGTTCCATCTTCGTTAACAAGACCAGGTCCAACTGAAAGGATTTCTCCTTGTTCTGGTTTTTCAGAAGTCGCCGTGTCGGGAATAATAATTCCTGAAGCTGTTTTTTGTTCGATACCTTTAGCACGAACCAACACGCGATCTTCTAAAAGTGTAATTTTTGTAACATCTGCCATTGCAACTACGAATTATACAAATATTTCTAGATCTGTCAAGTTTTTAAATGGCGTTACCATGACAAAATTCGTCGCATTTCATCGTTTCAGCCCCACTGATCAAACAACTGACGCTGATAATAGTACTCACTCTTTAGTCAGTGCATCTAACACTTTTTGTACCTTACTCGCTGCCGTTGACAACTCACCCGCCGCATTATCATTGAGTGCAGTTGCATCAAGCATTTCAACGATCGCCGCCTCGATGGGATCGTTAAGTGTGCTGTTAAATCCTTTCGACGCAATGTACCACGACGTATATCCTTGCCCTTGCGCTGCATAAGGGCCTGTATATAGCTCACTACTTAAACTTGTTTCCATATCAATGCGCGAATACGGTTCACCAAATGCCCTGATGGTACTTTCTGTTCGATATAATGTTGCAAGCTGCTCTTTTAAACTTAACCACCGTAAGAATTTCCAGGCTTCTTCGGTGTGCTGCGAAGCACTGGCAACAGATTCAACCCAATAATTTGCCCAATATGTTGGAATAATCGTACCCGTAGGTGACGGCAGTTGGGGCACTTTGGCAACACCAATTCTAAACGAAGACGACGCATTAAGAATCTCATGAATCCTATGGCTTGGTAAAAACACCATCGCAACTTTACCCTGGGCAAACGCCTGGGTGCTGTTTCCCATCGACGGATCCCAACTTTTTTCTTGGTTTGAAAATAAACGATAAAACTTAAGTGCCTCTTCACCCAAATTACTTCCTACGGCTGAAAGGGTTTTATCAAACGTAACTTTACCCTGAAAATCTGCAAAAGACACGCCATTTTGTGCCAGCATAAGGGCAATAATATCTGCCGAATAGTCGATGCTTGCACCATATCCCATTGCAGCACCGGACTGAATAATGGTTCCTTGGGTATTACTGCGTGTTAATCGCGATGCGTAATCTCTAAACTGCGTCCACGTTTCGGGCGGAACCGTTATTCCCTCTTGAGCAAAAAGGTCTTTGTTGTATAAAAGTGCAATGCCATCAACCTCAAGCGGCACGCCATACACCTTATCGTTTGACACTAAAAACTGCTGATTAACCGGAAAAAATTCACTCGCAAAGTCTTTTGTTGTAAGGACTTTAGTTGGTGCGGAGGCTAACAAACTGTTCATAAATGGGACCCAGGTTGCATGAAGACGCACAATATCAGGTCCCCCTTCACTGCCGATTCGAGAATTTACTACATCGTAGTGAGTCTTTGGATCGCGCGCAACATACTCTATGGTTATATGGGGGTTCTCGGTCTGATATTGATCAATAAGTGGCTGCATAACCTCTCGTGGCTCCCACAAACCCCAATAGGTAAGGGTTACGTTTGCCGGTGTTCGATTAAGAAATGGAATCCGTTCCAAAATATCCGACCGCACGTTTGGAAGTAAGATCCAACCTGTTATACCAAGTAAAATGATCCCCAATGCAATAAAAATAAGCGCACGTCTCATGTTACAATAGTAGCACCGTTTGTCCTTAGGGGTCAACGAAAATACGAAGCGGAATATCCGTACCCATGTTATTACCAATATTTTTTCTAAGTTTTTCTCTCTCTTTACTACTTACACCGCTGGTGAAAATTTTTGCACTCAAAGTCGGACTAACCGACGACCCTAAACGTTCACATCCGGCAATTCTTCACACGCACCTACTGCCCAGAGCTGGGGGGATAGCAATGTTTATTGCCTTTACCGTAACTGCCCTCATGTTTGCAAAACACGATACTCTGCTACTCGGAATTTTAATCGGTTCATTCATAAATGTCGTGGTGGGAACCTTGGATGATAAATATGATATAACTCCCTTGTTACGCCTGTTCTTTCAGATCCTTACCGGAGTGATTATAGTACTTGCGGGAGTTTCGTTTTACACAACAAACCCATTTAGTGGGTATGCAACCTATTTTGATCTGTATTCATTGGTGATTCACAATTTTACGCTCGTTATACCTGGCGATTTATTCTTAATTTTTTGGGTAGTATTGCTTGAAAACACAACCAACTGGACTAAAGGTGCAAGTCAACTTCCCGGCGTTGCCACCATTGCATTATTAACACTTGCTGCTGTTTCTCTCAAATATCAAAGTGGAAACCCGTACCAACTCCAAACAGCAATACTTGCGGTATCAGCTGCAGGTGCGGTACTGGCATTTTTTCCGTTCAACTACCCACCCGAAAAAATGCTGCCGGGATTTGGAGCGAGTACGTTTATTGGATTTTTACTTGCCGTTTTATCGGTACTTTCGGGCGGTAAAGTTGCTGCCCTCCTGGTTGTTTTTGCTATCCCAATAATTGATGCAGTGCTCGTTGGAACAAAAAGATTGCTTGCCGGTAAAAGCCCGTTTCATAACGATCGCGAGCATCTGTATCATTTTTTGTTAGATGCTGGCTGGACAAAAAAACACGTAATTTGGCTGTACCTAACTACCGGAACGCTGTTAGGATTCAGCGCTGTTGTGCTTGAAAGAGCGGGCAAACTTTTAGTCATCGCGTTACTCACTATTGCCATCAGCGGACTGTTTTTATATTTATACAAGCGAAAGAACAGATTAGAAGCATAGGGTTTCACACTTTACAGTCTCGTTCAGATAATCAGCAACAAAAACTTTTCATATCCCCATAGACATATAGATAATCGGGTTTTGGTAAACCCTATGCGCCTGGAAGTGGGGCGAGATTTCTCGCTTCGCGAGCCAAACTGTTGCGCAGCTCATCTGGACCTTTCTCCATGAGTTCCCAAAAGACATTTTTGTCTTTTCCAACCGCATCTTCAATATCTTTCCACACGACTCTCTGATTTGTTGGTTTATGCGCTGTATCAAGCATGTCACGTACATTTGTACCGTTAACCAAATTATCGGGATGGCTCCAATCAACCCCCCTACCTTCTGCTGCCACAAGAGCATTCTCCAACTCAGCATAAGTGAAAGCACTCCCATTTGTCTGCGACAGACCATAATTTTTCGGCATATCTTCATACACACTATTTAATCGAGACATATTTGTTGCGTTTAGATTCTTATAGTTTTTTGGATCGGTAGTAAAGTCACTACGTAATTCACGCAAATATCCTTTTGTAGCAGACGCATTAGATGCTATTGTAGCCGCCCGTTGTTTCTCTTGTCCTGCATATTTTGTTGCGTTAATGCCCGAATCGAGTTTGTTTGCAAATCTTCCAAAAGCCGTAGGTTTTTTACCCCTTAGCTTCTGGCCCTTGTTGTATTCAGCATCCCTTGAATACGCAGCTTCACGTTTTTCTACAACTGAGTCTGAGATTTCGCTGATTGACTTTGGTTTACCAATTGCTCCAATGTCAATACTCCCTCCACCTAATTGACTAAGGGCAGAATTAATTGCAGCTTTTGGAATCTTCACTGCCGTAGCAAAAATTACAAGTGAAACAAGAATGACACCCCAGCCTGAAAGAAAAGAGTCGTCCCCTGATGCAACCGTAAGAAGAAGTACACCCACACACATAAGAGCCGCAACGGTTGTTTGCATAAACGAAAAAGAGACAAGTGTTTTAAACCACTTATCTTGCATACCACCAAACCACGGAAGTACATCAATCAAAAACACCAATGGCCCAACGATTGTAATGAGCCATATAACCGCATATCGAGAGATAAAAACAAGCAACAGCTGCAAAATCATCATAAACAAACTTAGAATCAAACCGACAACAAAACCTACTACTCCAAGAAGGATCGCCCCGCCACCAAGTCCTCCCGTAAACCCAACTACACTCATGAACCCCATGACAATATTGGATATCGCACTTGCCATAAACCCAATGGCCGCTACACCTCCAACAGCACCAACAGCACCAACGTTTGCACTAAGATCACTAAGTTGCGTAAGACTTGACGTTCGTAATGTATCAATAATACTCACAGTAAAACTAAATAAGGTAAATGACAAAAAATTATTCAAGTCCAAAAACGCTTGTACAATCGGAATACTAAAATTAGATAAAACGAGCGCAATAAGCACTTTGGGCAAAAGCACTCTCACGTGCCATTTTTCAGGCTGATACCGTAGAATCGTCATAATTGAAATCACGATAAACATAAAAATAAACATAATGTTTGCAAAGTTTCTTACGACATCTGTAAACCTAAGAATTGCACTCTCCTGTTGAAGAGCACGGGTTTGCAGTCCGTACCGATATATTCCACTAAACACAGAGGGTAAAGCATCAAACATCGTGTTAGTAACATTACAACTTATTTTTGCGACCCAACCATTCAAACCAGCCATAAAGTGTTTTGCGATCCAGCCATTTGTTTCAGCCCTTGATGTATCTGCAACACTATCACCCAATATTTCACACTGTGATTGTGCAAGATTAACCGTCACGTTACCACCTATTGGCTCAATAGTTTCATCGTTGCGAACTGAAACTCGTGAAACCGCATTCTTGGGAGTGCCATCAATTTCTGCACTAACCACGACTTGATACGTTATTTTTGCAGCCTGTACAGACAAACCATTAATATCAACAAGCTGAGGAACAGGTAAATTGACCATAAATTTTTGTGGCGTCACACCATCTACAGGCACAGTAATCGGCACAATCCTTGTTGCCGTTAAATCAGTTCCCGCCATATCTAAAAGTTTGCAGGGTGTGTCTCCCCTCAAAAAGCACGAATAGTTATTTGCATCGTCTTGAATATCAACGGTAAGTGAGGACACACTTGATCCCCTTGGCAAAATTACCGAGACAACGGCAGAAACGTAATCGGAAGCATAGGCCTGAGTTGGCGAAAACGTTTCATCAATCCAGTTTGCCAAATCAAGATTATATTTAGGTATGAATTTGGGTTCAAGACGAACCAAAACATTGTTTTTAATCGAGACAACACCCTCACCTGTATACACGATGTTTGGAATATCTAATTGATTTAGATGATCATAGAGAGTAATCTTATATTCTGTTCCTGCGATCAAATCACTGGCAGGGATATGTAACTCTCCAGCCCTGTCTAAGTAATATTCCTTACCAGTTGCAATAGCACGGCCAATCTTTGGGTTTTGCATTTGCACAATCGCTTGAGCACCAATGGCAGGTTTAGTTCCCGCAGCATCCAACGACGCCTCGATAAAAACTCCATCTGTATATCCGCTTACGCAGTTATTAATATCTGTACATTTAGGAGGCACCGTAAACGACACCTGTATTGGACCATCATAACTAGAAATTACATTGTTTGGATATCCCGGACTCCTAAACATAAGGGGTTGATATTCATCTCCCCCATTTGCAAGATAAATTTGAAAAGTGTCCTGTTGCGGTGTTAACCCGTTACTAAACAAAAAATCCCAGTTGAGTCCAAACATGTACACACCCCATATTGTTTCTGGAATATCTACTCCTCTACTTTCTGAAAGTGCCGGAGTAAGAAAAATTGTTTCCTGTGCATTAGGCTGCAAATTCAATGGATCATAACTGTAATATGACTTGACCTTGTCACTCGCTATACCCACCTGAATATTATCTAATGGAACTGCCTCATTCTCGAAATTCCAGGTTTTGTTTAAAGAAGTCATCAGGTTTCCTTGCTGATCGGTAACGACACCCCATACATAAATTCGATTAGAAAGTATTACAACCGACTGATTACTTTGAGATAGTGCATCTCTCCAATCAAAACCCTTGTCTTTTATCCACAACTGTGCAATTGCTGAATTACGACTCTTTAAACTTGAGACAGTATCCCAATCAGCATACGTTGGGCTATCTGTTTCTTTTCGCCAGGTTGTAATCACGTAAAGTCCTTGTGGTGCATAAGCTTGAAAAACATACCTCACCGCTTGTGCACTATGGTCTGATTTTTGTGCACGACCTCGAATAATTGGAAAATCAATTCGAGGAGACAGGTTCTGAGAGGGACTTAGCGGATCCATATTTTCAGCTGCAATTCGAATCGCCACAACTTCGTATTCAGATGCACCTGTAATCGTTGATCCGGTTTCAGTTACCACAAAGTGAAGTGTGTGATTGGGAACAAGCGGAAACGTGTTTATGTTATTTGCAATATCAACATCCGTACGATTAGTTACAAACGCATGTTTAACAACAACATTTTCGTAACCATCGGGAGAATTTACTTGACTTTGAACAGTAACGGGAACTGACAAATATTGTGGAGCGTAGGAAAAAACGTCAATAATCTTATCTTCACTAATAGGCATTCTAAAATCATATTTATAAGCATTTGTATCACCAAAACATGGATCTGTTTCATTTCCTGTACCGGTACAATCTGTACGGTTTACCGAACCATTTGGCGCAAGCTCAAACGGAAAATACACGCCGTAGTGAGATGCAGTGGGCAGTCCCTGCACCTGAAAACTTCCATCGGCGCGTATTTGCGACCGTACCGCTATATCAGAAATAATCCACGAATTCTCACCTGCTTGATTCGCTCCGTTCCAAAAGTCGTACGCAAACACATAGACGGGCAAACCTGCAAGCTCGGAAAACGCGGGAGTTGGATCATACGCTCCACCTAAAAATGCAGGAATAAACCGTCCGGTAAAAATACTCGTATTACTTGAACGAACAATTGCATACGCTTTGTCAGGCGAAACAATTAAGGAAATCGAAAATATTAAAACGACTACGATTGTTGCAAGAATACGAAACACTCTCATGTATGTAATTAGCATACGACAAGCACTGAGTAAAAACAATAGTTTGGAAATCGTAAATCGTAAATCGTAAATCGTAAATCGTAAAAATATTTTACGTGAAACAGAAAACGCACGCCCAAAATGTACAACTATTGTTATTACACTTGGTTACGTGCGCTTTACTGTACAAACAATGCAATCTTTCTACGAGAAGAGCGCGTCAAGATTAAGAAGACTCACTACGAGCTTCCAGATAATAAAGGCTGAAGCAATAATGATCAGTCCAATTACACCGTTAGTAATTGTTTTTCGTGCACCTTCTGCCTTTTCGGCGTCATCTTGGGCCGTAACATAGCTAAAACCACCCATAAGGATGAAAGCCAAGGTTGCGAGTGCTCCAATTGCAATTGCCCAAGTAATAAAGCTGTTAAGCAAATTACCAAATGAACCTTGAGGACCAACTTCAGGAGTTGGAATTAATATTGTTGGAAATGCTGGCATCTGTCTATGTCACCTCCTTTAGAGAAACAATTCGTTCGTTTTCATCATCAGTAATAATAAAAAATCGTGACATAGTGCGCAAAGTACATTCATTGTATACATACCGTGAGCTAAAAGTAAAGCATTTTGCAGTTGTGGTCGTTTCATTCTACCCACACAAACGTTACTGTCGTATAATCAATTAATGAAAAATGTACTTTTTATTCTGATGTCCCTTTTGATCTTTGGGCTTTCGTATCTTATTGTTGCGCTACTTACGTTTATGGTTTCCGACATGTTTGCGCCTACACCCACTACAACTAATCCGATTCTCACATTTGCACCATATCTAACATCGGCAACATGGACTGCGTTTCTTGCACCGTTTTCACTTATAATCTCGTATCCACTAAGTTTTAGACTGGGGCGATTTTTGATGGCAAAAAGGGGATGGGTACTTGCAAATCTTACGACCCTACTGTACATAACACTGTTTATATATCTTACCCCCTCTTTTGTACTCTTACTGCTTCATTTTGTATCTTAGAGGATTTTGCTTGCAATAGTATATCTCATTGACCCTCTTTGTTGAAAAACTGCATTTTGCCCTCACATAAGCAAACCCACCACCCCAATCAAGTCTTATAGTACTGACAAAAGTGCCGTTTTATGCTATAATTTGTCTTAGTAGAACAAGGCAAACCGCCAGTCTACAAAACGACATCAGAACCTTAACAAGGAATTTCACGTTGGTTTTGTGAGACCATTTCATATTGCGACAAAAAAGAAAACGAATACATGTATCTCGCTTTCTTTTACGTCGTAATATGGGTGAAAACTCACATTGCAACGTCGCGCGGCGCCCACCTGGGCACCTATTAGTCATATAGGACATAATCACTATATTGTTAATTTGAAACCGCGCTGCCTCCCGTAGCAGCGTTTTTATAACTTCAAAAACCTTGGCCCCAATCGGGCCACTACCTGCCAGGAGGCAAAAACACCATGAACAAGATTATTTCGAAGGTCATCGAGTTCTGGGGGTCCGCCCCCACCCTGACCGTCCTTGGTTGGATGGTCACCGCGCTGAGTGTGGTAGCGGCTGTGGCCGCACTCATTTGGATTGGGAAAAAGCTGGTAGAGGCTTTCACGCCTGCGCCAGTTGCCGGAGCTGCGGCAGCCCGGGTCAGACCGGGCTCGTTCACTAGCTACGTCCGGCGTTTCTCCACCTGGGCCTACGGGCTCCAGTGGGAGAAGAATACAAAGGTCGCCGTGCGGATTGTGGGGGTTGCCGTGATCATCGTAGTGACTTACAACATTGGTCGCTACATTCTAGCCACGGACGCCACCCTTTCCAGCATCATCGGGAAATGGATGGCCTACCTGATCTACATAGGCATCCTCACCGCGATAGTCGGAGCCCTGTACTTTGTCGGGGGCAAAATCAAGAAAGGTGCACTTCTGTTTGGCCTTTCAGCGATTTTGACCCTCGGGGGATTCCTGATCCCCATCAAAACGGGGCGCACCGAATTCACCCCGGGCTTCGGGGGGATGCAGGTTGCGGGGAAGCAAATCATCCCGCCAGCTGCGACCAACGTCCCCATCATCCCGGAGGGGGTGGGGATTGGCAGCGCGATCGACTGCGCCTCAACCGGGGTGTATGTTGACCCCACGTATTCCCCCAAGGGAGTACAGCGAGGCAAAGTGCTCGTTCCCACCCAATGGCCGGAAACGGCAGCACTGGGGGCGTGTTTTAATACGCCAGGGACGGGCTTGGCCAACCTCACGTTGGTCATCGCCTCAGACAGAGATGCAGACGGTGTGGGTGACACCGTCGAGGCAGTCTGCACCCCCTGGACTGCTGGGGGGAACTGGCGATGTGGTGGGGGCTGGTCTCTCGCCTACACCAACACGTTGATGCTGCGTTGGGACAAGGGGACCCCAAGCGCAGGTCAATTGGCGTTCCAAGTTGGAACGCTGATTGAGTACCCCCATGCGGCTTGGGAAGCCGCGTTAACGTCTGGAGCAATTGTTGGCCCGCTGATCGGCGCAGCACGGGAGCTGCCCACGATCACCCCAACACCGACCCAGACCTCAACCCCTTCGCCGACCCCCACGGCGACTCCGTCGATACCGACATCGACGCCGAGCCCCACCTCAACGGTTGATCCGTTGGGGTAGTCGGAACCAACAACGGGATGCATCGGCCACCAGGCTTATGCATCCCGTTTTTTTGTTAGATCTGAATTGTCCGTTACCCTAAGCCATTATTCATAAAACACCTATATACTCACAATAAATTTTCGATGGGAAACAGAAAATAACGAGGAAATATGCAATCACCTACTCACTCTCGTTGCGAGGAGTGAGTTCGTTTAGCTCAGACTTTAATTTATCAATTGACGCTGTATCATTTACGTCAAACTGTTTTGCAATATATTTTGTCAATACTTCGTCCTTAATGCGACGAAATTCTTCCTTGCTCACTTCTTCACCACTATCCGCCATCTCCAAAAGTTTATTTTCAATCTTTATCTGGGCTTCAATTTCAACCTTTGCAAGAATTGTATCCCACAAACTAAGAGAAAACACAATCTTTTCTTCAGCGGTCATATAAGGGAGCGCATCTATGTACAATGCTTTCCGCTCAGGATCCATTATTGCTGCTTCAACCAGTTTTTGGATAGAAAGATCATCCATGGTTATGTGATATTGCTTCCTACAAATTGTACAAAAAATCGCACTAATGAAAATCTATCACGGGAACCCTTACGTCCATATCCTGCCTTCAATTTTGTATCAACTGAACCTCGTAATGTTGCCACGTCAGCCGCATTACCAATATCAAGAGCCGGATCATATCCTACACCAAGATCATCTGCCATATCCTTAAGAAAACCAAACCGTAATTTAGGATCGTTGGGAAGCTGAGCCTCTAGCGAATCAAGCGAATGCTCATTACTATCTGCCAACATCTTTTCAATTCCACCTGCTGTGAGTAGTCTCAATGCCTCATCAATAAGGGGTACCTTTACAATTATTGCTGCCAATTCATCTTTCTCTGCCTGTGAACGCTGACCAACAGTTTTCTTTTCTATCTGATTACGACGTACCTGCAGATCTCGTTTTGCTGTGGCTAATTCCTGACTCGATTTCGGTAACTGCCTTTTAAGTGCTTCCCGAGCAAACCGGTCCCGATCTTCACTCATAAGATCTTCAGCATAGGCAAGACGTTCTTGAGTATCTTGGGCTGCTTCATTGTCTAACATCGCCCTCAACTCAGGAGCACCTTGATATATACCAACAATCCTTTTTAGTGCAACATAGTCACGCGAAGTTTGAATCGTCTCTTTTACGTCTATAACAGGTAGTGGCGCCCCATTTGCATCGAGCAACTTTCCTTGCAAGCTGAGTTCATCACATAGCTGTTCCAAAATTCTCTTTGAATTCTCAAGTGCCATATCAGAAACTCGAGCCATAGCAGCCTCTGTTTTCAGTAACGCTTTATTTTGTGCAAAAAACTGCTCCTCGCCGTGCGTTTGCCTATTTGCAAGCTCTTCCTTCCGTCCACCAAGATATTTAACATTTTCAAATATCCCTAGTGAAGCCTTAGGTGGCTCGAGGCCAGTCAAATTATAAAATGTACTCATTTTTAAATGTGTTAGATCAGTTATGTATTGATTCCCTTTTTCTGTCCTAACCCCACTTTTTGGATCACTTAAACCGAGGGCAACTGACACTTCACCGTATGCAACTTCATCAACATACGTTAGCCCTTGATACAGCTTTGCCTGCTCCTGTGGTGAAAGAGGGGTTCCTTCATCAAGCTTTTGTGCAAGCTCCCCCAAAACCATATCCATGGTTGTAATACTTTCTGGATCCTGTTCAAATTTACGACGAAGGTGAACATATAACGGTATAAGAATAGACTTTGCTGTACCTATGGAGGCCTCATCAAGATTCGCAACCTGCTTTTCAATGTCATTTGAAGGCCCAAAGTTTGCAACAGAACGTTCATATTTTTCATTTAATGAAGTTTGTTTGCCAAAAACTTGCGCTGCAACTGCTTTCTGAACCATACCAGTATTATGAGATATTTATTGATCAATTGCAACCAACAATTTGTCCACCTTCATTTGGGCACTTACCCTACCATTGAATTCATTTTTTTCAATCGAGTACACCACATCAACCACATCCCCTACTGATAACTGCTTATGTTCCTGGGCAAGTCCAAACCCAATTCCATCAACTTGCACAATCTCCTGACTATCCGAAAACCTAAGTTTTAAATGACTATTGGTTTTGCCAACCGCGCGCATATCTGAAACCACCACGTTACGCGATACAAAAGTTGGGCGAGAATTTCCAACTCCAAACGGTTCAATTTTTGCAAGTTCCTCGCAAAGCTCAAGCGTTACTAAACTAATGGGAATAGAAACCTCAACTTCAACATCGTGAGTTGCGTCAAGATTAAACTCAGACGCAAGATCAATTTGGGCGATATGTTGTTTGAGAATCTCAACATGTTCGAGCGACAAACTAAACCCAGCGGCTTGAGAATGCCCACCCATGGTTTCAAACACATCGTCAAATCTTCGTAAGATTTCAACAATATTTACCCCAATAATTGATCGCGCACTCCCCTTTGCACCTTCGTTTGACCCAGCTATCGCAAGCACGGGTACTTTGTATTTTTCAGCAAGTTTACCAGCAATAAGCCCTATTATTCCTTCATGCCAATCTTTTCCGTATACCACAATCGGTGACATACGATTCCATTCAACCGCTACCATTTCGTGCGCTTGCGTTAACGCTTCGGTAGTCATCTGCTGACGCGTAGCATTGAGATCATCAAGCTTTTGCGAAAGATCTCGCGCCTTGCTATGATCACGAACAACAAGCAACCTTAGTGCATCAAGCGCATGATCAAGCCTACCTGTTGCATTAAGACGCGGCGCAATGACCCACCCCACCTCATAGGTACCAATCGGCTTTCCCACGATCCCCGCTTGTTGATACAAACTCAAAAGTCCCGATCTACTCGTATTGGTAAGCTTTTTAAGTCCATACGTTACCAGTGAACGATTACAATCAGTAAGCTCTTGAATATCCGCAAGAGTCGCAAGTGCAACTAAATCTATCCCTTTCTCATAATCAGCTTGTGTCATATCTTTTGACTCGGACTGTTTACGATCCTTTACTATTGCGCGTGACAAAACCCACGACACCCCTGCACCACACAGTTTGTATGAATGCAGTGTACTGCTCGTTGTTGGCAGATCAGTTTCATTCTCTGGTCTCGTATGGTGATCGGTAACGATAACGGAGTAACCACACTCATGTGCATACGAAACGGAATCTTTGGCGGTAATTCCACAATCAACGGTGATCAAAAGACCAGGTTTTTGATCACGCGCAAGTAGCTGAGACGTAATATCGTCAATAGACGCTTTTGATAATCCATACCCATGATCAACACGATGCGGAATAAACGGACGCACATTCTCATAAGAAAGATCGTAATAAATTGTTTCCCATAAAATTGCAGTTGCACTTACCCCATCAACATCGTAATCACCGTGAATGATAATTGGCGTGTTTTGTGAGATCGCATGTCTAATTTGCTCAACAGCGCCCATAAGTTCATCGCCAAAAAGCTGAGTAACCCGAGTAAAAAAATCGTCATTAATTGCAGGTGGCGACAAAAAAGTTTGGAGATCACTAATGCCTCGCAAAGAAAGTATCTGCTCAACGATTTGCTGCGGAGTCTTGCTTTCTTGTATGGTAATTTTTGAACTTACGGGCATGAACAGAAAACTTACGTATTGCGGGAACGTGTTGTGGCTGACTTATTTTTCTTCCACCGATGCCAAAAAACAGTAAGCGGAGCCGCAGTAAATGGTGATGAATATGCGCCAGAAATTGTACCTACCAAAAGTGCTACAACAAACCATCGAATTACCGTACCACCAAGAACTAAAAGTGCAATGAGTACAAACGCTATTGAAAGACTAGTGCTAAGGGATCGAACAAGCGTGCTGTTAATCGCGGTGTTCATAACCGTTTCAAAATCATCTTTAGGCTGTCTTCGTTTTACTTCACGAACACGGTCAAAAAGAACAATGGTATCGTGCACCGAAAAGGCAAGTGCAGTTAACGTTGCCGTAACAAACATCACGTCGACTTCAACATTAAGTAGGTTACCTAACAGTGCAAAGGTCCCTAAGATGACTAGCACATCATGTATAAGAGCAATAACTGCCGCTATGCCAAACACGCGGTCTTTAAATCTCCATGCTATATAAAACAAAAGTGAGATCGATGATAATATCACCGCGAACAAGGTTTTTCTGACCAACTCTTGACCAAGAACCGGCCCAACAGTCTGGAATGAATCCTGAACATAGCCGGCATATGTTTGAGCAAACACATCCGAAACAGGCGTCCATTGCTCTTGCGATGTTTCTTTAAATCGCAACTCAAATCCCGTACTTGTAGTAATAACTGACACAACATCAACTCCTTGGTCCGAGAGTATGTGTGAAACTTCGTCTTTTGAGACCTCACTACCGTCTTGTGTGGTAACTCCCGAAATCTGAACAACGGTACCTCCCGTAAAATCAATACCTGGCTTTAACCCAAAAACGAGTACCAAAAGTAAACTCACCACAATTGTTACACTAGAAATTATCAAAAATAGGTTAGTTCGTTTTATAAAATTAATCATAATTATGTTTTGTTCTTATCAGTTCCTAGCTTATTTGATTGTCCCATGGGATAAAAATTATATATAAGTGCGCGTGTTAATCGAACCCCCGTAAAAAGACTGAGCACAACACCGATTCCAAGTGTAACCGCAAACCCGCGAACCGTTCCACTTGTTACCAAAAAACTCCAGTCAAACGGATTAAACAAGATAAACACTGTTATGAGCGTTGCCGTATTGGCATCGCGAATACTTTCCCATGCCCGAGTAAACCCAACACTAATCGCCTCACGCGTTGCCCTGCCGGCACGTTGTTCTTCACGAATTCGCTCAAAAATCAAAATGTTTGCATCAACTGCCATTCCGAGAGACAAAATAAATCCGGTAAGTCCAGAAAGTGTAATAGTAACCGGAATATATTTGTAAACCGCAAGTGTAAGCAAGCCGTAGATAGTAAGACCAATAATTGAAAACAGACCAAACAGTCGATAGTTTATGAGCATAAACACCGCAATAAGAAGCACGCCCACAAGTCCTGCAACAATACTTTTTTCAACGGTTTGTTGACCAAGAGTTGGACCAACTGTTTGCTGACTTATTACTGAAACTGGTGCCGGAAGTGCCCCCGCATTAAGCTGGACCGTAAGCGATTTTGCTTCATCAACAGGATATCCACCGGAGCGCGAAATAGTTGCAACGCCACCAGCGATTGCTTGTGAAACGGTTGCAATTGTTACCGCCCGATCATCAATAAAAATCGCCACGGTTTTATCAATATTTCTTCGCGTAATATCTTCAAAAAGCTGTGAGCCATCCTCGTTAAATGTCAGCTGTACTGCGGGAAATCCTGTAGTTGGCTCGTATACAACCTGAACTCCTTTTAGGTATTCGCCTGTAAGCTCAGTTTTTTTCCACTCAGCCTGTTGGTCAGGAGCCATTTGAGCTGTTTCTTCGGCGGTGTACTGCTCACGAAAATCAAGCTGCGCTGTTTGACCAATCACACTAATCACCTGTTGCTCGTCTGAAATTCCTGGCAGTTCAACCACAACTCGATACGAATCGTTTGATACACTTGTATACACATTTGGTTCGGTCACGCCCAAAAAATTAACACGCCTACTTATTATTGACTGGACCGATTCCAACGCATCTTTACGAAGAGTTGGATCTATTGCGCTCATGTCAGCCTCAAGAGTAACCTGCGTCCCGCCTTGCAAATCTAGCCCTGGCTGAAATTTAAGATCACGCTGAAACTTAAGTCCAAAAACATTTATATCAATATCATACTCACCGATTGTTTGGTCAATTTTTATGGGAAGTGAACCTATCGTTTTATCAATTGAAATAGTAAATCGAGGGATCACCATAAGCGTCGCGAATGTTGCAACAACAACGGTTATCCATAGCCATAATGTCTTATTTTTCATAATGTATTCTGTCGTTTACAAATCATTCATGCCCCAGCAGGATCAAGTATACACGATACACCGTTGTCTCCGAATAACAAATTATTGGCTACGAAACGCTGTATGTTCGGTAGGATTTTTTGCGTCTCACGTACCAAATAAGCCCTCCTAATAGAATTACTACCCCCGGAATTCCACCAATAAGTCCATATCGTAACATCTGTTTTTGTTCAGGTGAAGCAAACGTGAGGCTTGACGGCATACGATTTTTAGATCGGATTTGCGCCAACGACCGATCCTGGCTTGCAACTTCAAGTACATTGCTGAGGAATAATGCATTGTTCTGACTTTTACCCGCAAACGTTTCAGATAAAACGCGAGATGAACCCACCACCACAATGCCGCCTTCTGTTACTCCTCGTGACCGCATTACGACAACAGGCTGCGAACCAACATTTGCCATCTCCCCTATCTCATCGGGCATAATAGTTGTTTGCTTAACAATCTCTCCACTAGTTGGACTTGTGGTAACGAGTGAACCAAAACGGTCAGCCTGTTGACTAATTTCAAGTGAAGAAATCCACGGAAGCTCAACATTTTCAATGCCAGTAAATAACGGTATTTCCTGGTTAACCAATCCAATTGGCCACAATACGTACGGCAGCAAAACGGTTCCATATCCGGTGTTAAACGGAACCAACGCATTATTCTGAGGATCACTGACAAGCGTGGGTTGTATGGTAACGCCCCAGTTGGACAACAGTGCATTTACCGCTATATCCTGTTTGGGAGTTGACGTTCCTGTTTCTAGGTCAAGATCAATACCGTCGTCAAATACAATCAGTGACGAACCTTGAGAAACAGCTGTTTGTAGTCGTGCGATAAATTCATTAGTAAGTGGCGTTACTAGACTGTGGAGAATAATAATGTCTCCTGATACATCAACACTGTTTGTAGTTGATGACAAAACGTTATACTGAGGAGGAAGAAGTTGAGGAACTAAACTACTTGCATCCTCACTCCCTTCGGTAATATAGGTAATCGATGTGGTTGTTTGATTCGTGAGTTCGTACAGTCTTTGCATAACCTGGAATTCAAAATCATCGGTTTGGTTAATAAAAGGAATAACGCGACTGTCAGAATCACTTGCAACTTCAAGACCTAAATACCCTTGCTGTGCCGAAAGCTCAGTTTGAGAAACAACCGTGAATCGTTGTGAATATATTCCTTTCCCGGTTGCTTCCGTTGCAATATCATCGGCCTGACCAGGATATGTTGTTTCAAACGTAACATTGTTACTGTAGCGTGCAATTTCTGAAAGGACACGATTAATATCATCAAGCCGTGGGGTAAACGCAGGTGGCAAATTTTTAGTTACATATAGTCGAAGCGTTATGGGTGTTGTGTTTACATTAAGGATCGTTGTAGTGCCCGAAGAAAGGGTAAAATATCCCGCAGCGGTAACATCGAAAGAACCAGGGATACTACGTGAGAATACACTTGCAACAATCAATAATAGAGAAACTACTAAAATAAGATGTTGCGAAATAAATAAATGCTGATATGGTTTGCCCTTGAGCTTTGAAATCGATACCACAGAAAATCCAACAAACGAAAGGCTTACCAACAAGAAATACGCGATGTCGGAATACTGGATATTCCCAGACGCAAGCCTGACAAAATGCTCCACCGGACTAAATTCAGTAGCGATTGAAACCAAGCTCTGAGGCATGAGATTGTATACCGCGGAAGTGCCTAAAAGAATGAGCATAAGGTTTGCTGCGAACGAAAGTAAAAATGCAGCAAACTGGTTTGTCGTAAGCGAGCTAAAAAATATGTTTGCCGAAACAAAAAACAGTACGAGTAGAATTGTTGCGCCATATGCGGCAAAAATCACTCCCCAATCAAACGTTGCAATTGCACCAAACGAGATAGGAACAATAACGGTAAGTGCAACGAAAAGTGTTAAAACGATTGTGTACGAGCTGACTTTTACGATAATCATTTGCAGCTCAGAGATTGGATGGGCAAATAAAAACTCGAGTGTTTTATTTTGCCGTTCTCCCGCTACACTGGCCATGGTAAACGCGGGCACAACTAATGCAAAAAGCCACGGAAATAGTCCAAACATTCCATCAAGCGACGAAACGTTTACTCCATAAAATGTATTAAAAAACAGAAAAAGAATAATTCCAAGCGTCACCGCAAATACCATATAGTTTGAGAGTGAAATCGCCTGTTGTTTAAGTTCTTTTGTGAGTAATGTAATGATCATATGTTCTAGCTTGTAAGTTACCAATAGGTCTAAGTGACCTAGACATTCACTGTTTTGAGTTAACTATATCGCCAATACCTTTTTTGGTTACGTTCCTAAATATTTGCTCAAGCTTATTAGTTTTTTTACTCAGACGAGTTAGATATGCTTCCCCTGACGTATGCTCCGCTAAAAGCTTATACAACTCATGTTCCTGATCAACACTTGTCGTAACACTATATCCTTTGTCTACTTCCAAAACGTCAAAGGTAGACCCTACACTACTTACAAGACTTGGTGCGCTTAATCCCGCAAGTTCAAATTCAATCGTGCTCACGCCATCTTTTACACCCTGAAGTGCTGCGACTTTGCCGGCAATCGCGATACGTCCTTCGTCAAGAATGATCACATCGTCACACATCGCTTCTACCTCTTGCATAACATGAGTACTCACCACAACGGTATGTTCTTTTCGTAGATCGCGTATTAACGTACGAATATCTTGACGTTGATTTGGATCAAGACCCTCTGTTGGCTCATCAAGTATGAGAATGTCGGGATTTCCAATCATCGCAACCGCAATGCCCACGCGTTGGCGAAGACCTTTTGACAGTGTCTCAATGGGACGATAATAAATTCCGGCGATTCCACACACGTTAATCACGTAATCTTTGCGTGTCTCAAATTGATATGTTGAGACGTTTTTTAATTTACGTGAAAGATCAAGCATTTCATACACCATTAAATTTCCATAGAGGGGGTTGTTCTCTGACAAATAACCAATCTTTGATTGGATGCGTGCATTGTCGGTAGAAGAGACTAATCCATCAACAACTACGGTGCCCTCGTCAGGACGAAAAACTCCTGCAATAATGTTGAGCGTTGTTGTTTTACCAGCACCATTTGGACCAAGCAACCCAAAGACCACACCTTTTTCTACGGTAAACGAGAGTGCGTCAACCGCTGCGACGCCTGCATATTTTTTTGATATATTTCGTACTTCAATCATGGTTTATCTATGCGCAATACGGCAATAGTTATGGGGCAGTAAAACCTTGTCCTATCGATACAATTCGACTTCATCTCCTACGAGCACTACTTGTGGCTGAGATAAAAGTGACGCAACAAATGCATCGCCTCGGTCTCGCCTAAACGCAAATTCGTCTTCAGTCATCACCGTATAATTGACTTCTCGCTTTGCCTCCGCCTCGTATTTTCGAATAATAACCTGCAGTTTGTCAAGAGTGACGTCACCAACCAAAACAAGATCAATATCATTTGGACCTGATGTCCTCCCGCGGATAAAAGCCGTTGCGATCAATACGTACTTTAGCTTACCAAGAGTATTCAACTCGGTTGATAATACATACGCAAGGCCAGTTGTTTTTCCTATCATTCTTAACAATTCGTTGTAAAACAAAAAATCAGTTCGAGCTTGATAATAAACCCGGTTGGCACGTTTTTCTATCCGCAACAGTCCCGTGGCGTGCATTCGCTCAAGCTCTCGCCTGACTGCATTTACTTCTTCTCCAACCATTCGGGTAACTTCACGCACAAAAAACATCTTGTCTGGTTGAGGAATAAAGACTTGCAGTATCTTGAGTCTTACTCTAGACGTAAACAAATCTAATAGTTCTTTTGGTAGATTAAATTCCATAAATGTTTAGTAACTCACCTCCGAATCTAGAGGAACAACCATCACCCACGTATTTCCGCGATTCATAAGAATCTCCTGTCCCTGCGCGTCAGTAAAAATGTAGTTAACATCCCATGTTGGTTTACTCCATGTACCTTCAACTACGGTTCCATCTCTAAAAACTTTTGCAACTCCCGAACCCATCACGTCAACAACAATACGCGCCGTTCCATCATTCGCCGAACGCATACCCGTAGACAAAACCACAACGTTTCGAGCAGAAAGTTGCTTCCCCGTCAGTGCATCCACGTGTTCTACGGTTTGATGAAACCTCTTATATTGATTTGTTTCACCGTCAAATTGCCAGCTTACTGACCACACGTTCTCTCCCCATGATCCCCAGTTTATAGAAATTTCCGGAACCGTTACGTTTTCAACGGGAGCAACGGCATCCTTATATTTCCAAACATCCAACCCCGATATAGAAGTCCACCCTGCCCCTTGTGCGATTTTTCGCAACTCTATTGCATTACTGTACGCATTATGAGGAGCAAACCGATCACTAACCCGATAAAAAGTCCCGTTAAGAAGTCCTACAGATTTGACACTTCGCTGAGCAAGCACGGCGAGAGCATTTGCCTCAGGATTATCACTTACCGCTCCACCGATATGCATAAAAAGTGGATCACCGTATCCACCGATGAGATCCAAAAAATATTTACGCACAGACCTTACCGGACCAACTACCTCTGGCTCTTTACTCTGATACATCGCAAGAAACCTAGAGATCCCCCCCTCAGTCAAAGTCTCATAAATAACGTCCGCCTGATCAAGTCCCGACTGTGGTCTCGCGTCAGGATGATTTTCAACAACGATCGCCATAACTTTTCGTGCTGTTATGTCGGCATATTCTGACTGCGTAACAAACTCTCCCGTGAGGGGAACTTGTTTATCTTTTGGCTCTTGTGGAGTATCAATCGCAAGATTATTCGGTTGATTTGAAAGTGTGGGAATCGAAAGTGAAGTTTCTGTTTTTCCAAAACCGGCCATGGCAAAAATAATTGCCCCAACGATAACTAGTCCTAAGGTTATCAATGAAATTTTTTGAATGCGCGTAGCTGATTTCCACCGCTCTGTTAATGTATTAAACATAGTAACATTACCTTTTACGGTATCAGCCGTATGATCTTTTTTCATTGTTTGTTCATCAAGAATTAGGTCATCCATAATGTGTTACTCACTTACTCCACGTGCTTTTTTTATCGCCGCAACTTCCTCAGTCGAAAATTCATATTCTCCTGACAAAGCAGCTTTTATGGGTTTTGAATACATCCTTGTTCTATCACGTCCATGCATACTAGTAATAACAACGCCATCATCCAACTCATCCATCAACGCAACAACAAAACTTTGATCGCCACCAGTATCTCCAAATGGATTGTACCGAACAACGCCAACCTTTGAAATGTACCGTTTACTTTTTTTATCCATCTCAGAAAGAATGTTCTCAACATCTGAAAGCTTTGCCTGTACTATGCCTACTTTTTTAATATACTCATGCAAAATATCTTGGATATCTGAACTTTGAACACCGTTAAGCAATTTTTTATTTTTGACATACGTCCGCACAGAAAAAAAGGTAAAAACACCATTCCATATACATAGAACTGCAACTGGCCAAACCCACAATGGTAAATCCGCAAGGAGAGGTATCATGAGTAATTTAGTTATACACTACCGTCATCCTGCGGTCAAATTCAATCAGGCATTGTACGACAAATCTCACTAAAAAACAGATACCACAAAATATAGATTTGAAAAGTAACCACGGTAACATATGTCTACCTATACGCACCTGGTATAGTAGACGTATGAGTGTACAGATGCGTGATGGCAAACGACTAACACCTCGACAACAAGAGGTCCTAGACGTTATCGTTCAAGAAATTGAAACCAATGGTTTCCCCCCAACCGTAAGGGAAATTAGAGACCTCATTGGCGTAAACTCAATCCGAGGGGCTTCGGTACATTTAGACGCTCTTGAGAAAAAAGGTTTTATCCGTAGGTTGACAAAAGCACGAGGGATTCAAGTTTTGCGACGTGGAGACGGAATTTTGGATTCGGGAGAGATTCGTATTCCACTCATTGGTCACATCCAAGCTGGTGGACCAATTTGGGCTGAGGAGAATTTTGAGAGATACATTAACGTAAAGACAAACCTGTTGCACGGATATCGAAACGCATATGCACTGCGCGTTCAGGGAGATAGCATGCTTGATGCGGGCATTGACCCCGGTGACATTGCACTCATCTTCCCTACCGAAACAGCTCAAAGCGGTGAGATTGTTGTTGCACTCATTGAGGGGTCTGTCACGCTAAAGAGGTTCCACAAAGTAGATGCCTACATTGCTCTTTTGCCTGCGAACCCAAAATACCAACCGATAATTGGCGTCGAGTTTAATATTCAAGGCCGAATGATTGGACTTATTAAACCCGACCAATCACCGTACGGATCACTCATGTCGGATGCAACACTCGTGCCAATTACCAACCATTCCGCTTCAGATGAGCCTAAACCTAAAAACCACATGGTACAATGGGTGTATGGCAGCACACATTCTTAATGGCGCAAAAAAGGCAGTTTCAATACTTGAATCACTAGATGCGCAAGAAAAGCCTTTTAAGAAAAAACTTATCAGTATCGTTGTTGGCAACGACGCATCATCTCACTTCTTTGCCGATCTTAAAATTAAACGCGCTAAACAACTAGGTCTTCTAGCTGAAAAAAGTGTTTTTGAAGAGAACCTAGAGCAGTCCAAAATTATTGATTCAATACAAACTTTCAATGACGATCCAACTGTTAGCGGTATTGTTGTCCAACTCCCTTTACCCAACCCGTTACATCGGCACGCAATTCTTAGTGCAGTAAGCACAATAAAGGACGTCGACTGCCTTAATCCTCAGAACGTAGGCAGTTTACTCGAAGGAACTTACTCATTCATAAGTCCGGTAGTTCTTGCTGTTCTTGACCAAATTAGTGAAACAAATATATTCGCCCCACAAAAAATACCTTATCTTGGACACACCTTCACGGTTCCAAATCTTACGGGAATACCGATTGCAATCCTTGGAGGAGGTCTTCTAGTTGGAAAACCACTTTGTTCATTCCTGATAAACCGTGGAGCGAGTGCTCAAATTCTCAACGAACATACTAACAATATAGGTAGCTACACTAAGTTAGCCAAGATCGTTATCACCGGAACAAACTCACATGATGTACTTTCATCAACTGACATAAAAGACGGGACGGTACTTATCGATGTTGGCAATGATATCGACAAACGTACATTTATTGACCGTGAGATATTTTTTAGTACAAATCCGGGTGGCATAGGTCCACTCACTGTAGCCTACCTTCTATTCAACACGTTCTACAATCCCAACATCTAATGCTGTCGTTTAGCGTTTACTTGTTCCAAGAGTGCAGCTAGGTACATTAACAAAGTACCAAGACCCAGTAGTGAAACCCACCAACCCTGCTCGATAGGCACAATTGCTGTTTTGGGTAAAACCATCGAACCGAGTACGCGAGAAAACGGTACCGAGGAAACCTGTACATCTTCCTGAAACCGCGGGAGGATTCGATACGTACCATTGTATTGGCTGACCACGCCAACAGCCCAAACATAATAGCCAACTCTCATTTTGGGCTTATCAATTCCCGTCGATTCTTTTATAACAACCTGTACATCACTTCCACCATTATCAATGGTAAAAACATCTCCCGAAGTTTCACTCACGATACCGTAGATTGAAACCAACTGCCCTTCATCTGACTTACCGATGCTACCCGACTCGATCTCACGAGAGACTCGGTGAATAATTTGGTCAGTACATAAAAGATCATCCGCATTAATTACTCGCAACATATCTTCACCATAACGCGTTTTATATTCACCTGTTACCAAAACCACGCGACCTAAATCACACGAGAACGTATACCCGTTGGGAACTGAGAGCAAAATACCATCAGTCCCATCGTCAATATACATAAACCCTGTGCCCAAAACCCCTTGCTTCGAAACCACACTTCCCGAAAGCGTTACCACATCACCATGGGTTACCTCGGACAATTGAGCTATTGTGTCAAGTGTTCGCAAAGAAACGGTGTGGCCAGATTGATCATCCGGTAACACATTCACTTGATCTTGTAGATCAGGTGTTCGTGATGGCGATGGTGTGAGTACCGATGGTATCGGTTCTGAAACCACAACCGTTTCTTGAAAAGAAGTAATCACCACGTCATCGGTAACTCGTTTTACCTTCGCACGCAGAACATAATTGCCAGGAATATCGCCACTTTTAATTTTAAAACTTCCATTAACAACCGCACCTCCTAATCTATCTGTTGTAATTGAAGGGAAATTATCCCACGAACTATTCCAGGCATAAAACTTATCGTCCTTACCAAGGGTTGTGGCTTTATACCATACGTGCGCATCAAAGCTCGCTTCGATTTTTACACGATAGCTCTCTTGATTTACCCCATGCGCTATTTCAACCGAGAATGGCGTGTTGGTTTCAAATAACGTCGAAGAAGGAACCGTTAACTTAACGCTTAGCGGTTGAGGGGTTGGTGTGGGAACTAGTGTCGGAGTCACCGTAGGCGTAGGTATTACTGTTGGTGTCGGAGAAACTACAGGTGTTGGCAAGACGGTTGGAACCATGGTAGGAGTGGCTTGAACACAAGGAGTTGGGGTCACCAATACGTTGTTTGGGGAACCTTCTGTTGGTGTATCAAAGACTAACCAATCACTACCCACATTAGCGTCAATCCCATCCTGAAACAACCCAAGAGACTGACCACTTACACCAATCGGGATATACAGATCACTAATCCATATTCCCGCACCGATTGCATGGGAAATCCATGGTTGTGACGAAGATCCATATGCCACGTAATCAACAATAGTTGTTTCGTTGCGCACAGAATCCGAATACAATGTAACATACCCTGAAGAATTCCCCATATTTGAATCGACAACAACGGTACCTGTAAACAACTCACTTTCACTATCGCTTCCATCGGCATTCCAGTGAAGAACAAGATAATCGCGAGGTGCAATTGATACATCACCAAACACATAGTAATCGCCTGACGATGCGGTTATTGAATAACCTAACAGAGAAATTGTAGAACAAACTGGGTTATATAACTCAATCCATTCCAATCCCGTATCGGTACCGTTTGGATCAAATAATACTTCATTTATTACCACATCATGTGTTGCTGCCAACACGCTATGTTGGTCTGACGTGATATTCATATAAACTATTAATCCTGCTGCACAAAAAACAGCAAGTAGTACTTTAGTGATCGTCTTTTGATTGTCCTCCACCACATATATAATACCATATATGTCAACGAGGAGTTTTTAACTATATTAAAACAAAAACTTTGCAAGTCCAAGAATCCCCTGCTTCCACGGAACACGATGTGAAACACCCGAGGTGTTATCAAACTGATCTTGATGTTTAACGTACCATTCATAATTTCGAATCAGCGCATCTTTGTTTGAGTATTTTGGAGCATACCCCAAAACGCGCTCTGCCTTTTCAATTGAAACAAACGAATCTTTTGATGCAGTTTCGTACACCCACTTATACAAAGGGGAGATGTGAAGACGTTCTAATATTCTCAGTGTCCAAATCATAGGAGCTGCAGGAAACCCAGTTACCTTTTTGCCAAAACCTGCGACATCAAGTACCGCCTGATAATCTTCTCGCATAGTCGTAAATTCTTTCGCACCAATATTAAACGTATCGTTAACGACCTCAACAGGCTTTGTCATGAGAAGGTAAATCGCCTCGCATAAATCCTCAACGTCTAATAGCTGATACCGATTATTTCCTGACCCGATCATAGGAAAACCATGGCCATCTTTAGCCCAATCATAAAATAAGGCAAAAACTCCGAGTCGTTCAGGACCAATAAATGATTTCGGACGGACAATTGAAACACACATTCCTTTTTGTCTAAACTCATCGCATATACTTTCTGCCTTTACTTTTGATTCACCATACGGACCAACTCCATACAGCTGATCAGTCTCATATAATGGATGGTGATCAGGAATTCCATATACCGCAGTTGACGAAACATGGATAAATCGCTTTATGTGATTTTCCATTGCAGCCTCCAATACATTTCGCGTTCCGATTATATCTGTCGAATAAATCTCTTCCTTTGAATACAGTGGCAATGCAGCAGCCGTATGAATAACCATGTCAACACCCAACAGGGCAGCGGTGATTTTTTCTTTGTCTCGAATATCCCCAACTATTTCGGTAATTTGCGACTTTTCTGGATATGAAAACGGCGCAATATCGTAGGAGATAACGTCATACCCCTTGTTCAAAAGATTCCGGACAAGATTAATTCCAAGAAACCCTGCACCGCCTGTTATTAAAACTTTTTGCGACATATTATTTTTTGTTCTCAACCGTCAGTAGTAATTGTATAACAATAAACCAAAAGCAAAAAAAAATCCACTTTTTGTGGCAGAGAACTCCCTTGATGCCTCGACATAATGATCCTTGATGAGACTTTGCGGCCCAACTATCGAATGGCTGTTGATGAACCCCAACTCAAACCATGGCTTCCAATTTCTGTAGGAAAAATGTGGGTTTATGCCGCTACAAAGCAAAACTAAACATTCGATGTTTTAAACATTCTGTTTAGTTGAATTCATAGAATTCTTACTACTAAAAATTAATGCTATAATATAGATATGAAAGGCAGAAAAACGTTATCTATTGCTGAGTATGAATTACCCGTAACTATTCATGAAGAAGAGGGTGCGTTTATTGCTCAATGTCCAAAGTGGGAAGACTGTTATGCTCAAGGAGATACATTAGAAGAAGCTATAAACGAAATAAGTTACGTAGCGTCTTCATTAATTGAGTTATATCAAGAAGAAGAATAAAAAAATACCTTTAAAACTTAAAAATTCTTCAAAAGATCGCGGGTTTAAACCCAACCAAGCTCACTTGAAGCCTTGGCATAGTAACCTTTAGTGAAACTTTGAGGTCCTACCATCAGATGGCTGTTGATGAACCCTAACTCTCAAACCATGGCTTCCAATTTCTGTAGGGGAAATATGGGTTTATGCTGCTACAAAGCAAAACTAAACATTCGATGTTTAGTTGAAGTTTGCCTCGTAGATATTTAGGTCGACGCTTTGTTACAGTACACTTTTAGTGCAATTCTAAGGGAGTATTACCAAGAATAATGTTTACCATATTACACTGGCTTTGCACGCACGATATATCGCTTCACATCAAGTCCAAGCGGCCAACAAGACATGAGCGTTAAGGTTTCTTCATCGGTCGGAGCAAGATATTCTATTTGGTTCCTAGTAACAACCTGACCTTCATATACTCTGTAAACATATTTCTGACCTTGGTAAAATACCATAATTTCATCTCCAATAGATAATTTGCTCAAATCATTAAACACGCCACTGTAGTTGGACATATCTCCTCCAGGAACCTGTGAATGCCCAAATAAAAAAATGTTACCCAATTCACCAGGGTACGCACCATCAACCGTAAAACCATCAACAACCTTGTGTTTATAGTGTGCAACACCTTGCAGCACTTCCGGCTCATAGCTTGCAACATCCATCCCGTCAACTTCAGCTTTAACCGGAGCATTCACCTGAATTGCAGGAATCATAATGCTAAATTCTGTATTCAGTGGATCTTCTACTTGAACAACTTCTCCCAAAACTTCTTTTTCTGCGTGTGGGATCACGACTGAACGAATTACCGTATCAGATGTACTAAACCAGTTCCTGAGGCCAAAATAAGAACTAGTAATCAAAATTATTATGAAAATAACAAATAATAAACGTGGAATCCAAATAGTAAATCCCAAAATCCTGTGGCGAAAAAATCGCATCCGTAAATTATACGCCTACACGAAACTTACGTCGCGCAAAGAAAAATACACCACTAAGACCAAGTATTGCAATTAAACCGCGTACCACATAAAACAATGCAGCATCCATTACTGAGGTCCCTGTCATCGGCAATTCTAAAGCAGGAATCGGTGTTGCGGTCGGTGCTGCAGAAACCTGAGAAGTTGGGTCTGAACTATTTCCAACTGCGTCTACTGAAACTAAGGTGTAGTAGTATATTGTACCCGCGGCAAGACCGGTATCTTCATAGGAGGTCCCCGTACTCGTTGTTAAACTTTCACCTTGACTACCACTCGTGGTAGAACGGTAAATCACAACGTGATCAAAGTCAGCATCAGTTGGATTTGTCCAAGCAAGAGTGACTTTTCCAACACCTGCAGTCGCAGTTAGGCTCGTGGGAACTGAAGGTGCGGTCGTATCAGCACTTCCGGTAGTAAGAGCAAACTCAGTAAAGTGGCTAACGGTAGCAATGATTGTCTTGTCCTCAGTATTGACCGTAAAACTCTCAACTCCTTGCCATATTCCTGACGTTGTATCAAAAAAGCTGGCTGAAACATCGGTAGAATTAATACCGAGTGCCGTAAGCATCGCATCGGTATAAGGAATAATAAATCGCACGTTACTATTAAACGTCGAGGTGAATGCTTGACCGCTACTATCAACAGCCGACACACTGTACCCAAACGCAACGGGACGCCGACTTTTCTCTTTGGTTAACTGTGCAGTTGGAGAGATCGTTACAGTGTACGTTCCTGAACTCCCAAATGCCCCTGCGGGAATAACTACCGTAAAACCATCCTCCATCTGTATTGTCCCCCCAGATGCAGCCTCAATCTGCTGACTTGTTGACGGAGGCATGGTGAATATACTCTTGGTTAATACAAGAGCCCGAGTTGCCGTCGTTGCACCAACCATACTGACCATATACTCTGGGCTCTGATAAAAATCTTGGCCATTTCCAAAATCCGCTCCTATATGCCACACATCACCAGAAGTGACGTTAAGCGTATAAGATCCCGTTCGTGAATACGTTTCGGAATGAGATCCGCTATCACTCCACGCCCACACAAAACCTTCACTTTGCACACCATCAAGAGTTATGGTTCCAGTAATTTGTGCGTCGGATTGCCTGTACGAAAGCACATAGCCCGTTTTCTCTTCGCCTTTAGCAACCGACACACTTATAAATTCAGGATTAATATAACCAAGGGACGATGGAGCACCTGAGCCAATACCGTAAGTCCCTGCAGGTACAGCCAACGTGAACGTACCATCACCGCGCGTTAAATCACCCGTATGAAGACCTTGCTTAAGATCCCCACCTGGACCGCCAGAGTTTTCTGGAAGTGGGCCACCAATTGTCGTTTGAGCACCGAGAACCGCACCGTCTTCACCCAGATGGGTATCAGCAAACACGAACACATTCCCTAAACCATTACCCGAAGGATCAAGAACCGTACCACTTATAGTTGCATTCGCACGAAGAAGAGCAAAGTCTTTTACTACAGATTGACCACTGGCCACCGTGGTTTTGCTATCTGACGGAGGAATCATCATAAGTCCATTCCCAGGTTCTACAAAAACCCCCAAGTACCAACTTGTACCTCCCACAACGCCCATACTATATGTACCGGTTGCCTCGTTAACAAACGCCATCTTAAATGAACCCCGCCCGTTTTCGGCAAAGACCTCTGTTCGAACACCAGTAACTGCATTTCCCTCATCATCGCGCACCGTTCCCGTAATCAATGCATCATTTTGTTGAAGCGTTATGGTTACATTTTTATTTTCATTTTCACCAATCGTAACTGATTGTGCACCAGTTGAACTATACTCTGAACCTGGCTCCGTGTGGACATCAACAGCCCACGTACCAGCAGGAACTTGCAGCGAAAATACTCCACCTTCAGCAGATGTTCCAGGACCTGGCTTTGGAGGATCACCGTTTCCTTCCATTGCCTGCGCAAATCCAAAGAAGTTAGAAATAAGGGTCCCTTGTGCATCAACAATACGTCCGTCTATGGATGCGTTTGCAAGAAGTACCTGAAAGTTTTGACCGGTAACAGTCTGCGCATCTGCAATCGTAACTCGTGTGGGAGGTCCACCTTCAACGGCATACCCTGAACCAGGTCGAGCCCTCAGCATTACTTCCCATTCGCCAGGACCAACAAGTAAATCAAAACTCCCATCAGCAGCCGTTGTGGTTTCACTCCAACCAGATGGCGACCAGGTATTCACATTCATACCTACAACCCCCGTTGCTGTTCCTTTCACCGTAACTACACCTTTTATATGAGACGTCTTAGCAACAAGCGTAATCGTTCCTAAATCCTTTGTTGAATTCTCAGCGACAGAAAAGGGAGCTAATGCAGGTGCTGCGTACGAAGGGTCTTGTGAGAAAACACCAAGTCGATACGTTCCCGCTGGAACCTGCACGCTGAATACACCAGTCTGTGGATTAATACCCGACCCAACACCAACCCCTTCTCCCGATCGAATGTCGATACCTCCATTAGTTAAGGGAGAACCGTTTGGCAAGAGAACTTTACCTGTTACAACAGCAGTTGCTGATACAACTGTAAAGTTAATCCCACTGACCGGGGCATCACTGACCGCAACCGCTTCTCCAAACCCGTTATACGCCCAATCAACCGCTACTTGCTGTCCGTCATTGCCCCATTGCGGTCCAACTCTTAATTCCCATGTTCCTATCGGAAGGTTAATACTGTACGTTCCATCTGCAGCAACATTGGTATTCAAAAACATACTACCCGAACGTTGACTTGCACTAATTTGCGCACTACTCACCCCAACGCCAGCTTTGGATACCGTTCCACTTACTGCAAATGTTTGTCCAGCACCAACAACCATGGCCACACTAGCCTGATACATCGTTTGTCCTCCAAGTGAAATACTTATTGTTTGCTGACCTTGGATACCTGGATTAACAACCCCAGCCATCTTAAGCACAACCGACTGTCCTTGAGAAACACTGCTTGTAACCTGAAATAGTGTCGAGTTAGAATCTAATGGCTGCCCACCACCCGGATCCTGTTGTGGCATTTCACGAATAAATGAACCTGCAATAGTAGAACCAGCACCAACGGTAAGATTTGTCAGATTAGCCATACGGTTTGCATCAGAAGGCCCGTTGGGAAACACATTTATATTAAGCATATCTCCTGGCTGTTGCCCTACACCTGCCGAAAGGTCCTGTGGTGCATTAAACGTGATGGTATATGTTGCAGTTTCCCCCAAACCCAAATTGTCAGACACCACAGTCGCATCAAATGACGTTGATGGAGGTGGTCCATCGGCATGCAACGAAGACGTTGAAGAAAAAGCGAGCGTGAAGATAATGCCTAACGCCAAGAAACCAAATCCTCTAAATAGTGGCAGTGTAGTGCGTTTTTGCATACAACTATTCACTAAACTAGACTTATGTATCACCTCTGTCAAGAAGCAATCTGGGTTGCTGTAAATGCTAACTTGAGAACACGCGATAAAACCACCTGAAACACAACGCACAACGAGAAAGTGAGGTGTGCTTTAGTACCTGAGTTTCTCAAAAATTCGATTTCCAACCCTTTTCCAGGCTAAAGTTTGATATTTCAGGACACTAACCATAGTCTACAATGTAGATAATGGCATTCATTCGCAGAGTTAAGACTAAAAGTGGAGCAACTGCTGTTCACATTGCCTACAAGTCGCATGGCAGAATCACGAGAATTGATCACATTGGTAGTGCCCATACGAGCGATGATCTTGTTGCACTGGTGTCTTTGGCTCGAAAACGGTTGCAAGGTCAACAATGCTCTTTGTTTGAGTCACCACCTTCCAGGCTGCAGATTGGTCTGGCGCAGACTGCTTCCACACTCCTCTTTTACATCTTTTGCTATATAGTTTATTGACATTGTGATTCACCTCCTTTCAGAGAGACTCACTGTCTAGTTTAATGGGTACCCGCCAACAAAAAATGAGTTCCACTTTTGGGACAGATGGCTCGCTTGATAGTGAAGATTTGCTAGTCTTTGGAAACTACGTAGATCACGTCAATGCTATTTCGATAGACTTCTTTCCAACCCTGTGGATCTTTTTGCAATACTAGATCAAGAAACGTACCACTGGGCATAATTATTACCTGTGTATTATAGTTACGTAACTTTTCATCATAACCTTCTTTCGCCTGAATGATCTCCAAATATGTTGTATATGGACTTACTCCATCATCTGTCTTCCACGCCGGCATCCTCCCATCCACAAAATACTGATATTCTGGCAGTTGCCACTCAAAGAACCCACCCCATTCAAACAGGGTAAACACACGAGTTTGGTCAGGAAGAGGGTTTTGCTTTAGATACTTAACAATCTCGCACGGATATCGGACAAGACCTTTGGAACAATACATCTCCCAATTACTTAAACGTGCCGAAAAAGACGTTAACTGAAAAATCTCCGCAATAAAACCGACACCAAGAATAATCCAAACCGCAATACGCGTAATCTCGTGTTTATCAAATTCTGTGATCTTGTTTTTATACACCTCAGTCAAACTTACCAAAAACACAAGGGGCACAAACACACCGTTTCTTCTTGCCGAAAACGCCAAATACCAAACGAGTGTAGTGGCCATAACCCAAAACACTTTTGCAGAGTTGTGGGATCGAATAAGCACACATACCCACCATATTGAAAAAACCGTATACCCTACTCTTGCACCAACAGACGGCGCGACCCACTCAGCGATAAGCGTTGCCATGGGAACCCAAATATGCTGAATGATTTCTTGATATACATATACACCGAATGGATTGAGTAATGTTGCAAAAATAGAGGTGGTGAAACCAATTAGGAGGTGAATACGATCACTTTTTGCCCCTGACCAAAATTTGGCAACAAAATCAAAACCAACAATCACAAGCCCAACAATAAACCCACCGTGAACGTTAACCCACACTATAAACAAGACACCTAAATACACATTTCTCTTTACCGGGTTTATGATTCTTAATACAAGAAATAGAATGAGGAGAAATAGTACCGAGAAGATTTGCGCCCTCCACCCTAACGATAATGTCGAGAGACCAAGCAAAGAAAAAACTGCGAATGACACAATTGCAACGTGTATTTGTTCACGCATTATGCGAAAAAAAGCGTAAAAAATACCACCGATAACCAATGAGTACCCTATAATCAAGGCTTTTATACCTCCAATGTTGAATAGTACTGATGTCATCAACTGATACAACGTATACGAATGACTCCATGTATAGGTGTCCAAAAAATACGTCAACTCATTTGCACGAAGAACGCTCAGGTGATCAATAAAATATTCGCCGTACCTAAGA